>Ga0101944_10000554_pt1 | contig 106790 bp, 71 predicted proteins | sample DewCreD2012metaG_FD_75245 | JGI IMG/M metagenome (GOLD analysis project Ga0101944, IMG submission 75245) | Hot spring sediment bacterial and archeal communities from British Columbia, Canada, to study Microbial Dark Matter (Phase II) - Dewar... ... | reverse complement strand
GTCCTTTGCACCGCGCGGCAGGCCTGGGGTTGGACCGGGTTGGCGGCGTCCTTGGGCGGGGGTTTTCGCAGGGGCGGCCAGGGCTCCGGCCCACGCACGCGGAACTCGCGAACCGCCGTGCGGCCGGAGGCCAGCTCCCGGGCCACGATCTGCCACACTCCCGGCGGGTCGTTGGCGGCGACGTCGATCGTCACGGCCAGCTCGCCGCCCACCGCCGCATGATAGCCGCTGTGCTCGGCCACCCGCGTCTCGGCGTCACGGATCGTCCATTGCACCGGAATCACGGCCTCGATCGGCTTGCCGTCGGCGTCCACAATCTTCATGGTGCAGACGGCCTTGGCGCCGGGCTCGACGAGTTCCGGGCCGTCGAGCGTCACCGCGTGGATGGGCTTCGGAACGACCAAAAACACACCGCCGTCGCAGGGACCGAGGTGCACGTCCCAGAGCAGCCGATCGCCTTCGCGGCGGGCCGGGACAGGGCGGCCGTCGACCAGGTCGTAGATGGCGGCGGCCTGGGTGCGGAGCGCCAGGGTTGCGTCCGACGGCAGGCCGTTTTCCATCACCAACCCGTGCTGGCCCACATACTGGCCGAACTCCCGGCGATCGTTCACCACGAACACGTACTCGCCCGCGCCGCCCTGGCGGAGGTAGGGAATCACTTCGGGGTCGCTGGAATCGAGTCGCCTTGCGTAGCGAGCGTCGAGGCGCTTGCGGAGATCGGCGGCCAGCGCCAGCAGCGCCGCTTTGTCCTGGTCGGCCCGGCCGGTCCGCTGGTAGGGCTGGAGGAGGATGTCCGGCCGGATCGCGGGGCAGCAGCGGTCGTCGCCCACCACGATCCCTCCGGCGGCCTGGAACGCCCGGATCCGCTGGAGCATCGCTTCGGTAATCACATCGCAATCGCACATCACGAGAACGCGAAAGCCTTCCAGGCCGCGCTGGACGATGGTCTCGTCAAAGACGATTTCCGGCTGGAGGCGCGCGTAGAGCATCACGTGGTACGCGTCGCCCAGCCACTTGCCGCCCCAACCGTAGGTGCCGCGCCCGGCGAAGACCTGCGCGGCGAAGCTTTCCAGGAAGGCCACATCGCTCTTCACGCCCGGCACGTTCAGCAAGGCCGGTCCCAGCGGCTGGACCACGCGCCGGACGAGCCGGGCCAATTCGTGCTGTGTTTCGGGATGGGTGTAGCGATATCCTCCAGGCGCGTCGCACGGCACGAGCGATTGCCAGCCATGGTACATGATGCCGCGGATGGGCCGGGCGATCTTCGTCCAGAAGGCCTCGCGCAGGTGCATCGGGGCGATGGTGATGAACGGGGCGTCGGGCTGCTCGGTTTCCCACCGGGCCTGGTACGCGGGGCGGGCCGCGCCGGGCTTGGGCTCCGGGGCGGTCTGGCTTCGGTACCAGATGATCTGGGTCATCTTCATCACGTCCTGCTTGCGCCCCGATCCCGCGGCCATCGCCAACAGCTCGTCGGTGGCCACGGCGATGCGGATGGGATCGGGATACGAGTAGGTCCACTGCGAGATCACGTCCACCTCGCCGCCGCTGCCGTAGACGCTGGCCACGCGGACCGCGGGATCGTGCCAGGTCCAAAGATCCTTGCGGCCCGTGGATTTCAGCCCGCGAGCCACCGCGCTGTTCAAGCCGTTCCACCCGTCGCCCGACTTCCAATACCATTGGAAGTAGCGGTAAACCGGATGGTCGTCGGGCACGACGCGCGAGGCGGGAAAGTCCTTGAGTTTGCGCCAGTCGACGCCCCACTTGCTGGCCACCTCGGCCGGAACGTCGATTCCCGCGGCCCGGCGAAACGCCGCGAGGTCCTGCGCGTGGAAACACGGCTGGGCCGCGTCGCGGACTTCCGTATGGAGGAGGGCCGCTTGGAAGGCGGGGAATTCCGCATAGCTGGCGGCCACCGAGGCCCCCACGTTGTCGCAGTACGCTTCCATGCCCGGAAGCAGCCCGCACACGCCTGCCTTCTTCTGCGGCTCCCCCTTGCGGTTGACGCGCAGCAGCTCGGGCTTGCTTTCCATGGCCGAACCGGGCGAGAGGCTGGCGACGATCGAAAGCCCGTTGGCCAGGGCCTCGTCGAGCATTTGGCGGGCCTCGGCCACGCGCTGCGGGCTGGCGGCTTGGGTGGGTTTGCCGGCCTGCCAGATGTCGGCGTAGTCCGCTCCCACGCCGAGCACGTGCGTGAAGCCGATCGAGCGGAGCCGCTCCGTCTCCTTGACCACGCTGGCCGGGTTTCCCACGCCCCACATCACGACCGGGAACTGCGGCGGCCGCCGCGGCACGATCCGCAGAGGGAACGACTGCTCGATTTCGATCGCCCGCCGACCGCCCGTCTTCGCCTGGACCTTCAGGGAATACAGGTCGGGCCGAAGGCTCGTATCGATCGGATACTCGAGCTCCATCGTCGCTCCGGCCGCCAGGTCCGCGATCTTTGCCTGCCTTGCCGCCAGGCCGCCCAGCGACATGGTCGCCACGCACTCCGACACCGGCTCGCGTTGGAGATTCTGGACTTGCAGCCGCGCTGACACGCCCTGTTCCATGCGCACGAAGCACGCGCGATCGGAGAGCATGGTCCATTTGAGGCGCTGAAATTCCAGCGCCCCTCGGGAGATGCGGACCTGGTCGATCCGGCCGGGAAAACCGTGGTAGAGGCTGCCCACCCGGTCGCCGATCGACAGGAAATGCCGGCCGGGGCTGATCGACCCCCGGCCGCTGGAGCGGCTGGATCCCCACGGATTGCCGTTGATGAAGAAACTCACCGTGCCGGCCCCGTCGTAGGTCATGGCCACGTGATACCATGCGCCGGGCTCGAACCGCATGGGCTTGGAATAGAAGCTCGACGAGCTGTCGCCAAACCCGAGCACGGCGTGAAGCACCCGGGCCCCTTGCTTGTCCGGGGCGTCGAGAATGAGCTGGTAGTCGTCGTGGGCGACGTATTTCTTGTCGAGCAGGAAGGCCGCAGGGTATTGGGCGTCGAGTTCGGGCGAGGGCTGGATCCACAGTTCCAGGGTGAAGGCCCCTTGAGGGCTGAGCGCCGGGTGGTTTTTCGCGATGGCCGCGTGCCGCTTGTCCTGGGCCGGCCAGCCGCGAAACGATTCCAGGCACCCGCCGAAACGGCCGTTCGGGTTCGGCTGGACGCCCTCGAACTTCAGCACGTGTCCGTGGCCCGACGAATCCTCTGTCTCCTTGCCCGAGGCGAACTGCCACAAGGCGATCACGTGCGGTCCGGCGGCGTCCTGGCCCACGTATTCGCTTTCCCACGGCTCGCAGCGCGGGGCCGGGGCCGTGGCGGCGGACGCCCTTACGGCGAGAAATATCACGGCGACGGCGGCAGACAACCGACTCAGCCAACGCATGGCAGGGCTCCCCTCGTGAAGACGGGTTCTTTTCCTTCAAAACAGGCCCTCATCTTAGCCCAACACGGTCCACGCGAAAACCGCGGCGGAACATGGCAAGAGGTCGAGCCGGCGAGGCGTCGGGCAAGGTAACCGTTCACAGCCTGGGGACCGGCTGATTCTTCGGGCCGTTTCGGACCGAACAAACCGTCGGTGCTCGTCCAGCCGGAGGGCGATAGTCCCATTTTCGCGGACTTTGCCGCGAAAATCGGGACAGTTCCCGTGGACGGTTACCGGGCAAGAACGGCCGCCGTGGGCCCAAGAGAATCCGAACCCCATGGGGCGGTCGTCCTTGGGGGACAAACGCCTGGCCGCGATCGAGGAATCCGCGTTCCTTTTTCAGAGGCCGAGCATCGCCTTGATGCGGGTCTTGTCGGCCGTGCCCGTGTGATCGGCCACCACCTGTCCGCCGCGGAAGACCATCAGTCTCGGGATGGCGCTCACCCCGTAGCGCACCGCCAAAGCCGTTTCCCGGTCGATGTTGACCTTGACGAACTTGGCTTGCGGCGTTTCGCGGGCCAATTCCTCGATCACGGGATCCAGCTCCCTGCACGGGCCGCACCAATCCGCGTAGAAGTCGACCAACACGGGCACCGGCGAGCTGAGCACTTCGTGGGAGAACGTGGCGTCGCCGGCATAGCGCACGCTCCCGCCGGCCAAGGAAGTTGGCGCGTCGCGCGCCGACCTCTTGGGGACATACGGCGTCGGCGGCGGGTTCGGAATGACCAACCAACCCAACGCCGCGCCCGCCAGGACCATCAACGCGAAGAGGGCAGGTCCCTTCGCCGCTTTCAAGGAACCACGAGCCATGCCTGTCTCCCGCTGCTTTGCGGCATGGTCTTCATTATAGACTCCGTTCCGCGTGCTGTGCATCCGGATTATCCGGCCAGCGGAGCCATCGCGCCGGAGTCCTGAAACAGGCTGCCGGATCGCAAGCGCCGGCCGCCGGTTGGCGCTTCGCGGGATCGGGGGCCAGAAGGCTTCGCCAGGCCCGCCGTTGCCTTCAGCCGAGCAAGATCGTGGCCAGGCCGAGGTAATAGAACAGCGTCGCGATGTCGGTCATCGCCAAGGCGATGGGGCCGGAGGCGGCCTTGGGGTCGCGCTGCGCGGCTCGCAGCGCCGTGGGCACGGCGAATCCAAACAGGGCGGCCGTGGCGACGGCCAGGGCGATGCTGATCACAAGGCAAAGGGCCACCCGTTCGCGCCCCTGCCACAACCACGCCGCCGCTCCCACCACGCCGCCGCACGCCAGGCCGAGCAGCCCGCCCACAAGGACCTCGCGCCGCAAGGCCGCCACGATCTTCTTCCGGCTGAATTGTCCCGCCCCGTGGACCTGAAGCGTCAGCGTCAGGGACTGGATGCTCACGCTCTCCGCCAAGGCCAGCACGATCGGAATGAACATCGCGAGAACGACCACGTTGGCCAGAACCTCTTCATGCCAGGCCGCCAACAGCGCGCAGGCCAGACCGCCCGCGATATTGCACATCAACCAGGGGAACCGGCCGCGAAACGCCGCGGGCAGGTTGGCCTCGCGGACCTCGGCCAGGCGCACGCCGATCAGTTGAAACACGTCCTCGCTCTCTTGCCGGGCAGCCAGGTCGGTGATTTCGTCGGTGTACAGCTCGACGTCCACGATGCCTTGAATGCGTCCTTCGGGGTCGACCACGGGAAGGGCCAACAGCCGGTGCATGATGAAGAACTCGCAGGCGTCCATCAGCGTCGCGGTGGCCGGCAAGGTGACGACGGCGCGGTGCATGATGTCGGCCACCGGGGTCTCAGGCGTGTTGAGAAGCAACCGCCGAGTGGGGATGACGCCCCGGAGGCGATCGGCCTCGTCGACGACGTAGAAGTAGACGATTCGGCCCTCGACCTGACTCCGTTGGATCCGCGCCAAGGCCTCGCCCACCGAGTCGGACTCCAAGACGCGCACAAAATCCTTGCGCACGTGGTTCAATACCGGCTCGTCCAGGTGGCCCGCCTTGGACAACTTCCCCATCGATTCCGTCCTTTCAAGAAACACGAAACCCCGCGAGTTGGGCGCTTGCCGCACCCGCCTCATAACGCCATGACGCGGTCTGCCCGGCCGCGGCCCAGGGGGAAAACGACCCCACCGAATCCGCCGATCTTGCCGATTTGCTGAACTTTGCCGATTATCGTGCCGATGACGGTTCTTGGCTACCCTTCGACTGGTGCGACGTTATCCCCGGTCGCAGCCGTTTCCAGGCGGGGAAAGTCGCATTTTCGCGGACTTCGCGGCGAGAATCAGGATCGTCCGCGTCGACGGTTGCCCCCCGTCAAACCGGCGGTCGGACTGGGAGCGGCAGACGTTCTCGGGCCGCGCGGGGGCTTGCAGAACGCATCGATTCCGAGGAACGCCCCGCAGGCTTGCGTCAGGACCTCACCACCAGCCAATGCGTCGGGAACGGGCCATGAACGCCACGAAATCCCTGCTTCTGGCCGCAATCCTTGTTGTTGCCCTAGGGGCTGCGGGATTGGGAGGGTGCGCTTGTCCGTCGCGCGTGCCCGTCAGCCTGGAGCCGCTCAACGATTGGCTTCGGTACCACGGCCGCTGCGCTTGGCGCTATCCGTATAGCTGTCCCTGCTGCCCCTACGTCGGCCACCAGACGGTCGAGGCCGAACCGGCGGACGCCCCCGATCCGGGCCAGCCCCAAGCCGGGCCGCCCCCGAGCGCACCGTCTCCTCCCAAACCCTAGGCGGCGATTCTCTGTTCGCCATCGCGACGGAATCGCCTTCGGGACTGGTTTCGGTTTTCGGGACTGATTTCCGTTCGCGTAGCCGTTTACGCGGACTGGCCCGATTGGCGCGAAGAAGCTTCCGAAAAGGGCACGATGCCCTTACCAACCGCGTCCGTCCGGATCGGCGGACGGCCTCAGTAGTAGTAACGCCGGCGGCGGCCGGCCCGCCTGGCCGCGGTAAGAAACTTCATCGAATGGAAAAGGATCGCCCCCACCCCTACAACGGCCAGGTAATTCCGGATGTCGTTCCACAGCGTGTTGTGCTGCGCGAAGGGCAAGTCGGCTAGATCCACGAGGGGCGCGGGCGGTGGTTCGGCCGGAGGCAGGGGCGACGGCACCTGGGCCGGGCGATCGTCGATGACCCCGGCCGGCGGCGCAGAGGCGTTGGCGGCGATCGCCACGCTGGGACTCGGCGGCGGAATCGCCGACGAGGACGCCACGGCCGGCACGGTGCTGGCGGGGCCGGCAGGGGCTTGTGGGACCGTCGGGCTGGGACTCGTCGCTGGCGTCGCGTCGCGTTGCCGAGCCAAGGCGGCCGGATGCGGCGCAAGCCGGTAGAAATCGTCGCGGACCGACTCCAAGAATGCACGCACGCGCCCGCAATAACTCCCCGAGGTTTGCCCTCCCGCCGTCCCAAACAGCACTCCGGCCAGTTCACCGCGACTGTTGAAGATCGGCCCGCCTGAATCCCCTTGACGCGCCGGCGCGGAGAGTTCCACCATTTCAAACGGTTTGTTGTAGCCGGGGGCCACGTACTGAGTGCAACGGCCCGTGATCGTGCGATACTGGCCACTGCCGTAGCCGGCGATCGTCAGGGGTTCGCCCGGCCGGGGCGCGGTGTTAGACAACGGCACGGGCTCCACGTTCGGACGCCAGATCGCCAACGCCGCCAGGTCCCACTCCCGATCCGTCTTGAGCACCAATGCCGCGGAACGGAAACCGTTGGGAAAGGCGACGGCAATCGGGCCGGCCGCGTCGCGGACCACATGCCAGTTGGTGACAACCAGCCCATGATGCTCGCTGACCGCGACCAGGGTGCCGGAGCCGAGAGAAAACCCGTCGCGATCCGTGGCCATCACCCGGACGACCGCCGGATGAATTCCCCCCCAAGCTTGAGCAGGGACCTTTCCCGCCGGCGAGGCAATGACCCAGGACAGCGCAGCCGCCAAACTCAGCAACCTCGGTCCGCCAACGCGGCAACGTAGGCCGGCGTTCGGCCTGAATTGTTCGGTCTTAGGGCCTTGGCGGTTTCCCTTGGCGTGGAAACCAGGGGAGTCAGGGGCCACGACCGTGGTGGCGGAACAACCCGGCTGAACGCGCCTCATGAGGGACCATGTGTTGGACACCCATTTCGCGGGGGATCATTTGGCTGCGGCCAGGGGTGCGGCACGCCGCTGGGCCTCGTTTTGGACGATCCTCCGCAGCAATTCGCGGCGGAGCCGCTCCAATTCGGCAGAACGAACCGGTGGCGTCTTGATGGTTTGCATAGCCTAAGTTTCGGCCGCACAGCGCCCGGAGGGTGAATCGCCGGCCTCGGCCCGACACACGCCTCGAAAGCCGAAGGGCTTTCCCAGACGCCAAAGTTTCCAAGTCCGCCCGCGGCGGGCGCCCGACGGAATGCGGTGCGTCGAGATCGAGTGAGCTGCCGGCGAACCGCACCCGAACCTGGGGGCAAGGACTGCCCTGCGCCGACGGGCAAAATGGCCCCCGCGAGCGATTGTCCGGCAATCGCTCCCTGCCCCCTGGGGTTGCACGAACGAGGCGACGCGAGGCTAGCTCCGCGACTTGAGGAGGTCGCGGATCTCGGTGAGCAATTCCTGGTCCTTGGTCAACGCGGGCGGGGAGGCGGCCGCCTGCTTTTTCGATTTCAGGATCAACCCGAGGAACTTCACGATGAAGATGTACAGCGCCAAGGCCACGATGAGGAAATTGACCACCTCGCCGAGAAAGAGTCCGTAAGGGATCTCCTTGCCGTGGATGACCCATTTCCAGCCCAGGTAGCTCTGCTCACTGGGCACGATCAAGCTGATCAGGGGCATGATCAGATGCTTGACCAGCGAGTCGACGATCTTGCCGAACGCGCCGCCGATAATGACGCCGACGGCCAAATCGACCACGTTGCCTTTGAAGGCGAACGCCTTGAATTCCTCGAACAGCGTCAGCGCGCCCTTGGTGGGCGCCTCGAAAAACCCCTTGGGCGAAAACGAGTCTGGCATGGTGGTCACCTCCAATGGGATGTCGATGCCTTCGGCGGACGACGAAGTCGCCGGACCTCGTCGCCTCCGATGGCGACGTTCGGGTTGAGGGAACCCGAAAAGGGGAATGCGGTCGGAAGCAAGCCGGGCCGCGTCGGCGCGGGAGGCCCGGGCGAGCTGCCCTCGCTGGAAAGAGGCTGCCGCATGGCTTTTCCGCAACCCTTCCCGGGCCCCTTGCCGGCAACGGGGCCAGCCCCATGTTCGGGGACGCCGCCGCGAACATCGGGACGGTTCCCGTCCGCGGCCGCCTTGGAGCAAATGGCTACAGGTAGTTTTCCGGGAATTTCCACGGTTCGCGGTATTGCGGCCTGGCAAGCCGGGCGGCTTCTTCGTCGCCCACGATCTTTTCCGCGGCGGGATCGAATCGGACGGCGCGTCCGAGCTTGAAGGCGATGTTGGCCAGGGCGATGGCCGCGTCGATCTTGTAGTGATAGCCCACGTGGCAGCTCGGCGGCTTGCGGCTGAGGATCGAGTCGATCCATTCGTGTTCGTGGCCGGGCGACGGAGGGATCGTTTCCTTTGGTTTTTCCACGCCCTTCATGCGGTCGCCCTCCGGCACGATCCGATGTTCTCCGTAGTTGGCAAACAGCGTCCCCCGCTCCCCGTGGAAATACACGCCCAGCCCGCGCCCCATCCCTTCCCGCTGGAAATCGAAACTGTAGCCGTTGACCAGCGAAAGCATCCAGGTCATCACGAGGCCGGGGTATTGCCAGAGCACTTGCTGCGTGTCGTAGGCGTCGCCTGCGTCGCGGACCACGAAGCGGCCGCCGGTGGCCGTGGTGGTCAGCGGAAATCCCAGGTCCAGGGCCCAGTAGGGCAGGTCGATGATGTGGGGGGCCATGCCGGGCGTGTAGCCGCCGCTGAACTGCATGAACGAGCAATTCGGCCCAGCCGATTCGATCATCTTCGGATGGCACCTGGTCATCGGTGCGGGCCCGACCCAGAGTTCCCAGTCGAGGTCCTTGGGCGGGTCGCCCGCCGGGGCGTTGCCGATCCCTTCGGGGCCCTGATTGGCGGCGAGAAAGGTGCGGACGACGGGGATCGGGCCGAGCGCCCCGGACCGCACCCACTCGACCACCCGGCGATAGTTCGCCCCGGCGTGGATCTGCGTCCCGATTTGAGTCATCCGGCCATGCTTTTCCGCGGCCCGCTTCACCGCCAAGGCCTCGGCCAGGTAGATCGTCATCGGCTTCTGCAAATAGAAGTCCTTGCCCGCCTCGGCGGCGAGGATCGCTTGCAAGGCGTGCCAGTGAGGCGGCGTGGCGATGATCACCGCGTCGACATCCTTACTCGCCAGCATCTCGCGGAAATCGTGATATGGTTTGGCGGTCTTCTTGTATTTCTCGAGGATCGCGTCGCGTCGCGACTTCCAGACGTCGCACACGCCGGTGACCACCGCGTCGGGATGCCTGGCCGCGGCAGCCAGATTCGCCGCTCCCATGCCGCCGCAACCGATCAGTCCGATGTGCACCTTGCTGTTGGCTCCCATGCGAAGCGACATGGCAAGAAACTCCGTCGGGGTCAGCTTGGGGGTAACCGTTCACAGGCCGGAGCGTGACGCGTTTTTCTGGCCGTTTCGCGCCGAAAAACGTGCGTGTCTCCTTACTGGCCAGGCGGACAGTCCCATTTTCGCGGACTTCGCCGCGAAAATCGGGACAGTCCCCGTGAACGGTTACGCTTGGGGTTGTCTCGCAACGTCCGCTATCCTAGCAACGAGCCAACGGGGGGGCCAGTTCCGCTGGCCCCGGACATGCGCCACGCAACCGGCGATGGGCCCTGCCCGACCCATGGCCGGCGACTGCCGCTTGACATCCGCGCCAAACGTGTCAGAGTGTTCGTCGGTCGAGGCCTCGGCCGGAAGCGTCCCAGGTTGTTCGAAAAAGCCATGATGCGAAAGCAGGCGTCGCCCAAGCTCGGTTGGGGGCGTTTGTTCCAGCACGATCCGATAGCGCCGCAATGACGAACCCGGAAAGGGTAACTGTTCACAGACCGGAGAGTGGCCGGTTTTCGGGCCGTTTCATACCGAAACATGCGCCTGTCTCCTTACTGGTCAGGGGGACAGTCCCATTTTCGCGGACTTCGCCGCGAAAATCGGGACAGTCCCCGTGAACGCTTACAGGAAAGGGGGCGAGAGAATGGTCGAGCTTTCTCTAATGGTCTGGCTGTTCGCGGCAACGGGGCTCGCCGCGGAAGACGCTTCTCCTGGGCTGCGCGTCGGCCGCGGCGAGGACGCTGCCGTGGAGGTCCGCTGGGGCGGCCGCCTCATGCTCCGGTTGCCGACCGAGGGGCTGTGGTCGGTGGCCACCGACTGGCGCGATGGCGTCTGAAATGCGTTGTCTTGCCCCTCAGCGGATTGACGCGCCCTAACTTGGGTGGGTAGAATCGAGATCGCCGAACGGGCGGGGCGCTGCAAGGGAGGGTTTTATGGCTTGGATCAGGGGTGTCGTTTTGGCGGGCGCGGGTTGGGCGGCTTTGGGCCTTGCGCTGGGCGTCGTCGGGTGTACCGGCGGACAAAGGCAATCCGAGCAGCGTGAACAATCGGGCCTCAAGACGCTGGCCATTCTTTACATGCAGTTTTCAAGCCAGCATCGGGGCGTGGGCCCGGCCAACGAAGCGGAATTCAAAAAGTTCATCCAAGGACTGCCGGAAGCCCAGCGCGCCGCGCTGGGGGTCAAGGACGTCGAGAAGCTATTCGTTTCGGATCGGGATGGAAAGCCCTACGTCATTCGCTACGGGGTGAATGCCCGCGCCGCGCCAGGGCCGAAGGGGCCCAGCGACGCGCCGGTTCTTGGTTATGAGCAGCTCGGCAGCGGCGGCCGCCGCTTCGTCGCCAACAGCCTGGGCGCCGTCGAGGAACTCGACGAGGCTGCCTTCAAGCAGCGGGTTCCGGACGCCAAAACGCCATGATCGCCAGGATCCCCAGCCCGTCGGGCCAGGATCTTCGCCAACACGAAATGCCGTATTGATGTCCGTTCATTCCCATTCAAGGAGCCCGTCCATGAATCGTCGCATGGGGTGTCGAAGCGCCGGCTTCACGCTGGTGGAACTTCTGGTCGTCATTGCGATCATTGGCATCTTGATCGCGCTGTTGTTGCCCGCCGTGCAAGCGGCGCGCGAGGCCGCTCGCCGCTCCCAATGCACCAACCATCTGAAGCAGATGGGCCTGGCGCTGCACAATCATCACGACGCTTTCCGCAAGTTCCCGACCGGCGGACTGTTGCCTTGGAGCACGTACAACCGGTATGGGGACATTCCGCCGGATCTTACCGCCGCCGCCAATTCGGAGCAGCGGGCCGGCGGGATTGGTCCCGGCTGGTTGTACCAGATCCTGCCTTATATCGAACAAGTTTCGTTGCACAAGGAACCCAGTTGGGCGAAAGTCCAGAGCACGCCGGTTTCCACGTACTTCTGTCCTTCGCGGCGAGCCCCGGCCCAGACCAGCTCGCAGGGCAATCGCGCCTTGAATGATTACGCGGCCGCCACGCCTGGCGACAGCCCCGGTTCCTGGGACCAATTCTGGTACGGCCAGACCTGGTCGGTCCCCGACGCCCAACAGGGCCCTTACAAGGGGCTGATTGTCCGATCCGGCTACGCCCGTGAATCCAACTTCGCCTCCCTGGTGGATGGGGCCTCCAACGTGCTGGCGATCAGCGAGAAGATGCTCCTCGTGCCCAACTACCTGAGCGGCGATTGGCATGACGACTGCGGATTCACCGACGGCTGGGACCCCGACATCATCCGATACACCGCCTATCGGCCTTTCCCCGATCAGCGAACCACTCCCGCCCCGGACGGCGCGGACGTGGGATTCCATTTCGGCTCCCAGCACGCCGCCGGCGTGAACAGTCTATTGGGGGATGGCTCGGTCCGCATGATTGCATTCACCATCGACGCAACGGTCTTCAACAACCTGGGACGTCGCGACGACGGCGCTGTGTTGCCGCAGTTCTGATCGCAGGCGGCCCTCGCGCTAGCCGTTCACGGGGATTGTCCCGATTTTGGCGGCCAGGCCCGCGACCATGGGACTGCCCGCTTGGCCGAAAGGCCTCCATTTCGTCCGGAGCGGGTTGGGCGAGGGCAAGGAATCCAAAAAGCGGCCGCGGAAGACTCGTCCCGGTTTGACCAGGCGGCCCTGTTTCACGGAATCACCGGGAGGATCAGCCGGGAAGGGCGCTCGGCGTCGTGGTAGACGGTCTGTTGGGCCTTGCGCATCTCGGCGCTGGCGCCCAGCGGCAGGCCGGTGTTCTGGTTCCGCGCGTAGCGGGGGAAGTTGCTGCTGGAGACCTCCAGGCGGATGCGGTGGCCGGCCTTGAACACCATGCTCGTTTCCCAAAGGCTGATCGAGAGCGGGTAGATCTTGCCCGGCTCGATCGGCGTCGGATGCTCCAGCGAGTCGCGGAACGTTACGCCGCGGATGCCCTCGCAGATGTGGATCGCCCGGCCGTCCGGATGCACATCGGTGAGCGTGGCCGTGAAATCGGTGTCCACGGCGGTGGAGGAAACAAAAAGTTTCAGTTCCACCGGCCCGGTGACTTCCAGGTCACGTTCGAGCGGCTCGGTGGTGTAGACCAGCACGTCGTCGCGCTCCTGGCGCACGCGGCGGTCGCGCGGGCCCCAGATGTCGGAGTGCGTGGAAATCTGCCCGCCCAGCGTGTAGACCGGGTTCTCCGGATCGTAGGTGAACCGGTCCGGCGTGTTTGCTGGGCCGGGCGGCGACGCGCCCAGCCGGCCGTCGCCGCGGAGCGAATTGGCCCGGCCGCCGCTGGCCAGATAGAACGGCGTGAACCGCGTTCGGGCGAGCGGCCACTGGTGCTCGTCGCGCCACGTGTCGGCGCCCATCACGTAGATCCGGATGGGAGGATCCCGGTCCACGCCGTTCTGAATCCCCTTGAGCCAATAGTCGTACCACCGCAACTTGACTTCGAGGAAGTTCGGCAAGCTGAATGAGCCGCCGTGCGTCCAGGGGCCGACGATGATCTTGGTCCCCTGGCGCGCCGCTGCGGAGCCGCCCTGCGCGCGGAACCCCAGAAAGTTGCGCCAGCCCTCGTGGCAGAGATTGTCGTACCAGCCGGTCATGAACAGGGCCGGGGCCTGGATCTTTCCGTATTTCTCCTTGATGCCGTAGGACCTCCAATAGTCGTCGTACCGGGCGTGGCGGAACCAGTCCTTGACGTGCTCGACCTGCGGAAAATCGTCCACCGCGGCCAACAGCGGCAGGCGGCGATAATGGGGATGGTCGATCGGGAAGATTTGCTGAATCTGCGAGCCCTGCCTGGTGTGCAGCCCGAACTCGAAGACCACGTTGAGCTGCATCACGCCGTCGTTATACAAGTGTCCGAAATTCGTCTGCTGGGCCTCCTGGGGCGCCATGCACTTCAAGAACGGGCTGGCCAGCGGGGCGGCCATCAATTGCGTGAACCCGTTGTACGAAATGCCGAACGTGCCGATCTTGCCATTGGACCACGGCTGCTGGCCGAGCCATTGCTGGATGTCGTAACCGTCCTGCGGGTCGTTCACATACGGCACCCAGGTCCCCTCGGAATCGTAACGGCCGCGGCAATCCACCAACGCCACCACGTATCCGCGCGGGGCGAAGAACTCCCCTCGGTCCGCCCCTTCGCGGAAATAGCGATGGAGCATGAGCACCGGGAACTTCCCCGGCGCATCGGGCCGAAAGATCTCGGCCGCCAGCTTCACCCCGTCGCGCATGGGCACGGGGACCTTGGTTTCGTGCTTGATTCGGAAAACGGGCTCGGATGCTGGCGACGACGCTTCCGCGCCGTGGGCATTCGCGGTGAGCAACGCAACGAATGTCGCCAGCGGAAGCGAGCATTGACGGTATGCCACATTGCCCTCCGTAGCGGTCACAAGATCGAGGGTGTTTCTGGGGGCCGAATGTTTCGGGCGGAACGACGTTCTCTATGGCGCCAGCCCCAACGCCGTCAGCAGGCAAGCGTTGACTTTCTGAAGCAGCGAGTCGGGCAGCCTCCCCAGCTTGCGAAGCACCTTGGCCTTGTCCACCGTGACGATGTTCACACAATTCACGACCGAATCTTGCCGCAGACCGGACGCCTGGCCTTCAGGCGTTGCCATCTCGATCAGCAACTGCGTTCGTTCCAGGGATCGATGAGTCACGCTCGTCACCTGGACGACAATCGTGTTGGTGAGGCGTTGGTTGTCGCGGTCGTTCTGAACGACCAAGACCGGGCGGACGTTCGCCCCACCGCCGGAACTGTACGGGTAATCCAACAGGACCACATCTCCGCGTTGGACATTCATGGGTTCACGCGCGGATCAAGGTCGTTGTACACGTCCATCGACGGATCATCCCAGCCCTCGCGCCCGAAAAGTTCCAGAACGTGGGGGGACAAGTCTCGTGCGAACTGGCCGGGGTCGTCTATGTCGAACAGTCGTCTCACCCGGTCGTAGACCTCCTCGCGCAGGAGAACATACCTCGCGTGCGTAATCGGATCGACGACGCGTGGCGGAGTCTCCTCCCCCCGAGCCACAGCTTGCCTTTGTTCCAGCGTCAATTCGATCATGAGGCACCTCCTACCCCTAATTATCGGGGCCTCCTGCAACAATGCAACACCAGCATCTCCCCAACGCAATCTCGAATGCTGACTTGGGGGTATTCGCTCCGACTGCCTGACGACCTCACCAGGATCGCTCGAATGCCGCCCGAAGTACGTCGACTGCAAATGGGATTCCGCCAACGCACAAGAGCATAGAACCAGCGAGGTATCCCTGGCTGGGCCTGCTTCGGCCGGATCCCTCGGTGACGGTTGCCGCACTCAACACAAGAGTTCCCGCAGAACGACGACGGACGCAGCAATGGTCTTCATGCAATGGAGTTCCTTGTCACAAGCGGTTCAGTTGTCCACGCCTATTCCTCCTTCCTCGCTACCGGGCCGATGATCAACTCCTTGGGAAACGCGAACTTCCCTTGTGTGCCGACTTCCGCGCCGAAGGGGAAGTTCTTCGTATTGATCTTGCCGATGGCGACCATGGTTTCCGGGTCGCCGGCGACCACGTGAATGTCCAGCCCGGCGTGGCCGCGGAGCCATTCCGGCCCGATCAGGCGTTTGCCGTTCCACACGCCGCCAGTGGCGATCAACAGGCCGAAGCGGGCGAGGTCTTCGGCGCTGATCCGCATCCAGCCCGGACCGCCGCGAACCACGCAACCGTCGATTTCATAGGGCGGGTCGACGTATTCGCCGTAGCCCGGGAACTCGGGATAGAAATCTCGGGTGTCGTGGACTTCCCTGCCGGGCAGCCACTCCCAGCGGTCGGCCGGGATGCCGAGGTGGCGGAAAAGCCGCTCGTCGAGAACTTCTTTGAGGTCCTTTTTCCATAGGGCGGTGAGGGCCTGGCTGAGCCGCCAGTAGCCGGCACTGGAATAGCGCGTCGCGCTGCCGGGCGGGGTGTGGGCGAAGTTGTCGAACGAAGGATCGCCGGTCCACGTCACGCCCGGCGGAATCGCCGCGTGGAACACCGTCCGGTTTCGCCAGTGGAACCCGCTTTCGAGCACGAATCCGCCTTGATGGTCGAGCAGATGCCGCCAGGTGAGCTGGCGGTGGAGTCCCTCGTCGAGATATTTGTGTGGGTGGGAGAGCTGGCCGCGGCCGGTCCAGGTCTTCCAGATCGGATCGTCGGGCTGGAGCACGCCCGCCTCCACGCTCAGGCCGAACAGGGCCCGCACGATGCACTTGCCCAGCGAGGCCGACTGGCAGCGATAGCGCGGATTGCCCCAGCGGCGCACGAGGTATCCGCCCCGGGTGAGCACCGCGCCCCACTGGCCGTCGCCGACCTTCACGCCGCCAAAGCCGCCGCCGTGGATGTTGGCTTTGGCGATGAGTTCGTCGAGCCTCTTGGCGTCGAGGCCGGCTTGCTCGGGGGTGATTTCGAGCCAATGCTCGCCGGGAAACGCGACGGTCGAACAGCCCGTTGGCTTGTCGTCGATCGGCGCCGGCGAAGCCCTGCTTGCCTTGCGCCCGTCTTCCACGAGTTTCCGGACTTCGGCCAAGACCACTTCTTCGACTTGCGGGGCGAACAGCCCGATGTCGAGCGTCAGGCACATCGACTCGTGGCCGCCTTCCTTGAGGATTTGGGCCGTGGGGAGATAGCCGAACGACTCGTTGCAGTACGCGGCGACCCAAAGGCCTTGCGGTCCGAGAAGCCGGGCGATCCTCGTCGCGTAGTCCGCGACGGCTTCGCCGGACAGGCCGACCAGCGTCAAATCCCCGCCGAATTGCCACACGGCCAGCGGCGCGCGATAGGACTTGGGCAGCGGCTTGCCTTGGGCGAGGGTTTCGAGCATCCCCTTGGCGTTGCGCGCGTGCCATACCGACGGCCCGGCGGCCATGGCTTGCAACTGCTCGCGCGAAAAATCTCCGGCCAGCGGCAGGTCGATCCACGCCAACTCCGCGCAAAGCGGCCCACGCACCGGTTGCATCGGGCCGGCGGCCACGCGGGCGACCTCGGCGGCCAGGCTTTCGCCTTGTTGCCGGGCCATTTCCGCGGTCCCTCGGGGATGCGAATTGGCGTCCGCGCCGCACCCGATGACAAACATCGCCACCGCGTCGGGAAAGCGTTTCTCCAGCGCGGATTGAGCCAAGCTGGCGTAGTCGCCGGAAATCTTCGTGTTGGCGCCGTCGAGCGTCACGGGATGGCACGCGCAGCCGAACACCAGTCCGCGGAGGCGGCCGTCTGGCGTGTCGATGCGCAGTACGGGCACGTTGCGATCGACCGGGCCTTGCGGATTGGGGGCCATCACGACGCCCTGGGGCGTCGCCAAACGGCGATTCATGACGAAATCCGACCGGCCCACGGCGAAACTCAGCCGCGCCGGCCGCAAATCGCCCAGGGCGGCGGCCGCCAGGTCCGCGAGTTGCTCCTCCAACTTCGCGGTGTAATGCGCCACGCGCGGGCGCATGTCGTCCGGCACGCCGAAGGCGTCCAGGTCGTGGTTCATCCCCACCACGGGCCCGGAGTGCGTGTGCGAGGCATTGAGCAAGATCTGTCGCCGCTGGAGGCCGGTCTTCGCCATGATCCGGTTCGCCACCGCCTCGGCCACGTCGCGGCGGAAAAACAGCAGGTCGGCTGTGACCAGCACCGCTCGGTCCCTGCCCGCCCATTCCACCGCCAGCGCCTTGGCGTGCAGCTCGTCGAGCACGCCGTCGGAAATCCGCGGTCCGTAACCACCCAGGGGCATCGGCCCGTCGGGCGTGATGCGGGCGCTCGCCATGCCCACGCGCCACGCCGTCGGCTCGGCCCAGGCCTGGCCCAGCCCAAGGGAAATCACGGTCAGCGCGTGCAACCAGAAAGCCCCGAGGTGTTTCATTTCCGTCCCTTCGCCGGGTGGTCAAGTCGTTGCACGGAGGCCAGCCAGGCGGTCCCTGATGATTCGCTCATGCCGGGAAGGCATTTCGCCGCGGTCTTGACTGCCCCTGAAAATGGTCCATTTTAGGGGGTCCGTTGTGGTTCGTCCACCTCGCGAGACTTGTCGGCGGGGGACCAAATGGGTAAGCTTCCGTGCATGAGCTATTGGCGGGAAAAAGTGGTCCTGGTTACCGGCGGATCGAGCGGCTTGGGGCGCGTGATCGCCGAGACGTTTGCGGCCGCCAAGGCGAGGGTGGTCGTCGCCGGCCTGGAGCCTGAGGCGGTGGATGCGACCTCGCGTGCGTTGGTCGACGCGGGCGCCGAGGCGATGGGCATCGCAGTGGACATTACTCGGCAGGACCACGTCGACTCGCTGTTTTCGCAGGTGATGGACCGTTTCGGCGGCCTCGACGTGTTGGTGAACAACGCCGGGCGGTCGATGCGAGGCAAGCTGATCGACACCACGCCGGAACAGTTTCGCGATTTGATGGAGCTGAATTTCATCGCCGTGGTCCGATGCACGCGCGCGGCGGTTCCCTTGTTGTTGCCGCGGCGGGGCCACGTGGTGAACATCGGTTCGCTGGCGGCCAAGGCGGCGTCGCGTTGGGTCGGGGCGTATCCGGCGACGAAACACGCCGTGGCGGCCTTTTCGCAGCAGATGCGGCTGGAGCTGGGTCCGGAAGGTTTGCACGTGCTGTTGGTCTGCCCCGGCCCGATCGTTCGCCAAGGTGAACGGCTCTATCCTCTGGAAGGCCTGGAAGAGGTGCCGCATCGGGCCCGGCGTCCGGGGGCCGGCGTCCGCGTGCGCCCGATCCCTCCGCAGCGGCTGGGACAGGCGATCCTTCGAGCGTGCGAACGGCGCAAGGCTGAAATCGTCGTTCCCTCGTATGCCAGGCTCCTCTTCGCCGCCGCGCAGCTCTGGCCTCGATTGGGCGACTGGCTGGTGTTGCGCATGACATGAAACAGCGATTCAGCGTTCGGGGTTCACGCTTCAGGACGGTTTGAGTTTCAGCAGCACGGGGTGCGATCATGTTCAGTTGTTTTTTGGCGCCGGTGTTCCTTTTCGCCGCGGCCGCCCAGCCGCCGGCCGCGGTGCGGACCTGGACCGACGCGACGGGTCAGTTCACGACCGAAGCGGCCCTGGTCGATTTCGACAGCCATCACGTCGTGCTCAAGAAGCACTCGGGCGCGCTGGTGGCCGTGCCCATCGACAAGCTCTCCAAGAGCGACCAAGAGTATCTTCGCTCCAAGGCGGCGAGCGAGGCCGCCGAGCAACACGCGGCCGGCAACCGCACGTGGACCCTCCGCAACGGCGATCAGTTTGTCGGCCACGTGTTGAAGTACGGCCGGGCCAAAGTCGTGGTCCGAAGGCAACTGGGAAGGATCCTGGTCAACGACGTCCCTTTTGAAAGGCTCTCCAAGCCGCATCAATACATCCTGTTCAAGGTGGTCGAGCACTTCGAGAACGTGCCGATTCAGGACTACAAGGCCCTGGAGGCCTGGGCCGTCAAACAACGCGCGGAAGCCCGGGAGTTCGACTGCGAGGGCGTCCTCATGCAGGTCGACAACGGCGAGCAGGTGGCCCTGCCGTTCTTCCTCTTCTCCGCCAAGGACGAACAGTTCCTCCGCCCCGGTTGGGAGGACTGGCTCGCCGCCGAGGCCAAGGCCGAAGCCGCGTCGCAGGAGGAACTGGCCAAGAAGCAGCAGGCGGAGTTGTTCCTTCGGGCCCGCGCCCGCGACTACCAGCGCGACCAGGCCATGCAGCGGATGGTGGAGTTGACGGCCGTGAGCGCCGGCCTGGTCAATGAATGGCAGGTGCTGCTGGTGCCGGGAGCAGGAGTCGCCGGCGGGCCCGTCCAAGCCGTTGTCCAAGCGCGCGACAGCCAAAGCGCGCGCATCGCCGCCATGCAGCGATATCCCGGCTACGTCGCCACCCAGGTCGTGCGCATTAACCGCCGTTGGTGGCGGTGACCCCGCCGAGCCCCGCGGCCGGGGCTCTCCCCACGTTCGCCCTTGGACCCGTCCCTCGTAACCGTTCCCAGGCCGGGGACAGGCCGATTTTTCGGGCCATTGTGCACCGGAAAAAGCGTCCATCCCCAGCAGGTAAGGAGGATATTCCCATTTTCGCGGACTTCGCGGCGAAAATCGGGCCAGTCCCCGGGAACGCTTCGCCCTTCAGCCCGTCCCCTCCAGCGCGGCGGCGAGCTTCGCCAGCGCCTCGGTCTCGATCTGGCGCACGCGTTCGCGGGTCAGGCCGAGGCATTCGCCGATCTCCTTGAGCGTGCGGGGCTCGTGGTTGTCCAGGCCGAATCGCATGCGAAGCACGGTCGCCTCGCGCTGGTCCATGATGTCCAATCGCTCCAGCACGTGGGCGAGATTGTCGTGCTCGACCAGCTCCTCGTCCGGGCTGCGCATCCGCTCGTCCATGAGCATTTCGCCCAGCGACCAGCCGGCGTCGCCCTGGTCGGTCTGGGGCGTCAGGTTGTAGATCTTGATCGCCTTCTTGATGATCGGGAGCTTCTTGCGCGGCAGGCCGAGGACGCGGGCGACTTCTTCGGGGGTGGGCGTGCGGCCCAACTCCTCGGTGAGCCGGGAACTCGCCCGACGCCATTTGGACAACAGCTCGACCATGTAGGCCGGGATGCGAATCGTCTTGGCCGAATTGATCAATGCCCGCTTGATCGACTGCTTGATCCAATAGCTGGCGTAGGTCGAGAAGCGCGTGCCCATCGCCGGGTCGAAACCCTCGACCGCGCGCAACAGCCCCAGGTTTCCCTCCTCGATCAAGTCCTGGAGGTTGAGCCCCTTGCCCGTGTAGCCCCGCGCGATATTGACCACCAGGCGGAGATTGGCGCGGACCATGCGGTCGCGGGCGGTGGGGTCGCCCTGGCCAATGGCGACCGCCAGCTCTTGCTCATCGTCGGGCGAAAGCAGCGGGGTTTCGTTGATCTCCCGAAGGTAGGTTTCCAGCGGAGACTGCGGCGTCGATGCGTTGGGTCGGCGTCGGGACTTGTTCATGATGGCGCGAGCTGCGTGCTGGTCCGAGGACTTCCAAACCCTTGGAGATATGCGAAGTCCAAGGTGATTCACCGGCATGGCCCCTGACCACTATCGACGCGCCCCGCCGCGTTTCTCCAACCAACGCCCTCGGCGACAAGGTGGAGCGATTGTGCGGAAGGCGCCAACCGCGTCGATCAGGAGGGGGGCGGAAAAAACCGCAAAGATTCCCTGTCCCCTACCCGCAAGCGGTCCAAACAGCACGGACGTGCAGGCTTCGAGGACTTCGCCCGCTTCCGTGGCTTGCACGGTTTCGCGGGTCGCCGCCTTGAGTCCCCTCTTGGCGGTGGGGAGACCATCGGGATCGCGCGACCGTCCCCGGCGGCTGCGGACCGACGGCGTTCCGGCCGGGCTTCCGCGCCAATTGAGGAAACAGCCGGGCGAAAAGCTCGCCGATCGCCCAAGCGCGTTGCTGCCGGGGGCCTCGGCGCCACCCTAGACCTTTTCCGGCACCTCATAGCCCTTGCGTTTCGGGCAATCGAGGTGCTGGTTGGCCTCGTCGTCGCCGGGGAAGATTTCCTTGACCGGGTCCCACTTCAGGCGGCGGCCCAGTCGGCGGGCGATGTTGCCCAGATGGCACAAGGTGGCCACGCTGTGGCCGGCCTCGACCGGCATGATCGGGTCCTTCCGCGACACGACACAGGCGAAGAAGTTCTCCATGTGGTTGTCGCTTTCGTAGACGCGGACGGCGTTGGGCGGCAGCGGGTCCTGGTCCAGTTCGGGCGGGTCGCACTCGTAGCCCTCGCGGAAGATCGTGATCTTGCCCTTTTCGCCAATAAACGTCGCGCCGCCGCCCAGCTTCGGATCGATCGAACTCAACGTCAACACCACGCCGTTGGGATACTTGTAGTTGATGATCGTCTTCGAGCAGGCCGCATCGCCGCGGTCGCGTTTGTCGGGCAGGTGGTAGACGGGGGGTTCGAGCGGCTCGGGCGGATCGACCCAAATCTCCACCGGTCCGCTGCGATCCATGTCCAGCGCCCAGTGAACCATGCTCAAGCCGTGGCAGCCCCAGTTCGGCAGTTCCCCGCCCGAGTACGGCCGGAACGACATCCAGCCCGGACCCACCGCGTATTTCTCCGCGGGGTAGGTGTAGTAGGGAGGTTCCCGATCATACGGGATGCGCGAGAGATACACGTCGTAATGGAAGGGCACGACCTCGTTCTGGCCGCACCATCGGTCCCAGTCGAGCCACTCGGGGCAGGGTTGGGCGGGCAGGTTGGATTCCCAAGCGCTGGGATAGTTGTAGCCGATGACTTGTTGGATCTTGCCGATCCGGCCGTTGCGGATCAACTCGACGGCCTTGCGCGTCGCGGGATGCGAGCGCTGTTGCTCGCCCACCTGAAACACCCGCTGGTACTTGCGCACGGCCTGGATCATCGCCTGGCCCTCGCGGATCGTGTGGCTCAGCGGCTGCTCGCCGTAGATGTCCTTGCCCGCCTGGCAGGCGTGGATGCAGGGCAAGTAATGCCAGTGCTCCGGCGTGGCGTAAATCACCACGGCCACTTCCTTGCGGTCGAGCAGGGCGCGGTAGTCTTGAAAGGGCTGGGCCTTGTAATTCTTGGCCCACTCGGCCGCGCGCTTATGGTTCAGATCGGCCACGGCCACGATCCGGGCGTGGGCCGGCGGCTTGCCCTGCCCGCCCTTGCCGATGACCAATTGCCCGTTGCGCCGCCCGCAACCAATGATCCCCACGCCGATCTGATCGTTGGCCCCGAACACCGAGGACGGCACGAAGAGGGCGCACGACGGGCCGGCCACGGCCGCCGCGGCCAGCGTCTGCCTCAACATTCCTCGCCGTGAGATTTTCTTGGACAGGCTCATAAGATTCTCCTTGTTCCTCGGAGGCGATCTCCCGCGCGAGGCGCGGGGACGACCGCCGTCACGCCGCGAAATGGCGCGCTACTTTCTCGATGGCCGCGGCCACCTGGAGAATGTAATCTTCCGACATGCGCTGGTCAAGCGGCAGACGCACGCCGGTCTGGTGGATCGCCTCTGCCTCGGGACAGCGGTGTTTCGTGTAGTCCATGGCGGTCAGGCCGAAGTCGCGCACCGGCCAGCGGCCGGCGAAGAAAGCGTGTCGCTGGAAGACCGGCGCCAAGTAGAGCGGTCCGAACATGATGCCCGTCGACGCCGGAACCCCCTCGGCGAGGAGCGCCTTGACGAACTGCGCCCGCTCGCAGCGGAAGGCGCCCGCCTGGAGCCGGAACATGTGGTGCCAATAGACGCAGCGATCCTCCGGCCGGACGTGGACCGGCTGGATGCCGGGGATGCCGCCGATCTTCTGGGTCAACAGGGCGCCGAGGTGGGCGCGACGAGCGGCGATCCCTTCCAATCGCGTCATCTGCGCGGCGGCCACGGCGGCCTGCGGCTCGCTCATGCGGTAGTTCGCGCCGAACACGTCGAAGTGGCGGCCCGTCACCCGATTGAAGCCCTTGTCGCCAAATCCGCGCAACAGCGGTCCGAAACGCTCGTCGCTCGAGGCGACCACGCCGCCGTCGCCGCAAGTGACGTGTTTGGAGTCCTGCAACGAGAAGCAGGCGATGTGCCCGATCGTGCCGATGGGCCGGCCCTTGCTCCGCGCGCCCCACGCCTGGGCGCAATCCTCGATGAGCACCAGCCCGCGGCGGTCGGCCAACGCCTTCAAGGCGTCGACGTCGCACGGATTGCCCAACAGGTGGACCGCGATGATGGCCTTGGTCATGGGGGTGATCCGCCGCTCGACGTCGGCCACGCTCAGGTTGTACGTGTTGGGCTCCACGTCGGCGAACACCGGCACGGCTTGCTGGAACAGGACGCCGATGACGGTGCCCGGGTCGGTGATCGGCGTGGTGATCACCTCGTCGCCGGGGCCGATGCCGGCGGCAGCTACGGCGATATGGAGCGCCGCCGTGCCCGACGAGCACACCTGCACGTGCTTCAGGGGACACGCCTCCTGGAACCGTTCGGTCAGGAGCCTGGCCTGCGGGCCCTTCCACCAGAAGAGCGAGTCCTGCTGGAGCATGGCTTCGAGCTGTTGGAGTTCGGGCTTGCCCCAGCGGCGCGCCAAGGCGGGCGGCGTTTTCACGGCCTTTTCGCCCCCGTGGATGGCCAGCGAGGAAGAGGGCTTCCCGTCGGGTTGCTTCTCCCCCGCCGGCGCCGCGCTCGCCGCAAGGGCGGCGGACGCGCCGGCCACAAACACGCGTCGAGAAATCGGGTTTTCTGGATTCATGTTTCTGTCCTCCTCGTGCGGCGGCCCTGAGGGTCCGCCAGTTCTCGTGGCGTCCGATCGATTCAGCGGCGGGAACCACCGCCCGGACTTGGGCCCTCCGGCCCGACTCCTTCAAGCGACCTCAACAGGTCGATCCCCTCGCGGCGGAGGATTGCTTCGCTGCCGGGCGCGGCGCGGGACCAAGCGCCGGGGCCGGTCTCGTAGCCGCCGTTTCGGAAGGCCTGGTCCGTGGGAACATACCCCACGTAGTCTTCCGCGTAGCCCACCACGGCGGTGAACGCAAACGGCGACGCCTTCCGAATGGCGTGGCCAATCTCGACAAACGGCTCGCCCGGCAGGAAAACCATCGCCGACTGCCCCAGACGCAACGCCGCGACCGCGGCCAGAAGGGGTTCCGGCCGAGGGTTTCCGTCGGGCGACCGGGCGGGAAGGCGGATCGTACGCCACCGGACGGCCAGTTCGTCGCCTTCCACGGATCGAAGACGTCTCAACGCCTGATCGGCCAGGTCCGCCAGTTGACGGCCGTGTTGTTGGGCGTCGGCCGCGCCGGTCGACACGCGAGGCGGATTGATGTTGCCGGCCGCGCCTTGAAAGAACATCGCCACGGCGCCCGGATGCCGCTGTTCAAGCAGGCGGGTCATTGCGCCGGGATAGTCCGGGGAGACCTGCTGGATGCGCATTTCATAAACGGGATGGGCCGTAGCGTTGACGAAAATGGCCGCGGGACGGCCGGACTCGCCGAGAAACGCCAAGACGCGGACCTCGTCGTCGGTCGGCCCTTCGGGACCGTGGACCACGTCGCCGGGCCGGACGGCCCGGTGCGAGACAACGCCCCGGGCCGTCTTGATACGGCGGTTGACCGACAATCCCTGGGCCGGGAGCGAAGCCGCCGCGAGGCTGCACGGCAGCAAGGAACCGGCCGCGCCGCGCACGGCGTCGCCAATCCGCTCGGCCAGCCTCGTCGCCCATTTCCGGAACGCCTCCGTGCGGCAAAGATCGGTGAGGGCCAACGACTCGGGAGCGGAATGCGTGTGGGTCGAGGCCAGCACGATTTGGTCGGCTTTCCAGCCGGCCCCGGCGCTGGCCGCGACGCGGCGTTTGAAATCGTCCATGCCGCCGACCGCCTCGCCGGCCAATCCCAACAAGTCCAGGGCCACCAGGGCGACGCGGGCCTGATGGTTTTCGACCACGGCGGCCCGAGCGTGAAGCGGGAGGCGAACGCCCTCGAAGGGCGCCCACTTGCGCTGGCCGGACGACATGAGGATGCCCACGTCCAGCGGCGGTGTGATCTCGCGCCGGGCGGCGCCCACGCGCCAGGTCCGAGGCGCGGCCGCCTGGCCCACGCCCGCCGCCAGCGCGGTGCAAACGCCCGCCACAAACTGTCGCCGCGACACGGAAAGGGTTTGAGGCATGGCGAGACTCCCTGCGCGGGCCGCGCCCTTTCGGGGATCGAGGCGACGCGGCCTGGGGTTGTCACTTGTCAAGATCGGCGGCGCGGCGGAGGAAGACGGCCACAGGTCGGCGACCTCCGCAGCGCGCCACGAATCGGCGGGACCCGCCTTGCCGTGGGGACGACGTCGCGAGCCGCCGGTTGGATCGTCACGCCTTGGCCAGTTCAGCGCTGTGGGCGTGGATTTTTCGCACCGCGGCGATGATGTCGTCCATGGCGCTGCGTTCGGCCAGGAGCATCGACTGGTACATCGTCACGGTCGTCTGGCAGACTTGCCGGTTGCCCTTGAGTTCCTGGAAGCTGTCGCGATACGCCTTGAGCCGCTCGGGGCTGAAGAGGCGTTGGAAACCGCGCGAGGCGATCGCCTCGTCGAACATCCCGTCGAAGTATTGTTCCGAGTATCCTCCGCCGCAAGGGATGCCTTCCGCATTCAGGGCCCGGATGAACTTCCCGTGCGGCAGGCCGTGGAATGCGGCGGCGTCGTACCGGAACGGATAGAGGTGCCAGACGGCGCGGCTGTTTTCAGGCAATCGGACGGGGTGGATTCCGGGGATCTGCTTGAGGCCGGCGGTCAGGTAGTCGGCGTTGGCGCGGCGGACTTCCGTCTCGCGAACGAGCTTTTCGACTTGGGCCAACAGGAGGGCGGCCTGGTAGGTTTTCATGCGGAAGTTGCTTCCGCGGGTGAAACAGCCGGAGCCCTTGAAGGTTCCCGTGGCGCGGCCGCAGTTGATGAACGAGCGGCAACGGTCCAAAAGCTCGATGTTCATGCCGGTGATTGCCCCGCCCTCGCCCGCCGGAATATGCTTCGACTCCTGGAAGCTGAAGCATCCCAGGTCGCCCAGCGTGCCGCACTTTCGGCCCTTGTATTCGCCCAGCCACGCCTGGCAAGCGTCCTCGACCACGGCGAGCTTGTGCTTCTTGGCGATGGCGTTGATGCGGTCCATGTCGCAGGGGATGCCGTAGATGTGGACCGGCAAGATGGCGCGGGTGCGATCGGTGATTCGGCTTTCGATCGAATCGGGGTCCATGGTGAGGCTGGCCGGGTCGGTGTCGGCGAACACCGGCAGGGCCTTGTGCATGAGCACGGCGTTGTAGGTGGCGTTGAAGGTGAAGGGCGAGGTGATGACTTCGTCGCCCGCGTCCACCCCCGCCACGTACAGCGCCGTGATCAAGGCCGTCGTGCCGCTGGCCGTGGCCACGCAACGCCTGGCCCCGTGCAATTGAGCGTAGGCCTTTTCAAAATCCCCCACCTTGCCGCTGGCGCCCGCCGAGCACCAGTGGCGGCTGCGAAACACATCGAGGATCCCCGGTTCCCACGATGCGTCCCACTGCGGCCAGGCGACCCAGCCGCCCTTGTGAACGGGCGTGCCTCCGAGCACCGCGGGCTTGTCGGCCGCCGCGGCGGGGCGGGGCGTGGCCAGGCCGGCCGCCGCCGTGGCCGCGGCGCCGGCAACAAACGATCGACGCGTGATGGATTCGCTCATGGTGGTCCCCTTTGCTACCCAAGGTCGGTTGTCCCCAAGTCTTGATTCTACCGCATGGAGCGGTCCCCGGGGATAGACGCCCCGGTCCGCGCGGCTCGGCCGATTGACAATCCCCCTTCCCAACCCGCAGAATACCCCATGGTCCAACGATTCCTGCAACGCGACAAAGGAGGCTTCAGACATGGGGAAAATCGCCATTGGCATGAATCTGGAGGCGATCCGGCGGCACGAGAAACCGTTCGAGTGGGGCGTGGAGCGGGCGGCGGAACTAGGTTTCGAGTACGTCGAGCCCATGGTCCATTGGGGTCGCGAACTGATGAGCGAGGCCCACTATTACCATACCGTCTCGATGTGGGACGACCCCTACCGCATCCGCCGGGCGGTCGAGAAAGCGGGCCTGAAGGTCTCCGGCGTCCAGGCCCACGGACCTGTCTGCCGCCCGGACGTGCACGGCGATTACTTGAAGCAGGCCATCCGCTACGCGGCCGAGTGCGGGGCCCCGGTGGTCAACACCGATGAAGGAATCAAGGCCCCGTGGACGACCGAAGAGGAAGACCACGTGCTGATGCGCTACACCCTTTACGAGGCCGCCCAGGTGGCCGAACCCCGGGGGATCATGATCGGACTGGAGTGCCATGCCCAATACTCCAAGACGCCCGAGGGACTCGACCGCATCTACCACCTGGTCAAGTCGCCCGCGATCGGCATCAACCTCGACACGGGCAACGCGTACCTGGCGGGCCAGGATCCTTATGCCTGGCTGGAGCACGTGCTCGATCGGCTGGTCCACCTTCACGCCAAGGACATCACCGTCCAGCACTCGGAGGCGGAGCGGGGCAAAGTGACCGGCACGCCGGTGGGCTGCGGCTGCGGCGACGGGGTGATCGATTGGCGCCGGGTGATCAACATCCTCCGCCGCTGCCCGCGCGACATCGTCATGTCCGTCGAGTGCGGCTCGATCGACGAAGCGGCCCGGAGCATCAAGCACCTCAAAGCGCTGCTGGCCGAGTAGGCCACGGGGGGCGAAACGTGACGGGCGAGCGGGTCCAGGCCGAGGGGGGAGCCGGGCGGCGGCGCTTGGGATCGCCGCAGCCCGGGGAACCCCCTTGCGCCAAGCCCGGTCCGATGCGCGCCGGACAATCCGCGCCAAGGGCGGCCATCGGGCGATTCGCGGGGGCCGCGTTGCGGGCAGTTGGCCTGTTGGCGATCGGCGCCGGCCTTTGCCTGGGCGACGGGGGGAGCTCGCCGCCGAGGGACGCATTGCCGCTCGCCTCGCCCCTGTTCGACGATTTCGATGACGCCAAGGAATATCCCACCGTGGAGACGCTCCGCAGCCTGCTGGCCCCCGTGCCAGGCGAGGCCGGCGAGATCGCCGAAAACCGCAAGGGGGAGAAGCCCATCCGGCGGATCTCCGGCTTGTTCCGCCTCAATCCACCGTGGCAGGCCCCGCTCGCCCTCCGGCTGTCGATCCTCGACGCCCAGCATTTCCAACTCCATTTGTGGACGGGAACGCTGGGGGTGACGCTCCGTTACTACCCGGATTATCACCAGACCTGGGCGGCGTATGGCGCATCGCGGGAAGCGGGCAAGTCCCGACCGGCGGAAATGACGCTGTGGGCGACCAGCGAGGATTACTATCGCCGGGCGGGCGTGGGCACGGTGGAACTGCACCTTCAGGCAGGGCGGTTGTTCTTGACCCGCGGCGACCTGACGCTGTTGAGCGTCCCGATGGTCAAGCCGCCGTCGGAGGTTTATCTCGAAGGCGCCGCGCTGGTCCGCGGCCTGGAATTCGTTGCATCGAAGTGGACGCCGGAGCCGGTGGTCGTGCGGCCGGCCCTCGTCAAGACCGATCGTCCGGCCGAGCTGCCTTGGGAATTTGCCTCCGTGCAAGGGACCCGGCTGACGCGCACGGCCGAGGGGCAGATCGAGCTTTCGGCCGACGAACGCGCCCCCGCCGTCGAGGCCTTCACGTCGCTCCGCCAGGCCGGCCTGTATGAGGTCACGGCCGAAGTGGAAGACGCCGAGCCGGGCGCGGGCATCTGCCTTGCGGACGCGGAAGGCAAGCCGGTCTGCCGCGTGGGCTTCTTCCGCCATCGCGAGTCTGGCCGGAAGGTGTTTGACGTGCTCTCGGCCCGGGCCGCCGACCTGGAGCGGAGTTTCGATCCGAATCGACAGCCTGTTCCCTATGCCGGCAAGCGGCAGTGGCTCCGCGTGGTTGCCGGGGCGGGCATTTTCAAGCTCTTCACCAGCGGCGACGGCGTCGAGTGGCGCCAGCCGACCCTTCACTCGCCGACGTTGGAAGGCGCGTGCGTCAAGGTGGGGTTGTACTGCCTGGCCTCGCCGCACAAGCGTTCGATTCGACTCCGCTCGCTGGCCGTGTCCAGGCTGGATGCCCTTTACACGGGAGTTTCCGAGGCAATCCTCTCCGCCGTGCCGCCGCTGCCCCCACGGGTCGACCGGCTGGAAGAGTGGGACGTATGGATGGCCGAATCGCGCCCGCCTTCGGTGGAACCGCGGAATTGGCGGAGGGCCTGCCTGCTGGGGGCGCTGCTGGGCGGGGCCCGGCCGCCATTGGCCCAGCCGCTCTTGGTCCGCCTCCAGGAAACGGTGCTGGAGGAAACGCCCGGCCTCAGTTCCGAGCGGCTCACGGAGTTCCTCCGGGACTCGGTGCTTCTTTGCGCGGCGGAGCACGGCGCATCGTTCGAAACGTTGACCAACCAGGCCCGGCGGTTTGGCTGGGCCTTGATCGCGCGGGGCCACCCTGCGCCGTTCACCGCGGTCAGCCGCGCGATGATGCGGTGGCCTGTCTGGCTCTCGCGCCGCTTGCCTGTGTTTCCCGACGATCTGTTGCGGCATGAGTTGTTCCTCCGCGTTGGGCAGGATTCCGAGGAATCGATTCGGGAGTTCTGCCGTCGCGTGCGGTATTGGGGTCGTACGGGCGGTCCGCGGCAATGGGACGACCCGCTCAGCGCCCATGCGGAATACCTGGTGCAATGGGCCGATCCGGTTCTCGCGCCGCGGAATGCCGGGGTTCGACGCGGACGAAGGGCCGTGCGGCCGCCCACCTACCAGGCCGCGAACCCCCTGGTGGAGCAGATCGGCAAGGAGGGGTACAACACGATTTCGGAAATCCGCGCGGCGGTGGACGGGCAGGCGTGGCGCGAGGCGTGCCAGATCATCCTTTCGGTTCCGCGTCCCGACTCGTTGGGGCTCGTTCCCGACGGCGAGGATCCCCGCCTCCTGCTCTCCTTCCGGCATGCGGTGGCCGCGGAGCTGCGCGACGCCCCCGAATTGGCCAAGACCATGACGGAACAATTCGGCCGCGTCGGGCGCCTGCGCCTTGCGGAGGCCGTTTCGGCGGGCGACGAGGAGGTCGCGCTGACCGTCGCAACTCTGTGGCCGGGCACGGACCTGGCCGCCGAGGCCTGGCGTTGGTTGGGCGATCGGCGGCTGGCATCGGGCCGGTTCAGCGAGGCGGCGGGCTGCTACCGTCGGGCGGTCGAGATCTCCGGCCAGCAGCCATCGTCCCGCGGCGCGGCGAGCGGCGGGCCTTCCAGCTTTCTCGACCAAACGAGGGCCCGGTATCGGCTTGCCGCCGCCTATCTGGGGCAGGAGTGGGGCCAGCCCGCCCAGGCAGCCGTGCAGTTCGGCGGCACGTCGCTTGCCGCGGCGGAATTCGAGCGGACGGTTCAAGAGCTACGCCAGTCGCATCGACGGTGGATCACGCCGCCGCCCTCGGAGCTTGCGGATCTCGCGTCGCTGCGGCATCTGGCGCCCGGCCGCTACGAGCTGCGTCCTTGGGCCAAGATTGACGGACAGAACCTGAAACGCCTCCCCGGCGCTCCGGACCGGGCGATCGACTGGGTTGCCCGCCAGACGGCCGCGGTCGCCGCGTCGGGACGCGTGCTGTTTCACAATCGCGCGGAGTTGGTCGCCTGGGACCTTGGGACGGGGCGGAAGCTGTGGGCCCAGCAAATCGAAGGCGGCGACCAGGGACAGCGATGGCCGGCGGCCCCCATGTGGCCCACGGCCCTCGGCGAACGGATCCTCGTGCGACGGTTGACCAGCGATGGACCGGAGCTGGCTTGCATCGATGCCGCCGACGGGACGGTGGTTTGGGCGAGCCGGCCCGACGATTATGTGGCCTCGGATCCCGTCGTGGTCGACGGCCGCCCGATGGCGCTATGCGCGGCGCACGACGGGACGGGCAAGGCTAGTCTCGGGTTGGTGGAATTCAACGCCGCGTCGGGCCGTCCGCGGCGGCGCACGCCGATCGCCGAGTTTCGCCCCTTGCTTCGACGCCCGCTGGATTGCCAGATCGCGTTGGCCGGCGATTCTTTGATCGCCACGGCGGCCGGCTGCGTGTTGGCCTTCAGTCCGGCGGGGCGCGTGCACTGGGTCCGGCGTCAAGTCTGGGTCCCGCCGCCAGGGCCCGAGCTTCAAAACAGCAAGGAGTGGTTCGAGCAATACCACGATCCGCTCCGCGTGGCGGATGGACGGGTGTTTGCGACGCAGCCGGGCGTCTGGGGCGTGGAGTGTTGCGAGCTGGAGACGGGCCGCCTGGCGTGGCGTCAGGCGGCGGGAAGCTTGAGGCGTCTGATCGGCCAGGCCGGCAACCGGCTGATCCTGGAAACTGCCGATGGTCCCCTGGCCCTGGATCCGGCAACCGGCGCCATCCTCTGGAGCAGGCTCGTGCCTCGCTCCCTCGCCGTGCGGATTTGCGGCCAACCCGCCTCCGTCGTGTGCGTGGGCGAACGCGTTGGCCGCCTTTCCCGCAGGGAGCGTCCCGACGGGATCGCGCTTGCGTGGCATGACGCGGAAACGGGCCAGCCGCTTGGGGCCAGCGTGATCGACTCGCCGCTTGCGCCCGGCTGGCTCCTCGGCCCTTGGTTTGGCGCAGAAAAACGCCAATGGGTCGCGCTCGCCCCCCGCCAACAGCCCGCCCAACGAGAGTTGTTCGAAATGGTCCGCATCGGCGATGCCGAGGCGCCGTGAAGATGAAGACCCCGGGCAGTCTGCCCAACGGCAAGGGTGGCCGTTGGCGGAGGACCGTCCCGATTTTTCGAGGCGAAGTCGGCGAAAATGGGACGGTTTGCTTCGCCGGCGCGTCGGCCGTTTCCGAGGGCAATCCCGGCGGTGGATGATTTTTCCCTGGCACGTTCGCAAGCGAGAGGATTCGTCATGCACTCCCCCCAGCATCGTCCCACCCCGCGCCGTCGGTTCTTGCGTTCCGCCGCCGCGCTTGCCGCGGCTCCCTGGGTCGTTCCCGCTTCGGCGATCGGGGCCGACGGCTCGACGGCGGCGAGCGATCGGATCACCCTGGGGTTCATCGGCGTGGGCTGCATGGGTCGCGGACATCTGCGGCACTTCCTTCAATATCCCGAAGTCCAGGTGTTGGCCGTCTGCGACGTCGATGCATGGCGGCTGGAAGACGCCAAGACGACCGTGGAACGGAAATACGCCGACGCCCGAGCCAGCGGCGCGTACCGGGGCTGCGCCGCCTACGTGGATCTGCGGGAACTGCTTGCCCGAGCCGACATCGACGCCGCGGTCATTGTCACCGGCGACCGCTGGCACGCCGTGGCCACGGTCATGGCGGTCGAGTCGGGCAAGGACGTGTATGTGGAAAAGCCGCTGTGCCTGACGATCGCCGAGGGCCGGGCGATGGTCGAGGCGGTGCGGCGCCACGGCCGCGTGTGCCAGGTCGGGTTGCAGCAACGTTCCGGACGCGAGTTCCGCATCGCGTGCCAATTGGTCCGCGACGGCGCGTTGGGAAAGATCGACCGCGTCTACACCATCTTCAATCAGCCAAGCATCGACATCCAACTTCCCGCCGAGCCTGTCCCCCCAACGCTCCACTGGGACCTCTGGCTCGGCCCGTCCCCCTGGCGGCCGTTCAACCATCGCTTCCACTACCTGGGTCGGCCGCTCAACGTGGTGCCCTGGGAATTCTGCCGTGATTTCGGCAACGGGGGCATGTCCAGCGGCGGGGTCCACGCCTTCGACGTGGTGCAATGGGCCCTTGGAATGGACGCATCAGGGCCCGTCGAGGTCATCCCGCCCGAGGCCGGTCTGTTTCCGGATTTGACCTTCAAATATGCCCGCGGCGAGCTGTTGCACGTGACCGACGGCCGGTTGGACAGCCGCCGCCATGCCATCCCCAAGGGCTGGGACCCCAGCACGCCGATCCAAGCCTTCGGCGCGGTGTTCGTGGGCGAGCGGGGCTGGATCCACGTGGGTCGCAACGGTTACCTCACCTCCCACCCGGCCGAGATCGTCCGTGATCTGCCCGGCCGTTACGATCACCTGCTGGCCGTCCAGGATCACCACGCCGACTTCCTGAAGGCCGTGCGCACACGGGGCCGTCCGGCGTGCGACGTGTCGATCGGGCACCAATCGACGATCCTTCCGATCCTGGGCTGCATCGCCCGCTGGACTGGCCGAGCCCTGAAGTGGGATCCCTCGCGCGAGGAATTCGTCGGCGACGACGACGCGAACCGCATGCGCCAGCGCGCCATGCGCGAGCCGTGGCGAGTGTAGGCCCTGACGCGGTTTGAATGGCTCAAGACCGCTGGGAGACACCGCAAACCCTTCGGGGCATGGAGGGGGTGTCGAGAGTTGTGCTCCCCGCCGGCGAACCCCACGCTCGTATTGTGCTTTTTCACCCGTCTGGACAGGTTCCCTCCCAACGGTTCAGGCGGTGGGCTGGCTGGAAGGCTCGGGTGTGGCCGTAAGACACTTTCGCTTGGTTTTCGCAAAGCCCCTGGGCCTCTTATGTCCTTTATCTTCTCTCCCTGCTTCCCCAATTGCTCCCGACAGAGAATTCGGTTAGATTGAGGTGCTCGGGAACGCCCGTTGGTTTGTAAGAGACAAGGATCCATACTCTTATGGGAATTCGACCGCGGACCACGCATGTCAGGAAACTGAAGGCACGGCGTTGCCATCGGTGCGGCGGGAAAGTGAATTCGCAGAAGGTGCGTTGCAAGCGGTGCCACACCTTGCTTCTGAGGCCCAAGAAGACGGGAAATAGCTGATGCACGGCAAGTTTACCCCTGCACACGAGGCAGTGCGAGAAACACTGGATTGGGGGTCGCTGGGTTGGTGCAGCCGCCCGTCCAGCACCGGGGCGAGGCAGATTGTGGCCATCGAGGTCACGCTCGCGCCGGGCGGCGGACACGCCTTCCACAAGCACCCCAACCAAGAGGAAGTGATCTACGTGATCGACGGGGAAGTCGAGCAGTGGCTGGAGCAGGAGAAGCGGGTGATGAAGGCCGGCGATTCGGTCTTCATTCCGCCCGACGCCGTGCATGCCTCGTTCAACACCAGCCAACGCAATGCCAAGCTGTTGGCGATTCTTGGCCCTTCGATGGGTGGCGAAACCGGCTACCAGCTCCAGGAAGTCGCGGATCAAGCCCCCTGGAACACGCTTCGCTGACAGCTCGCGACGTCCCATCGGGCGTCGGACCACGCGCCCCGGTGCTCTGGCGCGGGGCCAAGGGGGCCTCGCTGATTTCTGGGCGATTCCAAGGCGACGGGCGATCCCGGCCCGGCCTCCCTGCGTAGAAATGGCAGCTCATCCGCGTTCCTCCAACGCAACATTCGCGCCTTGGGAACGATGCTTCGGAGCGTCATCCGCGTTTCCTTTCGGCATCGCAGAAGCTTTTTCCGCGATCTGGCGGAAACCCGTTTGACGCCAGGCCATTTCTGACACAGGCTTTATTTTAGCTAGTCTACCCAGCTTTTCAGCAGTTTCTCGTCAGACCGCCAGGTTGATCCCTGGCTGACCTCCGGAAAGTGGAATGCGGGTCCGCTCCTTGCGCGCCGCGTTTTGGCGGCGGTGCAGGGATCGGTCCTGAGATGACCGCGCTCGTGGTGCGCGCTCGCCGCGTGGTTTTGCGGCCTTCCGGGGGCGAGAGGACCAAGCGACCATGTCACGGCGCCGCGCGACTCGAGCCCAGGCCGACAAGCAACACGCACCCCAACACCCAAACCAGAATCCTCCCGAGCGGACGCGGCAGCCGAAGGGGCAAGGCCGTCGCACCGCTCGCGGGTTTTCGACTCGTCCGGCTCCGCTCTCTGGACCAGGCAGCGCCCGTCGCCGCCTGAGGACGCCGCGGCGGACAAGCCTGGAATGTTTGGAGCCTCGCCTCGCGCCGTCGGCGACGCCGGCGGGCCTGGTCGCGCCGGAATGGTTCCAGGACGTCGCCGGCGGCGTGGGGCCGCTGGACGCGCGGGCGTCGAGCTGGTCGGTCTTGTCCGACGGCGATCCACCGGCGCTGGGGGCTTCGTCGTCTCAGGCCAGCGACTGGATCGTGCGATTTCGCGAGTCGGCGTTGGACGGCATCGCCTCGGTGGCCCAGACCTCCAGCCTCCTGGTCGGCGGGGGAGTGGAGTTCCAGGTGCTTCGCGGGCTGGGGCTGGTCGGACAAGTGCTCGTGCGCGCGGCGGGCGCTTCGCCCGACATGGTGTATGCCGCGCTGGCGGCGAATCCCCACATCGCCGGCTTCGAGCAGGACGTGGTCCACCAGTTCAACGTGATGCCCAATGACCCGCAAACCGCCCAGCTCTGGGGCCTGGAAAACTCCGGCCAGACCGGCGGGGCTGCCGACGCCGACATCGACGCCGCGGCCGCGTGGGGCATTTCGACCGGCAGCCGCAACGTGGTGGTCGCGGTGATCGACACCGGCGTCGATTGGCGGCATCCCGACCTCGCCGCCAACGTTTGGGTCAACCCGGGCGAAACGGCGAACGGATTGGACGACGACGGCAACGGCCTGGTGGACGACGTCTACGGCTACAATTTCGCCGCCAACACCGGCGATCCGATGGACGACAACGGCCACGGAACCCATGTGGCCGGAACGATCGCCGCCGTGGGCAACAACGGCGTCGGGGTGACGGGCATCAACTGGTCCGGGTCGATCATGGCCCTGAAGTTCCTCCGCGCCGACGGCTCGGGGACCACCTCGGACGCGATCCGGGCGATCCACTATGCCACGATGCAGCGCGTCCGTTTTGGCGTCAATGTCCGGGTGATCAACATGAGTTGGGGCGGCGGCGGATTCTCCTCCGCCTTGCGCGACGCGATCCAGGCGGCGGGCGACGCGGGGATTCTCGCGGTGGCGGCGGCGGGCAACAGCGCGCGGAACAACGACCTCGCCCCGCAGTACCCCTCCAGCTACGAGGTTTCGACTCTCGTGGCCGTTGCCGCCACCGACAGCCGCGATCAACTGGCCAGTTTCAGCAACTACGGGGCCGCCAGCGTCGATCTGGCCGCGCCGGGCGTGTCGATCCTCAGCACCTACCCGAACAACCGCTACGTCGCGCTGTCCGGCACGAGCATGGCCACCCCGCACGTGGCGGGCGTGGCCGCCTTGGCCTGGTCCGTGGCGCCCAACGCCACCGTGGCCGAGATCAAAACCGCGTTGTTGGGCGGAGTGGACCGCGTTTCCAGCCTCGCCGGCAAGGTGCTCACCGGCGGCCGCTTGAACGCCTACAACACGCTCCGAATGTTGAACCCGGCGGGGCCGGCGTCGCCCGTGATCGGCGCCCTGGAAATGACGCCCAACTCGCTGACCGCGGGCGAGGTCGCCACGCTCGCTGCCCGCGGCGTCCGCGATCCCGACGGAGCGGTCGCCGCGGTCTGGTTCTATCAGGACGCCAACGGCAACGGCCAATGGGATTCGGCCGACCGCGCCCTGGGCAGCGTTTCGACGATCGTCGGCCAGCAGGCGAGCATCGCGCTGGACACAACCGGCTACGCGCCCGGCGCGTACCGGGTGTTTGCCCGGGCCCAGGACGCCACCGGCCTGTGGAGCAACACGGCCTCGACGACCTTCCAAGTCCTCGCGGCGGATGACCACGGGAACAATGCCGCGACGGCCACGGCCGTTTCGGCGGGCAGCCGCGTGGCGGGCGAGATCGAACGGGGCGGCGACCGCGACTGGTTCCGGTTCACCGCCGCGGCCGGCCGGCAGTATGTGTTCTTCACCGAATTGACCACCCTCCAGGATTCCGTGCTGACCCTTTATGGTCCGGACGGCGCCACGGCGATGGCCGTCAGCGACGATGCTCCGGGGCGGGGGCTCGCTTCGGAAATCCGTTGGACGGCGCCGACCAGCGGCACGTACTACCTGGAAGTCCGGGCGTATGCGTCGTCGCAGGTCGGAACGTACTCGCTGACCGTGCGAGGCGGCGCCAACACGGCGCCGGTGCTCTCGCCAATCGGCAACCAGGCGATGGGGGTCCACCAGGACGCGATTTCCGTCGCCTTGATCGCCGTGGATCGCGAGGGCGACCCGCTGACTTTTACCGCCGAAGTCGTTCCCGGCGACTCCCTGGCCGGCCGCGCGTACGAACTCGACCAGCGTCTGAAACTCAACGCCCCCAGCAACGTTCTGCAAAACCGCCTCCAGCTCCAAGAAAAATGGATGCGGGGCGAGGCAAACACCTGGTACTTCATCTTGCCGAGCGGCGAGCTGCGTCAATGGACGGGCAGCGCGGCCAACAGTCCCGTCGTGGCCACGCTGAGCCGCGACTATTGGATCAACCCCCGGCTGCTGTACAACGCCAGGCCCGCTCCCGCGATCATTCCCCCCGAAGCCGTCATTCTCGGCCTGCAAGGCAATGTGTTGACGATCAACCCTGCCAACGGGCTTGTCGGCCAATTCCAGGTCCGCGTGACCGTTTGCGACGGGGCCCTGGCCGACACCAAGGTGTTCACCGTCACGGTCAACGCGTTGAGTCCAAGCGCCTCGGCGCTTGCCGCCTGCGGCTGGCACGCGGTCCCACCCATGGTTCCAACGCGGGCAATCGACCAATCGTTTGGAAGGTACGCCGAGGTCCGGTCCAGCGGGATCACAGAATCGGCCTCGCGAGGGATTCTGTCAGACCAGGCTAGCACGCACCCCGAGTGGGTTGGGCATGTCGCGGGCCCGGTGCGGTCGGCCTTGTCCCCGCTCGAGGAAGCGCAACCGCGGACCCGGGCGGCGGTCCACGACGCCGGGCTCGCCCTGTTTCTTACGGAGCGTTCCGTCCGTTCGGAAGGCGGGCTCGGATCCGCGGACGGGCTTCTCGACGAACTGGGCTCGCTGTTGGAGTCCTACCACGGAGCGTGGTGACGGGCGGGAAGTCTCCGGCCCGCTCATGCGTTCCAGCCAGCCAAAGTGCGACGGATCGTGGGTGTTTGGGCCTTGCGGCGGGCGAGGATTCCGGTTGCGTCGGCGCGGCAAGCGGCGCGGAGATTGCCGAAGGCAAACGGCCTGGGGGGTTGGGCGGTTCTCTAGGCCCTTTTTCCGGCAGCCGAGGCCCGTTTTCACGGCAAAGTTTTCCTGCTTTACGCTTGCCGAAAGGTTTGCGCAACAGTTGCAGCAACTTGTTTGGTGAAAACCACTTCCACGGATTCAAGGGGAGTTTGCAGCATAGCCGATACGGAACGTGGCCCTTCAAGAGAAGCACGTGCCATGGAGGCACATTTTTGGGGGCGCGTCAGAATGCCGAGGGTGAATGGTATCGGGCCACGGAGCGGCCCGACGGCCCTGACGCATCAACACCATGTGAACTGTGGGAGCCGACCCACCTTCCCAGCCCACCTTGGGATGCGAATCACCCCAGTTCACAGCAAAGGAGAGTCTGCTCAATGAAAGGCAAGATGGTACTTGGAGCGCTCCTGGTGAGCGTGGCCCTCGCAGCCCAAGGGTTCGGAATGGACCTCTTGGAGCGCATGGGGGGCCTGAGCGGCGGTGCGTGCGAGCCGTGTGCGGCGCCTGCCGCGTGTAAACCGGCCGCCAAGGCGTGTGCGCCGGAACCGGCGTGCGGCCAGGCCTGCGACACCTGCTGCAAGCGGCGTGACCTGTTCGCAGGCATGAAAGATCTGTTTGCGTGCCGCCGGTGCGGCAAGGTGAAGTGCGGATGCGAGAAGGCGTGCGAGCCTTGCGCGGCCCCGAAGGCCTGCGCGGCTCCGCAGGCGTGCGCGGCCCCGAAGGCCTGCGCGGCGCCTCAAGCGTGTGCGGCCCCGCAGGCGTGCGCCCCGGCTCCGAAGCCCTGCGCTCCGGCCCCGCAGGCGTGCGCTCCGGCCCCGAAGGCATGCGCCCCGGCTCCGGCTTGCGAGAAGGTCGCTTGCTGCCCGAAGAAGCCCTGCCGCCAGCCGAAGTGCAAGTCGTGCTGCGCCAAGCCCGCCTGCGCTCCGGCCAACTGCGGCAAGGCTGGCTGTGAGAAGGTTTGCTGCTGCCCGCGGACCCCGGTCCGCAAGGCGGTGGTGGCCCTGCTCGACGGGTTGTTTGGCCAGAAGTGCTGCGAGCCGAAGGCTTGCAAGCCCGCTTGCGCGGCTCCTGCGGCTCCTGGTTGCTGCGGAGTGGCGGCCCCGGCTTGCGGCGGCAGCGCCCCCGCGGCGGCCCCGGCCCCGGCCCCCAACAAGGTTTCGGAGGATCTGGCGCCCCTGCCGATCGCCCCGAATCCTCGGCCCGATCCTTCGGCCTGAGCCCAACTTGCACAAAATAGCTTCCTGGCGCCTCCATAGCCAGTAGGAAGACAAGTCCGCCGGGGTTTCCGCGGCGGACTTGTCGTTTCTTGACCATCGGACCACACTGAACCGGCCGAGGCCGTCATCCACGCGGCGCCAAGGCATGTTGGCATCCTCGCCGCATCCACGGGACCGGCAAATGAACGAATCGCGATCCGATGCTTGCTCAATCCCCGGGAGTCCCCAAACGCTGCTTCAGTTTGGCACCGGCAGGTTCCTCCGCGCGTTCGTCGACTTGTTCGTTCACGAGTTGAACCAGGCCGGCGCGCCGCGCGCGGAAGTGGTGGTCGTGCAATCCACGGGCTCAGACCGCGCCGCACAACTCACCGCGGCCGGAGGGCGCCACCACGTGGCCATTCGTGGGCTGGAACACGGCCTGAGGGTGGATCGGATGGTCGAAGTCGCCAGCGTCTGCCGGGCTCTTTCGGCGCAGAACGATTGGCCGATCGTAGTCGATGCGGCCCGTTGGCCTTCCCTGGCCGCCGTCGTGTCGAATACCACGGAAGCGGGCTACGCCCTGGACCCGCGCGACGAGCCGGGCGACGCCCCGCCTCGATCGTTTCCGGCAAAACTGCTGGCGGTGCTCGCGGCCCGATTCGACGCAGGGCTGCCCGGCCTGGCCATCTTGCCTTGCGAATTGCTGGAACACAACGCCCAGCGTCTGCGCCGCCTTGTGCTGGAACAGGCCGCCCGGTGGAGGCTCTCGCGCCCGCTTGTCGATTGGCTGGCCGACGCCTGCGCCTGGTGCGACACGTTGGTGGATCGGATTGTCTCCGCGCCTCGGGCCGACGACCCGATGGCGGCCTCCGATCCGCTGTTCGCCGTGGCCGAACCCTTTGCCCTTTGGCTCGTGGAAAGCAAGGACGTCCCGGTGTTTGTCTCGCATCCGGCGGTGCGGTCGGCCAACGCGCTGGAACCGTACTATCTGCGCAAGGTCCGGATTCTCAACGGCGCCCACACGGCGCTGGTGGCGAAGGCCATGCCCTTGGGCTTCAAGACGGTCCGCGAGGCAATGCTCGACCCCGCGGTGGGCCGCTGGCTCGAACAGCTCTTGTTCGAGGAAATCGTGCCGACGCTGGAAGGGCGGACCGACCAACCCGAAGGCTTCGCCCGCCAGTGCCTCGAACGCCTGGCCAATCCCTTCCTGGAGCACCGCCTGGCCGACATTGCCCTGGCGCACGAAACGAAACTCCGCACGCGGCTGGCGCCGACGTACGATGAATTCCGCGCCCGTTTCGGACGCGAGCCCAAGCTCCTTGGAGCAATTCTCCGGCGGTCGGGGTGAGGACTTGACGGCCCAGCGGGCCGCGCGGCGCCGCTTCGCGTCCTTCATTCCGCGATCTTGTCGGCGAGGAGAGGCCCGGCGATTGCAAGGCGGACCGGGATCGTTTATCAAGAAGGCCGCGAACGCTCGTTTCCCGGCAGGGCGCGGGCACGCCGCGCGCCAGGTTCCCGGCGGCTGCCGGGGCCAGGCGGGCGAGGGAACGGAGCCAGGCAAGCCAATCGCGATTCTTCAAACAAGGAGCACGAAGATGCCAGCCAGCAATCGTCGCAAGTTTCTTCAGGCGTCCTCCGCAGCGGGCGCGATGGCCTTTGCCGCGCCGTCGCTGGTCACCCGCGCGGCCGGAGCGAACGAACGGATCCGCGTGGGTCTGGTGGGGCTCGGCGGCCGCATGTCGTCGCACATTGGTTCGTTGGCCAACATGCCGGACGAAGTCGATCTGGTCGCCATTTGCGATTGCGACGAAGAGAAACTGGCCACCGCCGAGAAGCGCTACCCCGACCTGGCCGGAAAGAAGCTCAAGGTCTTCAAGGACCAACGCGCCCTGTTCGACGACAAGGAAATCGACGCGGTCAGTTTCTCGACCCAGGACCATTGGCACGCCCTGCAAACCATTTGGGCTTGCCAGGCGGGCAAGCACGTGTACGTGGAGAAGCCGCCCACCTGGTGCATCGCCGAAGGACGCAAGATGGTCGAGGCCGCCCGAAAGTACAAACGCATGGTCCAGATCGGCACCCAGAACCGGTCCAGCCCGAACGTGGTCGAGGGGATGCAGAAATTGAAGGAGGGCGTGATCGGCAAGCTATACATGGGCCGCGGCATGACCTACAAACTCCGCGGCAACCTCGGAAAGCACCGCCCTCGCCCCGTGCCCAAGGGACTGGACTGGGATGCCTGGGTCGGACCGGCCCAGATGGTGGAATACTCCAGCTTCCAGCACCATCGCTGGTACTGGATCTCGAACTTCGCCAGCGGCGACGTGGCCAACCAGACGGTCCACGACGTGGACAAGCTGCGCTGGGGATTGGGGCTCGACACCCATCCCACCACCGTCATGTCCCTCGGCGGACGCTTCGTCCCGGCCGAAGACGACGACGCCGACACGCCCAACACCCAGGCTTTTCTCTGCCAATGGGCGGGCAAGAACATTCTCGTCACCTTCGAGTTCCGCCACTGGTACACCAACAGCGAGGCGGGGATGCGCGACAAATATCCCTTCGTGGCCGAAAACCAGTGTGTCGGCGAAATCTTTTTCGGCAGCGAGGGCTACATGATTTTTCCCGACTACAGCAGCTATTACACGTTTCTTGGTCCCAAGAACGAGCCCGGGCCGTTCAAGACCGCGGGACCGGGAATCGACTGGCGCACGGAAAGCATCCCTCACTTCCGCAACTGGACGAAGGCCATTCGCAGCGGCAATTACAAAGACCTCACCGCCGACGTCGAGGAGGGGCACCTTTCGTGCACGGTCTGCCACCTGGCGAAAATCTCGGCCAAGCTGGGCCGCAGCGTGCATTTCGACCCCAAAACCGAGCGATTCGTCAACGATCCCGAGGCCGATCGCTTCCTGACCCGCGAGTATCGAAAACCCTACGTCGTGCCGGACCAGGTCTGACCCTTCGCCGGACGCACGCCGCCGGGAACATGGAGCCGGACAGCGGTCCCCGCCGCGGGAAGAAATTCCCATGGCGGTCCAGCGCCGGCTTCTCCAAAGCTTGACGGAGCCGGGCGCCGCGGCAGGCATGACCCGCTTTTCAGGTGGATTGGATGTCCTCGATCGGTGGGTTGCATTTTGACGTTGACACGTTTCGACAAATCCCATAAGCTCCCGGCCTCGAGCGCTCAGGAGGCCGCCAGCCAGAGGCCGGCGGACCAGACAAGGCAACGAGGCTCCACGTGGAAGGGTCTGCATCTGGGGATGTCCGCGAGGGCATTCCTGCGGACCGCGAAGCGTCGCCGTGCACGCACGGAGGCGATGCGCGGCGCTTCGAGTAACCCAAAGCGGTCGTCCCGACTGCCGGCGCCAAACCGCCCTAACCGGCCCGAGGCGCCCCGATCCCATCGCCCCCCGGAAAAGTGGAATGTCCTTTCCCCCCTGGGACGCGGCCTTTCCGGGGGCCTTTTTTTGCGCCCAGGGCGAGCCTTTGCATCCAGGAGTTGCATCATGTTGGTCGCTGATCGTCGTCGCCGGCGAGGCCCCGTGGTTTCCCTCGCCACGCTGTCTTGGTTCTTGTTGGTTCTCACCGTCTGCGTCGCGAAGGCGGCTGAACCGAGGGTTGAGCTGCTTTGGCCACACGGGGCGCCGGGCGCCAAAGGCAACTCCCCGGCGGACAAGCCGACCCTGATCCTCTATCTTCCACAGCCGGAAAAGGCGAACGGATGCGCGGTGGTGATTTGTCCGGGCGGGGGGTACGGGTTCTTGGCGATGGACCACGAGGGGCATCAGATCGCCCAATGGCTCAACTCCTTTGGCGTGGCGGGATTCATCGTGGACTACCGGCACCGCAACAAGGGCTACGGGCACCCAGCCCCGCTGGAAGACGCGCAGCGGGCGATCCGCACCGTCCGGGCCCGGGCCGCGGAATGGAAGGTCGATCCCGCGCGAATCGGCATCATGGGGTTTTCCGCCGGCGGACATCTGGCCTCCAGCGCCGGCACGCATTTCGACGACGGCCAGCCGGACGCGGCCGATCCGATTCAGCGGGCGAGTTGCCGGCCCGACTTTCTCATCCTCTGCTATCCGGTGATCGCCTTCGGGGAGCCGTATACCCATCGCGGCTCGCAAGACAACCTGCTGGGCAAGAACGCCGATCCGGCGTTGATCCGGAAAATGTCCAGCGAGAAGCAGGTCACCAAGCGGACGCCGCCGACGTTTCTTTTTCATACCGACGAAGACAAGGGCGTTTCCCCGGAAAACAGCATAGCGTTTTACCGGGCCCTGCACGCCGCGGGCGTGCCGGCGGAGATGCACCTTTACGAGCGTGGGCCGCATGGCGTCGGTCTGGCCGCGAAAATCCCCTGCACCTGCAACTGGCCGAAACAATGCGAGGAATGGCTCCGCGGCCGCGGGCTGCTCGGAGTCGTGAAGTGAGGCGGGACGCCGTTTGCCCGCCCCGGCGGCGACCAGGCGCAACGCCGTGCAGCATTCCTCGTCGCCCGAGCAAGCGTCCCTCAAGGCCACGGAAGCGACGCGGCGCGTGAAGCCGGTTCTTCGACCGGCCGCGGGGAATGGGGCCTGGCCGGGTCGTAATCCGCGTGGGGCAACGTGTTCTCGTCCGACGTCTAAAGGCTCTTGAGCCGTTCGGCGCGTTCCTCGCGCGTGCCCATGAGTTCGTCGGCCGTCTCGGCCAGGACGTAGACCTCCACGCGGTTGTTCATCGCCTGTTTGGCCGGGTCGGAGCGGATGGTGAACGGTTCAAAGAAGCCGGCCTGGCTGAGGCGGATCCGTTCCGGCGCAATGCCTTGCTCCTGAAGGAACTGCATCACGGCCTGGCTGCGGGCATAGCACAGTTCCCATGCGTTGCGATGACCGCTTGCCGGCGGCAGCGGACGCCGCGTGGCGTGCCCTCGCAACTCGATCTTGTTTTGTTTGCCGAGGATCAAGGGAACGATTTGCTTGAGCTTCTCCTTGGCCTCGGGGGACAATTCGGCGGATCCCTCGGCGAACGTGATCACGGTCCCGTCCATGCGGCGGTCGCCGTCGTGAAGGGCCGACACGGTGGGTTTGCGCACCCCATCGCCCTTGTTTCCCTCCTTGGCCGAGCGATTCAGCCCTGGCGTGCCCAAGTCGCGCCCCGGCGGGAGCAAACCAGGCTCCTGCCGCTTTCCCTTTCCCCGGTCGCCATCGCCGGTGGGCGGAAGATGGCTCAGCTCCTTGGCCTTGGACTTGGTGGGTTGGTTGAAGTAGTGGGCAATGGCCTGCTTGACTTCCTTGCCCTGCGCGGTGATCCACATGACCATGAAAAAGGCCATCATGGCGGTCACGAAGTCCGCATAGGCCACTTTCCATGCGCCGCCGCCCTTGCCTGCCATTCCGAGTCCTCCCTAGGACGCCTCCACGGCCGCGAACAATTCGTCGAGTTCCGCCCGGCTCGGCCGCATCTCCGACACGACCCCTCGGCACGCCTGCTCCAAGGCGACCTTGGGCGGCAGGTCGTTGGCAAACCCCTGGATGCTCGTGGCGATGGTGCGGAAGAAGGCGAGTTCTGCCGCGCCGAGGAATTCCATGCGCACGGCCAGCGGGGCGAAGAAGCCATAGGACATGAGGATCCCAAGAAAAGTCCCCACCAAAGCCGCGCCCACCTTTTCGCCAATCTCCTCCACCGGCCCGTCGATCGCCCCCATCGTGATCACAATCCCCAGCACCGCGGCCACGATGCCGAAGCCGGGCAGGGCGTCGGCCGTCTTGGAAAGCACCCCCAAAGGCGCGTGATGTTCCTCTTCGAGCACCTTCAACTCGGCGTCCAGCAGGGCGGGCAACTGTTCCGGCCGCACCGTGCCCTCGATCAGCGGGGTCAAAGCGCCGGAAAGGAACTCGAGGATGTGGTGGTTCCGAAGGATGGTGGGATACTTTTGGAAAAGGGCGCTTTCCTCGGGCCGGGAGAGGTGCGATTCGAGCACGATCAGCCCCTCGCGGCGGGCCAGTCGGAACAAGTCGTACAACGCCTTGAACAGCTCTTCGTAGGCCCGTTGGTTGTACGGCGTGCCCTTGATGCACTGCACCAGGCCGCGAGCCAGATCGACCAGAACTTTCTTGGGCGACATGACGATCAACGATCCCAAGGCCGCCCCGCCGATGGTCACGATCTCCGAAGGGTGAATCAGCGCGGCGAAGTGCCCCCCTGCCCAGGTAAAACCGGTCAGGACTGCCGCGATCACCACGATGCAACCGACAATAACGATCATCTTGCGCTCGCCGACCTTCGACGCACTGCCGTGGGGCTGCGGCACTCCCGAGGACCGTTGTTCCGCGAATGGCGCCCCAAGAGCTATCTAGCATAAAAACCGCCCATAAGGCGCAGCTTCCCAGGCGAAAATCCCCGACGGCCGCCGGAACAGGCCCGGCCAGGGCATGGCGCCCGGCTCTCTGGGACGCCCCAAACCCTTTGCCACTATGCCCCGCTGCGGGCCATCCTAGGGAACTCCTTTCTGCCGGAATCGGGAACAATCACACGAGTGAAGGGTGAAAGTATGGAGAACGTCGTCGACTCTGGATTGCCGCCACCCACCATTCCTGTGCATACGGATCTCCCCTTTGGGATGTACCACGAACAACGATTCGGAGTTACTTACACGAATCCCAGGGCGGTGGCCACTGGAGAACGGGCTTTCACCGCCGGAAACTCAAATTCAGGAGTTGACAGGTTGTTGACTGGAGGAAGAGTAAGTGTATAATCACATGTTGTTAGAGGATAATCTATGATTTCTAGAACTGGAGTCCACGCGATCAAGGCGGTGGCGAGTTTAGCGGAGCTTGAGCAAGGGGTTTTCGCGGGCGCGAACGAGATCGCGGAACGAACCGGGGCCCCGCCGAATTACCTCGGAAAACTGCTCAAGACGCTTGCCGAAGAGGGGATCTTGGTCTCCCAGAAGGGTAAGAACGGCGGGTTCCGTCTGGCGCGCGATCCTCAGTCCATCTCTCTGCATGACGTGATGGATCCGATCGAGCATGTAAGCCGTTGGCGTGGTTGCTTTCTCGGACGCGACCAGTGTTCGGACACGGCCCCGTGCGCCGTGCATCGGCAGTGGGGCAGGATTCGGGACTCCTATCTCCAATTCCTCAAGCAGACCACGATCAGCGACCTTGCCGCGCACCGGGAGACGCGTCCGGCGGCGGGTGAACCAAATGCCGGTTGATATTCCCTGTCTGGACACGGATTCGATTCGAAACGCAAACCTTCGGGAGACCGCAAATGAATTGGAAACCAACGGAAATTCTGAGCAGCGAGCATCGCGTGATCGAACAGGTGCTCGACTGCCTGGAGCGGATGGCCGACGACTGCCGGCGGCACGGCGTCCTGGACGCCCAAGCCGCCAGGGACGCGATCAAGTTTTTCCGCGATTTCGCCGACCGGTGCCACCATGGCAAGGAGGAGACGCACCTTTTTCCAGCCCTCGAAGCCAGGGGGTTTTCCCGCGACGAGGGGCCGACCGGCGTGATGCTCCGCGAGCACGACCAAGGTCGGGCCTGCGTGAGGGGAATGGACGAGGCGATCGACGCCGCGGCCGCCGGCGACGCCGCGGCTCAGCGCCGCTTCGTTGAGCACGCCACGCACTACATCGACCTGCTGCGAGAGCACATTCAGAAAGAAGACCATTGCCTGTTTGCCATGGCCAACCAGGTGTTCTCCGACGACGATCAGAGGGACCTCCTTGGCGCGTTTCAGCGGGTCGAGGCTGAAGAGATGGGAGCGGGCACGCACGAGAAGCTCCTTGCCCTTGCCGACGCCTTGGCCGAAAAGTTTGGTGTGTCGCGAAAGGCTGCGGCCGCAGGGCGTCCTCATGCCTGTGGCCATCACGGCTAGTTGAGGCTCCGCTCCGGGGCTTGCGGGCTTCTGATCGTGGATCAGGCGAGGCGTTTGCAGATTGGTTCTCCGGGCCGACCTTTTGGTGATTCCGTCGTATCGTCCCGATGCCGTGGAAGAATTCCGACTGGCCGGCCCAGAGAACCAGCGTACCAGTTTCATTCAAGGGGAGAAATCCAATGGGTACCAACGGGCTCCGCAATGGTGCGATCGTCGCGTTTCTTGTGAGCATGGGCATCTTGCTCGTGGGCGGGCATTATGCCAAGGACAAGGTGCCGCCCATCCCAGATCGCATTGCAAGCGGCGGGGAAACGCTCACCGACGGCAAAGCGATCCGCGCCGGCCAAGACGTGTATCAGCGCTACGGCCTGATGGACCACGGGAGCGTCTGGGGGCACGGGTCGCTGCGGGGGATGGACTTCTCGGCCCACACGCTGCACGGCATGGGCGTCTTGATGAGGCAATACCTGGCCGATGCCGGCAAGGCGCCCGAGAATGCGTTCCTCGCGCTTCCCGGGAGCCCTCGCCGCGAGCTGGACGCCATGGACACCGCGGTCATCCATGAGGTCCGCAACTCTGCCCGAGATCACTACAAGGAAGCCACCAAGACGCTCGAGCTGACGCCGGCCCAGGCTTTTGCCTTCCAGCAGTTGCGGAAATACTGGGACAAGGAGTTCGCCGAAGGCGACGAGCACTACGGGTTCCTTAAGAATACGGTGCCCACGGCCAAGGAGCGGCAGGACCTGGCCGACTTCTTTTTCTGGACGGCCTGGGCGGCGGGCACGAACCGTCCGGGACTGAATTACAGCTACACGAACAACTGGCCTTCCGATCCCACGGTCGGCAACCACGCCTCGGCCGAGGCCGTGGTGTGGAGCATCGCCTCGATCCTGAGTCTGATGGTCATCCTGGGGCTCGTGGTGTACATCGTCCACCGCTATGAGTTCTTTTACGGCGAATCCAAGGCGGTCCAAGCGGCCGCGGCCTTGTTGCACTCGCCGGTCACGCCGAGCCAGCGCTCTGCGGCGAAGTTCTTCCTCATCGCGGGGCTCTTGTTCATCGTGCAGATATTCAACGGCGGGCTGCTGGCCCACTACACCGTCCATCCCGGCAAGTTCTACGTGAACATCGTCGGCGAAATGTATCCCTACAGTTGGGCGAAGAGTTGGCACCTGCAACTGGCGATCCTCTGGATCGCCGTGTCCTGGATGGGCACGGCCGTTTACCTGGCGCCGCTGGTGGCCGGGCGCGAGCCGCCGGCCCAGCGCCTCTTGGTGAACATCTTGTTCGTCGCGGCGGTGGCCGTGGCCGTGGGCAGCCTGCTCGGCGAAGTGCTGGGAATCAAGGGCTATTTGGGCGACCTCTGGTTCTGGCTGGGGCACCAAGGATGGGAGTACCTGGAACTGGGACGCCTGTGGCAGATCCTCTTGTTTGGCGGCCTGATCTTCTGGTTGGTGGTCGTGTACCGGGCGATGGCGCCCGTCTTGCGTCGCACCGCCGACGAGACGGAAGAGGCCGCCGATCGCCGCGCCTTGACGATCTTCTACGTCCTTAGCGCGATCTTCGTCGTCGCCTTCTTCGGCTTCGGCCTGTTCTACGGCCGCGGCACGCACCTGACGATCGCCGACTACTGGCGGTGGTTCGTGGTCCACATCTGGGTCGAGAGCATCTTCGAATTTTTCGGCGTGGGGGTGATCTCGCTCTTCCTGGTGACGCTCGGGCTGGTCTCGGCGCGGTCGGCCTTGCGCGTGGCGTACCTCACGGGAATCCTCGTGTTCCTCAGCGGAATCCCGGGCACGGCCCATCACTACTTCTGGTACGGAGGGCCGAGCTTCTGGCTGGCCATCGGCGGCGTGTTCAGCTCCCTGGAGCCGATCCCCCTGATCCTGCTGGTGGTGCGGGCGTGGATGGAGTACCGGTCGATTCGGGCCGAAGGACGCGAGTTCCCTTACCGCTGGCCGCTGTACTTCCTCACCGCCTCCAGCGTGTGGAACTTCCTCGGCGCCGGCGTGTTTGGCTTCATCATCAACCTGCCGATCATCAACTACTACGAGCACGCCACGTATTTGACCAGCAACCACGGGCACACCGCCCTGTTCGGCGTGTACGGGATGCTGGCGATCGCGCTGATCCTCTTCTCGTGGCGCGGGCTGGTGCAAAACAAGTACTGGAGCGACCGCATCCTGGCGGTCAGCTTCTGGGGGCTCAACGCCGGCCTCTTCCTGATGTTCCTCACCGGCCTGCTGCCGATCGGCCTGTTGCAGGTGTGGAGCAGCTACGACCAGGGCTTCTGGTACGCGCGCAGCGCGGCGTTCTACGAATCGCCGCTGGTGCAAACCCTGGGGTTCTGGCGGATCGTGCCCGACACGATCATCATCGTTGTCGGCGCCCTGCCGCTCTTGTATTTCCTGATCACCACCTATCCGAAGCTCCGCGAAGTGGGCGAGCCGTCCGCGGCCGAGGGGCAAGGGTGACAACGGCGCGAGTGGAAGACGCTGTGTCAGCAGCGGGCGTCCCTACCTCGTCGACGAAGCGTCGAGGGCTTCAACACGAGGCGGGGTGGGGCGCGTGCTGCGGCGGCCTTGCGCCACGACGCAATCCAACGATCCGGCGATCCCCCAAGCGGCCACGACGTTGCGGCGGCTGGCGAGGCGCGGGTAGAATCAGCACGACCTGGCGGCCTGAAGGCCCCGGCGATGGGCAGATTGCCGCGTGACGTGCGGTTGCCGGTGGACACATCGCCGTTCACGGGGACTGCACCGATCTTCGCGGCGAAGTCCGCGAAAAGGAGACTGTGCCCCTGCCGGCAACGGGACAGGCGCATTTTTCGGGGTCCCAAAGAATCCCTAAAATCAGCCAGTCCCCGGCCTGTGAACGGTGACGTGGGAACCGGCGAGGCTTGACATCGGCCGAACAGCCTGCGGGGCTTCGCTGGCCTTGATTCAAGGAGAACTCGATCATGGTGCGTCTCGGCTGGCTGGCAGGCGTAGGGTTGTTGGCCGCGGGATGCGGCGTTCTTGGGGCGGCCGCGGAACCCGGACCTTGGGCGGAGGAGGTTCTCGCGCGCACGGGCGTCAAGGGCGGGTTGATCGTCCACCTGGGGTGCGGCGAGGGAGAACGCACCGCGGCCCTGCGGCGGAGTGAGGCGTATCTCGTTCACGGCCTCGAAACCGACCCCGCCAAGGTTGAGGCGGCCCGCAGGCGCATCCGTTCCCAGGGCATCTACGGTCCGGTCTCGGTCGCTTTGTTTTGCGGCAAGCGGCTGCCCTACATCGAGGACGTGGTCAATTTGCTCGTGGCCGACGAACTCGGCGGCGTGCCGATGAGCGAGGTGATGCGCGTCCTCGCGCCCCACGGAACCGCCTGGATCGGCGGTCAGATCACGGTGAAGCCGCGGCCCAAGGGCATGGACGAGTGGACCCACTACCTGCACGACCCCAGCAACAACTGCGTGGCCCACGACGAATGGATCGCCCCGCTGGCCCGACTCCAGTGGATTGCCGGCCCGTTCTATTCCCGGCATCACGACCATATGTCGGGGGCCAGCGCGATGGTTTCGGCGGGGGGGCGGGTGTTTTACATTTTTGAGGAAGCCCCGAGGGCCTCGATTCTGATCCCGCCGAAGTGGCGCCTTTACGCCCGCGACGCCTTCAACGGGGCGCTGTTGTGGAAACGCCCGATCGAGAAATGGCACGAGCATCTCTACCCCCTCAAGAGCGGCCCCCAACTCCTGCCGCGGCGGCTGGTGGCGGCGGGCGATCGGGTCTTCGTGACGATGAGCATCGACGGACCGGTCAGCGCGCTGGATCCCGCCACCGGCCGCACCGTCCGGACTTATGAAGGCACGGCGGCCACCGAAGAGATCCTCGTTGCCGGCGGCGTCTTGTATCTTGTGGTCGCCGACCCGAAAGACTTGCGGAGCGATCCCAAGCGAACCTTTGCGAGTCTGGCCGACATCCGCAACGACGCCAACAACGGGCCTTGGGGCGAGGCCTCGCGCACGATCATGGCGGTCGAGGCCGAGACCGGCAAAGCGCTTTGGCGCAAGACGTCCCGGCTCATGCCCCTGACGCTCGCCGTCGACGACCGCCAGGTCTATTTCCACGACGGCCAGAGGGTCCTTTGTCTGGATCGCAAGACAGGCGAGCAGGCGTGGGCGTCCGGCCCGGTGGCGACCCAGCGATCCCTGAAGAGTTCCGCGGCGCCCACCCTGGTCGTGTATGACGACGTGGTCCTCTTCTCCGGCTACGACGGCCAACGCCGTAAGGGCGAATTCACCACCATGTACGCCCTCTCGGCCCGCGACGGAAGGACCCTCTGGGAGGCCGAACATCCGCCGTCCGGCCATGCCGGCAGCCCCAAGGACATTCTGGTCCTCAACGGCGTGGTCTGGTGCGGGGCGACCGCGCAGGGCTCGGACTCGGGCATTTCGACCGGCCGCGACCTGCACACCGGCAAGGTGCTCAAAGAATTCCCGCCCGACGTCCAAACCCATTGGTTCCATCAGCGCTGCTATCGCCAGAAGGCGACCGATAAGTATCTGCTCTATTCGCGGACCGGGATCGAGTTCGTGGACGTGGAGCAATCGCATTGGATCTGCCACCATTGGGTTCGCGGGGCCTGTCTCTACGGCATCATGCCCGCCAATGGATTGATCTATAACCCTCCGCACCCCTGCGCTTGTTACCTCGACGCCAAGCTGTACGGCTTCAACGCCCTCGCGCCGGCGTCAAGGCATTGGACGCCGCGCCGCGACGTGCCCGACGCCGAACGGCTGGAAAAGGGCCCGGCCTACGACCGGGTGAACGCGGCAGCGGTGGGAACTCCGTCCCGGGAAGACGCCTCCGATTGGCCCACCTATCGCGGCGACGCGTCTCGCAGCGGGTCGTCGCGGACCCCTGTCCGCGAGAACCTCAGCCTCCTGTGGAGGGCGCCGATCGGCGGCAAGCCGAGCGCCGTCTCGGTCGCCGAGGGCAAGGTCTTCGTTTCCTCGGTGAACGCCCACACCCTCCATGCGCTGGACGCGACGACCGGCAAGCCGATTTGGGCCTTCACGGCTGGCGGACGCGTCGACTCGCCGCCGACGATTTGGCGGGGACGGGCGCTGTTTGGGGCGTCCGACGGGTTCGTTTATTGCCTGTGGGCCGACGACGGATCGTTGGCCTGGAAGTTCCGCGCCGCCCCGGAGGACCGGCGGCACGTGGCCTTCGAGCAGGTTGAGTCGGTCTGGCCGGTCCACGGCAGCGTGCTGGTGCAAAACGGCGCGGCGTACTGCGTGGCCGGCCGTTCGATGTTCCTCGACGGCGGACTCCGCATGATCCGGCTTGACCCCCAGACCGGCCGGAAACTCTCGGAAACGATCCTCGACGATCAGGACCCGGCGACCAAGGCCAATCTCCAGGCCCACATCAAGGGCTTGAACATGCCCACCGCGTTGCCGGACATCCTTTCCAGCGACGGCCGCTACGTGTATATGCGCACGCTGCCGTTCCATCTCGATGGGCAGCGCAAGCATGTGGGCTACGTGGAGGTCAAGGACCAGCAAGGGGACGATTTACACCTGTTCAGCCCGACCGGGTTCCTCGACGACACGCTGTGGCACCGGACGTATTGGATCTACGGCCGGGCGTTCGCGTCGGGGGCGGGCGGGTACTACCAGGCCGGACGGATCGCGCCGGCGGGGCGGATCCTCGTATTCGACCAAGACCACGTGTACGGTTACGGCCGCCGCTGGCAATACTACCGCTGGACCACGCCGATGGAGTTCCATCTGTTCGCGACCGCCAAACGCCCGGAGCAGGTGCGGATGGGCGAGGAGCCCAAGCCTGCTCGAGGCAAGGACGGCAAGCCGAAGTTCGCCGCCGCCTCCGTGCCCCTCATGCGGTTCCACTACGCCTGGTCGAACGAGCTGGCGGTGCAAGTGACCGCCATGGCCCTGGCCGACAAGACGCTCTTCGTCGCCGGCCCGCCCGATCTCATCGACGAAGAGGAGGCCGCCCGGACCATCGGCAACCCCGAAACCAAAAGAAAGCTCGCCGAACAGGAAGCGGCCCTGGAGGGGCAACGCGGCTCGCTTCTGGCGGCCGTGGCGGCCGGCGACGGCGCGAGGCTGGCTGCCTATCGCCTCGATTCCGCCCCGATCTTCGACGGAATGGCCGCGGCGGGCGGTCGATTGTACTTGTCAATGCTCGAAGGCAGCGTGGTGTGCCTGGGCTCGGGCGGGGGCCCGCCGTTGCCACGGGCCCCGGACGAAATCGTCAAACCACGCCCGCCCGACGCCGACAAGCCCCAGGGCAAGATCCCCCCGGCCACCACCTCCAAGGGCAAGGCCGCCAAGAAACCGCCGGCAAAGCGAGCAGTCACCCACCATCCGGATTTCCAGCACGTAGAGGGCGCGGCCGTCGCCGCGAGCGGGTTGGGCTACAGGGTGGCCGTGGACGGCGCTTCTGGCTTTGCCTTGAAGAGACTGCCCGAGCCGCTCTCCGGCCAGGTGACCTTCTCGCTCAAAATCCTGCCCACCGCGGAAGGAAAGCTCCAGACCGGTTTTCTCGCCTTTGGCGACGGCGTCGACGAAAGCCAACTCGTCAAGTGCGGCGCCCGTTTCCGCATGAAGAAGTGCTTCATCCTCCAAGGGGAGGCGAAGCAGGACGAAGCAGCGGGCCAGGCGCTGACGTGGGAGGCCGGAAAACCGATCGACCTGGTGGTTTCGGTGGACCTGGCGGCCGGAACGGTCAGGATGACCATGTCGGGCCAGACCGTCGAGGCTCGGCTCCGTCGCCCCCTCCAGCACATCACCCACGTCGGCTACTACGTCATGAACGCCGTGACGGAGTTCAGCCCCATCGTCGTCGCTCCGCGATGAGCCGCCGCGAAGCTTGGGCGAGCGGGCCCGCCACGCCGGGGCGCTTCCTTCGGTTCCTCGAGGCCGATCGCTCGGCAGGGGCCGCTACGCCACGGCCTCGCTGGACGCCATCCGGTGGAACCTGAGCGCGGAAATCATGATGTTGTTGCAGATCGCGATGCGATCGTCTTTTCGGCAGGTGACGCGATGCACCGATCGAGCGGCGCGGGAGTCGGCCGGAGCCTCGTCTTCCGAGCGAACTCCGACGGTCGGTTTTCCGTTGAGGCAGACGGGGACCTTTGGCGGCACCTGAATCCGTAATCGCACCTGGGCGTCGGAGATCACGACGCGATCGCAAGCTCGGGGCCGCGATCGCCGTTCCGAGCCCCCCTCCTGACGCTTGCGCCGTCGCTCGACGCCCAACTCGCTCCGATAAATGGGAATTTCCGGGGGAGTCTGGAACCCTAGCCGCACGGTCGCTCCCAAAATCCGCTCCCCATTGCCGATGTCGCAAATCTCCTCGACGGTCAGCGTGATCTCATCCCCGATGACAACACTCTGATGCTTCCTCCGTCCAAGCACGAGCATGGCTAACCATCCTTGTTCCAATCATGGTGAATCCCAGCCGGGCACGATTATGCCATGACGTTGAGGTTGGAGGCGATACCGATTTCAGGAATTCCGGGGGTTTGAGCATAAATCCCCAATGGGACGCGATTGTTGCGGGCGGGTGGCTTTGCTATATTGAGTGGTTCCTCGTAGCCGTTCACGGGGACGGTCCCGCTTTTCGCGGCGCAATCCGCGAAAAACGGACTGTCCCCTTTGCCGGCAGGGGGACAGGCACATTGTTCGGTCCGAACCGGCCCGAAAAATCAGCCAGTCCCCGCCCCGTGAACGGTACGACTCCTCAAAGCCTTTTGTTAGAAATACCCTACTGGAGGGGTTTCGGGCCGAGGGGAGGGCTCTAACTCTTTGTCGTGGTCGCAGGAGTGTGCCCACCGACCGGGTGGTAGTCAACAGATCATGGTCAATCGCAACCTAATTCGGGGTCTGGATCTTAGCGAGGAGGAGTGGCAAGAGGAATTCAACGCCGCTTTGCAGGGCACACCGCCCGAGGAAATCGACTGGGGGGGCGGCGAGGTCGCCGTCAACGAGATTGTTCAGGGTCGGATCCTGCGGGTCGAAGGCGAGTACGTTCTTGTGGATGTTGGGTACAAGAGCGAGGGGATTATTCCCCTGAGCGAGTGGGAGCCCGGCGAACCCCCTCCGCAGCCCGGCCAACCGATCAAAGTCCTCATCGAGGACATCGAGGACGTCTACGGTCTGGTGGACGATGCCCGGGGCATGATTACCCTGAGCAAGCGCAAGGCCGAGAAGATCGAGGCCTGGAAGAAGGTGATGGAGTCGGTCCATGAGAACGACGTGGTCACCGGGGTGGTCAGCCGCAAGATCAAGGGGGGGCTGTTGGTCGATATTGGCGTGAACGTCTTCTTGCCCGCCAGCCAGGTCGATATCCGGCGACCGGCCGACATCGGCGACTACATCGGCCGCACCATCCAGTGCCTGGTGCTGAAGATCGACGAGGCGCGGCGGAACATCGTGGTCAGCCGCCGCGCCCTGATCGAGGCGGAACGCAAGGAAAAGAAAGAGCAGTTGCTCGCCCAGCTCAAGGTGGGCGACCTCCGCCGCGGCGTGGTCAAGAACATCGCCGACTTTGGCGCGTTTGTCGACCTCGGCGGCATCGACGGCCTGCTCCACATCACCGACATGAGTTGGGGCCGGATCAACCATCCCTCCGAGATGCTCTCCATCGACCAGGAGATCGAGGTCCAGATCCTCCACATCGACTACGAGAAGGAGAAAATCGCCCTGGGGCTGAAGCAAAAATCGGCCAGCCCCTGGGAAAACGTCGAGCAGAAGTATCCGGTCGGCAGCCGCCACCGCGGCACCGTGGTCAACGTGATGAGCTACGGCGCGTTCGTCAAGCTCGAGGAGGGAATCGAAGGGCTCGTCCACATCAGCGAAATGTCCTGGACCAAGCGGATCAACCACCCGAGCGAGCTGGTCCAGATCGACGACGAGGTCGAAGTGGTCGTCTTGGCGATCAACAAGGAAAAGCAAGAGATCTCGCTGGGCATGAAGCAGACCCAGGAGAATCCCTGGGACCGCGTCGCCGAGCGCTACCCGCCGGGAACGATCGTCCGGGGAACGGTCCGCAACCTCACCAATTACGGCGCGTTCATCGAAATCGAGGAAGGGATCGACGGGTTGCTGCACGTCAGCGACATGTCGTGGACGCGCAAGATCAGCCACCCCAATGAGATGGTCGAAAAGGGCCAGCAAGTCGAATGCCGCGTCATCTCGGTCGATCAGACGCGGCGGCGGATCGCTCTCGGGCTGAAGCAAATGTCGGAAGACCCCTGGGACCGGGACATCCCATCCAAGTACGAATCGGGCCAGGTGGTCAAGGGCAAGGTGACCAAGATCACCAACTTTGGGGTGTTCGTGGGCCTTGAGAACGGCCTGGAAGGCCTGCTGCACATCTCGGAGCTGGCCGACCACAAGGTCGAGAATCCCGAGGAGATCGTCAAGGTCGGGGATGAAATCGAGGTGAAGATCCTCCGCGTCGACGCCGACGAGCGGAAGATCGGCCTTTCGCGCAAGCGGGTCCAATGGAGCGAGGAGGGCGCCGAGGAGTCCGCCCGACCCGGCGGTCCCTCGGGATCCACCACCCCCAGCATCCCGCCCAGCGAACTCAAGGGCGGCGTCGGCAGGAGCAGCGGTCCGCTGATCCAGCCTCGCACGCCCGCCGGCGAACGGCCCGAGTCGAGTTAAAGCGAGTCGGCGGCCCAGCGCGCCGTCTGAAGCGAATCGGAAGCTCCGTGAGCGACGGGCGATTGCCCGCCCCTCGATCGAGCAGCAAGGGCGGAAATCGCTTGCACTTGGAGAACGCAGCGCCCTACGGGAACGGCTTGGGCTGATGCGCCGACCACCATTGCAGGACCCGCTGGCGGGCGTCGGGGAAGGCGAACCGGTATCCCGTCAATCCAATGCGTTCCAGCAAGGGATCGGCGACCGCTTTGAGCCCGAACAGAGGCAGTTCTTCCCCGCGTCGCGCCAGCAGGATCGCCGCGGCCGTCGCCCCGAGTTCAGGCGCAGGTTCGCGGCCCACGATCAGGGCGTCGGTTTTTTCGACGAGCGGGGCCAGCCAGGCGTCGCTCCCGGGCCAGGGGTCGCGCGCCGCGATCGCCAGCGCGGCGATCCAAGGCAGGCGGTGCGGGGCCTTGGCCGTCGGCGGCAAGAAGCGGTTTTTCTCCAAGGCGCGGAGCAGGTTCGGCATGGCCGCCTTGTCGCCATCCAGGGCGAGAAGAAAGCAGAGCATTCCGTGCCGGCTGGCCAACACCGAATCGTACAGGCTGCCCATGGGGTTGTGTCCTGGCGTCGGGGGCCGGCCGACGTAAGCCCTCGCCGCGTCCTCCGGAATGGCCTGGTCGTCGACGAGGAGAACATATTCTCCGGCGAACCGCGAAACCTCGGTCGGATCGAGTTGCTCCAGGAGGAAGAGTTCTTCCAGCGAGAGCCGCTGCCGGGCGGCGAGCAGTTCGCCGAGCGTCCGCCGCGTGATCTGGGCAAGCCGTTCGCGGGAATCGCGTTGGCTCAGGCTGGCGTAGCGCATCTTTTGCCGCGGCGTGGACAGATTCACCAGGTGGAACATCGCCCCGAACGCCTTGGGGTGCGCCAAAGCGATCCCCACGCGGTGATTGCCCGGCGAAAGGTTCTGGCCACTGACGCAAAACGCCGTGTGGTCGTCGACATAGTCGAAGTGGCTCGCCCGTTCCGCCTGGCCTTCCCGTTTCGGAACGCCAATCCAAAGATGCTGCGTGTTCAAGTGCCGCCGGCCCTGCCAGTATTCGGCCACCATCGCCGGACGGCACAGATCGAGCAGTCCGGTCAGATCGCGGGCCGCCCGGGCATCGAGGGTTCCGAGGGCCAGTCGGCCTTCCAGGGCCTTCTGGACCTGGGCGGCGTACTCGTCGCGGGCAAGCAAGTCCTGAAGTTCCCGCAACGCCGTTTCCCGATCGCGCGACGAAGTCGTCGGGTCCGCGGCGGGGGCCGGCCGGGCAAGCTGCTCGATCCACGTCTCGATCTGAGAGGGCGAGACCGCCGGCAAACGCCACGTGCGAGGATCGCTGCTGAGCCACGCCCCGCGGGCCTTCACGCAAACCGGCTCGATCCAACGCCTGGCGTCCAACGAGAGGCCGGGATCGTTGAGCCTCGCCTTCAAACGCCCATAGATGGCGCCGACCGATTCGGGGCGTTCGAGGAGCCATTCCAGCCGACGGGTCGCGCCGAGCCGGACGCCGTATTGGTCGTCGTCCAATTGGGCCACGAGACGCTCGATCTCTTCCGTGGTGGCCACTTCCCTCGGATCGACCGTTGCCCGAGGCAGGCCCGACGCCAATCGCTCCACTTGCCGCCGCACCTCAAACGGCGTCTCGGGCGCCAGCAGGGCCCGCTGGAATTCCTCGGCCATCGCCATCGCCGCGTCGGGACGAGTTCTCAGTTGCTGGAGCCGCGCGAAGGCTTGCTGGCGGATCGCGAACTGGTCCGCATCAAGTTGGCGCACCAGCGCCGCGATTTCCCGCCGGAGCGCGTCGTTGGCCTCGCCGGCAAACCCGGCCACGAATGCCGCGCCCCCCACTGCGAACGCGGCCACCAGGCCGATCCGCCCGGCCATGCCCCAGCGCGATAAAATCATTGCCATCGCTTTTGACTGAAGTCCCAAACTCCCAAACCTCGCCCGCCGCGCTCCTTCCATTCTCGCCTCGAGGGACTTGAAGCTCAATGACGCCCCCGAGATGGAGGGCAACGCTCTGGAGGCGCGGGGAGGCGACGGGCTCCGCGGGGCCCGAGAAACGCGTTTCTTCCAGCGAACATTTCCCGAGCGTCGCGCAGCAAAGTTTCCGAAGACGGGAGAGGGTCTTGTTTGGCTTCTTCGGATTCGGCAGCCGTCGGCCACGCCGTCGGTCCGCGGCGATGTTGGTTCAGGGCATCAGGGTGGTGGAGAAGACAAACAAGCCCAGGGCCAGGAAGGCGAGACTTTGGCGAGCCGCTGGCGATTCCGGCTTTCGCCCCTCACAGGTCGCGCCGCCAAAACGCCACCAGCGCGAGTCCCAGGGAGGCGATCGCCGGCACGCCATATCCCAACAGCACCTTGGTCAAGGAGAACTCTCGGAGCGCGTTCTGCTCGAAGAATCCCGGCTTTCGCCTGGGGGCTTCTTCCGCCGCCCCGCCGGAAAGCACGCTCAAGAAAGTCGCCGCCTGGCGCTTCAACTCCTCGATTTCCAGTTCGGTTCCCGGGGCGGGCAGGTCCGCTTCGCCGGTTCGCCACGACTGGCGGAGCAGCGTGGGAAGCGTCTGGCTGAGGGTGATGGGCGAAAACGCCTCCAGCCGGAAAGTGTGCAGCACCGCGTTCACCGGATACCAGAGAAACAGGAGCACGACCACGGCGAGCAGGGCCTTTCGCAGCAGCGTCCCCATGAGGAAGGCCAGCGAGACTTGCAGCGCCAGAACCAGCGCGACCACAGCCATGGACGCCACGACCCCATAGAGGGTCACGTGGTCGGCCGGCGCGGGCCGCTTGGCCAGCATGGCCACGCACACGGCCGGCGCCGTGACGATCAAATAAGTCCCGAGCACCACGGCAAGGCGGGCGGCCCAGACCGCCAACAGATACTCATGCCGGGCAATCGGCCGACTCAGGAATCCATCGGCCAAGGCCTCGGTCCGCGAGCCGGTGATCGGGTTGACGCCCAGCACCATCACCACCACGAACCAGGGAAACACCAGCCACGGCACCATGAGCGACGCGATCATCGGCGCCGTTTTCACCTCGGCCCAAGACGACATGAGCAGCACCAGGGCGAGCAGCGCCGCCGCCATGAACCAGATCCGCACCAGCCAGCTTTTCAACAGGATCCGCAGGTCATGGCGGAAGATCGCCAGGAACGGGAGCATCCGCACGCCGAGGGCGGAGATCGAAACGCTGGAAACCATGCGATTGGTCCTCTTGGAGCAACTGAAGGTAAGCGTTTTCGGTTTCGTGGAGGCCGGAGTGAATCGCCGCCAAGGGCAAGCCCGCCGCGTCCACCATCTTGAGCAACTCCGCCAACAATGCCGCTTGACTCCGTTCCTGGGGGAGCCGCACCAGAAGGGTGTTCGTGCCCCGGACCTGCACGTCCACGCCCTCGACGGCGTTCATTTGCGCCGCCAGACGCTGAACCTCGCGATCCTGCCCGCCCACTTCGAGAAGGAAATCGTCGCGGCGGAGGCGGCGTTTCATGTCTTGCATCGGTCCGCTGAAGATCATCCGCCCTTCGTGCATCACGCCGACGTGATCGCAGACCTGGTCGATATCGCTGAGGATATGGGTGGAAACGACGACCGTTCGGCTCTTGCCGAGTTCGCGGATCAGATCGAGCGTGAACCGACGTGCCGCCGGATCCAGGCCCGCCGTCGGTTCGTCCCAAACCAGCAGGGGCGGATCGGCCACAAGCGAGGCGGCGATGCCCAGCCGCGTCGTTTCGCCGGTGGAAAGCGTCTCGATCGGTTGGTCGGTTTGGCCCAACAGCCCCACCGCCCGAAGCAGTGAAACCAGCCGGGGCTTGCGGATTTCCTTGGGAATGCGGCACAACTGCCCGAGCAGGTCAAGGTATTCGATAGGGCGCAAATGACCGGGCAACTGGGGATGGGTGGGCAGGTAGCCGATCATGCGCCGCACTTCCACCGCGTTCGGCCCGCAGGGAATCCCAAACACCTCCGCCCGGCCCGCCGTGGCTCGCTGAAGCCCCAACAGGATCCGAAAGGTCGTGGTCTTGCCGGCCCCGTTGGGCCCCAACAGGCCGAAAACCGCTCCCCGGGGCACCTCCAGGCTCATGTCGTTGACCGCGACATTCCGGTTATTGAAGATCTTGGTCAAATGCTCGGTGCGTATGGCAAGGTCCATCGCGTGTTCCCTCGGCGGAGGCACTGCCCCGTGGATATTCGTTGCACCGCGTCCAATCTTGCGATGATGGGCAAAAAAACACCTATTGGTAACCGTTCACAGGCCGGAGAGTGGCGCGTTTTTCGGGCCGTTTCGCGCCGAAAAATGTGCGTGTCTCCTTACTGGCCAGGGGGACAGTCCCATTTTCGCGGACTTCGCCGCGAAAATCGGGACAGTCCCCGTGAACGGTTGCCACCTATTGGGTATTCTGGGCAGCCGTAGGTTCCACCCGCAAGAGGCAGACAATTCTCGCCTCCGCTTCGCTCCACTTCGGCCTCGTGGAAGCGCCCTGCGTAAACCAGAAACGAATCCGCGCGCCGAGGCTCCATTGGGGATTGCCTTCTCAACACGTGCTCTTGTTGGCTGCGTGGGTCTGCGAATCGACGTTTCGCGGGCGGCCGTCCAAGGCGGTTCCCACGGGTTCCCAAGTGGCCCCCTTCCCCTCATGGCGCGAACTGTCGAACAGTCTTGCTGTATCGCAAGTGCTTGCAATAAAATGGTTTGCGTGCGTGACCATGGATCGGGGTTCCCGAATCCAGTTCGCTTTCCCGCAACCTCGGTTCGGGAATATACTTATGGCTGCCAGGCCTCGCTCGGGCGAAGTGCTTGCCGATGCACTCTAGCGAGGCAATTGAATTGACCCACCGGCGTTTTTTGGTGCATGGAGCGACCGTCCGTGAGGATTATCAAATACCCCCACCCAACCTTACGCCACAAGTCGAAGCCGGTCCGTCGCGTGGACGCGGAACTGAAAAGAATGATCCACCAAATGTTTGACCTGATGTACAACAATAGTGGGATTGGGCTGGCTGCCAATCAGGTGGACCTTCCGTATCGTCTCTTCGTCATGAACGTGAAATGCGACCCGGCGGCCAAGGAAGAGGAACACGCGTTCATCAATCCCGTCATCCTCGAGCGCAAAGGGGGAATGGAGGAAAAAGAGGAGGGGTGTCTTAGTCTTCCGGATATCCATGGGCAGGTGAAGCGGGCCAAGAAGATCGTTCTCAATGCATACACGCTTGCCGGAGAGGAGGTGACGTGGGAGATGGACGGGATGTACGCCCGGGTTGCGCAGCACGAATGCGATCATCTGGACGGAGTCCTGTTCATTGATCGACTCGGCCCGGCGAGTTTCCTGCAAATCAAAGCGGCGCTGGAAGACCTGGAGGCGGTTTTCCACGGCGAGCGTCAACGGGGCCTGATTCCGGACGACCGGGGGATTGTCGCGCGGCTCAACGCATTGGAAACCGCCCGCACCTGACAGACCGTCTCCGCTTCACCCCGTCGCTCCGGTGCGGCCCAGCACCACTTTGGTCAGCGCCTCGACGAAAAAGAAATCGCCCCACATGACCGACTCGTCGACGCCGAGGTTCTTGCGGGTGTGGTAAACGGCGTGCTTCAGCACGCCTTCCCAACCGGGCGTGTCGACGGCCAGGTACTCGGGATCGCATAGCGCGTCGAGCATCACCAGGGCCACGTTGTGATAGGCGATGCCGTAGTCGGGCGAGGCCGTCTGTTGGGCAAGATCCAGCAGGCCGCTGGCGGCGATCGCCGCCGCCGAACTGTCCTTCTGCGGGCCCCAGGGGAGCGGCTGCGCCGGATCGGCGTCGAAATCCCAGTAGGGGATTTTGTCGTCGGGAAGATGCTCCAGCCAGTATCGGGCGTTGCGCTCCGCGACCTCGAGAAACTCCTGGCGACCGGTCAGCGCGTAGACCTTGCTGAAGCCGTACATCGACCACGCCAAGCCTCGGGCCCAGCAACTGTCGGCCCGCAGGCCCTGCTGGGTGCTCTGGCCGAGGAATTCGCCGGTCGCCAGATCGAACAGCCCCTCGTGGGCCGTGGAGCCGTCGGCCCGCACCAGCCGGTCTCTCGTGGTGCGGCAATGCGCCAGGGCGATCCTTTCCAGTTTGGGGTCGCCGGCCCTTTGGGCCGCATAGAAAATGAGCGGCACGTTCATCATGATGTCGATAAACAGCGACTCCGCGCCGAGAAACGACCGCAAATACTGGCCCTTTTCCATGAACCGCAGGGCCAACGTGCGCCCGGCCTGGATCAGCACGTCGAGCAGCGCCGGGTCCTTCGTCTCTTCGTACCAGGGCAAGTAGGAATTGAGGAAGATGAAGCCCAGGTCGTGGACTTCGCGGTCCGACTTGCGGCGTTCCAGCAATCGCGAATAGCGTTCGGCGCGCTCGCGCCAGGCAGGGGCGCGCGTCCGCCTGAAGAACTGCCACATCATTCCAGCCAGGAACCCGCCGGTCCAGTCGGTCCACAACGGGCCTTCGTGGCGCCACTTGCCCTGCACGGTATAGATGGGAAAGAAGTCGGGATGCCGCTCGACGAGCCGGTTGACCTGCGTCTGAGCGAAGTCCAAGGCCCGGTCGTAGCCCGCCATGCGTTCATCGGACATGATGTGCGCCCTTGGTGTGTCCCGCGAAGCCCCAGTCCTTCGGTAATCTAGCCCCGCCGGGCGATCTTGTCCACCGAGCCGTTCGACCGCGGAACCGCGCGCTATCGGCAAGGGTCGCCAGCCGCATTACCGCTCACAGACCGGGGACTGGGGCATGTTTTGGGGGCTTCTGCCTACTGGGAACGGTACACGTGCAGTTCAGCCACGAGCGGGTTGATGGTCGTGTCGAGCACCTCCAGACGCACGAACTGAGCGGTGATTGGCGGAAAGCTTGCCGAATAATGCTCGCCGATCCTCGGGCCTTGGCAGAGCGTGACCCAGCCGTCGCCCTGCTTCGCCTGGAGCCGGAAGCCGCGGATGCGGTCGTAACGCTCGTGGATCTCCGCCGTGTCGAACGTGCAGGGCTTGCCCAGGTCGATCTCCAGCCAGGCCGATTTGATGTCCGGGGCGAACGTCCACCCGCTCTCCGGATCGCCGTCCACGGCGAAGGCCGGCAAGTACTGCCGGCCCACCGGGTCCGGATAGACGCTGGAGGCCGTCGCCTTCTTGCCGAAGGTCAGCGAATCGGAAATGATCTGCGCGGGCGCCAGGTCGGAGGCCGGGCCGTCGAGCTCGAGCTCGACGATCGTGTCCAGCTCCCGCCGGTGCTCGCGGGGCACGGAAATCTCAATCTGTTCGGCGGATTGACGCACGGTCGCCGTCCCGCCGGTCAACAAGGAAAAGGCGACGATCTTCTTCGCGATCGGCGGCAGGAGCAACTTCTCGCCGTGCCATTTGAGAACGTGGACGTAGATCGTGTTGTCCTTGCGCGTGGTGGCGGAGTGGAGGCCCCAGAACGGGCCGCCGCGCGTCGCATAGATGCTCCGCCCGTACTGCTTCAGCCACGCGCCGATCTCGCGGAAACGCTCGGCCTGGCGCGGCTCGATTTGGCCGTCGGGCATGGGGTTGGTGTTCAGGGCGAGGTTGCCGTTGCGCCCGGCGCAGGTCACGAGCACGTCGATGCACTGCTTGAGCGACTTGATCTCGTCGTTGGGCTTCCAGGACCACTGCGTGCCCAGCGTCATGCAAGTTTCCCAGGGGCGTTTGAGGTCGAACGCGCCAAGGCGCTGCTCCGGGGTGTCGAAGTCGCCCGGCAGCCCGCAGCGGTTGTTGATAATCAGCCACGGCTGGAGCGTGCGCATCATCTGGAACAGTTTCACCGAATCCCAATCGCTGGGCTTTCCGCCCAGGTCGAACCAGAACCCGTCAATCCGGCCGTAGTTGGTCAATAGCTCGCGGACCTGGCCGTGCAGATAGGCGATATAGCGATGGTGGTTCTCGGTGCCGTAATCGGGATGGCGCCAGTCGGGCTGGGAGTAATAGATGATGAGTTTCAGGCCTGCCTCGTGGCACGCCTTGGCCACGTCGGCCATCACGTCGTGTTTCCAAGCGGCCTCGGGTCCGGTGGACTTGTAATCGGTCAGCTTCGTGTCGTACAGGCAGAACCCGTCGTGGTGCTTGACGAGGAAAATGAGATACTTCTGGCCGGCGTCCTTGGCGATCTGGACCCACTGCCGGGCGTCGAAGCGGTCGGGCTTCCATTTTTTGTAGAGGTTGTCGTAAACGTCGACCGGGGTCTTTCCTTGTCCTTCGACGCGGAGCCAGCCGTGGCCGCGCGGGGCCCCGCGCGACCAGCCGATCTCCTCGCCGGTCAAGGCCACCGGCCCCCAGCAGAGGAACATCCCAAAGCGCATGTCCTGCCATTGGCTGACCACCTCGGGCGTGGCGGCGAGCATGTCCCAGGGCTTTTCCGCCGCTGGGGCTTGAGCGGACAGCGCGAGGGGCATGATTGCCCCCAAGGCCGCAATCCGGTGGACAAGTTTGAGGCACATGGCGTCGCCTTCCGCGTGGTTTCCGGGGGACCGCGCGTCAGCCTACCGAGGTCGCCGCGCGGCGTCAATCAAGCGCACGCCGCAGCCGTTTTCTTCCGGGAAGAGGACCCGGCCGCGTTCGATCCGCACGCCGGTGGCGATGTCCCTGGCCAGCAACAGCGCCCCGTCCATGTCCGCGTAGTCCAACAACGGCAGCAACTGGGCGATCGCCGAGATGCCCACGCTGGACTCGGTCATGCAGCCGACCATGGTCTTCATGCCCCATCGCCGGGCGTGCTCGATCATCCGCCTGGCCGGGGTCAGGCCGCCGCACTTGACCAGTTTCACGTTGACGCCGTGGAAGGCCTCGCGGCAGCGCTCCACGTCCCCCTCGACCTGGCAGCTTTCGTCGGCGATGATCGGCAGCGCCGAGCGGCGCTTGACCTCTTTCATGTCGTCCCAGCGGTCCGGCGGCAGCGGCTGCTCGATGAACTCGACGCCCAGTTCCTTCAACGGGCCGGAGAGACGGATCGTGGTCTCGGCGTCCCACGCGCCATTGGCGTCCACGCGGAAGACCGCCTTCGTGTGCCGGCGCAATTGGCGGACGATCTCCAGGTCGTGCGGCGTGCCGAGCTTGATCTTGTAGATCGGCCAGTCGGGAAACTCGTTCATCTTGCGGACCATGGTCTCGATCGTGTCGATGCCGATCGTGTAATCGGTGGGCGGCAACGGGCCGTCGATCCGCAGGCCCCACAGCTTCCAGACCGGAGCGCCGCGCAGCTTGCCGAAAAGGTCCCAAGCGGCGATGTCCAACGCGCATTGGGCGAAGGTGTTGCCCTGGAGCGCCGGGCGCAGTTGCTCCCAAAGCTCGGCCGGGTCGTCCAGCTTCGCGGTTTCCAACCGCGGCCGCACGCCCCGCAACGCCGCCTGCATGTTTTCCAACGACGCCCCGTAAAAACGGTTTTCTCCCGCCTCGCCGTAGCCGCTGACCCCGTCCTGCTGGAGTTCGACGATCAGCGTGCGGTAGACGTGCGAGGTGCCCCGCGAAATCGTAAAGGCGTGCCGCAGCGGCAAGTCGAACGGATGAAAGAGTAGTTCCATGAAGTCCTCCTCATCTTGCGGTTGAGCCTGAGCCGGGGAGGGCGGCGCCAAGGGGCCCGCGGCGCTTCTTTCTGGATGAGCGCCGTCAGCCCGAAGCCCGCCGCTGCCGGTCCAGCCTTCCCTGCAAAGCCCCTCCCAAGCCGCCCACGAATGCCCCGATCCATCCTCCGAAGAACGTGTTGAAGGCCACGTCGGAGGCGCACAGCGTCAAGATAAAGCCCAAGGCCGATCCAACAAAGAAGTACCTCGCTGCAAAGGCGACCGCCGCACGATGCTCATTCACTTCGTGAGCCAGGTACTTGCGGGTAACCCACCACGCATAAACCGCACCGATGGGAATCAGGACGAGCAAGAGGAAAATGCCCAGATCCCGCAACATGAAGAAAAACACCGCCCCGACGAAGCAAATGGGGATCGCGGACGCTCCCACACGCAGGCCGACCGCGAGGCATTTTGCCGCTTCCAGGAACCCTGGCTTGACTTCGCGCTCGTCGTCCGCCCGCGGCGATGGTTCGGGCGACTGCGCGGAGCGCCTATCGCATTGCTCCGTCCTCATGCTGGGGCGATCGGTCACGGCTTATTTCTTCAACTGCCGTTTCAGGTCCAGCACGGCGTCCACCAGTTCGTCGGGACCGTGGCGCAACACATCGCAGGCCGGCAGGCCGAGCCACGTGCGCACCCGGTCGCGCTCGGCGTCCACCTCGGCGTCGGAAAACTTGCCGCCATTGATGGCCACGCCGATCACCCGGCAGGGGTGGCGAATGCTGGCCGCTTCCTCGTAGAAGCGGCGGACCCAGTCCAGCGGCGCCAGCGGGATCCACTCCATGCCGTAGATCGTCGTCCGGCCCATCTCGTAACAGAGGATCAATCCGTCGGGCGCGCAGCCGTGCAACAACCCGAACGTCACGCCCGAGTAGCGGGGGTGGAACAGACTCCCTTGCCCCTCGACAACGATCACCTCGTGGTGCTGGTTGGCCAGCACGAGCTTCTCCGCGGCGCCGTTGACAAAGTCGGAGATCACGCGGTCGATCGGGCAGCCATCGCCCTCGATGAGGATTCCGGTCTGGCCCGTGGCCACGAACTTGGCGTCCACGCCGCGGCGGCTCAGCCCGCGGGCCACCTCCACGCTGGCGACCATCTTGCCCAGACTGCAATCGTTCGCCACCGTGTGGATCCGCAGGCAGCCCTCGCGGATGCCCTGGCACTGGGCCACGTCATGCTCGTCGTTCTTGCGCACGTCCACAAGCTTTGCGCCGGACTTCCGGGCCGCGGCGACGAACTCCGGGTCATCGCCCAGAAAATCGTGCAGTCCGGAGATGACGTCCAGCCCTCGGGCAATGGCCTCCAGCACGATCGGGCGCCAGGGGGGCGGGATCTTGCCGCCGGGCGGGGCAATGCCGATGAGCAGGGCGTTCGCCTGCGGAGCGTCTTCGATCCGCGCGACCACCGGAAGATTCCCCCCCACCCCCAACAACTCCTGGCACGTCTTGCCCGCCGCTTGCCGATCCAGCACCGCCACCACGTCCTCCGGCTTGTAGCGAATCACGTTAATCGCCGTCTTGGCCGTATGCGAATCGTGGTAACCGTCAGTCAGGATGATGAGGCGGCGTGGCATAAAGGCAGAACGGGAAAAAGAGCGGAACGCGAAAACCTCGGGGACGTCCAGCGTCCGCGGCGTCCTTTCCGCTGCATGATCGACCATCGACCGCGCGACGTCAAGGCCGCCCCACGCTGGCCGCCATCGACACCACCTGCTCGGCAACCTCCTCGGCGCTCATCCGGTCCGAAAGGGGGACGAAACGGCATTCGCTCAGGCCGCGGAACCAGGTCCTTTGACGTTTGGCAAACTGCCGGGTATGGATCTTGACCAGCGCGATCGTCTCTTCCAAGCCGCGTTGGCCTTGGAGGTGTTCGATGACTTCGCGGTAGCCGAGCGCTTGGCTGGCGGTCTTGCTCAAGGGCCGCGGTCCGCCCAAGAGCCTGCGAGTCTCTTCCACAAGCCCTGCCGCGAACATCCGCTCGACCCGCTCGTCGATGCGCGCGGCGAGCAGTTCCTTCGGCCAGTCCAGAACAAACACCCGACACGCCTCCGCCGGCAGGCCCACGGCAAACTGTTGCTGATGGGCGCTGATCGGCAGGCCCGTCTTCGCGTGGACCTCCAGGGCGCGGACGATCCGACGCGTGTCGTTGGGATGAATCCACCGGGCGCTCCGGGGATCGACCTCCCCGAGCCGTTGGTGGAAAGCCTCGGGCCCCAGGCGGGTCGCCTCTTCTTCCAAGCGGCGTCGCAACTCCCAATCCGCGGGAGGTCCCTGGAACAGACCGCGCAACAGGGCCTTCAAGTACAACGGTGTCCCGCCCACAAAAAGGACCTCGGTTCCCCGGGAACGGATGTCGTTGGCTGCGCGCTCCGCCGCGGCGAGGTACTCGGCAACGCTGAATTCCTCGTGGGGCTCGAGGATGTCGATCAGGTGGTGTCTGACCACGCCTTGCTCCCGCTGGGTAGGCTTGGCGGTGCCAATGTCCATGCCCCGGTACAAGGCCATCGAGTCCATCGAGACGATTTCCGCCCCGAGGCGCTGGGCCAAGGCCACGCCCACCTCGGTCTTGCGACCGGCGGTCGGACCCGTGAGAAACCACGCCTTGCGAGCCAACCCCTCAGGCACGGCGAGTGTCGCCTACGGTCAAAGCCATTTCCAACGAGAGATTTCAGGTAGCCGGGGGCGTGTCGCGTTCCGGCGCAAGGGCAAAACGACTCGACGACAAGGAACGGTTCACGGGGACGATCCCGATTCTCGCGGCGAAGTCCGCGAAAATGGGTTTTTCCCCTGGCCGGTAAGCGGGACAGGGACATTTTTCGGCGCGAAACGACCCGAAAGACGCCCAGTGCCCGGTTTGGGAACGGTTCCGACGACGGGTCTTCATGTTGGACAACGCAACCTGCCCGGCACACGCCCAAGGCAGAATAACCATGCGAAGTCCCCACGGCAACCGAGGTGTCGCCCTGCCGAGACTCGATTCTGGAGGAAGTGCAAATCTGCAAATCGGCAGTCAGGCTGGGTGCAAGTCGAGGGTTGGCGGACCAGCGAGACGCCGGCGGTCTTCGACCCTGCATTCAGGCCTGGTAGCCTCATCCAGGCGGGGGGCGAGCAGGGCGAAAGTCCCTTTCTCGCCGACGTCGCCGCGAAAACCGGGAGAATCCGCCGCAAACGGCTGCCAACCCAACCGGCGCATCGGCCGACCGAAAATGGAGAAATTGCCGCGCCCAGGCAAAAAAGCTACGCTATCGCTAATCCCATGGGCCGTACTTTTCCCCCCAGTGAAGCAGGTCCGTTGGAACGGCGCGGATCACGCGTTCGCAGAATGCATCCAGACGTAGGCCATCCCTGCTACGGGTTAGCGCGAAGGGTTTTCTGGAGCCGCCACGATGCTCGAACTTCTCGACCTGGACAAGCAGGTTTCCAAGGAGACTTACGAACAGGTCTATCCGGATTTGGAGGCGCGGCTCGGGGCGTGCCAGCGCGCGGCCCGGGCGGCGGGCGTGCCGGTGCTGATTCTGTTCGAGGGCTGGGACGCGGCCGGCAAAGGCCATGCGATCAACCGGCTTGTCCAAGCCCTTGATCCGCGGGGATTCAAGGTCCACGTCATCGGCGAATCCACGGAGTTGGACCGGTTCTATCCCTGGATGCGGCGGTTTTGGAACTTGCTGCCGGCGGCCGGCGAGATTGTGATTCTCGACCATTCCTGGTACCGCCGATTGCTGCACGAACGATTGGAAAATGGAAGCAAGGGGACCCACGCGGCTTCCTGGCGCGAGGCCTTCGACGACATCCGCGATTTCGAACGCCAGTTGACCGACAGCGGCCATGTCCTGGTGAAGTTCTGGCTGCACATCAGCAAGGCGGAGCAGAGAAAGCGGTTCGAGGCCTTGGAGGCGAACCCCGCCATGTCGTGGCGGGTTGGGAAAGAGGAATGGAAGCAAAACAAGAAGTACGACGAGTGGCTGGCGGCGGCGGAAGAGATGCTCGCCCGCACCGGAACCGCCGACGCCCCGTGGACGCTGGTCGAGGCGACCCATAAGCGTTTCGTGCGCGTCAAGGTGCTCGACACGGTGGTGGCGGCGATGCAACGGGAGCTGGACCGCCGCGCGTCGCAGCCGAGGCCTGAACGCCAGCCCATGGTCCCGCCCGAAGCCTGGCCTCCTCCGCACAAGACGATTCTGGACCGCGTGGATCTGAGCCTCTCGCTTTCGGAGCCGGAATACGACGAGCAGCTCGAGCAACTCCAGCAGCGCCTGCTGAACCTGGAATACCGGCTTTACAAGGCCCGCCGTCCCGCGGTGGTGGTCTACGAGGGTTGGGACGCGGCGGGCAAGGGAGGCAACATCCGCCGGTTGACCGGGGGGCTCGATCCCCGAGGCTACGAGGTGATTCCCGTGGCTGCCCCCACCGCCGAAGAGCTTGCCCACCATTATCTCTGGCGCTTTTGGCGCCGCGTGCCCAAGGCCGGCCACATCGCCATCTTCGACCGGTCCTGGTACGGACGCGTCCTCGTCGAGCCGGTCGAGGGGCTCTGCACCGAGGTCGAATGGAAGCGGGCCTATCAGGAGATCAACGAATTCGAGCGCCAACTGGCGGAATATGGGACGGTCATCGTCAAGTTCTGGCTCCAGATCGACCGCGACGAGCAACTCCGCCGCTTCGAGGACCGGCAGAACACGCCGTCCAAGCAGTGGAAGATCACCCCAGAGGATTGGCGCAATCGAGAAAAGTGGAAGCAATACGAATGGTGCGTGGTCGAGATGCTGGAGCGCACGAGCACGCCCTACGCCCCGTGGACCATCCTCGAGGCCAACTGCAAGCGTTACGCCCGAATCAAGGCCCTCCGCACCGTGGCCCAGACCGTGGAAACGGCACTCGGCCGCTCCTGAGCGGAACCGCGGCGAGCGATTCCCGATCCCCGGCGCTCCCCGCGGGTTCGACATTGACATCCCCTCGGCCGTCGGCGAAGATCGAGAAAGGCCGCGAGGGCAGCAATTTTGGGGGAGTCTCCCGCTCGCCTCCACTCAGCCCGGCAATAGGGGACGCGACTCTTCGGGCCTTTCGGCCAAACGACGCCAACCGCCAGGCCGCCCGAACCGCGAGGCCTTATGGACGAACTCATCGCGTTGGAAGGCATCACCAAGCACTACGGCCGGATTCGCGCGCTCGACGACGTGTCGCTCTCGCTGAAGCCGGGGGTGATTGGGCTCTTGGGCCCGAACGGGGCCGGCAAGTCCACGCTCATCAAGGTGCTGATGGGCCTGGTTCGGGTGACGCGCGGGACGGGCCGTGTGCTCGGCTTCCCGCTGGGCAAGGGATTTCGCGAAATCCGCGCCCGCGTGGGCTACTTGCCCGAGGACGACTGCTACCTGGCCGGACTGCCCGGCGTCGAGGTGGTCCGCTTCATGGCGCGGCTTTCCGGACTGCCTTCGATCGAGGCCCTCCGCCGGGCGCATGAAATCCTCGATTTCTGCGGGACGGAAGAGGAACGCTATCGCAACGTGGAGACCTATTCGTCGGGCATGAAGCAGAAGCTGAAGTTCGCCCAGGCGATCGTCCACGACCCGCCCCTGTTGATCCTCGACGAACCCACCTCGGGCCTGGACCCGGAGGAACGCGAGGCCATGCTCGGCCGCGTGCGAATCCTGGCCCAACGGATGGGCAAATCCGTGCTCCTCTCGACCCACATCCTGCCCGACGTGCAGGCCATCTGCGACACCGTGGTCATCCTGGCCAAGGGCCGCGTGCGCGTCGTCGACCGGCTCGAAACGCTCCGCAAGCCCACCTCGCCGATTTGGCGCGTGCGGGTGTTGGGCCAGGCCGGCCCCTTGGCCGACCGGATGCGTCGGGGAGGCATTCCCGTCGAGTCCGAGACCGCCGACACCTTGGCGTTCGTCGCGGCCGACGAAACCGCGATCCAGCGCGTGTGGGCGTGGGCCAACGAAACGGGCATTGGAATCCGCGCCCTCGTCCCCGCCCAGAATTCCCTCGAACAGATCTTTCTCGACGCCGTCCGCGAGGGAACCGACGCGTGACGAGGGAGCCGTTCACGGGGACTGTCCCGATTTTCGCGGCGAAGCCCGCGAAAATGGGACTGTCCCCCTGGCCGGTGAGGGGACCGGCACTTTTTCGGCGCGAAACGGCCCGGAAAACGAGCCAGTCCCCGGCCTGGGAATGGTTACGTGACGAGGCCTTGCGGCCCCGGACCTCGGCGGCGACAATGCAAGGCGTCTGCGGTTTGGCGTCTTCAGCCGCAGCGGAGGCGAGGCGGCCACCCACCGCGATGGATGCGCCGGGCGCGGGCGCGGCCTGGAGGCCGCGAGCCGTGCATGGGACTCGCGCGGGGGCGTCCACCGCCGGCAATTCGGGAGATCTCGCCGTTTGCGGGGACCGTCTCCGTTTGGAGATGGGATGCAGACTCGTTGCTCGCGCGTTGTCTTTCGCCATCGGCGCCACGAGATTGCCGGTCATGAGGGTTGGCAAATGGCTTCTCTGACGCTGGTCACCGGCGCCACGGGGTTGGTCGGGAACAACGTGGTCCGGATGCTTCTGGATCGCGGCGAGGCGGTTCGCGTCCTGGTCCGAGAAGCGTGCGACCCCCGGCCCTTGAAGGATCTGCCCGTGGAAACGGTCTGGGGCGATGTCCGCGATGGGGAAGCGGTGCGTCGGGCGTGTCGGGGCGTGGATCGCGTGGTCCATTCGGCGGCCCACGTTCGCATCGGGTGGACGGGCCTTGAGTTGCAGCGAGCGATCAACGTGGAGGGGACGCGGAACGTGGCCCGCTCCGCCGCCGCCGAAGGCGCGAAAATGGTTCACGTCTCGACCGTCGACACGCTCGGCTGCCAGCGAGCCGACCAGGCGGCCGACGAGGAGTCGCCGCCGGGCCAGGGATTTCCGATCCCTTACGTGATCACCAAACGCGAGGCCGAACGCGTCGTGCTCGAGGAGGTGGACCGCGGCCTGGCGGCCTGCATCGTCCATCCCGGATTCATGCTCGGCCCCTGGGATTGGAAGCCCTCCTCGGGGCAACTGCTCCTGGCGGTGGGCCGCGGCCGCCTGGTCTTGGCCCCCCAGGGATCCTTGGGAATTTGCGACGTGCGCGACGTGGCCGCCGCCATTCTGGCGGCCCTCGACCGCGGCGTCCCCGGCCGCCGTTACATTACCACCGGTCCGGCGATCTCGTACCGCGACGCGGGCAGGGTGTTCGCCGAAGTGAGCGGCGCGCGGCCGCCGTGGAGTCCGCCGGGTCCGGTCATCTTAGGGATCGTGGGCCGGGTCTGCGATCTTTGGGCCCGAGTGAGCGGCCGCGAGCCGCCCGTCAACTCCGCCGCCATCCGCATGGCCCGCGTCCCCAAAACCTACTCCAGCGCCCGCGCGGAAAAAGAGCTGGGCTACCAGATCCGGCCTCTCCGGCAAACCGTGGAGGACGCCTGGAATTGGTTCCGGCAATACGGCTACGCGGGGCCCGCCCGAAAATGACCCGATGTCTCGAGGGACCGTTGGTCCCCAAACGCCGATCGCGAGTTCGGATCGGCGGCGGTTCTTCGGGGCGCGTGGCGCGTTACACGTTCCAGGGGCTGCGATAGTCGCGGGTCAGCCACTTGGGGTCACCGGCGCCGCCGACGAACTCGAATTTGGCCGGGTCCCACTTGAGCTTTCGATGGTGGTAATAGGCCAGGTTCATCAGGTGGCAGCAGATCGCCGAACGCCCGCCGACCTGCTCGCTGGTGATCGGCTTCTTGCGCGACGCGACGCAGTCCAGGAAATCGCCGAGGTGGTTGCGGCTGTCGTAGAGCTTGATCTTGGCGTCCTTGAGGAACGCCCGCTCGGCCTTTTGGACCTCGGCGGCGCAGGAGGTCTTCTTGTCTTGTTCCCTGTCGCCGAGGAACGAGGCGATCCACTGGCCGCCGCGCTGGAAGGTGAAGCGGCCGCGGTTGACCTGGATTTCGCCCTCCGTGCCGAAGAAATGCACGCCGAAGCCGTCCTTGTGCTCGACCACCACGCCATTGGCGTAGACCAGTTTCGCCCCGCGCTTCGCGCCCGGTTTGTCGGGCGGAAGGATTTCCACCGGCCCGCTGGAATCCATCCCCAGGCCCCATTGGGCGATGTCCAGATGGTGCGCGCCCCAGTCGGTGACCATGCCGCCGCCAAATTCGCGATAGGCGCGCCAGTTGGGGAAGTGGTTGTGGACGCCGCGCGGGCTGAGCACGGAGTTGTAGGGCCGCATGGGGGCGGGGCCGACCCAAAGGTTCCAGTCCAGGCCGGGCTCCATGGGTTCCTCGGGCAGGTCGCAGGGGATGCCTGGATCGCCGAATGCGCACTCCACGCGCTGGACCTTGCCGATCGCCCCGTTCTGCACCAATTCGCAGGCCACGCGGAACTCCTTGGACGACCGCTGCATTGAGCCCGTTTGCAGGACGCGCTGGTGCGCGTCCACGGCCCGCATCAACGCGACCGCCTCGTGGATGTTGTGCGTCAGCGGCTTCTCGCAATAGACGTCCTTGCCGTTCTCGAGGGCTGCCAGGCTGATGATCGCGTGCCAATGATCCGGCGTGGCGATGCACACCGCGTCGATGTCCTTCCGGCCGGTCAGCTCGCGGAAGTCGTTGTAGGCCGCGCACTGGCCGCCGCGGTCGGCCTGCTTGGCGTAAAACTCGTCCACGCGCTTCTTGGCCGCCTCGCGCCGCGTCGTGTCCACGTCGCAGACGGCCAGCACCTGGGTCGTGGACTGGCCCAAAAACCCGCCCAACAGATACCGGTTTTGCGTGCCCATGCCCACAAAACCCATGGTCAATCGCGAGTTCGGCTTGGTCTCCGCCGACCAGACGCGCGAGGGAAGCACGAACGGAGCCGCGGCGGCCGCGGCGCCTTGCAGAAGGCGACGACGAGACAGAGGCATGATGGAGGTCCTTTCGCGGGATCCAGACTGTTGAGGAACGACGATGCGTTGGCCGAGGGAGCCCTTCGGCCCACGCGGGATGCCCCTCTATTCTGGGAGTCTCCGCAAAGCCTCGTCAAGGCCATGCGTCGCTGTGAACAAGGAGCGTCCGTGCACCAGCAAAGCGCAAAGTCTCGGTGAACGAAGAACCTCCGCCGAAATGCCGAAACTTTTCATGATTTTTCCACTTGCCTTGGGCCAGATTTTGGCGAAAATAAACAGAGGACGCTGCCAGTTGTCTGGCGTCAGAACGGTGAGCACGGCATGAGTCGCGTTCGATCCGCTTATCGGTTTTGGTTTTATTTTGCCCGCGAGGGTCGCGGGGCCGGAGGTGGTTTGTAAGCGACGAACCCAGTAGCGAACAGCCCAAAGCCCTGAGACCCGTGAGGATCTCAGGGCTTTTTTCTTTTGCCAAGGAGCCTTTGCGATGATCGTCGTGATGAAACGGGGCGCGACTCCAGAACAGATCCAGCACGTCATCGAACGCGTGGAAGAATTCGGACTGAAGGCCCATCCGATCTACGGAACCGAACGGACCGTGGTGGCGGCGGTGGGCGACAAGCGCGACGAACACCGCCACTCGCTGGAGATCGCCCCCGGTGTGGCCGAAGTGGTCCCCATCCTTGCCCCCTATAAGGTGGCAAGCATCGAGGTCAAGCCCGAACGGACGGTGGTCCGCGTGGGACCGCTCTGGGTGGGAAATTGCCACCTCGGCGTGATCGCCGGGCCCTGCGCGGTGGAGAATTGGGAACAGACCCTCGCCACCGCGAGGGCCGTCAAGGCGGCCGGGGCCACGGCGCTTCGGGGCGGGGCCTACAAGCCGCGGACCAGCCCCTACAGCTTTCAAGGCCTTAAGGAAGAAGGGCTCCGAATCCTTGCCGCCGCGCGCCAGGAGACGGGCTTGCCCGTCGTCACCGAAGTCCTCGCCGCCTCCGACGTCCCGCTGGTGGCCGAATATGCCGACGTGCTCCAGATCGGGGCCCGCAACATGCAGAACTACCGGCTCTTGGAGGAGGTGGGGGCGTCGGGCAAGCCCACGATCCTCAAGCGAGGCCCGGCCGCCACGCTCGAGGAGCTGCTTCTGGCGGCCGAGTACATTCTGAACGCCGGCAACCAGAACGTCATCCTTTGCGAGCGAGGCATTCGCACCTTCGAGACCCACACGCGATTCACGCTGCCGCTGGCAAGCGTCCCCTGGCTCCGCGAGCGAACGCACCTTCCCGTGATCGTGGATCCGAGCCACGGCACGGGCCATGCGAGTCTCGTGCCGCGGATGGCCGCGGCCGCGGTCGCCGTCGGCGCTGACGGACTTCTCATCGAGGTCCACCCCCAGCCCGAGAAGGCCCTCAGCGACGGCTATCAATCCCTCGACTTCGCCCAGTTCGCCGAAACCATGGAGATTTGCCGCAGAGTGGCCGAAGCGGTGGGCAAACAGATGCCCGCCTGTCCGAGCGGCGAAAACAAGGCAACGCCGGCGGTCTGGTAGCCGTCGGCGGAGACTGGCTCGGCTGGCGCGCGGGCGCCATTGCTGGCTTGTCCAGCAGTGCGGGTTACGTAAACTTCGGGACATGACTTGCCGCTGAGGGCATCCAAAGGCGGTCCGGCATGACCACGGCCCCGGCAACCCCGAAGGCACGCGCTACGACGCCCATTTCCGTGAAGTCGAGCGACTCTGCGGGAGTGATCGAGGACAAGGGCCTATTCCCAGCCGTGGGCTCTCCCCTTGACCACGACTCATGGTCACGAAGGCGGGAAGGGGAGCCAGCGTCCGACCCCAAAGGCGATGGCCGTGACCGATGCCGCCAACACCGTCCCCCACGCCATGTCCACAACGGTCACGATCCACGGCCAGTTCTTGACGGTCGCCATGTTCGTCAGGTCGTAGGTCGCGTAGGTGACCAGGCCGAAGAAGGCCCCCAACAGGATCGCCTTGCGGAGCGAGACGGCCTGAAGCCCCGGCACGACGGCGAAGACGAGCAGCCCGGCGATGAAGAGCAAGTAGAAAACGATCGCTGCCCACCAGTTGGGCTGGTCGCTGAGCAGAAAGCCCAAGTGTTTCTTATAGAATCCCCGGGCGACGAAGGCCAGCCAGACCATGTCGATCGCCAGGAATCCGACGAATGCGGCCGCGTACAACTTGAGATAGTACATCATCATCTCGTTTCCCTTTCTTGAGCTGACGAGCCCTCCAGCCTATCCCAAGACCTGTCGGAGCGTGGCCGTCTCGGCCGCACGATCGCGGGCAAGATGCCCGCGCTCCGGGCTTTAAGATCGGTTGGTATCCAGCCGCGCCACGCATTGTCCTATCGTTTGGAAAAGAGGTAGTGGGACACGAACCACTCGTTTCCGCCTTGATAACCGAATAGCTCGGAACAGGCCATGAAGAACATGCGCCAGCGCTGGAGTTGCCGGGCGGCGTCCTTGGGCGCAAGCGTCGCCTCGAACAGTCGCAACAGCTCGGATCGCTGGGTGTCGCACCGGGCCAGCCAGGCCTCCAGCGTGCGCGTGTAGTGGATGCCTGAGAATCGCCAATGATCGTCGAGCACCAGGTCTCGCTGGAAGTACAACAGCAGGTCGTCGGACGGCATGATGCCGCCGGTGAAAAAGTGCCGTCCCATCCAATTCGACTGCCCCTCGGTTTCGAACGGATAGGCGAACCTCGCGTGGCAAAAGATATGCACCATCAGCTTTCCGCCGGGCTTGAGCCAATTGGCTATCCGGCGGAGCAGCTCGTCGTAGTTGCGCACGTGCTCGAACATCTCCACCGACAACACCCGGTCAAAGCGGCGTTCGGTGTTGAAATCCGCGATGTTGGCGGTGAGGACTTCGAGGTTGTTCAGCCCCAGTTCGCGGCACCGCGACTGGATGAATTCGCGCTGCGTGCGGGAATTGGAAATCGCTTGGACGCGGCACTTGGGGTAATGCTGAGCCAGCCAGATCGAGAGCGACCCCCAACCGCAACCCAGTTCCAGGACTTCCATACCATCCTCGACGCCCGCGCGCCGGCAAAACAACTCCAGCATCGCGTCTTCGGCCTGGGCCAAGGTTGTGTCGGCTCGAGGCCAGTAGCAGCAACTGTACTTCAGCCGCGGCCCCAGGACGCGCTGGAAGAACTCGCTGGGGACCTCGTAGTGCTGCTCGTTGGCAGCGTCGGTGGCGATAGCGATGGGGCTCGATCGTAATTCCTCAAGGAAACGCCGTCGTGGCTCGCCGGGTTCGGCCGCTTCGCGCTCCGCCTCCTGCCGGAGCCGATCGGCCATGAGCCGGCGCATGCCAAAACGAATCAGCCAGTCCGGCAGGACCGCCCGTTCCGCCAGATCAATCAGGTCGATCACCGCTCGCCTCCTTCTTGGGAAGCCAAAAGACAGGAACGTTCGGGGTGCGCCGACGCGGCAAGAGGAGGCGGGGAGGGGGCATCCCAGGTCTCGATGGCCACGCAGGTGAGGTCTCGGCGCTCGTCCGGGTCGAGGCCGGAAGCGTCGCGTCCCCTTGATTCAGAAAATCCCAACGAGTCTGCTCGCATGTTGGTTCGTGTCCTCGGTCCCTATTTTTCGAATGCCGGCCGTGTCAGGGGGCGGTAGAGACGCTCGCGGAAGGTCGCCTCGCGGAGCAGGACCGCCTGGAGGAAGCGGAAACTGTCGGCCAGGTACCCCTCGTATCCCGAAGGCTTGCCGTCCCAGGTCGTCCAGTCGATCCCCTGACCGGCCGCGTCGCGCACGCCGTTCTGAAACTCGCCGCGCCCCTGTCGCTGTAGCATGGCGCGGAGGATCCTTTCGGCGGGCTCCGGGTCGCCGACCACGTAGTGCGCGGCCAGAAAATGCAGGACTTGTCCCGCGGTGATGCCCCCGTTCATGTACTGCCCAAACGTGTCCGAGCCGTCCTCTCTCTTGGGAATGCCGAGTCCGTCTGGCAGCAAGTAGTCATCGCGGCGCACCGGAACGAGCATCGGCGGCACGCCAAGGTCGAACCGCGCGAAGCCAACGGCCTCCATCTTTTTGCGCAACCTGGCGAGGATCTCGCGTCCCTGGGCAGGCTCCACAAGACCGTATTCGATGGCCAGACCGTTCACCGTGGGCGCGGCGTAGTCGTGCAGCTCGCCGTCGGCGCTCTTCCACCAGGCCAGCCAGCCGGTTGCCGGATTGAGGAGCGTCGGCGCATAGGCCGCCTTTAGTCTATCGGCGAGTCGCGTGTAGCGGGCGTGCTGTTCACCGCGGCCAACTTTCTTCTCCAGATCGGCCAGGCACCGCCAGGCCCGATAGATGAGGGCGTTGGTGTAGGCGTCCTTGTGTCCGCAGTTCAGCGCATCCCACCAGGCACAGGATCGCGCCGGTTGTCTGAGCGTGCCGCGGTTGCCGCTTTGCGTGGCCTCGACCAGCCCGTCGTTGTCCACATCGCGCTTGGCAAGGAAATCGGCAATACGCTCCAGTTTGTCCAAGTGCTTGCCGAGCCACTCCCTGTCGCCGGTGGCTTCGACATAGTCCCATGCGGCAATCAACGGACCCGCATTGGCATCGAGAAAGTTGAGGTAATCCCAATAGCAGACCACCTCGCCGGTCGGGCGCAGGCGGCTCCCGCTCAGCCAGAACTCAAGGGTTCTTCGCACCAGCGGCATCACCGACACCCCGGGCGCCACCTCGGGCGTCCAGAAGGCCTGGTCGGCATAGAACCACAGCGAACAGCTTGCCGGATCGCTGATGACGTTGTTGGCGAGCATCCCGGCGGGCGCGCTATAGGGATTGCCCTGGTCGCCCCAACGGGCGCTGGGCTGCCAGATATTGAACCAGCCGCGGCGGGCCTGCGCCCAAAGGGAAACGTCCGCGAGGCCCGCGGGCGGCGGTAGAACCCAGGGCGAGAACTCCAGCACGTCGCTCACGCCGGCCTGCGGTATGGTCAATTCCAATACCAAGTCAACCGTCTTCGCGGCCCGGCTGCCCTCGAGTCGTCCCCTTCTGACTGGTTCACGGCCCGCAGCGGTGGACTTGCAGGTCAGCAGCATCTGTCCGAAATCCGGCGCACTGACCAGCGCGGGCAGGTGGAAGCCCCCGGCATCGTCCCAGACACTGGCGATCGCCGTCACCGGGGTCACGCCCGGCGCGAACGGGAAGACGAGTTCCACGCCTTCCACTTTTCCGAGGCCCGCGCCCTTGCCGCCAAATTCCATGGTCAAGCCGCCCTTGGCCGATCGGATTCGCCAGTTGATTTCGGTCTCCGGCGCAACCGAGATCCAGTACGACGCGCCGCTAGCGTTCGGCTCGACGCGCGTCGGCAGATCGATCCCGTTTCGCCATGGGCCGGCGCAGCGAATGCGCAGACCGGCGCTGGTCTGGGGCCGCAGCAGATTGGTCTTCTCGCGGCCGGTGCCTTCCGTATCCCAGCCCAGCGCGGCGACCTCGGGACGCGTGGCTCCGATTTCAATCCGCACGGCGGGCTCGCGCGCCAGCGTCAGTCCGCAAACCAGGGCGACCATCCCGGCAACACAACTTGTGGTCATCTCTTTCATTCGGAACTCGCCTCCTTCTTGGGGAACCAAGGGACAAAGGCGCTGGTGGTGCGCTGATACTGGCGGTAGTCGTCGCCGCGACTGGCCAGGGCCTGGGCCTCGGTCGGCGGAATGCCCGTCACCTTGAGTAGGAAATACAGCATGACGGCCGGCGCCGCGAGCGTGAGCCACCCAAAGGGCGCACCGACCGCCAAGGCCACGTAGGACCACCAGTGCAGCCACTCAAAGAAGTAGTTGGGGTGGCGCGAGTAGCGCCACCAGCCCTCGCGGCAGGTCTTGCCGCGGCTCTCCGGCCGCCGCTTGAAGCGAGCAAGCTGCCGGTCGGCCAGCACGGTGTTCACGACGCTCACGCACCAGATCACTGCGCTCAGCGCGTCCCAGGCTGTCCAGTGGGCAACGGGATGGTAGGCGACGATCAAGATCGGCAAGGCAAAGAACACGGCGGCGAGGGCCTGGGTCTGAAAAAAGAAGAAGAGCCTTCGCTCGGCGGCCGGTCCCCATGCGGCGCGGAGCGTGCCGTAGCGGCCTTCTTCCGGGCGTCCCAGAACGCGGTCGAGCAGGATATAGGCCGCCAGCCGGACGGACCAGACTCCAATGAGTCCCGCCACGAGGATGCGACGCGGCGCATAGCCGCTCGACGTCGCCGCGAAGAGAACGCCTAGAATGCCCACGCTGGCGGCCCAGCCCGCGTCGACGATCCCGGCGTTGCCCGTCCGGCGCTGGACGAGCCAAAGGACGGTCATCAGGGCGGAAGCGATCAGCAGTCCGAGAGCGACTTGCACTGCCGGAGTCCACGACATGGTCGTCCCTCGCTTCGCCCGGCTGGCCGCCTACGTCCGCCGGCAAGGTTCACCGGGGTCTTGGCGGTTCATTTTACCTTTTTCGTTTCACGACGTCGGCTCCCCCGACCGCCGCGGCGCGTGGGGAATCCCGCCCGGTGAAGGTCCGGTGTGGAAGGGACGGTAGTCTGCGGCGTCACGTAGCGGCATGGCAACGCCCCCGGCGCGTCGGCCGGCCTCACGGCGTCGTTTACTTCGTAGAACGTCGGAGGCTCGTACGTCCAGCCTCGGCCAAGCCGCTTCTCCTCCTGCCGAATCTTCCATAGCACATAAGGGCCGCCGATCGCAGCAAAGAGCCGCGAAATCAAGCCGAACTCGCCGTTGATGGCCTCGAGCAACCGCGACATCTTGTCGTGCAAGGCCGGGTTTCCTCGAAAATACCGCCTGGCAGCCCCGGCCACGGCGGAATAGGTGGTCGCCATCCCCTGGATCTCCCAGGCGAACCGCCGCCGGATCCGCGGATCGGGATGGTTCTTGTAACGCTTCCAGCCGGCCAGGGTCGTGCCCAGGATCCGCAACATGCTTGGCCCATTGACCGTGAAGTCGCGCTGGAACGCCTGAACAATCCAGCGCGACTCCACGCCTGCGGGAATGTGCGGATGCCGATAATTGAACCGATACTGGCCGTGCGTGTCGGGCAGGGGGCATTCGGACTCGTCCAACATGCGTCCCCAGCGGATGTCGCGGCGCATCGCAAGCAGCGGTCAACTTCCCCTCGGCGAGGTCTTGTTTGAATTCCATGACAGGCGCAAAAAATGGCATAACCGTTCACAGGCGGGCGAGCGGCCCATGTTTCGGCCGTTTCGCGCCGAAAAATGCGCCTGCCCCCTTACGGGCCACGGCGACCGTCCCATTTTCGCGGACTTCGCCGGGATAATCGGGACAGTCCCCGTGAACGGTCACGTCCCCCTGAACCGCTACAAAACAAAGGAGCGAAACCAACGAACCAGGCGGCCCCCGACGCACCGTTCGAGAAAGTCACAGCGTCCCCAAACGGGTTGCCATGGTTAGAGAGAATGCTTTTCAAATGCGGCCCCTCGTACGGGTCCGATCATCGGGCCGTTCCAACCGCCGCGATCGAGAGCGACGCGCGTAGTATTTTCGCAACGCAGGAGGGGTTTGTTTAGTTGACAGTCGTGACGTAGACTTGGGAAGAACCCCCAAAAAAGGAGGCGCTGTGATGAAGAGACTGATTCCCGTAATGGCTGCGGTGGCGTTGGTGTGGGCCGGCTCGACGGCGTTTGCGGGCTGGGGTTATGTCGTGCGTGGTCCGGGCGTGGTGGTTCGGCCCGCGGTCCCTGTGGTGACCTACTACGCTCCGGCGGTTCCGGTGGCCGCGGCGCCGGACGTGGCGCCGGCGCCCGTGGTGGTGCCGGCCCCGCCGCCCTCGCCGGTGTTGACGCCCGAAGCGCTGGTTTATCCGGGCATGGTGGTCTATCCGGCGCCGGCGGTTCGCGCCCGGGTGTTCTACCGCCCCGTGCTGCCCGCGTATGGCGTCCTTGTGCCGTAGCGGCGATCAGGCCATTTCCCATTCCATGAGTTCGTCTGACTCCTCGGCCCGGGGCCGCCGCCGGGGCGGTTTGGCATCGTCTTCCTGGGGCTCTTCCTCGGCTTTTGCGCCGAAGCGGCTGGTCATCCGCGTCCAGAAGCGGCTCAAGTCGTCCCAGAGCGAATAAGCGACCGGTGTCACCAGGAGGGTGAGAAGCAGGGACAAGGTTTGGCCGCCGAGGATCACCTTGGCCAGGCTCGCCCGCGACGCCGCGCCCGGGCCGCGGCCCAACGCGATGGGGATCATCGCCGCGATGAGCATCACGGTCGTCATCAGGATCGGGCGCAAGCGGGTATGGTTGGCCTCGAGGATCGCCTCGTCGCGGGCCAGGCCCCTGCTTCGCAGCACGTTGGTGTAATCGACCTGCAAGATGCCGTTCTTCTTCACGATCCCGAAGAGCATGAACAGGCCGAACATCGCGTACAGGTCGAGGTTCGTCCGCAGCAGGATCAGCGAGACCAGCGCGAACGGCAGCGTCAGCGGCAAGGCCAGGAGGATCGTGATGGGGTGGACGAAGCTCTCGAACTGGGCCGCCAGGATCATGTACATGAACAGGAAGCTCGTCAGGAAGGCGATGAAGAAGTTCTGGTTCGACTCGCCCATCACCTTGGCGCGGCCGAGGAACTCGTAACGGTAGTCGGGCGGAAGCCCGAGGCTGTCGACGTACGCGCTGAGTTCCCGCACCGCTTCGCTCAGCGCCTTGTCGCCTTCCAGGTTCGCGGTGATCACCACCTGGCGCTGCATGCCGTAGCGGTCGATCGTGGCCGGCCCCTTGGCCGGTTCCAGGGAAGCGAGGTTCGACAACTGCACCAGGCCGGCCTTGGGCGAGGGGATCATGAGCCGCGAAATGCTCTCCGCCTTGTCGCGGTGGGGCAAGTCGGCGCGGAGCCACACGTCGTACTGCTCGTCGAGTTCCTTGTACTTGGACACCGGCTCGCCGCCCACCAGCACGTTGAGCGTCGAGGCGATCGAGGCCACCGGGATGCCGAGGTCCGAGGCCCGCTCGCGGTCGATCTTCACCCGCAGCTCCGGCTTGCGCAAGGAAAGGCTGCTGTCGATGTCCACGTAGTTCGGCTGCTGGCGGAGCCAGTTGACGATCTTGCCGGTCTTGGGGTCGCCGTATTCCTGGAGCTTGGCGAGGTCCGGGCCGCGGAGGTTGAAGTCGACCATCGCCTGGCGGAAGCCCGAGCCGGACACCACCGCCGCGTCCTGCACGGCCGAGCGGAGGTCGGGATAGTCCTTCATGATCTCGCGCGCGGCGCGCTGCACGTCGAACTGGGTGAAGTAGCGGGGATCGGATTCCGGACGGTTGAGGATCGCGTTCATCCAGAACACCGGGTCGTACCACTTGCGCTGCCGCGCGGCGAGGTCGACCAAACGGCAGTAGATCGTGCCCGTGGTCACGTCCCCTTGGCCTCGCGTGACCCGGCCCGTCGTGTCGCCAATCGTGCTGAACACGTGCGTCACCCCGGTCAACCTGGCCATGCGGCCCTCGATCTCGGCGAACAGCCGGTCGCCTTGTTCGAGGGAGTATCCTTCGGGCAGGGTGATGGCGATCTCGAACTCGCTCTGGTCGTCGCGGGGGAGGAAGTCGAAGCCCACGATCTTGAACAGGAAGAACGTGGCCACGAGCAACAGTCCGCACGTCGCGACGATCACCCAGCGATGGCGGAGCGACCAGCCGAGCACCCAGCCGTAGAAGCCGTCGATCGCCGACCAGACCCAGTTCGACTTGCTGCCCGTGCGGTCGTGCTTGAGTTTCAGGAATCGCGAGCAGAGCATGGGCGTCATGGTGAAGGAGACGAACCAGCTCATCAGGATGGCGAAGGCCACCGTGGCGCCGAAGCTGGAGAAGAACCGCCCCACGCGGCCCCCCATGAACACCACCGGCAGGAAGATCACCAACAGCGACAGCGTGGTGGCCGACACGGCCAGGGCGATTTCCCGCGTCGCCGTGCTCGCCGCCTTTCGGGCCGAATAGCCGTGCTCTTCCATGTGGCGGAAGATGTTCTCGTTGATCACCACCGCGTCGTCGATCACGATGCCGATGGCCAGGATCAAGCCCAGCATCGTCATGTTGTTGAGCGTGTAGCCCATCCAGTACATGAAGGCGAAGGTGGCGACGATCGAGGCGGGAATCGCCAGGCTGGCGATGATCGTCGTGCGCCAGTCCTGGATGAAGAGCATGATCGTCAAGGCGACCAACAGCCCGGCGATCACGAGGTGGAAGTTCAGCTCGTGGATCGAACTCTTGATGAACTTCGACTGGTCCTTGACCACGAAGGTCTCGATGTCCGGAGGCAAGAGCTTTCTGAGGGCCTCGAACCGCGCGGTGACGGCGTCGACCACCTTGACCGTGTTGGCCCCCGATTGCTTCTGGACGATGAGGCTCACGGCGTTCTTCCCGTCGAGGCGCGCCATGCCGCGGGGCTCCTCGTAGGAATCGACGACGCGGCCGACGTCCTTGATCCGCACGGGATAGCCGTTCTGGTTGGCGATGATCAGGTCGCGGAACCCCGCCGCCGTCTCCACCCGCCCCATGGTGCGCAACACCACCTCGCGCGAGCCTTGATCCACGCGTCCGCCGGGCAGCTCGAGATTCTGGCGCTGGAGGGCTTGGCGCACGTCCTCGATCGACAAGCCGTAGCTGGTCAGCTTGTCGGGATCGACGGTCACGTTGATCGCCCGCCGCCGCCCGCCCACCAGGATCACCGCCCCCACGCCGTCCACGCTCTCCAAGTCCTCCTTGATCCTTTTGCGGGCGATCTCGGTGATTTCCTGCATGGGCCGCTGGCCGGAGACCGCGATCTGCATCACCGGCATGGCGTTGAGGTCGACTTTGTCGATGATCGGCGGGTCGGTGCCCACCGGCAGCGTGGCGAGGATCGTGGAAATCTTGTCGCGGACCTCCTGGGCGGCCACGTCGCGCGGCTTCTGGATCACGAACTGGACGACGATCTGCGAAATGCCCTCCTTGGTGGTCGATCGCAGCTCGTCGATGCCGTTGACCGTGTTGATGATTTCCTCCAGCGGCTTGGTGACGCTCGTTTCCATCTCCTCGACGCTGGCGCCCTTGAGCGTGGTGGTGACCACCACGATCGGCAACTCGACGTTGGGCAGCAGGTCCACGCCCAGCCGGCTGTGGCCCACCAGCCCCAGCACGATCGGCGCGGAGACAAGCATCACCGTGAAGACGGGTCGTTTGATGCAGAGGTCCCAGAGTGACATGGCAGGAAGGATGAAGGATGAAGGATGAAAGGTCCCGCTGGTTTCCACGCTCCGCGTGGGAACCAGGCACAGTCTCACTTGGCCGTCTCGCCCGCTTCTCTCACCCGGACCGGCACGCCTTCGGCTAGTTTCTCCAGGCCGCTGGTGATGACCTGGTCTTCCAAACGCAGTTCCGGGCTTGACGCACGCACGATTTCGATCCAGCCCTGGCCTTCCAGACCGGGGGTGACCGGCACGGCGTGGGCCTTGCCGTCGCGCACCACGAACACCTTGGTCGACCCGACAAAGGAGACCACGGCTTCGAGGGGCACCGTCCAGGCGTCGGGATCCTCGTGGGTGAGGATGTCGATCTTGGCGAATCCACCGGCCTTGAGTTCCCGTTTCGGGTTGTCGACGCGGACTTCCACCTCAAAGGTGCGGCTGACGCGATCCACCTTCGGATTGAGGCGGCTGACGGCCCCGGCAAACACGCGACCGGGATAGGCCTCGACGCGGATTTCCGCCTTCTGGCCCAACCGGACCTGGCCCGCGTAGCGTTCAGGAACAGCCGCGATCAGCTTCAGCACCTTGTCCATCACCAGCTCGAAGGTGGCCGTGGAACTGCCGGGGGAATCCTTGAGCATCTCGCCCTCGCTCACCTTGCGTTCGGCCACGACATACTCGATGTCGGGCGGCATCCCTTCCCGCCGCGTTGGCGTGGGAACCACCACCTTGGTGTGCTTCAGCTTGCGCTCGGCGATCTTCAACAGCACCAGCTTGTGCTTGATGGCGGCCACCACCGCCTGGGCATCCAGCTCCGCCTGGATCCGCGTGGTCAACGCCACCTGATAGTCCGTGGCCCGCTGCTCGTATTCCTCCGCGGTGATCGCATTGCTCTCGCGGAGCTGCTTGGCCCGCTCCATCCGGGCCTTGGCGTTGTCCTCCTGCTCCTTGGCGCGGAGCACCGTGGGAAGCTTGCTGAGGTCGAATTCGTTGCGGAGTTTGAAGAGGACGGCTTCCGCGTGGAAGGCCTCCTCAGGGGGCGGGCGAAGGCCGATCCTTGCCGCCTCCAATTCCAGCGCGCGGCGCACCTCCTCGACGGCCAACTCGTAGTCGGTCGAGTCGATCTCCAGAAGGACGTCGCCCGGCCGGACCGTGTCGCCCACCTCGTGCAGGATCTTGGCCACCCGACCGGCCACCTCCGCCATGACCGTCACCTCGTCGTAGCCGGAAAAGGTGCCGACCACCTGAACCGAACGTTGGAGTTTGCGCGGGACGATGCGCGCGAGCGTGACCGGCACCGCGTTGGGCTGAGCGGATGGGGCCTCCTCGGCCGCGTCGGCCCGGGAAGCCGCGCCGCGCGCCAGGAATTCCCGTCCGCCCAAGGTCGCGCCCACCGTCAACAAGGCCGCCACGCCCGCCACGGCGATCGCCCGCCTCCAAGCCCTGTGGTTTGTTCCGCCCATGGGTCACTTTCCTCTGCTTGACTGCGACACCGTGAAACCCGAGAGTTCGACGATGCCTCGTTCCGATCTCCCTTGAGGTCCCCGCTGGCCGACCCCACGCGACGAACCCGCGCGCCGGGGATCTTTCCTCCGTCATCCGCGGTTGGGTGGTTCGCTTCGCGTTTGCGCGCTGCGGGCCCGCCGCTCGGTCTCCGAAAGGACTCCGAAGAGGACAATATCCAAAAGGTCCGCGGCCTGTTCCTCCGGCAAGCGGTCCCGGCCGACGAAATAGTTCGTGAACATCGTGCCGTACAGCAGGTCGCCAAGCACGTCGCCGATCCGTTCGACCGGGATGTCGCGAAGGCGCCCCGCGTCGATCAACGCGCGGATCCGGGCCCGCCGCCGCAGCGTGCTGGCCTCGCGATAGACGAAGTAGGTCGGCTGCTTCCGGTCCTTGAAATGGGCCCGTTCCTGGATCAACAGCTCGGTTGCCTCCGGATGTTCCGCGAAAAATCGCAGATACGCCCGGATGGCGCCGCTGAGCTGTTCCACCGGGTCGTCGGCCGCCTCGATGCCCGCGTCGATCGCCTCGGTGAGCTTGCGCATCATCCGGTCCACGGTCGCCAGGAACAGGTTTTCCTTGGTGGGGAAATAGCGATAAATCGTCCCCTTGCCGACCTGCAACAGGTCGGCCAATTCCTGAATGTTCGCCTCGGAATAACCCCGCGAGGCGAAAAACTCGGCCGCGGCGTCGAGAATCTCCTCCTGGCGGCGCGTGCGGATCGCCTCATTCACCGGGCGGCCGGGCCCACGTCTCGTCGCCGATTCCATGATCATTCCCATTAAATGACGGACCAGTCAGTCCGTTAATTCTACCTTTCCGTCAATGCGTCGGCAATAGTCGTGTACTGCAAAAGATGCCACTAACATGAGGGGTGTCAGGGGCGTGAAATGGCAATTCCATTCGGATTACCTCGAATCCGGGTCAGGTCTCACCAGACATGCTGGGACAGTCGTCCCATTCTGTTGACGTGCCTGGAAAGACCCGATGAATGCATGATCTGACGAGTGTGGAAGGAAAGGATAAATTGGGAAGATAATCCGCTTTCACCTGGGGCTATACCAATCCATCGAGGGGTATCAGAAACTGAGCCTGAACGGTTGAGAGGTCCCGGGACGGAATTGGAAAGATTCCGGTTTTGATGGTCGCCGGGGTTGACCGATCTATGAAATACGGCGCGGTTTGGGAGTGCCTCGGCTCCGCGCCGTGTCACGTCTTACAACTCTTTCGCTGGGTGCATGGATGTCTCAAAAGAAGGTTGAGCCGACGTGGCCGCTCCTTTCGATTCTCGTTTGCCTGTTTGTCCTCAGTGCCACCTCGCCGAGCCTCTGGGAGCGAGCCGTCCGAAATCGGGCCTCGAATCCCCCGCCAACGGCTAGTTCGGTGGCCCTGGCTACCCCCCAACAGACCATTGCATTTGTGGCCGGGGGAACGGACCACCTCGATCAACCGCCCGAGGCCCCACTTCCGAATGAGGAGTATCTTGAGGAACGGTCTCTGGAGGAACAGGCTTTTCGCCTAGTCAGCGGGGTTGGCGGAACCGCTCTTCCAGCCCCGTCGGAACGGAGCGAGTCGGACCGCGACGTCGCGCAGGCGGGTATTGAATCCGATGACTTGGCGACCGAGACCTTAGTCCCCCATGGGGACGATCCCCTTGACGGCGATAAGACTCCTTCGGATTTGCGGACCGCCGAGGGGGCTGGCGCCCATGGGAACACAGACGCTAAGGCGCCGCTTAAGTCGCCGAGCGGCGAGAAGAAACGGTGGCCCGAGGACGTCGAGGAACTCCGCGCGTTGGTTCTGCCCACCGAGCCCTTGGGCGACCGACCGACTCCGCGACGAGATGACGCGAAAGTCGCGCATCAGGCAACGGAAGGAAAAACGGAAGGAAAGACGGCAGAAAAGCCTTTGCAAACCGGGGCAAAGGCCGTGACCGTTGCCAAGGAACCCGCGGTCGAGAGCGGGGAGGCGTCGCCCACGCCGAAGCTCGAGGCGGCCGGGACGAATACTTCGGCGCAGGCCAAGGTCACGGATTCGGCGAAACCGATCGGGGAGGATCCAAGCTGCCAGAAGGCGCCGGGCTCGACGGCGGCCAAACCGTCGACTGCCCGCAATCCGGCGAGGCCTCCCGCCGACTCGCTCTGGCCCGCGCCGGAGGCCCTCCTGGCCCAGTTGGCCGAACTAGCGAAGGAGCCCGAGACCCGCCAATGGGCCTCCGACGTCGAGGCGGTACTTCGCAAATTGGGTCCGGCGTTGAGCGAAGGGACGCCGGAGGCCTTGCCTCTTGCGGCGCGGTTGGAGCAAATGGGCCAGCAGGGGGGGCGCTTGGCCGGGGAGCTGGGCGATCGACCGGTGGCCGCGAGGCTCCGGCGCGCGGTCTACGCGCTGGATCGCCGCTTGGCGCTTTGGAAGCCGATTGCCCTGGCGGGCGGATTGAAGTCGGACGGGACAGAGCAGTACGACGCGGATTTGCGGCCGCTAGGCGACACGCTCGACGAAGTGGACGGCCTGCTGAACGACTCGCCGGAGGGGCCCGGCTGGCGACGGTTCCTGGAACTCGACGCCTTGCGCAAACTCGTTTCGGAACGTCCCGCGGCCTCGGGCGGACAGGCCCGGCTCCTTGCCCGGAGGATCCTCGATCGCCTGGTCCATGTCCCGCTGAAGGAGCCGCAGCGGCGGTTCCTTCAGCAGGGGCCGCTGGCGGCGCTGCACCGCGACTTGCGGCGCGTGGCGGCGGAGCCCGTGTTCTTCAAGGACCTGGTGCGGTGCGTGGAAACGTATGAGCAGGACGCAGCGCCCCACGACGGCCGGCGGCTGGCCGAACTCTGCCAGCGCCTGGCGCACAGCAAGGCGGCTTCCAAGCAGGCCGTTGCCCAAGGGCTGGAAGGCTACTACCGCAACGCGAACGTCCGCCTCGTGGTGGCCGTGGAACTGCTCAATCGCTTCCTGCCCGAGCGCCCCAAGGAGTATAACGACGTTGACGACGTGGTGTTGGGCAGGCCGGTGCGCGGAAGCAGTCTGACGGCCACGCGCGTCAACCTGCGGCTTATTCCCGATCCGCAGCAGATCCACCTCGCGCTGGACGTCCACGGCGTCGTGGTGGCGTCGACGCAGTCGGTGTCCGGGCCCGCCACGTTCTACAACGACAGTCAATCGGTGTACCAGGGGTGGAAGGAAATCGAGATCGGGCCGGAGGGGATGCGGATTCACCCCGCCCAGGTCGCGGTGAACAACGAGTCCACGCTTCGCGGCCTGTCGACCGACTTCGACGAACTGCCGCTGATCGGGGCGTTGGCCCAGGAGGTCGCCCGCTCCCAGCACGAACAGAAGCGGTGCGAAATCAGCTCGCAAGTGGAGCGGAAGATCGCTGCCCGGGCCCAATGGCAGATCGACCAGGAGACCGAAGCGCGCCTGGGGACGGCCGCCGAGCAGGTTCGGTCGGCCGTGCTGGAGCCGCTGGCGGAGTTGTCGCTCGGCCCGACGCTGGTCAGCGCGGAGACCACGGAGCGCCGGATTGCGATGCGCCTGCGCGTGGCCTCGGATCGGCAGTTGGGCAGCCACACGCCGCGCCCGCAAGCCCCCGCCGACAGCGCGGTGAGTTTCCAAATCCATGAATCGGCGATCAACAATCTTTTCGAGCAAGTCGGGTTGAATGGGGCCACGCTGACGCTTCCGCAGCTTCGGGCCCGAATCGCCAACCGGCTGAAATGCGCAGACCTGCTCCGCGTGGACACGGAAAACGACGACGTGACCATCGCGTTCGCGCCGCGCGACGCGGTGCGCGTGGCGTGCCGCGACGGTCAACTGATCCTCACGCTGGCCGTGGCGCGGCTCGCCAAGCCGCCCCACGCGTGGGAAGACTTTCAGGTCCGCGTGTTTCTCCGACCTCGGGTCCAGGGCCGCACCGTGGAGCTGCTCCGCGAGGACGTCATCCACCTGGTGGGCAGCCGCCTCAACATGCGGTCGCAGATCGCCTTGCGGGGCGTCTTCGGCAAGACGTTTTCCAAGGATCGACCCCTGGCGATCGTGCCGGACCAGATCGTCAACGAGCCGCGCCTTCAGGACCTGGTGTTCACGCAATGGGTGGTCGAAGACGGCTGGATCGGCGCCGCCCTCGGGCCCGGCCGCGTTGCCCGACAGCAATCCCCGCCCGAGAAAGACGCGGCGCGAACCCATTGAAATCGCCGCGGACGGCGGCGCGAGGCCGGCCCGATTCGGCAGCACGGCGGCCGGCGCCGCGCCTCCTGTCCCCGAACGGGGACTGTAACCGTTCACGGGGGCTGTCCCGATTTTCGCGGCGAAGTCCGCGAAAATGGGACTCTCCCCCTGGCCGGTGAGGGGACAGGCACATTTTTAGCGCGAAACGGGCTGGAAAACGAGCCAGTCCCCGGCCTATGAACGGTTGCCGGGACTTTTCCCGCCGGGGGCTTGGCTCATAGGATGGGGGGAGGCCGGTTGAGGTCCGAGGCGGCCGTCGGGCCGCCGGTCCTGCCGCCGCCCTCTCGCGCGCCGGGGAGCTTCCCATGTCGTCATCGCCGCTGGAGCAACACCGCTACTTCCTGAAGGACTCGATCCGTCGAACGATCGACTTCTCCCAGACCGACCAGTCGCGGGGCGTGCCCCCGCCGCCGATCGAAAAGCCGTTCGCGCCCGACGCCCCTCGGATCGATTTGCCGCCGGTGGGCCAGTGGCGCGGCGTGCCGCGCGTGGCGGTCGAGGATGCGATCCGCCGGCGTCGAAGCCGCCGGGATTTCAGCGAGAAGCCGCTTTCGATGGACGAGATTGCGTTCCTGCTCTGGGCGACGCAAGGGGTTCGCGAAGTCCTGGACAGCGGCACCGCGCTTCGCACGGTCCCCTCGGCGGGAGCGCGCCACGCCTTGGAAACCCATCTGGCGGCGCTCCGCGTCGAAGGGCTTCCGGCCGGTTTTTACCGCTATCTGCCCTTGGAACACCAGCTTCTTTTCGAGTTCCAGGAAGCCAATCCCGGCCGCAAGCTCGCCGAGGCCGCGCTGGGCCAATGGTTCGTGGCCCGCTCGGCCGCCGTGTTCTGCTGGACCGCCGTCCCCTACCGCATGGAATGGCGCTACGGCCTGGCGGCCCACAAGGTCATCCTCCTCGACGCCGGCCACGTGTGCCAGAACCTTTACCTTGCCTGCGAGACGATCGGCGCGGGCACGTGCGCGATCGCGGCCTATCATCAGGAAGCCATGGACCGTCTGTTGCGCGTGGACGGTCGGGAGGAATTCACGATCTATTTGGCGCCCGTCGGCAAGGTATAGGCGTGGTATAGGCGTGCCGGTTGCCCCAGGCCATGCTTTCAGGCAGCCGTTCGCAGGCCGCAGACGTAACCGTTCCCAGGCCGGGGACTGGCGCGTTTTTCGGGCCAATTCGCGCCGAAAATGCGTTTCCCCCTGACCGGCCAACGGGGACAGTCCCATTTTCGCGGACTTCGCCGCGAAAATCGGGACAGTCCCCGTGAACGGTTACCCGCAGACAGTCCGGTTTTCGCGGACTGCACCGCGAACATCGGGGCAGCTCCCGTCAACGCCTAGGCCTTCAGCACGTTGGCCTTGGGCGTGACGCGGTCGATATTCGGCGCGACGTCGGCGTCGACGCGCCGCAGCGCCCAGGCAAGCCCGCCGAGCACGATCTGCTGGAAGATCTCGCTCGTCCAGACGTTCTCGAAATGGCCCATCGAAGTGTAAAACACGCGTCCCTGGCCATGGCGGCGCGCCCAGGTGGCGGGAAACGGCGGGCGCTGGTAACAGTCATCGACCATCCCGGCCGTCTCCTGGACCAGGACGACGTGAAGGTCCTTGGCGAAGTTTTTCTGGGCGTACCACTCGTCCGTCATCTTGAAGGATTCGCCCAAGCGTTCCACGCCGGGGAACTTTGGAGAGACTACGCGCAGGGTCGCTTCCTGCGGCCGGCCGTGGACGATGAACTCGCCGCCGATCATGGCCACGAAGTCGCTGATCCGCTCGCCCTCGGAATGAAAGGAATCCGTGGCCGCGTGGAAGCCGATGAATCCCTTGCCGCGGGCCACGGCGTCGAAAAAGCGCTTCTTGCCGGTGGGCGTCATGGGCGGTTCGTCGCGGCCTTGGACCGGGTTGGTGAGCACCCCCGAGGTGTAGAAGGCAAACGCCCCGAATTGCTCCAAGTCGCCGTCGAACACCCCGCCGTCCTTGGTGCACACCACCTCGATGTTGTGCCGGGCGCACATCCTGGTGAATTCCACCTCGGAGAAGCTGAGCGTGCCGCCCTTGCGGGCCACGACCGGATGCTCGAAGCCGGCGCTGCGGGTAAAGTAAAGGACCTTTTGGCGGGGCGCGTCGGCCGCCTGTCCCGCGCCCAACGGAAAGACCGAGCATCCCAGCAGGGCCGCCCCGCCGGAAACCAACACGTCGCGCCGTCTCATCCCACACCTCCCTTCCCGCTAACGTTTCGTCAAGGATCGCTTCCGTATTGTGGACGTCGGAGGAATAATACGCAAGAGCGCGCGGCACTCCTCGCTGACCGCGCGAGCAAGCGTGCCCGCACCGGCTGCGACGTTCGCCGCCGTCAAGTCGAGATTCCGCGAGGAACGATCGCCGCGATGAAGAATCGCGAGCCAGGAACTTTTTCCGCTTTGTCCACCTGGGAGAGGCCGTGCCCTTGCCTAGACCGCTGAAGATCATGTTGGCGGCGCTAGCGGCCCTCGCGCTCGCGGCCGCCTTGGCGACGGCGGTCTTCGTCCGCGCGCTGCGCCAGGCGCCCGAGTTCTATCAGGCAGCCTTGAAAGGGGATCCGGCGAAGCAGAAAACCCTGGGTCGGGAAATGCAAATGCGCTCGGTCGAGTTGGCCAGCCACGCGCAAGTGGCGGGGCGGTGGCGGCAAACCTTCACCGCCGAGCAGATCAACGGCTGGCTGGCCGTGACGCGGTTCGAGCCGGCCGACAACGCCTCCATCGACGCGCGGGGATGGATCCCCGACGCGGTGATCGAGCCTCGCGTGGCCATCGAGCCGGATGGGATCACGCTGGCTTGCCGGTTCGACACGGGAATCGCGGGCCAGGTTGTGTTGTCGCTCCACGTCGAGGCCTTCCTTACGGAGCAAAACGAAATCGGTTTGCGAATCCGCAAGGCCCGCGCCGGCGCGGTTCCCGCGCCGCTCGATCCCGTCTTGAACCGGGTCTTGGAGGCCCTCGCCCAAGCCAAGTGGCCGGCCCGCACGTCGGAAATCGACGGCGATCCGGTCGTGTTGATCTCGCTCCCCTCCGTCGGCAAACACGGTGAACTGACGGTCCACCTCGACACCCTGCGATTGAGCGACGGCAAACTCGAAGTCGCCGGAACGACGAAGCGGCGGTGAGCCGGGGGATCAAAAGCGGGGAACCGTTCCCAGGCCGTGGAAGGGCTGATGCTAGGGGCCGTCTCGGAGCCCAAATGGGCCTGCCTCCTGACCGGCCAAGGGGACGTAGGTCAACGTCCATTGGGCGGGGGCTTCGGACAAACGCCGAAGGATGATTTCGCCCTGGAGAATCTCGCCGTCCACCACGGCAACGATTTCGTCCGCCTCGCGGCGCTTGCAATGATACGTGCCGCGGTCCCAGCGGGTCACGGAACCTCGACCGCCGGAGATTGGCCCCTCGTACTCCAGATAGGCCACCCGATGGTCCGGCAGGGGCCTGGCCGCCAGCACCGCGGCGGCGGGCGGTTCGGCCAGCGCCCATGTGGCCAGCACGCCGTCCATTTCCAGCATGAAATCCCAGTGGAGACCGCCGGGAGATTCGTGCCGCAGAACCACATAGCGAGGCGGCATGGGAGTTCTCCCGCAAACACCGGCTGGCTGAAAACCTTGACGCGCGGCAAGCCGTTTTTGTAACCGTTCACAGGCCGTATTGGCCAGGGGGACAGTCCCATTTTCGCGGACTTCGCCGCGAAAATCGGGACAGTCCCCGTGAACGGTTACGTTTTTGGCCGGGAAATGGCAGATTCTTCGGGCCGCTGCGGACTGAAAACGCGACGGTCCCCTTGCCGGCAAGACGGACAGTCCCGCTTTCGCCATCCTCGCCGCGAAAATCGGGAAATTCCCCGCGAATTGCCACGGCGAGCGGTCGCGCCGTTCCCGGGCCTATCGTCCAGGCACGATCGTGGTCCTTGCCTCGGCCAGAACGGGCTGGCGCTGGTTGCGGCTGGTCAGCTCGGCCTTCACGCGGACCTCGCCGGCGGTCTTGGCCTGGACCCGCACGCGATAGGCAAGCGTCTCGCCGGGGCGAAGCCGTTCGACGGGCTGGAACTTGACGGTCTTGCCTTGGACGTTGACCGGCGTGGGCCCGTGCATTCCCAAGAGGGCCGGAATCATCTCGTCCGGCAAGAGCACCTGAAGCTCCACCTGCGACTCCTCGGTCTTGCCGCCGTTGGTCACTTGGACAACATACGTCAACTCCTTGCCCACCGCAACCGGTTCATGCAAGGCGGAAATCGTCACGGAAAGGCCTGTCGTCGGGGCGGCCGCGGCCGGCGCGCGGATCGGCAGGCACCTTTCCTCCTGCGCGGGCTTAGCCCCGGCGGCGGTGACTTTTACGCGAATGCACGCCTTGGCCGCCTCCTTCAGGCACGCGCAGCGGACCTGAATCGTCTTTTTTTGCGCCGCCGAGAGCGAGGCCAACGTCCAGTACACCGCGTCGCCTTCATAGCCGGCGACGGCCTCGCTGGCCCCCTTGGGTTCCAGGGCGGGGTCGAAGTCGGCCACCACTTTCAGGTTGGTCAAGGGCTGCGTGCCGTCGTTGGCCAGTTCGATGAAGAAATCGACTTCCTGGCCCGTCGACGCCGACGACGGCCCGGTAAGTTTCACGGAAATCCGTCCGGTCGGGGCCGGTGTTGGCGTGGCGCCGGGCGTGGGCGTTGGAACGGTCGTGCCGGGCGTGGTGGAGGGCGGGGTCGGGGCGGGCGACGGCGCAGCCGGCGGCGCGGCCCCGGGACGCTCCATGACCGTCACGCAATGCTCCGCCCGGGCCACGTTCCCGCCGTTGCCGGTGATCTCGACCGTCTGGCATTGCCGCCCGGGCAGGACGGCGCGGAATTCGACAAACACCTCGCGGGACTGGCCCGCCGGCAGGTCCTCGTTCAACGCCTTCTTGATGGGGCTGCGGAGCGTTTCGTGGGCCAGGCCAGGATCGAACCGGTCCTTGACCACGATCCCCGTGGCGGTGGTCGCGCCGCGGTTGGTGATTTGAATCTGGAAGCGAACCACGTCCCCGACGTAGGCGCGGTCAGGGCCGGAGATCCGCACTTCGAGCGGCGGCGCTGCGCCGGCCGGTCCCACGCACGTGCCGCCGGGGGCAACCCCCGGCGGAACCGCCAGGGAAATCGTCGTGGTCGCGCAATCCTTGGCCCGAAGCCCGTTGGCCGCCGCCGCCTCGGCGCAGGTCGTGATGGTTCCCTGCCGCTCGGCGCGCAACAGGACCTCGATGACGCGGCGCTCGCCCGGCCCTAGGCGTCCCATCTGCCACTGCACGCGGCGGCCGGTCAGTTGGCCCGGCGGATTGCTGCTCATGTAACTGGTCTCGTCCGGCACTTCGTCGGTCAGCGTCACGCCGTCGTTGGGCATGTCGCCGGGATTGGAGACTTCGATGCGGTAGGCGAGGGTCGTGCCGACGGCGCCGGTCGCGGGACCGCTTTTGCGCACCGCCAACCCCGGCGCCGTCCACGTCTTGGACGTGAAACCGCCGCCCACCACGAGCCGCGTCCCGGCCGCGCCGCCCGCCGGAGCGGGCCGAATGATCTGGATGGCGATCCGGTTGGTGCCCGAGGCCGGCTGCTGCTGGAAGATCTCGGCGCTTGCCTGGCCTTGGGCGTTGGTCTCCACTTCGACGGAGGCGGCGCCGCTGGGCGCGAATCCGGCCGGCGGGCCGTCGACAATCGAATACTGCACGCGCCAACCCGCGCACGGCGCCTGGTCCGACTGACGCATCACCATCGTGGTGAACACGTGGCGCGAGCCGGCCGGATTGATCGCTGGAGGCGGCAGGCGCCATTGGGCGTCGACCCAATGCACAATGGCCGTCTGCTTGCGCTGCTCCCAGCCGAAGACATCCGGCGAGTACGCGGTGATATAGCTCGTTCCCTCGACCGGCGACGTGACCGACACCCACGTTTGCCCGCGAAGCACGGTCACGTCGTCGTTGGGCGTGGGCGTGCCGCGGGTCAGGCGGAGAAAGCGGCGCGACGTGCTGCCCACCACGAACGTGCCGCTTGGCTTGTGCGGGCGAGGCCACGTGCCGTGAAAAATGTCCCAGAAAGTGCCCCGGTCGTAGTCGACGAACTCCCCCACGCTTCCCGGCGAGATCGACCATTCAATCCGTTCGTTGGTCCGCAGGTAGCCGTCAGGTCCGGCCACCCCGGCCAAGAGCACCACCTCGCTCCCCACCGGCGCGATCGTGCTGCGGGGAACCAGAAGCAGTTCCACGGTGTCCCAGGGTTTCGGGGAGCCGGGAACGGGCTTGAAGGGGCCCACGCCAGGGTCGGAAGCAGTGAACAGCCGCTCGCCGGTTGGGTCGATGCGCGGGCCGCGCCACTCGGCGCATCCGCCCGCCGCCAGCGTGCAGGCGATCACGATCGCCATCGGCGCTCGGGGGTGTCGTGTGCCCGCTGTCATGACCGAAACCGCTCGGGTCCTTGCCTGCGCAGCCGATACCGACGGCGCAGTTTTCCATCAATGCAAGGCTAGCACGCAATTGGGCAACATGAAGCCATTTTTCAACACCGGCCGTTGCCAAGTTGCACCGTCGAGCCTTGCCCAGCCGTTACACGTGCTTCCCTCGGAACCACGCCTAAAAAAGGCAAGGTTTTTCGAGCGAGTCGCCGATTGCCTCCCACCGGATGGTTCGGATACCATGACCCCTGATGAGGATTCCCCTGCGAAACATCGTCACCGCGTTCGCCTTGATCGCTTGCGGGATCATGGCGGCGAACCTGTTGACGGAACTGGTGTCTCCCAACGCGCGCATCCTATTCCCCGTTTGGGTGATCCTTTGTCTCGGCCCGGCGTATTGGTATGGCCACCGGCTGGGGTTCGTTTCTTACGCGCTGCGCGAGGTGCTTGGGACCATCGTGATCGTCCTGATTGCCATTGCAGCGATGGAGCTTTGGGGACGCATCCGCCCATTTTCGGCCATCACCCTGGCTGCGCTCATCTGCGCCCTGTTCCTGCTGCGGAGAAGGTGGCTAGGGTAGCTGCCGCGCTTTGTGGCGAAGCCAAAAAGGTCTAGGGGGCGGGCACACCAAGACCGGCATCCCCTGGTCAGAACGGGTGCCATGGGGAGGTGGGGAGGAAAGTTGCGACGGTTCGGAAAATCTCGGCGGATTTCCTCTTCCCGTCCCTCTGAAGAAGTGCTACGATAAATGGTGCTGAGCGTCCCCCTATTCGGCAGGAGGCCGGTGATGGCGCCATCGTTCTCTTCATCGCACCGACGATCCCCTCTGGCTGGCATATTTTTGCCTCTTGTATGGGTGGTGTTCGCGACGGGCGCTGAGCCCAATCTGACCCCGCCCGAGTCGTACCCGGCGCTTGCGGTCGAGATGGTGGTCCTCGAGCTGCCCGAGGATGCCGCGCGTCGATTCGCCTTGGCCGAGCGATTGGCCGACCTTGGGCTTGTATTGAGCGATGCCGAGGCGACGAAGTTGGCGGAATTCAATCTCTCCAAACCGAAAGCAGGCGATGCGGCAGCCGCGCTTGCCCAGACATGGGTGGGCCGGTCCGCGGTGCTCCGCGGGTCCGCGGGCGGCCGGACCGTGGCCTGCATCGTCCTTCCGGAAGGCGCGTCGTCGGAGGGGGACATCACGTTGCGGGTCGTTCCCCTGCCCGCCTCCCGCTCGCCGCTGGAAATCGCCGCCGAGGACCACGCGGCGATGTTTGCCCTGAGCCGCACGAGCGCGACGGTCCAACTCAAGCGGGGCGAATCGATGATGTTTGGCGGTTGGAAAGCCGGAAAGGATCAGGCCAGCACCGTTCTGGCGATCGTGAAGCCGCGCGTCTTGGAATCGACGACCGCGTCGGTTGCCAGCGCGCGGGGCAGTTCGATGAGCACGATGCGCCTGGACGAGGCGCGGATGGAAGCAGCGGCCAAGGCGGGGGCTGGTCCGAACGCGGCGCGGGAAGTTGCCGCGGCGGACAGTCCGGCGGCGGCGGCCGCTTCCCCGGGGCCGGTCGTGCAAGGACCTGGCCCGCCTCGTCCGTCGCCGGCCCGCTGACGCCCTGGCGATCCGTGGCTCGATGCGGGCTGACGCCTGGGATCAAGTCCGCCCGTCGAAGAAATCGGCAAGGGCTCGCTTCCTTGCGGGCGCCGGGGGGGAAGTCTTGATCCTTCCTCAGTCGCCAAGCCAGACATCCACGCGCGGCGTGTCCCAGTTGTAGGGCTTGTTGAGGATGTCCAGTTTGCCGTCGCCATTGAGGTCCGCCAGCCGGGCCTCGTGGAATCCCATGCCTTCCACGAAAACGGTCTTGCGAAAGTTGCCCTTGCCGTCGCCGTAAAAGATGAGGGCCTGGGCCTTGGGGTTGTCCGGCTCGGCCTTGCGTTCGCTCCATTTGGCCATTTCGGCGACGAAGACGTCGAGGTTCCCGTCGCGGTCGATGTCGCCAACCTGGAGCGAATGAGGATGGATCATGATCCGGCCCGCCAGATCGTGGCCGATCCAGCTTGCGCTGTCCCATGGATTGCCCCGGCATTCATACCACTTGACCGGACCCGAGTCGTCGCCCGGCGCGATGACGATCTGCGGCAGCCGGGCGTCCTTGAGGAACCGGCCGGCCTGGATCAACCCGCCGGGATCGCCGATCTTCACGGCCGACCACCGGCCTTGCTCGAGGAATCGGAAGAGATGGTTGCCGGCCAGGAGTTCGGGCCGGCCGTCGCCGTCGATGTCGTGGGCCGCGATGCCTTCGGCGTACTTGCCCGGCCCCTCGCCCGCGCTGCCCGAGAAAACGGCGACCGCCGGCCATTCGTCGGCGCGGCGCGGGTCGGCGGGGATGTCGGCGACGAACAGCGTCTTGGCCCCCTGATTCCAGTAAGCCAACTGCGGCTTGCCGAGTCCCTTGAAATCGGCGAAGCACTGATCGTGGTGCTGCGCGGCGCCTCGCTTCTTGATTGTGCGGCGTTCCCAGGAGACGTCGGGTTTCCACTGCGTCTTGCCCGGGTTGCGCCACCACCAGACCTGGTTGCTCTGCCAGTCGCCGCCGAAGACCACGTCGGTCCAGCCGTCGCCGTCGACATCGGCGGCCGCGCCGCCGGCCTCGACGGGGAGGTATTCCTTTTCAAGGACGCAGCGTTCCCAGCCAGCCTTGGTGCGGCGGTAGGCGACGACGGCGGGCCCGGTCTGGCGGAACCCAAGCACCATGTCGTTCAGCCCGTCGTTGTCCAGGTCGGCGATCAGGGCAGCCGTTTGCTGGCGGGAGTCGCCGGGCAAGGGCAGATCGCCGCGGCGCGTGCTCAGGTGCGACCAGCGGCGACCAGCGGCCTCGACCCACCCGAACCGGTCGGGGGCGCTCGGGGAAATTCGGCCGGGAGATTCCTCCGCGCCTTGGGCAGCGGGTTTCCGCCCCGTCGCGTCTTTCCCGGCGGGGGCCTTAGGCGAGGGCGCGACCGCCCAAAGCCAGCCGCCCGTCGAAGCGACGTACAGGACCCCGTTGGCCACGACCGGCGACGCGAAAAACTTGGCGCCAAGACTGACCTGGCTGAGCACCTGAAGTTGCTTGCCCGCGGCGAGCACCGTCAGGCCCTTGGCGTGGGGCATGTACACCTTTCCGTCCGCCACCAAGGTGGAGCCCCACACCTCGCAGCGGGCGTCGTGGACCCAATAGCACTTGCCCGTCGCTTGATCGACGCAGTGCAACCGGCCGGCGACGTCGGAGACATAGACCAGCCCGTCGGCCACCGACACCGTGGAGAGCGTCCGGTCGAGGCCCTGATAGGTCCAGATCCTGCCGGTCTTCGTGGTGTCGCCGGTCTGGGTGGCGTCGATGCAGAGCAAGGCGCCCCGGCCGCGTCCGTGGGCGGGATCGCGGCCGATGGCCACATAGACGCGGTCGTTCAGGAAAACAGGCGTGGCGATGATCTCGCTCATGCCGACAAACTGCCCGTCGTTCTTATTGAGCGTCCCCTTGACGCGCCGGTCGCCGAGGCAGTAGTGGATCACCGGATGGATTCCGCCGAATTGCTTGTATTCGGGCGGGACGCAGTCGTGGCGCCAGACGGTCTTCAGGCGGACCGGCTTGTCCGGGACCGCGTCGAGCGCCTCCAGGGCGTACAGCACGCCGTCGCCCCCGCCATAAAAGATCAGCTTGCGCGAGCCCACCTTGCCCAGCGAGGGCGACGACCATTGCCCGTGGAGAATCGCGTCCGCGATGTCCAAATCGTCGCGCGCGACCAGGCGGCCGGTTCTTTTGTCCAGCACGATGAGGTTGGGCGCGTGGGGGGCGGGCAGTTTGCGCCGAACCTCGCTGGCAGGATCCTGGAACGTGTTGCGGTCCACTCCGTTGGAGGTCTGCACGTAGACCAGGTCGCCGTCGATCAAGGGAGAGCCGTTCGTGGCGTCGCAGGGAATCACTCCAAGGTCTTCCCACATGTCCAACCGCCACACGACGCGGGTCGAGCCGGCCTCGGGCCCGGGGGGCGAACCTTGCGCGTCCAAACACACCACGTCGAAGCGGTGGTCCACGAAATAGACCCGGCCCCCGTCGACCGCCGCCGAGGCGCACACGCCCATTTGGGCGGGAATGCCGTGGATGCCCAGCGAAAAGCCGTCGATCGCCTTGGGGACCTGGCGCGTGGGGGCTTTCCATTGCCAAAGCGTCTTGCCCGTCGCCGCGTCCACGCAGAAAAACACCCCGTTGCCCGACTCCATGCCGCCAACGAAGACCTTGCCGTTGACCACGGCGGGCGTGGAATAGATGGCGTCGCAGAGCTTCACTCCCCACCGCACGTTTTCCGCCGTGCCCAGGTCCACCGTCCGCTCCTTGGCCCGCTTCTCGCCGGGCACGAAGGAAGACGGCAGGTTCTTCTCGGCCGAGACCAGGTTCTTGCCGTGGGTGCCGCACCATTGCGGCCAATCCGCGGCCATCGCGTGGGCAGCCATCGCCGCCGCGACGATCCCTCCCCAGCCTGCTCGCCGAACGAGACCCGAAGGCCGCGATCCCGCCGGCCCCGCCGATCGCTTCGCGTTGTGCATCCCCTGAGACTCCGTTGATTTCCTTTGGCCGTTGTCGACGTCCCGCCGGGCGGTCAGGGCGAGCCGCGAGCCTTCTTCTTTCCGGCCGCCTGTTTTTCGGGCTGAGCGGTGGGCGTCTTTTCCTCGGGATAGATCAAGACCGGCGAGCCGACGAAAACTTCGAGCGGGCCGGTTTCGCGGCGCGTGCTGTCGATCAGCAGGAGCGAGTCCCAGCGGATCGGGTACCGCACGACGCCGTCGTCCTTGCCGCCCCAGTGGCCGGCCGCCGAACCGTCCATGGCCATCGTGACCAGGCGCCAGCCCTTGAAGTCCATCGAGGGTCCGCTGGGCTGGAAGGTCTGGCCGTCGGCGCCGACGAAGCGCAGACGCAGATGGTTGCCCGACCCGTCCCCGTAAATCCACATCGCCGCGGTCTTGGGCCGTCCGTCGATCTTCCGCAGGGCGTCGCTCTGCGGGGCGAGGCGGATGAATTTCCAGCCCTTGTCCATGCGGTAGGCGATCTTCAGCCCCCGTCCGCCCGCCGCGCCCGGCCCCGCGGGCAGATCCGCGACCGCCACCGATTGCTCGGAAGCGACCTTGGGGTCGCCGTCGGGAACGAGGCGCCAGGCGCGGGCCAGGGTTTCGGGCGTGTAGCGGGAGAAATCATCGACCAGCGCCATGGGCGCGGCCGGCCAGGCGGCTTGCAGGCGCCCCGCGGCGTCCTCCACCCGAAGGCCGAACTGAAAGTCCCTGGCGGGCCCGTCTTGCAGCGGAAAATCCACGTCCTTTTCCGTCTCGCCGGATCGGAAGTGGAGTCTCGCCGCGGGTTTCTCCAGGCGCAGCCCGCGGACCTCGGTCCATCGGACGCTTCCCTCCATCGCCTCGCCCGACGGGTTCTCGACGCGCACTCGGATCGCCTTGCCCACCGGCGGTCCGACGCTCAGCCGAAGCGGATTGGCGGCGAGAACCCGCGTGGTTTGCACCAGCGGGGTGGATTGATCGACCTGGCACACGAGGCGAACAGCGACGGGCTGGTCGGTGCGGAGCACGTCGACCGCGGCGACGAGCGTGCCCGATTCGCCCGGCGCGAGCGTCACGGACCGGCGGCGGCTGTCGATCACGCGGATCGAGCGGCCCAGCGGGTTGCGGATCGCCGTGGCGACCTCCGCCTTCTGCGGGCCGCGCACGACGACCTCCAGCGGCGCCCGCTCCCACGCAGCCGCCACGCGCAACAGGTCGTTGGGCAAATCCGGCACGAAGTATTGCGGGGAGTCGGTGAGGATGACGGAGAGCCCCTTGGAGTGGGCCGCGACCGCCGGCAACGTCTCGCCGGTGTGCGACGTCACGTTGAAGCGGCCCGGACTGGCCGGAATCAGCACCGTGCTCGGCGTGGGCGCGGTCGTCCAGGCGGCCACGGCCACGTCGTCTCCCCGGGTGAACAAGAGCACGTGGTCTTGTTCGTCGTCGACCATCAGCCGCTTGCTGAACGCGTAACCGCCCAAGACGGTGGTGAGCGTTTTGGCCGCCCGATACGCCGGCTTGGGATCGTAGACCGGATCGCGCCCGGCGCGATACTCGTGGAACACGGCGCCGAAATGGTGCTCGGGCTCTTTGGGGTCGGGGCCGTCGTCGTGCCAGTCGTACCAGATCGACAGCGGTACGTCGTTGGCCAGGTTCATCAGCCATTGGCGCGGCAGGAACTTGCCTTGCTTCGCCTCGTCAAAGTTCTTCCAGACCGACGAGTAGCCCCATTCGCCCGAGAGGATCGGGATCGACTTGCCCTTGGGCGCGTACTTGGCGATCAGTTGCCGCAAGGCGGCGTACTCGGCGGCGGCGGTCTCTGGGGGTGTTTGCCGGTAAGGGTGCACGGAAACGGCCGACCAGTACTCCAGCAGGCCCGCCTTGAAGCACTCTTCCAGGAAAGGCAGATCGATTTGGGAGGTGGCCGGGCCGATGTACATCTCCTCCGGCGCGGCCTCGCGCAGGGCCTTGCCGACCTCCAGGGCGAGCTGGATGTATTGCTTCACGTCGGGCTGGGGTTTCCAGAACCCGATGTTCGGCTCGTTGTACATTTCCCAGAGGATGCCCCGGCCGCGAAAATGCCTCGCCCCCGCGGCGGCCCAGCGGGCGAACGCCTTGCGCCCGTCGTCGCTGGCCGGCGACAGGCCGTTGTCGTAGTGGCGGTTGGAGTAGTCGAGGATCAACAGCGCCCGGATCTTGTGCGGTTCCAGCGCGGCCATCAGCCGGTCGTAGGCGCTGAAGTCGTACTTGCCCTTCTCGCGCTCGATGCCGCTCCAGGCGAAATCCATCCGCACCCAGCGGAAGCCGGCTTCGGCCAACATCTTCATTTCCCCCGGTCGGGGATCGGTAAAATGGATGTTCACGCCCGCCCCGTCGGGCACGGCCAGTTTGGGCAATTCTCCCGCCCGCGACCAGGCCGCCGCCGCCAGCAACCCCGCCGCCGACCATGCCGCGATCAACTTGGAATGTCTCATTAACGCGCCTCCTCGGGACCTCGCTCACTTGATGCCGTTCACGAGGGTACCATTTCGGGACGCGGACTTCCAGCATGGAGCAACAAGAAACTGCCCCAGCGCCGCCTGGAACGCAAAAGGGACCGTTTCCTCGCGGTCCGCGCCGCGAAACGAACCGGTCCCCTGAGAACGAACCTTTCCTCGGCGTCATCCCCGAGGCGGCCATGGTTTGCCTCGGGGACTTGGCGCCAAGGCGGCGTCACGGCGTCCAGTCGAAATCCTTGAACACCGCGTCGACGGCGGCGGGATTGCCGGCCAGGTCATGGAACGATCCGGCGGTCGGGGACCGCAACGTGACCTGTTCGGCGGCGGTCATGCCGCCCACCTTGACCGAGTACGACGACGGCGAATTCACCGTGAAGTCCGAAAGCGTCAAAGCCCCGCTGACCGTTCCCGTCGCCGTCAAGTCGCCAACGTCGAAACCGCTCACCGCCTCATTGAAGACGATGGTGAACTCGATGAAACTCCCGCTGACCACCGCGGTGGTCGTGGCCGTGGGCGAGGTCCGATCCAGCGCTGCCACTGCGGTGGCCGCGGCGCCGATGTTCCCCGCTGCGTCCGTCAGCGTCACGCTGAACGTGATGGTCCCCTCCGACAACGAGGAAAGGTCGATCCCGCTTACCTGCTGACTGGCAACGGAAATCATCCCCGACCCCATCACGGGACCGCCACCGCCGCTGCTGCTGACGCTGTAATGGTAGGTCGTTCCGATCTCCGCGTTCGCAAAGGTGAATGACGCCGCCGTCTGTTCGGCAGCATTGATCAACCCATCGTCGGCAGTTATCGAATAGCCGCTTGGCGCGGTCGTGTCGAAGCTCACCGTGGCCGAGGCGTTGGCCGCCAACGCATTGCCCGCCGCGTCCTGGATGCTCGACCCCGACGCAGTCAATACCAGCGTCACGTCCTCGCCAGACGCCATGCCA
>Ga0101944_10000553_pt1 | contig 106822 bp, 110 predicted proteins | sample DewCreD2012metaG_FD_75245 | JGI IMG/M metagenome (GOLD analysis project Ga0101944, IMG submission 75245) | Hot spring sediment bacterial and archeal communities from British Columbia, Canada, to study Microbial Dark Matter (Phase II) - Dewar... ... | reverse complement strand
TCTTTCGGGGGGCCTATGCCCAAAACCCATAAGAGCCCCCCAAATCTGAGCATGTGGAGGTCATAAAATCGGCCGAAAATGCTCTCGAACCACTACGGCGCTCCACTTTCACGGATTCAGGTGTTGATCAGAAGGTTTGATCGGATGATAAATGCACACAACACCACCATGTGTCAATGCGATGGAATAACGTAAATCACAATTTACTGGAGCGAATACTATCGTAAGTTGCGCGTTCCCAAATGTTGGTGGTAGAAAAACGATTTTTTCACCTTAAAGCACCTGCCAAGTGAAGTTTTGACAGGGCTTCTAATAGCATACAAGCGGTTTGAGTTCAATAGGATAAGTCACACACACTATCGAACGGGTATAAGTAGCTTCACGGATTAAGGTTATATGTTTTCTCGTCATACCTGGATATAACGGCAGCGAGCTCAGCCCCGGCGCCGAAGGCGGCGTCGGCTGGAGCGAGTGGTTCGCCCGCATCGTGCAGAATTTTCTGGATCTCACTTTTCACTTGAGGAAGCCGCTCCTTGATCGCTCTCCAAACCAAAAGGGAATCTACCCCGAAATAGAAATGAATCAACTTGTCTCTCATCCCCGCCATTTCCCGCCACGGGACTCGGGCATGCCTCTGGCGTATTTCACCAGGTAGCTGTTTCACGGCTTCGCCCTTGGCTTAATGCGCACTACATTCGCGGCGAGGTTCATGTCACTGACTTTGACGAACGGATACTCTCCAAACGACTGAGCTTGAAGCGCAGGCGGGAATACAGTGCCGGCGCACAAATCGCATAGCTCGCCGAGCGTCCGCTCGACCCACTCACTCGCCATACCCACGCTCCTTCAGGTTGGATTGGATCGCGGTATCGAGCTTCGAGGCCTCGGCGTGTTGCTCGCGATATGCGCAGACGGTGCTCATGTCTGCTCCTCCAGGCGCTGCAGCAGTTCCTCGATGAGGGGCTTCACCGCCGGGACGTCGCGGCTGGCGGCCTCCCAGACGATGTCAGCGTCGATGTCGAAGTATCCGTGCACCAGTATGTTGCGCATACCGATGATTTGCGGCCATGGGATTCTCGACTCGAGCGAGCGTACTTCCTCCGGCAAGGCGCGTGCGGCCTCGCCGATGATCTGCAGGTGGCGCACGAACCAGCCTTGCAACAGCTCATCTCGCTCGAAGTCGGCCCTGCCGCGGTGCAGATAGCGCTCGATGGCCGCGATGGCTTCGAGAATGTCACGCAGACGTTCCTTGGGATCTCTCATAGCGGGACTGCCTCACGGAGCACCCGGTCCCGAAGGCGCGCCTTGAGCCCCCGCTCGGTCACCACGTCCACGGGGCGACCCAACAGGCGCTCGAGCTCGTACTGAAGGCCGCCGAGATCGAACAGGCTTCGGCCTGGTTCCATCTCGACCAGGAAATCCACGTCGCTCCGATCGTCGGCTTCGCCGCGCACATCTGAGCCGAAAACCCGCAGGTTGCGCGCTCCATACCTGGCGCAAAGGCGCAGGATCTCCTCGCGCCGCTGTCTCAACCGCTCGTCAATCCCCATAGCCCAACTCCTTGAGGGTCTTCCAGATCGCCTCGTCCAGACTGGCGGCCTCGGCCTGCTTTTCCCGCAGCTGCGCTACCAGCCGCTTTATCTTCTCCTCGAACGGCTCGCCGCCGCCCTCCTGCGCCTCGGCACCCGCGTAGATGCTGCGATCCTTATTCTCTTGAACAAAATGCTGCTTCAAGCGGGAAGGCCATTGATTTGCTCCAGTGTGCGCACCAACTCGTACAATTCTTTCTACCCCGTGGGCCGATTCTCCATCTTCGAACAGACTATGGATACTATTTTCGGGTATCTGGTGCGTATCAAAAGGGCAACGCTGCCGAGGCAAGGAGTTGAAAAGCCCATGCAACTGCTCACAGACTTGATGCATTTCAGCCCATCTGCTTCAGGTACTGCAATTGTCTTCCTATGGAAAGTCCTTCCAAGGGCATTTCGTATGATTTCAGGTAAGGGAGAAGGTACTCTCGATATCTTTTCCCTGCCAGAATGACAAAATGGTCTCTTTCCAAATCACAATATCTGTCTAATGCCTGCAACACCTTGCTTGCCCAGTTTTTTCTTTCTCCGACTGGCATATCTTTAAGCGTGACATCATATGGGTCTATTTCATCGTTCAGTTGAACCAAGCCATATTTGGCTGAGAGAATGAAAATCTTGTCTGGCGACAACCTCTGAGCATATTGCAGAGCGGCGCGAAAAAGCGGGCTGACATACAGGTCTTTCGCCCGTGCCCTATGAGACATTTTCTTGCTGACGCAAGATATCAAAACGATTGTTGCCATACGTTTCGCACGGTAGCCATTCTGATCGCCGTCGGCCTGATTGCTCACCAGCATGGGCCAAGATCCTTTGTCGAGGCCGCGTCGGCGCCGGAAGCGCTTGGCCTTGACGCTGGCTCGGTCCATGCTATTCGATCAACGCCGCCAGCGAAGGAAGGCTCCATAACCGGCAGGTTCTCGTCAATTTTGAAATCCATGGCGTTTTCTATGCCGGAATAGCTACAACACGCTCACGCGCCAACTCGGCAGCGTATGTAATAGCAGCCTGTATCGCTTCCCGATCGAGGGATGGGTAACTGCGCAGAATCTCATCGGGAGAGAGACCCGCAGCAAGATTGTCGAGGATAACCGAGACCATAATATGCGTACCCTTGATACAGGCTTTGCCGTAACAGATAGTGGGATCAACGACAATGTAATCCTGCCATCTCATAGGCATCCTCCCCGGACCACTGTTCCTTCAATTATACTGCGTTTCCCTTGCGCTGCCTAACGGTTTGCGCTTCACCTGCGCCGCGAAACGCAGCAGAGCGGCGTCAGGTGAAGCGCTTGTTAGCCACCCATTGTCCGCAAATCCTACTCCGCACAACACGAGAGCTTTGCGGGGTCTTTGAAATACGAAATCGCTGCAATCTTCAGCCGTGGGCACCGACCGGGGTGGCCATCTGACTTTCCGTGTGATCCCCGATCACATCGCCGGCCGCCCAGAGGTTCGGGATGTTGGTTTGCAATTCGTCGTGGACCTTCACATCGCCACGCTCATCCAGCGCCACACCAACACGCTCCAGCCCGATGCCGTCGGTGTTTGGCTCGCGCCCTGTGGCAATGAGCAGTTTCTGCGCTCTGAAAGTTTGCTCCTTGCCTCTGACCATGGCTGTCACTTCGATGTCGCTGTTTGGCTTCTGCGCGGCGCGGAGGGCCTGCGCCTCGGTAATAATCGCTACGGCTTCCTTTCGCAGAATGAAAGTCAGCACGTCCGAGACCTCGGGTTCGTAGCGCGGCAAGAAGACCCGATTGCGCTCCAAAATGGGAACTCGCGTCCCGAAGCGGTGAAACATCTGACCCAGTTCAAGCGCAATGTACCCCCGCCGCCGGTCACCTGGAAAAGGCGGCCGCCTACCTGAAGGCGGCCGGCGAAAATCACGCGCACCTGGGGCAGACCTTTCTCAAGTACGGCATCTCCGCATCCATGACCCTTCCCATCACCGACGAGATATCCGCCCATGTGATGCCGAATCTTCGTGGCGTGGTCTACGAAGAATTGGGCCATTTGAAATCGGCCAGAACCGAACTCGAAAAGCTCTACGCGGAGGCCCCGGACTAAGAAGATATGGCGGCTCGGGTGGTGTCAGGCGACATGCAAAAGTGATCCGGTGGCGACATGAAGAACTGACCCTCTGCAACAGGCGGAGAGGAGCAGGGAATGATGAACGGAAGTGGTCTTTTCCCTTCTTTTTGCAGTGTGGCGAATTCAGCGATCCCGTATAAGCCGTTTCGCTGAAGCCTGTTGCATCAGCCGAAGCAGGCCTTTTAGGGTTTCGGCTGGAAGGTGCGTTCGCGAAGGCGGGCGCTGGAAAACCTGCGTTTAAGGGTGGCCTTGAGGCGAAGCCGTTTCCAGTAGGTAAAAGGTGAACGAGATACCCGTGCTTTGCCTGCCAGCGCGGCTTTCCCGTCCAGCAGCAGGTCCACCACATGCACGGTCGGCATGAAGCGGCGAAGCTGCCCCGCACAGCCCGCACAGTAGGTGACCACCGGGCAGTTTTCGGCTTGTCTGCCCCGTGCCACGGCCCAGTGCCGCCCCAGGGCCGGATTCACCAAACCCACAGCGCCCCCCTCACCGCAGCACAGGGTTCGCTCCCGGCTGTTAGGCATTTCCATGACTTGAAGTCCGACATGGTGCACCAGGCTTCGCACAGCATCCTGAACAGCCGGCTCGTGGCGCAGGACGCAGGGGTCATGCAGGGTGACCGTCCCACGAAGCAGATCCTGTCGTGGAAGGGCCTCCTCCGTGAGCCGTTCGTAAATGGTGCGCACCTGAAGCGGCGATCCATAGCTTTGAAAGACTTTGTAGCAGTTGGGACACGCCACGAGCACGGTGCGCACCCCCTGGGCCACCAAGAAGTCTTTCATTTCGCCGAACATGGCCAGAAAATAGTCCTGGCGCCCCAGGTCGTGCGAAGGCTTGGTGCAGCAGTCCAGGACAATTCCTAACGCGGGGATGCTTTGCTGAAGGTGTTCCAGAATGGCCAGGACCGCTTCGGCGCGGGTTCCGGCGAAGGTGCAGCCGGGAAAGAACACGGTGGTGCATCCCTCGGGAAGGGCGTAAAGGGAGTAGGGGCGCGACGTTCCTTTCCGTTCGTAAGCCAAAAGAGGCTGGTGTGCCGCCAACGGCCCCACCCCTCGAAGGACCGCTTCCCGACGCTGTTCCAGAAAAAATTGCGCCGGGTTCACGCCGAAAGGGCACACGGCATGGCACAGCCCGCACAGGCTGCATTCATAGGCTGCCATGAGGCCGTTCCCATGCCGTGGATCGGCCTGCACGGCCATGGCCCTGGGGGTGCCGTGTCGCTGCAGAAAAGCGCAGTGCTTCACGCACAGGCCGCACTCGGTGCAGTCCGCTGTGACGGCGCCAACGGCCGCATCCAAAGCGTGCCATTGCCATCGATGCGCGGGATCTTTCAACACCGAGCCTCCCTGATGCCCTGCTTGTATGCTCACCTTTTGCCCACGCTTCACCCCGCCACGGCCCCGAACCCATCGCGGGCTTCAGTTCAAAACCCGCTCTTCCACGGCCGCGGCGCGCTTTTTCCTTGAGCGCCTCTTTTCCCCTGATGCCCAAAAGGGCTATTTTGAGGGATGGAAAGCGCCGGCACGCGAGTTGGGTGCTGCGGGCAAAAAAAGAGTTTATCCTGCAAAGGCTGCTTTCGGCTCAAAAAAAAGGATGCAGAATCAGGAAAAGTCATGGGCAGGGCGACGTTGAGCCTTTTGTGCGTGCTTGGCATCCTCTGGGGCTGTTCCGAGGACAGGAACCCGGTGCTGGTGGATTTTTCGGTGCGCACACCCATGCCCGCCGTTCAGGAGGTGCCTGGATCTTCAGAGAGCCTTGTCGTGGCCGTGGGCGCCATGGTGTCTCCCAGAGCCACCCTGCGCCATTACCGGCAGCTTTTGGACTATGTGGGCCGACACATGGATCGGGACGTGTCGCTGGTGCAGAAGAAGACCTATGGGCAGCTGAGTCAGCTGTTTGCGCAGGGTTCGGTGGATCTGGCCTTTGTGTGCACCGGATCCTACGTTCTGCATCGCCGCCTCACGCACTGGGAACTCCTGGCCGCGCCGCAGGTCATGGGACAAACCACTTATCAGTCCTACCTCATCGTCCACAAGGACGCACCGTACACGAGCCTCGACGATTTGCGCCACAAGACCTTTGCCTTTACGGATCCCCATTCCAACACAGGACGCCTTGTCCCCACGGCGTGGGTTGTGGAAGCCGGATCCACCCCGGAAGCCTTCTTTTCGCAGGTCCTCTACACCTACAGCCACGACAATGCCATTCTCGCCGTCGCCAAGGGCCTGGTGGACGGCGCCGCCGTTGACAGCCTGGTGTGGGACTACGAACACGCCCGCGATCCCACATGGACATCCCAAACCAAAATCCTTCGCCGTTCCAAACGCTTTGGCATTCCGCCCGTGGTGGTGTCCCCAGGGCTTTCCGCCCGGGACAAGGAAACCCTGCGCCGCATTTTCCTTACCATGCACGAGGACCTCGAAGGCCGCCGCATTCTGGACGCCTTGGGCATGGATCGGTTTGTGGCCGCCGAGCCCACATGGTATCAAGAAACAGAAGAACTTCTTGGATTTTTGCAGAACAACGGGATAGCCATCCATGGCCTGGAACCGGCTCAGCACTAAATTGCTCGCGGGCGCCATCGGGCTCGTGGTCCTCAGCGCTTTGGCCGTGGCGTCCTTGGCCACCTCCCGCTACAGCCAAAGCCTCATGCAGTCCCTGCGCGACCAGTCCTTTCTCTTGGGCCACTCCCTGGCGGCGGAAGCCGCCGATCTCATCCTCACCAACGACATCGTGGCCCTTCAAAAAATGATCGCGCATCAAAAAGCCATCCATCCCGACCTCGCCTACCTCTTCGTGGTGAAAGACGGCAGAGTCCTTGCCCATTCCTTTGACGGCGGCTTTCCCACAAACCTTCTTCATGTCCATGGGCCAGGAGAGCGCCAGGCCATTGGGGCTCAGGAGGTGGTTTCGGAGGCGGGGCAGCGGTTTTTGGATATCGCCGTGCCCATTTTTGAAGGTCGGGCCGGGTCCCTGCGGCTGGGTTTCACCGAAAAGGCTTACGAACGGCAGATGCGCCGGCTGTGGATTGAGATCGGCGCCATGACGGGCATCATTGTCTTGATGGCCATCGGAGCCATCTCCTTCGTGGTGAAGAAACTCCTGGCCCCCCTCGGCCGCCTCACCCACGCCGTGGAACGCGCCAGCCAGGGGGAACTCACCGTTCGCGTGGACGAAGGAGGCGATGCCGAGGTCACCGTCTTGGCGCGGTCTTTCAATCGCATGATGGAGCGGCTTCACGAACACACCTGCCGGTTGGAAAAGCAGGCTGAGGATCTGTCCTTGGCCCAACAGCAGACCAAGACCTTTTGCGAAATCGTTCAAAACATCGGAGCGCTCCATTCCCTCCAGGACATCGGCGCCTTTCTCATCAGCCGTTTTCGGGATATGCTCCATTTTCAAAAGGCCGTCCTTCTGCTGTTTGACGATGCCCGGGAAACCCTCATCGTGCTGGACGAAAAGACCTTGAAAACCACAGGAAACCCGAAAACCCTGGGTTGGTTTGCGCATCTTTTGGATACCGTCAAGACTCCCGCCGTCCGCCCCGTTCTTCCTCCATCCCCTGACGAACCCGCCCTCGAGGCCTTGTGGACCGACAGGGTCTCCAGCGCCCTTGTGCCTATCTGCGGCGAAGCCCCGTCGGCTTTTGGAACCTTGGTCATTCGCTGTGACGGCCGATGCCAGTGCCCCTCCGATGCCCTGGAACTCATCGGCGCCATGATTCACGAAGCCTCACGGGTGCTTCAACGGGCCGTCGTCCACGAGATGGAAATGCGCTCCATGCAGCGGTTGTCCAACCCTCGAGCCTCCTTTTTCGGCATGGTGGGCCGGGACCCCGCCATGCAGAGCGTCTTTCGCCTCATCGAAAACGTGGCCGCTTCGGACGCGACGGTGCTCATCCAAGGCGAAAGCGGTACGGGAAAAGAATTGGTGGCCCATGCCATCCACCAGCTGAGCCCTCGAAGCGCTCATCCCTTCGTGGTGATCAACTGCGCCGCCTATCCCTCGACCCTCATCGAAACCGAGCTCTTCGGCCACGAAAAGGGCGCGTTTACCGGAGCGGACCGCACCCGCCAAGGTCGCTTCGAACAAGCTCAAGGAGGGACGGTTTTTCTCGATGAAGTGGGAGAAATCCCCGCCTCGGCCCAGGTGAAACTCCTTCGGGTCCTGCAGACCCACGAGTTCGAAAGGCTCGGAGGGCAAAAGACCCTTGCGGCGGATGTGCGGGTGGTTGCGGCGACCCACCGAACCCTTTTGGATGAGGTGAAAAACGGCCGCTTTCGCGAAGATCTGTTCTACCGGCTAAACGTCATCCCCGTTTTTCTACCGCCTCTGCGGCGGCGTCCCATGGACATTCCCCTGCTGGCGCACCATTTCCTCCAAAAGTTTCGAACCCTTCACAAAAAAGACGTGAAGGACTTTCACCGGGAAGTGCTGCGGCTTTTTCTGAGCCACGACTGGCCGGGAAATGTGCGGGAACTGGAAAATACGGTGGAACATGCCGTCTTGCTGTCGAAAAACGACATCATTCAGGTCTGGGATCTGCCGTCCACGCTGGCCACACCTGCCCCCGTTCCCGCGGAAAAGCTCGCCACCATGGAAGAAAGGGAAAGAAAAGCCATCCTGGAAGCTTTGGAAGCCGCTCAGGGCAATAAGAAAAAAGCGGCTCAGAAGCTGGGCATCAGTCGCAGCGCCCTTTACAACAAATTGAGAAAGCACGGCCTGGAAACCTGACCCACTGTGGACACGTGCCAAGGCCCACGTGTTCGTGTCCACAGAATGGACACGCTATCCTTCCGAGATTCATAATAAAATCCCGTCAAGGCGCCGAGTGTCTCACGAATGGACGTTTTGGCAAAACCCATGGAGGTTTCTTTCAATCGCCCAGGGTAGGCCTTTCTTCAGGAAAAACGGCTGCGCGGAACGCCTCGAGCGCCCCTCGCCCCCTTCGGCACACCCTTTGCCAGACAAAGCACATGCAAGAGCTCCCGCGACTCAAAACGGGAGCCACGGCAACGGCATGAACGGCCGGAAGGGGCGATGAAGGATCTTTTCATTCTCTGCGAAGACGAGAATCTCGTGAAGACCTTGGCCCATGCGGCGGAACACATGGGGTACCGCACCCGCTCTTTCTCCACTCTGGATCATCTCTCGCAAGCGGCAGCGCAAGACCATCCGATGATCATCCTTCTCGATTTGGACAATGCCTCGGCCCGCTCCGAATCGATCCAGCGCACCGCTCAGTTAACACCGCACACGCCCATCATCGCCCTTTCCGGCCGTTCCTTTCACCCGGAACTCGCCGATGCCTTTGCGCGGCACATTCGGGTGTGCCTGCGAAAACCTCTGGATATGGAGGAGCTGTCTTTCTGGCTGCGTTCGTTCTGCCGATGAGCGGGCGTGGTCCTCGGCAGGGGCGCGGGATCCCGCTTCCGGACAACCTGCACAGGCGTTCCAACGGAAAGGAGAAACGGCTATGGGAAAAGTGCTCCCGTCGGAAGACGTCCTCATCCGCATGCAACGGGACGTCAAGAGGGCGCTGCAGCGAAACGCCAAGGACGTTCGATGGACCATGGTCATCGACCTCGGCAAGTGTACGGGGTGTCATTCCTGCACCCTGGGCTGCGTCTCCGAAAACAAACTCCCGCCGGGCGTCGTTTACCGGTTGGTGATCGAAGAAGAAATCGGTCGCTACCCGTCGGTTCGGCGCCGTTTTCTGCCGCGACCCTGCATGCACTGCCAAAATCCGCCGTGCACCAAGGTGTGTCCGGTGACAGCCACCTATGCCAATGGGCAGGGTGTCGTCGTGGTGGACTACAACCGATGCATCGGCTGCCGCTACTGCTTGGTGGCCTGCCCCTATTCGGCGCGCACCTCCGATTTCGGCGAATGGTACACGCGGGGAACTCCCGAGGCGCCCCAGATCCTCGTGGGAAAAACGGCGGCGGCTCAGGCCTACGAGGCGAAGCCTTCCACGGAATACGGGAAAAAATGGCCCGTTCGAGGCCACGGCTCGCCCATCGGCAACGCCCGCAAATGCCATTTCTGTCTGCATCGTCTCGCCGTGGGCATGCTCCCTGCCTGCGTCACCACGTGTACGGCTCGAGCGACCTTTTTCGGCGACCGCAACGATCCGCAGAGTCTCGTTTACGAACTGTTGGGGTCCCCCAGGCTGTTTCAGCTCAAGCCTGAATTGGGCACGCACCCCGCGGTCTATTACCTCAAATGAAAGAAAGGAGCCGCCATGCAACGCACAAGCTATACCTTGCTCATCGGTCTCGCGGTGCTGGGCCTCCTTGCGGGCAGTTGGGGTATGGCCCAACGGCTTCTTTACGGGTTGAACCCCGTGGCGTTTGGTTCCTACGTCCCCTGGGGGCTCTGGGTCGCTTTCTACCTCTACTTTCTCGGCTTGTCCGCCGGGGCTTTTCTCGTCACCACGATGGCCTATGTTTTCGAAATGGAACGGTTCCACCGGTTGGGTCGCCTGGCGGCCTATACGGTCCTCATCGCCCTCTTGTGCGAGGTGCTCTTCATTACCCTGGACCTGGGGCGCATGAGCCGCATCTATCGGTTTCTCATCACCCCCAGCTTCAGTTCCCTCATGACCTGGATGTTCGTTCTCTTTAACGCCATGCTCATCATTTACGCCTTGAAGACCTTCTTTCTCATTCGCGGAGACCTTGTGGCGTGGTCCAAGGACCCCAAACGCAAGGGCCGAGGCCTGTATCGGCTCTTGGCCTTGGGCAAGAGCGAGTACTCGGAAAAGGATCACCGAAGGGACCACAAAATCGTGCACGGCCTGTCCCTGGTCAGCCTTCCCGTAGGGCTCCTCTTTTACGGCACCAACGGTGCTTTTTTCGCCATCCTTATGAACCGCCCCATCTGGAACAGCGCGCTCACCCCTCTGCTTTTCATCATCGCGGCCATTCTTTCCGGCGGCGCCCTCATTACGGTGCTCACCCACGTGTTCATGCGGGACGCCCCTCTGGTGCGAGCCCTTGGACGGGCGACCCTCTTTGCGCTGGTGGCCTTTCTTTTCCTGGAAATGCTGCAGTTTTTCGTGGGCTACCAGGCCGACGTTCCGTGGGCCGTCGCGGCGCTCAACCTCATCGCCTTCGGGGATTACTGGTGGACCTTCTGGATCGTCCATTTGGGCCTGGGCGGCCTCCTTCCTCTCCTGCTCCTTCTGGCAGGCAAAGACAACACCACGGCCGTCGCCTGGGCCTGCGCCCTCATCGTTCTCACCTTCGTCGCCGTCCGCTTCAACTTCATTATCCCCGACCTGGCGGTTTACAAGCTGGAAGGGCTCGAACACACCTTCTACCACGCCCGTTTGCGCACCCAGTACACGCCCAACATGAACGAATGGCTGGTCAGCCTTTGGGTGGTCTCCGTGGGACTGCTGGCGTTTCTCTTGGGAGCCCGCTGGCTGCCGGTAACCTCTTCAGACGCAGGAGGGATGGAACATGCGCATTGAAACCCGACCGACCAAGGAAAACGGCTCCCTGGACATGGAAAGGCGCCGATTCTTAAAGTGTTCGGCTCTGCTCGGCGGTTCCGCGGCCGCATCGGCCTTTCTCGGCCGGTGGCTCCCCGGCATGGGGGAGGCGGAAGCTTATGCCGACACAAGCCCCGCCGGAATCGAAAGCAACGCCTACCAGCATTATCTGCCGGAAAACCAAATCTATTCCGTCTGTCAGCAGTGCAATACCAACTGCGGCATCAAGGTCAAATTCGTGGACGGCGCAGTGGCGAAAATCGACGGAAATCCCTACAGCCCGTGGACCATGACGCCGCATATTCCCTACGAAACCCCCATCGGGGAAACGGGCACGGTGGAAGGAGGCATTTGCCCCAAGGGCCAGGCGGGAATCCAAGCCCTCTATGATCCATACCGGATCGTGAAGGTCCTCAAACGCGCCGGCAAGCGCGGCGAAAACAAATGGAAGACCATTCCCTTTGACCAGGCGTTGGATGAAATCGTCAACGGCGGGGATTTATTCGGCGAAGGCCATGTGGACGGCCTCAAGGACATCTGCACCCTTCGGGATCCCAAGATTGCCAAAGCACTGGCGCAGGATGCCGAGCTGGTGGCGTCCAAGAAGATGACCCTGGAAGAGTTCAAGACCAAACATGCGGCCAATCTGCACTATCTCATCGACCCGGATCATCCGGATCTGGGCCCCAAAAACAATCAGTTCTGCCTCAACTGGGGCCGGCTTAAGGCCGGACGCAGCGACCTGCTCAAGCGGTTCGTCAACAAAGCCCTAGGATCTGTCAATACACACGGCCATACCACCGTGTGTCAAGGTTCGCTCTATTTTACCTGCAAGGCCATGAGCGACCAGTTTGAAGAAGGCAAATGGGGCGGTGGGAAAAAATTTTACTGGCAGGCGGACACAGGCAATGCGGAATTCATCATCTTTGTCGGCGCCAATCCCTATGAAGCCAATTACGGACCGCCTCTGAGGGCCCAAAAGATCAGTGAAGGCCTCATCGACGGGCGGCTCAAAATCGCTGTCGTGGATCCCCGCTGTTCCAAGACGGCGGCACGGGCCTGGAAATGGCTTCCCGTGCAGCCCAACGGCGTCGGGGCCTTGGGCATGGCCATGATTCATTGGATGCTGGAAAACAGCCGGTTCGATGCCCGCTATTTGGCCAACGCCAACAAAGGGGCGGCGGCAGAGGACGGCGAGCCCACATGGACCCAGGCCTCGTGGCTCGTGAAGATCGGCCCCGACGGCAGGCCCGGAAAGTTTCTGCGGGGCTCCGATGTGGGCATCCCTTCGGAAAAACGCCCCAAAAAGGACGGCTCCGGCGATTGGGACCTGGATCCATTTCTCGTCATGCGCGAAGGGGCTCTCATTCCCTTCGATCCCAACGACGCCAAAAGCCCCGTGGAAGGCGACCTTTTCGTCGCCACGGAGGCAAACGGTATCCCGATCAAGAGTGTGCTGCAGATCCTGAGGGAAACCGCCGCGCAGTTTTCCCTCTCCCAGTGGGCCGAAAAAGCCGGCGTTTCGGAAAAAGACATCGTGGAACTGGCCCGGGAATTCACAAGTCACGGAAAGCGTGCCGTGGCCGATTGCCACCGCGGCGTTTCCCAACACACGTCCGGCTTCTACAATGTGCTCGCCTGGATGACCGTCAACACCCTTATCGGCAACCACGATTTCATGGGAGGGCTGGCCCAAGCCACCACCTATGACATTACAGGGGAGAAGCCGGGCAAACCTTTCAATTTGACCGTTCAGGAAGGAAGCCTCAAGGAATGGGGCATATCCATCATCCGCCACGAAAAGGTCTACGATAAGACGACCCTCTTTCAGGGTTTTCCCTCCAAGAGGGTCTGGTATCCGTTTTCCAGCGACATTTACCAGGAAGTCATCCCCAGCATGGGGGACGCCTACCCGTATCCTATCAAGGCGCTGTTCTTGTACATGGGCTCGCCCGTCTACGCCCTTCCCGCTGGAAACAAGCTGGTGGAAATCCTTTCGGATCCCAAGAAAATCCCGCTTTTTTTCGCCTCTGATATCGTCGTCGGGGAAACGACCATGTACGCCGATTACATCTTCCCGGATCTCACCTATCTGGAACGCTGGGAATTTTCCGGCTCGCACCCTTCCGTTACCCCCAAGGTGGGACCCTTCCGCCAGCCGGCTGCCGCGCCCCTCACGGACACGGTCACTGTCTTCGGCGAAAAAATGCCCCTTTCCATGGAATCTTTGGTCCTCGGACTCGCCGAAAAACTCCGCTTGCCCGGCTTTGGAGAAAACGCTTTCGGTCCCGGCTTGCACCTGAAACGCGACGAAGACATGTATCTGCGCATGGTGGCCAACATCGCCTTCGGGGACAAACCCGACGGGTCGGAACGGGTTCCGGCCGCCGATGCTGAAGAGATGCGGATTTTTGAGCAGGCGCGCCGACATCTGCCGGAAACCGTGTTCAAAATCGATCGATGGAAAGCCGTGGTCGGGCCCGATCTCTGGCCCCATGTGGTCTACGTGCTCAACCGGGGCGGGCGTTTTCAAAGCTACCACGCCGCTTACAAGGACGGAAAGCTTACCAACAAGTACGGCAAGATGGTGGGACTTTACTTCGAAAAGCTGGCCACAACCCGCCATTCCATGACCGGCGAACCCTACATCCCCCACGCGGCATTCATCGACGGCCCGCGGGACTGCCGAGGAAACCTCCTGGACGATGCGGCGCAAGGGTTTGACTTGACCCTGATCACCTACAAGACCATCACCCAGACCAAATCCCGAACGTCCGGCAATTACTGGCTTCAGGCCGTTTACCCCGAAAATACCGTCGATATTTCCACGACGGACGCCCAGCGGCTGGGCCTGCGTCCGGGAGACCGGGTGCGGATCGTTTCTCCCACCAACCCCGAAGGGGAATGGGATCTGGGCCATGGACTAAAAAAACCCATGATCGGGCGCGTGCGCATCATCGAAGGCATTCGTCCCGGCGTCATCGCCTTTTCTTTGGGTCACGGCCACTGGGCCTACGGATCCTCCGAAACGGTCATCGACGGCATGAGGATTCCGGCGGATTCTCGGCGCGCCACGGGCTTTCACGGAAACGCCGGCATGCGTGTCGACCCCGTGTTGCAAAACACCGGGCTTGTGGATACAGTCGGCGGGAGTGCCGTCTTTTATCAAAGCCAAGTGAAGCTCGTCAAAGTCGCTTAGAGCCTAGGGGCCTAGGGGGTCAGATCTTGAATTGTGCCAAATCCATGGTTCTTCCCCATAAGGCCATGATGAAGAGACGCCAGGAGACGCGCTGGGCATGAAAGACTTTGAAACGCTTCTCGCGGAATCGGCCGAAGCCCACGGCCATTTGTGTCCGGGCCAGGTGATCGGCGTGCGCATGGCCATGCTGGGCTGCCGGCTCATCGGATTGAATGACCCTCGCAGTCCATCCCAGATCAAGAAGCTTTTGGTTTACGTGGAAATGGACCGGTGCGCCGCGGACGCTGTAGCCCATGTGACCGGCGTGAAACTTGGACGGCGCAGCCTGAAATTCATGGACTACGGCATCATGGCCGCGTCGTTTGTCCATCTGGAAAACGGCCGAGCCTTTCGAATCCTTTCCACGGAAGAGTCTCGGGATCTGGCGGCGGTCTACGCCCCTGAAGTTGTCGGAAAGTCCGCCCAGCAGCTGGAGGCTTACCGACGTATGCCCGATGAAGTGCTCTTTCGCGTGCAGGAGGTGGTGGTCCCCGTTCGGGAATGGGACCTGCCGGGGCCCACGAGGCGCAAGGTGGCCTGTGTGCGCTGCGGGCAGGTGGTTCGAGACGGCAAGGAAGTGGACGGCCCGCAAGGCCCGTTGTGCATTCCCTGCGCCAAGGGCGGCTATTTTAGGCCGCTGCGGGAGCTTTCCGTCGGGGCGGCTTTGCAGGAAGCAGCAGGAGGGTTGTGAGCCGGGGTTGGAGCGAAACCATCGTGAGGGGCATTCCATGAAAATAAAGGTTATTCCGGTGCATGAAGCCGTGGGCACGGAACTGGCTCACGACATCACGGAAATTCGTCCCGGCGAATTCAAAGGCGCTGCGTTCCGCCGTGGGCATCAGGTCTGCGACCAGGATATTTGTCATTTGCAAAAGCTCGGCAAAAACCACCTCTATGTTCTGGAATTGGACGAAGACGATATCCACGAAGACGAGGCCGCGGCCGTGCTGGCCACAGCCCTTGCGGGCGAAAACGTGGTGTGGGACGAAGGCCCCCGCGAGGGCAAAATCAAGCTCAGGGCCGCCGTGGATGGGCTCTTTTCCGTCAACGTTCCGGCCCTGGCCGCTTTTAACATGGTCGAGGAGGTCATGTGCGCCACGCTGCACACGGGCACCTTGGTGCAGAAAGGCGATCTGGTGGCGGCCACCCGAGCCATCCCTCTGGTCATGAAACGGGCGCCCGTGGAAAGGGCTGCGGCCATCGCCAGAGCCCACGGAGGAATCCTCTCCGTCAGGGCGCTGCGGCGCGCCAAGGCCGGGGTCATCATCACGGGAAACGAAGTCTACCACGGTCTGATTCAGGACCGGTTCGCCCCGATCCTGGCCCAGAAACTGGAGGCTTTGGGTTCGGCCATCCACGTCCTTCGCTACGCCCCGGACAATGCCGACGCCATTCGAGACGCCGTCGACGAAGCGCTCCGCCAGGGGGCCGACCTCCTCTTGGTGACCGGGGGCATGAGCGTGGATCCCGACGACGTGACGCGGGCCGGGATCGCCGCCGCGGGTGCTCAGGCCATCCATTACGGGTCGGCGGTGCTTCCGGGCGCTATGATTCTTACGGCCCGCATCGGCGCCGTGCCCGTTCTGGGCGTTCCCGCCTGCGCGCTGCACCACAAGGTCACCGTCTTGGATTTGATCCTGCCGAGAATCCTGGCCGGGGACGAAATCGGCAAGACCCAGCTCGCCCTCATGGGCCACGGCGGCCTCTGCCGGGATTGTCCCCAATGCGCCTACCCCCATTGCCCCTTCGGCAAGGGTTGCTAGCAGCCTGTCCGAAAATGCCGTCATGACTTCACGGCCTTTCATTGAAATGCACCACAGAGACACAGAGGGCGCAGAGCTTTCTTTTTTGTGCCGCGCCGCTGAGAGGCCGGCGCGGCACAAGAAGCACCCTTCGGGAAGCTTTCCGCCAACACCCCCACGCCCCGAAGGGGCAAAGGATGTCAGCCCAGGGCGTAGCCCTGGGATGGGCAGATCGGTCCCATTTTTGCCAATTCTTAAGCTCCGCAGGGGCGTAACCCACCCTCCGAGGATTCCTGCGAACGGGACGTGGTGTGTCTCATCAATGGGTTTCGCCCATCTGGGGCTTGGGTTTTCTTTTACACGGGCGCCCAGACCCGGGGCTTCGCCCCGGGCTATAATGTGTCGCCCCTTCGGGGCGACCGCCCCGCTCGCAAGCCGTCACGAACGGGAGCCGAAAGGACAGGGAATGAACGACACCTTCGTTGCATAGGAGGGACCACGCAGCGAAGGGCCTCGTCTTGATTTAGGTGATGAGAACGAGCATTCCCGATCCAGCGTATGGCCACAGGCGAATCAGGCGGCGGCGTCTTTCAACGAAGGCTTTCTCGGCTTCCGTGAGCATCAGGCGGACTCCTGCGCAGCGGTTGGCTCCTTACCCGGTTTTCTTGTCCGTCATCAGGTTGGCTAAACCCGCAAAGGGATTGTGCCGGAAGTCGTCGCGCGAGGTTTCTCTCACCGGCTCGGCGTCATAGGCCTCGGCCACCCGGTCTCGGGCGTGTTCGTTTTCATGGCAGTAAAGGCACAGGAGTTCCCAGTTGCTTCCGTCGGGCGGGTTGTTGTCGTGGTTGTGATCCTTATGGTGGACAGTGAGTTCCCGCAAACGCTTTCCGCTGAACTCCCTGCCGCAGCGCGCACAGACATGAGGCAAAATCTTCAAGGCGCGCTCCCGGTAGCTTTTTTCCCTTTCCTTTCGGATGCGAAGGGCCTCTTCAAAGACCCCTTTGTTCTCGCCGCTCTTTGATGCAGCCACGTCTTACCCTTTCCTCCGCTAAGTTCGTGCCGCGTCTGACCTTTGGAGCAATCTTTCTTCAAGATCCTTTTTCCGGCTGTCGAATCGGGGCGTTCATTTGCGCCCCAGGGGAATGGGCGTCTCTCGGGGAACGGCGACGGCGGTGATGCTGTTCTTCGGACTGCCCTCAATGAGCCGGTCCGAATAGGTCAGATAGACCAGAACGTTTCGGGCGGAATCCACCATGCGCACCACCTGGACCCTTTTGAAAACGAGGGACGCGCGCTCGGAAAAGACTTCCTCTTTTTCCGGCACGTCCGAGCGAAAGCGGATGGGTCCCGTCTGCCGACATGAAATGGAGGCATCGGAAGGGTCTTCAGCCACACCCACGGCCCCCTTGATCCCGCCCGTTTTGGCTCTGGAAACATAACAGGAGACCCCTTCCACCCGGGGATCGTCGAACACTTCCACAACGATTTTGTGATCCGGCCCGAGGAGTTTCCAGACCGTGGACACTTCCCCGATCTTTTCTGCATACGCCGGCCCTTCAGCAAACAAAAGAACCAGGCCAAGCAAGCACCACCATGGGCGTTTCATCGTTCGCCTTTCTCTTATGAATGGGTCTGCGGCCATAGCCTTCACCGTTCTCAGGGCCGTTCGGCCCGGAACGTCCCAAGCGCCCTAAACAAAAGGCCGTAATCCCCGAGAAGGAATTACGGCCTCTATGAAAGCTCTTTTTGGTGCCGAAGGCCGGACTCGAACCGGCACGGGTCTCCCCACCACCCCCTCAAGATGGCGTGTCTACCAAATTCCACCACTTCGGCACGCCTTCATGGCAATCGTGCATTATAGCGACTTCTTTCGCCGATGCAAGGGCTATTGTGCCGCCTTGCCCTGCCCCTTGGCGCCGCCCGGCTGGGACGGCGGCGCTGCGGCTTCCCCCGAAGCTCCCGGAGCGGGCTCCGCCTTGGGCGATGCCGCCTCCTGTCCCTGCGGCGTCGGGACCACCGGTTTGGTTTCCACGGTGATCGGCGCCGGAGCCGTCTGGACAGGCTTGGCTTCCGGCAACACGGGTTGTTCCTTGACCGGAGCCTTGTCCATGATGGACTTGGTGTGCACCTGCCCGGACATGTAGGTCAGCCCCAGGCAGGTGAGCATAAACACCACGGCGGCCAGGGTGGTCAATTTCCCCAGAAAAGTCGTTCCCCCCGTGCTGCCGAAAAGGGTCTGAGAACTGCCGCCGAAAACGGCCCCGATTTCCGCACCTCGACCCGTCTGCAACAGGACGATGAAGATCAGCGCCAAACACGCCAGAATGTGAAAGGTGATCAGGATGGCTTGCATCAGAGACTCTTCCCACTCCTTTGATATTGGACGATCCGCGCAAAGGAGGCCGCCTCCAAGCTGGCTCCGCCCACCAAAACGCCGTCGATATCCGGTTGGGCCATGAGATCGTCCACATTGTCCGGTTTCACGGAGCCTCCATACAATATCCGAATGCCCTTTGCAACCGCTTTGTCGAACCGGTCCGCAAGCCATTCCCGAACGAACGCATGGGCTTCCTGCGCTTGATCCGGCGTGGCCGTTCGCCCCGTTCCAATGGCCCACACCGGCTCGTAGGCGATGACCAACGGCTCGGGTGTGTCCAACGATATCCCTTCCAGGCCGGCCGTGAGCTGGCGGCGCAACACCTGCTCCGTCAAACCCGCCTCGCGTTCCTCGATCTTTTCCCCGATACACACAATGGGGACCACGCCGCGGGAAAGGGCGGCCGCCGTTTTGCGGCCGATCCAGGCATCCGATTCCCCGAAGATGTGTCGTCTTTCCGAATGGCCCACGATGACGTAGCGGCAGCCCGTTTCCGCAAGCATGGCCAAGGAGACTTCCCCCGTGTAGGCCCCTTGGGCTTCCCAATGGCAGTTTTGGGCGGCGAGCGAAAAACCCGCCGCCGCCATGGGTTCCCGAAGCGGCCACAGGTGCGTGTAGGGCGGAGCGATCAACACCTCGCGGTCCCGAGGGGTTCCCACGAGTTCATGGAGCTTGGCGATGAAAGAGACGCCTTCCGCAATGCTTAGATGCATCTTCCAATTGGCCGCCATAAGGGGCCTGCGTACCTCGATCGACATGGCTACTCCTTGCCCATGCAGGCTTCCAGGGCTTCGATGCCGGGAAGGCTTTTCCCTTCCATCATCTCCAGGAACGCCCCTCCTCCGGTGGAAACATAGCTCACCTTGTGATCCATTCCGGCTTTTTTCACGGCACTGGCCGAATCCCCCCCGCCGATGACCGTGAGCGCCGTGGACGAGCCGAGGAATGCCGCCAAGGCGAACGTCGCCTTTTCAAAAGGCGGCGTTTCAAAGGCCCCCAAAGGGCCGTTCCACACAATGGTGGCACACCCGCTCAAGGCCTCCGTGACGGCCTGAACCGTTCGGTCCCCCACGTCGAAAATCCCCGCATCCTCCGGAACGGCCGCCACGTCCACCACCCGGGCTTGGGCTCCCGATTCCATATCGGGCGCAACGACCACATCCACGGGCAAAAGCACGCGCACGTTTTTGTCTTCGGCCAGTTTCAGGAGTTCCAGAGCCTTGGGGATGAAATCGTCTTCCACCATGGATCTTCCCACGCGGTACCCTTGGGCCTTGAGAAACGTGTTGGCCATGGCCCCGCCGATGATGAGCACATCCACCCTGGGAATCAGGTTTTCCAGCACGCCGATCTTGGTGGACACCTTGGCCCCTCCGATCACCACGGCCAGAGGCCGCTTCGGGTTTTCGATGGATTTTTTGAAATACTCCACTTCCTTCGCCATCTGATAGCCTGCGGCGCACACCGGCACGAACCGAGTGATCCCGTGGACGGAGGCGTGGGCTCGATGGGACACGGCAAAGGCATCGTTGACGTAAACATCGGCCAGGGAAGCCAGTTCCTTGGAAAAATCGGGATCGTTCTTTTCCTCTTCAGGATGAAATCTGAGGTTTTCCAGCAAGATCACCCCGCCTTTCGGGAGGGCATCCACCATGGAGCGCACCGTCGCGCCGATGCAATCGGGCGCCAGCGGGACGTCCTTTCCCAGGATGCCGGCCAAATGCCGGGCTACGGGCGCAAGGCTCATTTCCGGCACCACCTTTCCTTTGGGCCGGCCCAAGTGGGATGCCAAAACGGCTTTACCGCCCGAGTCCATCACCTTGCGCAGCGTGGGCAGGATGGCCTGAATGCGCGCATCATCGGCCACCCGGCCGTCCTTCTTGTCCAGGGGAACGTTGAAATCCACCCGAATAAAGACGCGTTTGCCCGAAACGTTCACATGATCCAGCGTTTTCATGGCTCGCCCCTCCTGTGTTCTTCGAATACGGCGAAAAACGTCCCGGGTTCGAAACCGGGGGCCGCGTCGATCGTCTTCTAGAGTTGCTTGCCCATGTGCAGCGCCAGATCCACCAAGCGGTTGGCATAGCCGTATTCGTTGTCGTACCAGCTGAGCACCTTGACCATGCGCTTTTCGATGACCTTGGTCAGCGGCGCATCAACGCAGGAGGAATAGGTGCTGTGATTGAAATCCACCGACACGAGCTCTTCGTCCACGTAGCGCAGGATGCCCTTCATGTGCCCGTCGGCGGCTTCCTTCAGCGCCCGGTTGACGGTTTCCACCGTGACCTCCGTTTCCACGCGGCAGACCACATCCACAATGGACACATTGGGCGTGGGAACCCGGATGGCCATGCCGTCCAGCTTGCCTTTGAGTTCCGGGATGACTTCGGCCACCGCCGTCGCCGCTCCGGTGGTGGTGGGCACCATGGACAGGGCTGCAGCTCGAGCCCGCCGCAGGTCCTTGTGCAGGGCGTCCAGAAGCCTTTGGTCCATGGTGTAGGAATGGATGGTGGTCATGAGGCCGTGTTCGACGCCGAACCGGTCGTGGAGCACGCGGACGATGGGCGCCAAACAGTTGGTGGTGCAGGAAGCGTTGGAGACGATGTGGTGTTTCATGGGATCGTACTGGTCGTCGTTGACGCCCATGACGAAGGTGGCGTCCATGCCCTTGCCGGGAGCGCCCACGATGACCTTGCGCGCCCCGGAATCCAGGTGCTTGAGGCAGCTTGCCTTGTCCCGAAACCGACCGCTGGTCTCCAGCACGATGTCCACCCCCAGGTCCCGCCACGGCGCCTGGCTCGGATCGCCCACCTTGAGGCATTTATAGGCTTTGCCGTCCACATAGATCTGTTGGTCGTCCGCCGAAATGTTCCGGTTCCATGTGCCATGGACGGAATCGTAGCGCAGCAGATACGCCAGTTCCATAGGGCTTCCCAAGTCGTTCAAGGCGACGATTTCCAAAGGATTTCCCCGATCCACGTTGGCCCGAAAAACCATCCGCCCGATGCGACCGAACCCGTTGATAGCAACTCTGATGGCCATGCCCTTCTCCTTTGTCCCCACAGTTAGCGCAGCATCTTGGCAATACTGACCGTACGGTCCCCCAACATGTTGGTGTAACTTCCCAATTCATTGTCGTACCAGCCGTAGATCACCGCTTGCGTCACCGGAATCTGAATGATCCTCGCCTTTTGTTCCGCATCCAAGGCTTTGTCCGCATTTTTGAGCGCCGCGTCCACGTCAAAGGAAGGCCCTTGCTCGGAAGAAAGGGCCGCGCAGACGTTGAGCACGTGGTTCAAGTCAAAACGCACCGCCGCCGTGCGGGTATGGGTTTCGTGGCCTTCGATGACCGCGGCGGCCCGGGGCAGCCCGATGATGTCCGACGAGACGTTCTGTTCGTCGGTGTAGATGAGGTAGCCGTCGGGGAAGTGGGCTTGGGCCTTGCGGTAGATATCGTTGATGAGGTGGCGGTTAATGGGATTTTTCATGCTTTCGTCTTGAATGAGAACCACCAGGATAATCAGGGAGCCCGTGGTCACGGGCACCCGAACCGATTCGGCGATGAAGCCGATTTCCTTCATTTCGGGAATGACCAACCCCAACGCCTTGGCGGCTCCCGTGGTGGTCAGAATAATGTTGTTGAAAACGGAGCGAGTCTTTCGCAAATCGTCCGCTTTGGCCTTGGGAGCCCGGTCCAGCACCTGTTGGGAAGGCGTGGCGGCGTGAACCGTGGCCATGGACGCCGACAAAATGCGCATGGGGCCGAAATAGTCCAAAAGGGGCTTGACCATGTAGGCCAAACAGGTGGTGGTGCAGGACGCGTGGGAGACGATCACGTGGCGCTTGGGATCGAAATCCGCATCGTTGATCCCCATGACGGTGGTCACGGCATCCGGCGGCATTTCTTTGGATTTATCCTTGATCTTAAACGGCGCCGAAACGATGACCTTGCGCGCGCCGGCCGCCAGGTGGCCCCGCACCGATCCCTTGGGATCTTCGGCGGGCACCGTGGGGTCCAAAAAGGCGCCTGTTGCGTCCACCACGATTTCCACGCCGTGATCCTTCCACCCGATATCGGCCGGATTGCGATGCTTTCTCAGAAAGGTCGCCTTCACCCCGTTGATGCGCATGGAGCCTTCTTTGTCGTTGATTTCTTCGATGACGCGTGAAGCGCGGCAGCCGTAGAGGAAATGGTGAAGCCGCCCGTAGGTGGAATCCTTTTCGATAAAAAGGGCGATGTCTTCCAGGCTTTGTCCCACCTCCCGACCGATGTTGACCACCAGTTCGGAAAAATACCGGCGTTCCACATGGTGCCAAATGCTCAATTTGGCGATCCGTCCCAAACCATTGATGCCGAGTTTCTGAGGAACCATGGTTTCGTGTTCGCTCATCGCCTCCTCCTTATGCCGATTCGTGCCGAACCCTCTGGCGCGCTCACGGGGCCGGCGCTTCCTCCGGTTTTTCCGTCTCGTGGAACCCGACGTAGATGGCCCCGCTGCGCCCGTCGATCCCGATCACATCCCCCGTTCTCAGGAACCGCCCTCCGATGAGGCATCGGCCGTCCCGTTCCCAGACCCGCATTTTGGAACAGCCCACAACGCAGGTCTTGCCCAAACGATGGGCCACGATGGCCGCATGGGAGGTGGCTCCGCCCTTGCCGGTCAGAAGGCCGTCGGCGATGGAAATTTCATGGATATCATCGGGCACGGTGTCCGAACGAATGAGGATGATGGGTTCTCCAGGATAGTCTTTCTTCAGCCGCACGATTTCGTTCAGTTCAAAAGCCGCACGCCCGCACAAGGCCCCTCCGCTCACCCCGATGCCGCTGCCAAGGTAACTCTTTTCCAGCTCCTCTGTCACCTTGAAACACGGGTAGCGGCGGCTCGTGCGCGGCGCCATGTTGCGGGACTGCAAAATGTAAAGCCCATCGCCGTCCCCGCCCTGAAACGTGAATTCGATTTCCTGAGGGCCCCATTTTTGCCTGTAGATGAGTTCCTTGGCGATTTCGGTCAGCCGCTCAAAAACCCGAGGGAACAAGGACTCCAGGGAGTGCTCCTTACGCTCGGCTGCCGCCAGGCGTTGTTTTTCGGAAAGGGGCAAGGTCTCCACCAAGCCGCCCACCACGTCTTCGCCCTGGTTGCCCAGCGTGAAATCGCCCCTGGGGTCGATTTCGTCTTCCGAAGTCCACGGGTTGTGGGTGAACATGACACCCGAACCCGATGCCAGGTCCAGGTTTCCGAAAATCATGGTCTGAATGGTCACCGCGGTGCCCCAGTTTTCCGAAAGCCCCATGATTTGCCGATAGGTGATGGCCTTGGGGAAAAACCAGGATTCCATGACCTGACGGATCGCCGTAAACAGCTGCTCCACCGGATCGTCGGTGATGTCGATCCTGGCCTGGCGTGTGTATTCCCGGTAGCCGAGGGCCACGTCCCGCATTTCTTCCGGCGTGAATTCCCTCTTGAACACGCGCCCGTATTTCTTTTTGTAATGCTTCATGATGGAGTCGTAATGGTCCCGATCCAAACCGAAGGACATGCCCCACGACTGCACGAAACGCCGATAATTGTCCCAGGCGAACCACGGCTGCCCGCTTTGCCGAATGAGCCCCTCGACGATCTGTTCATTGATCCCCACATTGAGGAAGGTGTTCATCATGCCCGGCATGGACACAACTGACCCGCTGCGTACGGACAACAACAGCGGATCGCGCGGATCCCCGAACCGACGCCCGGATTTTTCCTCCAAATCCGCAATGTGCGCCATCACCCGCGCTTTGAAATCCTCGTTGGACTGCTGCAGGCTTTCGATCACATCCCGGCACCGGAAATACTCCGTGGTGATGATGAAGCCGGGCGGCACCCGTATGCCGAGCGAATGGAGTTGGGTGAGATTGTAGCCTTTATTGCCCAGGTGAATCAAATCGTAGGTGGCTTCGTCAGGGGCGTAAATGCGCGATATGGTCTTTTCCGGATCGTAGCTCAGCAAAAGATCCAGCTTTTCCGTGCTCAGTTCTGCCCTTTGGGTCGAAAGGGTCGTGAGAATACTGCTGATGAAGTGGTCAAAGTACTGCAGACCGAAGGTCCGCGCCACGAGATCGCGCAAGAACGTTTCCGAAATGCGATGCACCCGCTCCTCGGCCCTTTCCCCCATGTCGTGGCGGCGATAGCGCGGCAAAAGCTCCCCCGACTGACTCAACTGCCGAATGATGACCGCGAGATTCTCCTCGTGAACCGCATTGTAAAAGGTCTGGATGATCTGCTTGATGGCTTCCGAAAAGCCTCGAAAGATATCCATGTACTGCGAATGGGAAAACCGGCGGATCTGCAAGGCCCGCTGAAAGAGTTCCTCCTGACGGTCCAGGCGTCGGGATGTGATCCCATCGAGGGCCAAAGCCTTGATGAAAAGAGGCAGAATGCGGCTGATGCGGAAAAAGGTGGCCCGCGTGATGAAACTCAGGTTGAAGGACAGAACGATCTCTTCGAAAAGGACGTTGGCCAGGTTTTCAAGCCGGAAAGTCAGCCCGAGAGCGTCGAACTTTCGTTCACTGTAGGAGCCGTACATGGAAGGAATATCCACAGCGATATGCCGCTTGAGATAGATATTTTCCACATACGTCATTTCTTCTTCGGTGAGAAGGATTTCCTTGAGCTGTTCCAGATAGTCCAGGATCGCTTCCAGCTTGGCCAGGGGGTCTCGGCCTCGCAGCGCCCCTTCCAGCGGACGGGGATCGGGGAGCCCCAACTGAACGGCCCGCCGCAGATGGATGTGAATATCCTTGAAACTCAACGCATATTTTTCGTGCAGCAGCTGATAGAAACGGATCATCAGGAAGGCCCGCTGTTTTTCTCGCGCCGACACGCCGTCCACGTCCTCGATCTTCTTTCGGACGCTCTCTTCCGAAAGATCCAGCAGATCCTTCACATGATGCACGCCGTCCTCACCGGAAAAGATTCGGCAAAAGAGGCGATGCATCTCGTCCACAAAGGGCCCCGATTCGGTGATGTCCCGAAAAACCTCGGGCGGGACGAATTTCTTGAGCGGTTCTTTGTCCAGGGTGTGCCAGAAGTGAAAGATGGCTTCAATAAAGAGCACGATCAGGTTGTTGCTTTCCACGTGACTCTGTTTGCGCAGGAAGTGAATGAGCGGGTCCCCCCGTTGGGTGATCTCGTCCACATCCGTGGAAACCGCCCTGAGCAGGCCTTCGGCGCCCACTTCGTTGAAATACACGGGAAAAAGTTTGGTCAGCTGTTTGACCAGGTTGTAGAGAGGCCCGATGGGCGCGTGCAGGAGCAGGCTCACGTCCTTTTGAAACAGGTCCGTGTCCCGGACATAGATGCCGCCGAGAAACAGATTGACAATAAGAGCGGAAAGCAGGGTACGGGTGCGGCGAGGATTCTTGCGGATGAGGTCCAGCCACACGCGGATGTTGGTCAGATGCGCCGGGTTCACCTGGACCTGCCAGTACTGGGAAACCCCTTTGAGCTTGGGCGTCTGAAACCCCAGCCAAATCACATGCCGCACAAAGAACTCGATGAGGTCCCGGTCGTCCGTCTGAAGGATTTCCAGGCCGACGGTGCGCACGCAGTGCAGCGCCGCTTCCGGATAATTGTTGAGGCAGCCTCGAAGCACCTGAAGGAACCGGGTGAGTCGAGGCCTGAGCATTTCCTGGGATTCCTCGCGGATCCAGCGCCCCACGTCCATATTCATGGCCCGCAGGGTCTCTTCGTGGATGGGCTCCAAACCCTTGGTTTCCATAATCCGCAAGCGCAGCAGCATGCTTACATGGCCCGCCTGCTCGGGCGGAACGGCTCGGCCCACCTTGTCCGCAAGCTGCTGATAGGCCCGCACCACGTCTCGAAAATCCGGAAGATCGCACAACTGTTCCACCGCCCGGCGGGGGTCCTTTTCGGCGGCGATGTTCCTGACGCGCCGCAGGGCCCGTTCGTGGTCCGCTTTGAGAAGCGGCGAAAACAGCGGGCGCCACCCCTCCACGTCTTCCTCATCGCGGAGCTGCCGGCTGAGCCAGGCCAGAGGGTCTTCCCGTTCGGCCCAGAAGGTGTGGGTGACCGTGAGAAGCCGTTCCAGAAGGCGGCGGCCTTCCTCAAAGGAGGCGGGAAAAGACCACAGGGCCAGGCATCGGGTCAGAAGCTTCTTGGGCTGGTAGAAACTGCGGACGACCCACTCGAAAGAAGACGGCTCGAGATCGCACAATTTGGCGAAGCACCATCGCAGGAGTCCTCCGTGGGCCGCCCCGTGCGGCAGCGGATCCTCATCCCCGAGGCTCGGCACCTCCAAGGACACCTCACGGCACAACTCGGGGGCTTCCTCGGCGATCTTCAGCCACAAGGCGATGAGGTGATCCGCGGCCGTGGCCTGGGTCTTGGGATTTCCCGCATCGGTGAGGGCATGGAGGAAAATGCGGCTCAACAGAACCACCACCCCGGCGCTGTCGCGGTAATCCCGATACAAGCGGAGGTTTCCTGTGGCGTAACGCCACGCTTCCTGAAGCACGTACGCCCAGTTGCGGTACCGGTGATGGTATTCCAGGAGAAGATCCCGGGCTTGCTTCTCCTTACCGGCGTAACCCCGCACGGCGTCCACCAGCACCTCATGGCCGGGGTCCACCGTCACCGGCACGTTGGTCACCATGAGGTTTTTCACGAGCGCTTCGGATTGCACGCTCGCGCTTCTCGGGCTTTGCATCAACACGACCCCTCTCCATCCATGAAGCCGGCGTCCGAAAACAGCCACCGGGACCTCCAGCCGCGGTCCATTTCCAATTCCATGAGCACCGCCGGCTCCTTGATCCCTTCGTAATAGTTGGGCCGCAGCCCGGACGGCCGAAAGCCGACGCTTTCGTAAAGCTGCTGGGCTGGGCGGTTGCTGCGCCGCACTTCCAAAAAGGCCACCCGGGCGTTTTGCGTGCAGGCTTTGTGCAAGGCCGCCAGGAGCAACCGCCGTCCGACACCGCGCCGTCTCACGGCGGGATCGACGGCAAGATTGAAGATCTGCACTTCGTCCGCCACAAGCCAGACGCAGATGTAGCCCACGATCCGGCGCCGATCGTCGGCCGAGCGCGCCACCAAGTTCAGGGCCTGGGGCCGTGACAGCTCCTCCACAAAAAAGGATTCCCGCCACGGATCCACGTGACTGGCCCTTTCAATGTCCAAGACGGCCGGGATGTCTTCGGGCTGCATCGGCTCAATGAGAAGGGGCAGAGGAGCGCCCATGGTCCGACTCCCGTCCCTTGGCCTCCGTTTTGGAAGCCAGGATTTCGCTGGCCAAAGCGATGTGGCGACGTCCGTAGTCCCTCAGCACTTGGGCGGCCTCTCGGACAGGCAGGGAGTTTCGGATTTCCGCGAACTTGATCAGCATGGGAAGATTGAAGCCGCTGAGAACCTCCACACGGGAACCGGCAAAGGAAAGAGCCACGTTGGAAGGGGTGCCGCCGAAAAGGTCCGTGACGACGACCACACCATGTCCGCCGTCCACCTCCCGAAGGGCCTCGGAGAGCTCGCGCACCATCTCGTCCACCGGCGTGTGCGGATCCATGGAAACGGCCCGAACAGCTTCCAGCGGCCCCAGAATGAGCTCGGCCGCCTTGACCATTTCCTGGGCCACACGGCAATGGGCGGCAACGACCAATCCGATTCTCGACATCTTGCGCTCTGTCTCCCGCTTTTTGAGCACAGCTCGGCCCCTGGGGCCTCAGCCGTCCAGGTGCACGTCCCGATGAAATAACACGGTATAATAACCCGCCGCACGGACTCTGTCAGCAAGGCGCTCGGCGATCACCACCGATCGGTGTTTGCCTCCCGTGCAGCCCACGGCCACCGTAAGATAGCGCTTGCCTTCCTGCACGTATTGCGGGAGCAATTTGAGCAAAAGGGCCGCATAATCGTCCAGGAACTGGACCGCCTCGGGATGACTCAGCACCCAATCGCGCACCGGTGCCTCACACCCGCTCAAAGGCCTCAAAGCGTCCACAAAGTACGGGTTGGGCAGAAACCGGACGTCCACCACCAAATCGGCTTCAAAGGGCAGGCCGTATTTGAAGCCGAAAGACAAAACCTGCACACTGATTCTTTCCCGATCGCTCACTAGGGAATACGAGCGGGTGATGAGCGCCTTGAGCTGGTGGACGGAAAAGTCACTGGTGTCCACGATGCGGGTGGATCGGGCCCGCAAGGACGCAAGCTCCTCCCGTTCCTTCTGAATCGCCGCCAGCAACGACGACTCCTGCGTGCCGATGGGATGAAGGCGCCGCGTTTGGCTGAAACGCCTTTGCAGCACTTCCGTGGTGGCTTCAAAAAACAGGATTTCCAGAGTGTAGCCCGCCGATTCCACCTGCTGCAGGAGTCGATCGCAGTCGTGGAGGAAGCTTCGGCCGCGAATGTCAATGCCGAGGGCCACTTTCTTGAGATCGGGTCTGTCCTGTTCGCACAATGCCACAAAATGGGGAAGCAGCGGCACCGGCAGGTTATCGATACAAAAATAGCCGATGTCTTCAAAAGCCTTGATGGCCGTGCTCTTGCCCGACCCCGAAAGCCCTGTGACAATGACCAGGTGTGTGTCCTTCTTCGGCATCTTCTCCCCGCCTGTGGCTTACACGCCGCTGTGGACGCCCGAATCCGTCCTTGAAGGCGCCATCCATCTCGAAAGCCTGCGCCTTTGCCCTTTCATGGAAGCTCAAAGCTTTTCGGTTCAGATCCCATGCGCCCGGGACTTTTCGGCATGATGCTGTTTTTCGGCTGATGATAGAAAGAAAACGGGGAGTCGGGGCCTTGCCCAACTCCCCGCAAAACCGGATCGGCACACGGCTTAAAAATCGTCGTCTTCCTGCTTGATAATTTCGAAAATTTCCTCTTGCGACGCGGCAAGCCCCAGGCGACGGCGCACGGCGGCGCTTTTCAGAAACCGGGCGATCTTGGCCAGGGCCCTCAAGTGGATGCCCGCACAGTTTTCCGGAGCCACCAGCAGGAAGAAAAGGTGGGCGGGCTTTCCGTCCATGGATTCGAAATCGATCCCTCGGCTCGACCGACCGAAGGAAAGGACCAGTTGGTCCAGGTTTTCGATTTTGCCGTGGGGAATGGCAATCCCTTCCCCGATGCCCGTGCTTCCCAGCTTCTCCCGCTCCAGGAGCACTTCCAGCAAGCGAGCCCGATCCAGTTGGGGTTTATGGCGGAGCAGCGCGTCCGTCAGCTCTTCCAAAACCTCTCTTTTGGTCTTCGCTTCCAGTTCGGCGATGATGGCCTCTTTGGGCAAGATGTCCACAATCTTCATCAACCCTTCGGGATCCTCCGTCGATGCCGTTTCCCCTTCGCGGGGGCCGTTGTCTGGGTCACTTGTCCCGTGGGTCATTGCACGGGTTCGATCAATCCGTAATTGCCGTCTTTGCGGCGATACAGCACGTTGACGCTCATGGTGGCCCGGTTGGTGAACACCAGAAAATCGCCGTTGGACAGATTGAGCTGCATGACCGCCTCGTCCACGTCCATGGGTTTGGCGTAAAGCTGCTGCGTGGTCACCACGCGCGGCTCCAAGGCCTCTTCGGCGGGCCATTCGAGAATGTTCATCATGAGCTTTTGGGTGCGTTCCGACGCCGATGGCTTTCGGTTTCGAAGTTTTTCTTTATACTTCTTCACCTGGCCTTCCAATTTGTCCACCACCATATCGATGGCGGAATACATATCTTCCGTTTCTTCCCTGGCGTTGATGCGAACGCCGTTGGATTCCACGGTCACGTCGGCGATATGCCGAAATTTTTCCACCTGCAGCACCACATGGGCTTCGATGGGCTCTTCAAGGTATTTTTTGATCCTGGAAACCTTGTCTTCCGCATAGGTTTTCAACGCCTCGGAAGGTTCCGTGTGTCGAAACGCCACATTAATCTGCATAGGCACACTCCTTGTTCTCGTCCATGCCTGAATCCTCGCCGGCCCCTGGGCATCACGTTCCCCAGAGCACGCGCTTTCTTTTGTGGGACGGAAGAATGCCAAGCATCTCCCGATACTTGGCCACCGTCCGGCGCGCAATGCGAATGTTTTCTTTTTGCAGGAGATCGACCAAGTCTTTATCGCTATACGGGTTGGCCGGATCTTCGTCCCGAATGAGCCGGCGAATGCGTTCTTTGACGCTTTCCGAAGCGACAGCTTCCCCCACGACACTGTTTATGGAACTGTTAAAGAAATATTTCAACTCAAAAATCCCCTGAGGCGTGTGCATGTACTTATTGGTCGTAACCCTACTGATGGTGGATTCGTGCATGCCCACATCCTCCGCCACATCCCTCAGGACCATGGGTTTAAGGTAGGCGATCCCTTTTTCGAAAAACTCCCTCTGAAAGTTGACGATACTCTGCGCCACCTTGTACAAGGTGCGCTGCCTTTGATGAATACTCTTGATGAGCCACGCCGCCGAGCGCAGTTTGCCTTGGATGTATTCCTTGGCTTCTTCCGGCACCGCCGAATCCCGGCGTAAAGCTTCCTTGTAATAAGGGTTGACCCTGAGTTTGGGCATGCCGTCTTCATTGAGCACGACCACGAACTCATCATCCACCTTGATGACATAAATATCGGGACTGACGTAATGCACCTCTTCTTCGCTGTAAGCCCTTCCCGGCTTGGGATCCAAGCTCAGAATGACCTCCACCGCCGCCTGCACTTCTTCCTTGGGCCGCCGAAGCACCTTCACCAATCCCTGATAGTTCTTGTTTTCCAGATAGGGCAAGTAGTGCTCGATGATGGTTTCCACCAGCCCGTTGGGAATATCCAGGCTGCGGGCCTGAATAAGGAGGCATTCTTGCAGGGTGCGGGCGGCCACACCCGGCGGATCGAATCCCTGGACCTTCTTGAGCACCTGTTCCACGCGCTCCGCCGGGAACCCGGTGAGCTGGGCGATTTCGTCCACGCCGGCCAGCAGGTAGCCGTCGGAATTGAGGTTGCCGATAATCTGAACGGCGATGTCCCGCTCTTCTTCCGTAAAATCCGACAGGCACAGCTGCCACATGAGGTGATCTTCCAAAGACGGCTTGGAAGTCAACCGCTGCTCGAAGGACGGCTGTTCCTGGTTGGGGTCCCTTTCGTTGGTCACCGGAGCGTAGGTGCTGTAGTCCTCCAAAAAGCTTTCCCAGTCGAAGTCGTCCCGAACCTTTTCCGTAATCTCCACTTCGTCGTAGCGCTCCTCGACCCTCGGCGCCTCCGGTTCGGCCTCGTCCTTGATCCCCCCATCTTCCACCGCTTCCGCGGCTTCCTCCAGAACCGGGTTGACCTCCAACTCCTGCTGGATCGTCTCCAGGAGTTCCAACCGGGAGAGTTGCAGGAGTTTGATGGCTTGCTGCAACTGCGGTGTGATGATCAGTTGCTGCGTCAATTTCATGTGTTGCTTGAGTTCCAAAGCCATAACGTCTTCCCGTCCCTAAAGGCTGAATTCCTGTCCGAGGTAGGTTCTGCGGGCCAGTTCGCTTTGGGCGATCACCTGCGGAGATCCCTGCTCCAGGATCCGCCCTTCGTGCATGATGTAGGCGCGATCGCAGACTCTGAGCGTCTCTCGGACATTGTGATCGGAAATCAACACGCCGATCCCGCGGTCTTTCAAGGAACGGATCAAACCCTGGATCTCCACGACGGCGATCGGGTCGATGCCCGCAAAAGGCTCATCCAACAAAATAAAGCTCGGCTGCGTCACCAAGGCCCGGCTGATCTCCAAACGACGCCGTTCTCCCCCCGACAGCCGGTCCGCCCGACTGCGTTTCAGATGGTCGATGTGGAGGTCCCGCAGCAATTCATGAACCCGCTGCCTTCGCTCTTCCCGGCCGATCTTGAGGGTTTCCATGATGGCCAGGAGGTTTTCTTCCACGGTCAGTTTGCGAAACACGGACGGCTCTTGGGGCAGATACGTGATCCCCTTGCGCGCCCGAAGGTACATGGGATCGCCGACGATGTTGTCCCCGTCCAGATAGACCGCCCCGGCATCGGGCCGAATGATGCCGATCACACTGTAAAAGGTCGTGGATTTTCCCGCCCCGTTGGGACCGAGAAGCCCCACCACTTCTCCCTGATGCACCTCCAAGCTCACGTGATCGACAACGACCCGCCCTCCGTACTGCTTAACCAGGCCATCCGTGCGCAGAACGCGTCCTGAACCCGTCATGGTTTCTGCGGCGCTTCTTTGGGATGGAAAACCGCCTGCACGGGATTGCCGGCCCGACCTTCCACCACGCTTTTCTGGTCTTCAAGGTACAGGGTGATCAGGTCGCCTTGCACCCTGTCTTTGCCCTGAACGAGCACCGGAGCGCCCATGAGCACGATCTTTTGCTCTTTGTTGTAGAGCACGGCTTTTTGGGAGGTGGCCACGCGGTCCCCTTCGGCAATGACCACATTGCCTTCCACTTCGATGCGTTCGATCTGGTCTCCCGTCACTTCTCCCGAGGCGGTGCCCGTCCCTTTGGGCTTTTCCGTGCCGTACACGGTGAGTTTTTGCCCCGTGATGGTCATGGCCCCCTGTTGCACCGTCACGTGGCCTTCAAAGACCACCGTTCGGCTTTTCTGATCGGCCACCATGCGGTCGCTGGCAATGTTGATGGGTTTTTCCGCCTCCTGCCCGGAACGCATGGGAACGGGGCTCCGGCTCTGGGCGCGAAGCGTCGACAGGGGAGGGGCCAGCATCACCACGAGACACAGGAGCGCCGCTAGGCATCGCGGCCCTTGTCGGGAGCCCGCCGGAAAACGCTTCCAGGCCTTTCTTTCGTCACGCATCATTTTCCATTCCGCACCGAAAAGAGTCCCCGCACCAAGGCCCGAACCTCTCCTTCCACAAAAACCGTGGACGTCGCCAAGTCGTACTGCCATTGATTGCCTTGGAGATCCACCTGAGGCCCCATGAGACGGACAGGGGCCTGGGACCGGATTTTCTGCGCCCCATGATCGTAATAGACCTTGTCGGTTTCGACCTCGTAGCCTTGCGGCACGCGGGCCGTCACGCGACCCCACAACTCGATGTCCTTGCGGCCCGTATGGAGCAGGCCGTAATCGCTGGCCAGGTGGACTTCCCGGTCGCTTTCCATGAAAAGCGTCAGATCGACCCGGCTCAGCAGGGTCTTTTGCTCCCCTTCGTAGTATTTCGCTTCGTGGGCCTTGATGCGCCATATGGGCTTGCCTTCCCGAACTTCCGTGTAGTCCATGTCGGTGAGGCGAATGTCCGAATCCACGGCCGGGGCGGACAACACCCCGTCCGCGGCCCTGTCCTTCTTTGTCTTCAGGAAGGCGTGGGAAAAAAGGGCCGCCACCCCGACGGCCGCCGCCACAAGCAGCCATGGGACCACCTTCCCCGGACCTTTCATGCAGTTTTCGACTCCCTTCGTCTTTCGGTCAAATCCCAAGGGTATTTAACACGCGCTCTTTCGCACTGTAAAGGATCATGCCCGACACCCGAGGATTGACAGGCCCGCTTTTTGCCTTTACGTGAGAAGGGACGACGGTTCGGGATAAGGCCCATTTTCTCACGGCATCAAACGAGGGCAAAGGCGATGACGGACTGCATCGTTGTGGGGGCGGGCCCCGCAGGAGCCTGCGCCGCCCGCCGGGCGGCAGAGCGTGGCCTGAAGACGGTGTGTTTCGAAAAAGAGCGGTTCCCTCGGCACAAGCCCTGCGGCGGTGCCCTGTCCATGAACGGCGTCAAAGCCCTGGGCTTCGCCTTGCCTGAAACGGTCCAGGAAGGCCTGGTCTACGGCCTTCGAGCCATTTACGGCGACCGCAGGATGGAAGCCCGCCGATCCCGCCCCATCGCCGTCATGGTGCGCCGCGAGGCCTTCGACCATTTGCTCATGGAAAAGGCCCGGGAATCCGGCGCCGAGATTCACATGGAGCAGAGGGTCCTGCGCCTAGAGGAGGCTGAAGCCCACGTCACGGTGGAAACCTCCACCGGCGTGTATCAAAGCCGATACGTGATTCTCGCCCATGGGGCCACCGGCATCCTCAACCGGCGACACCCGGGCCCGGGAACCAAAGGGCCGCGGTGGAAAGCCGTCACCCGCCGCCTTGATGCCTCGGCCCCCTGGCTGTGCTCCCGAAAAGACGATGGCATGTTGGAATTTTTTTTCGACGCCTACCCCCATGGGTACGGCTGGGTCTTTCCCCTGCGAGGGGCCTTTTCCATCGGGGTTGGGGGATTGCACCACAGCCGGTGGCAAACCGGCAAAGCCTTCGGCGGTTTTCTCAAGAGGCTTGGGGCTTCCCGAGAAAGTCGCTACAGCGGCAGCGCCATCCCCTGTTGCGGCATCGCCCCCGTGCTCGGCTCCCGGCGGATCCTGTATGCCGGGGATGCCGGCGGTTTTGGGGAAGCCTTTTCCGGGGAGGGCATCTTTTACGCCATGCGCTCAGGCCAGTTGGCGGCGGACACCATCGCCGACGCCGTCCAAGGAACCCTGCGCCTCCCTCTCCCTCAAGCCTATCGATCCCGATGCCTGCAGGTCTTGGGGGACAACCTGATCTATGCCGCTTTTTTTGCCCGCTGGGTGTATTATTTTCCCGGGTTTTTCGTCGCCCTTTTCGCCCGAAAGCCCCCGTGGGCCCGCGATTTTCTCGGCATCCCCATGGGCGAAACCACCTACAAGCGGTTTCTGCTGAATCGGTTCAGCCGAGGTCTTCTTGGAAATACCGGGCGGTGACGCCTTCCCAGAGGCCCTGCACCTGAAGGATCAGCTCGCAGATTTCCCGTGCGGCCCCTTTGCCGCCGGGGCGTTTGGTCACATAATGGGCGTAAGGCTTCACATGGTCCACGGCGTCCTGAACACAGACGGCGAAGCCCACGCGGCGCATGACCGGAATGTCAATCAAATCGTCGCCCACGTAAGCCATGTGCCGGTCTTCCAGACCGGTGGCCGCCCTGATTTTTTCATACGCTTCCACCTTGCGGTGGATGCCCTGGTAGACGTGCTCGATGCCCAGCCCCTTGGCCCGATGGTCCACGGACGCGCAGAACCGTCCGGAAATCAGGGCGGCCTGCAGGCCGCAGCGTTGAAGCAGTTTGATCCCGTGGCCGTCTTTGACATCAAAGGTTTTGGATTCGGACCCGTCGTCGTGGATCGTGATCCCTCCATCGGTGAGCACCCCGTCCACATCGAAGATCACGAGCCGCACGGAAAGAATGCGCTCCTTGAGCGCCTCGTCCACGGCAACGACACTGGATTCATCTCTCATGAGGCCCCCTTGGCGAAACTTGACCGTTGTTTTGGCATGTCCTCTTTCTTCCAGACGGCTGGGCGGGCATGGAAAAGCCGTCACGCTCCGACAAAGGGAGAGGGCGGCGGGCCCTGAAGCCGGAAGGGATGCTTTCGCGTGGTTTCATACAGGTCTTTGAGTGCGCTCAAAACGGCGAAGGCCTCATGGAGAGGCAGGGAATTGGGGCCGTCACACAGAGCCCTGTCCGGATCTTCGTGGACTTCCATGAAAACCCCGTCCGCTCCGGCCGCCACGGCCGCCCGCGCCAGACTCTCCACATAGCGCCGCTCCCCTCCCGACGCCGTGCCCTGCCCGCCGGGAATCTGCACGCTGTGGGTCGCATCGAAAACCAGGGGATAGGGGGAACGGCTGAGCAGGGTCACCGAGCGCATGTCCACCACCAGGGTGTTGTACCCGAAGCAGGTGCCCCGTTCCGTGATGAAGATCTTTTGGTTTCCGGCGCTTTGCGCTTTGCGCACCACCTGGAACATGTCCCAGGGGGCCAGAAACTGGGCCTTTTTCAGATTGATGGGTTTTCCCGTCTTGGCAGCGGCCACCACCAAATCCGTCTGCCGAGCGAGAAAGGCGGGAATTTGCAGCACATCCGCCACCCGGGCCACCGGGGCCGTCTCTTCCACCGAATGGACGTCGGTGACCACCGGCACCCCCACTTCGGCGCGGACACGCTCCAGGATTTTCAGCCCTTCCACCATGCCGGGACCCCGGTAGGAATCGATGGAGGTACGGTTGGCCTTATCGTAAGAACTCTTGAAGATGTATGGAATATCCAGATCCCGACAGATCCGGGCAAGGGCGGACGCCACACGCAGGGCCAACCCCTCGCTTTCCAAGACACAAGGGCCCGCCATGAGAAAGAAGCGCTCCTTGCCGAAGGGAAGACCGCGAATCCAAATGGGGGAAGCCGCTTCGTTCACCAGGGTTTACTCTCTTTCGTGGGCCGCAGGACCAGGATCCGCACCGGACACGGCCTCCTTCGGAAATCTCCTTTCGGAAAACTCCAGGGCCTTCTTCACAAAGGCTTTGAAGAGGGGGTGAGGATCCATGGGTTTGGATTTGAATTCCGGATGAAACTGGCAGCCCAAAAACCACGGATGATCGGGCAGTTCGACGATTTCCACCAGGTTGCGATCCGGCGACAGGCCGGTAAAACGCATGCCGGCGTTGCCCAAAATATCCCGGTATTCGTTATTGAATTCGTAGCGGTGGCGGTGTCGTTCGGAAATTTCCACCTTTTGGTAGGCCCGGTAGGCGAAACTGTCCGGCTCCAGCAGGCACGGGTAGGCCCCCAGGCGCATGGTGCCGCCCAAATCGGACCCTTCGTCCCGCCGGACCAGGCGGTTGTTTTTGTAATCGAACCATTCGCGCATGAGAAAGATCACTGGATGGGGCGTGTGCTTGTCGATTTCCATACTGTGCGCCCCTTCCAACCCCGCCACATGCCGGGCGAATTCCACCACCGCCATCTGCATGCCGAGGCAAATACCGAAGAAGGGCACCTTGTGGTCCCGAGCGTAGCGGATGGCCTTGATCTTTCCCTCGATGCCCCGTGAACCGAACCCGCCGGGCACCAGGATGCCGTCGGCCTGATGGAGCAGCGCTTCCCCGCCCGATCGTTCCACGTTTTCCGAATCGATGTAATCCAGCTTCACCCGGGCGTCGTTGGCCGCCCCGCCGTGGGCCAACGCTTCGTTGAGGCTCTTGTAGGACTCCCGCAGGTCGATGTATTTGCCCACCACGGCGATGGTCACTTCACGGGACGGGCTCTTCATGCGCCGGATGAGCTCCCGCCAGTCGTCCAACTGGGGGGCTCGAGTCCAGATGTTGAGCTTTTTCAGAATCTTTTCGTCCAGCCCCTCGTCATGGAAACACAACGGCACCTCGTAGATGCACTCCACATCCTTGGCCGTGATCACGCAGTCGGGCTCCACGTTGCAAAAATGGCCGATCTTGGCCTTGATGTCCTTGGAAAGGGGAAACTCGGTGCGGCACAGCAGAATATCCGGCTGGATGCCGATGCCGCGCAGTTCCTTGACGCTGTGCTGAGTGGGCTTGGTTTTCACTTCCCCCGCCGCCTTGACGTAGGGCACCAGCGTCACATGGATGTACAGGGCGTTTTCCCGACCCACGTCGATGCGAAACTGGCGGATGGCCTCCAAAAACGGCAGGCTTTCGATATCGCCGACGGTTCCGCCGATTTCCACGATGACCAGGTCCACGCCGTCGGCCACGTGCCGAATGCATGCCTTGATTTCGTCGGTCACGTGGGGAATGACCTGCACCGTTCCCCCCAGATAGTCCCCTCGGCGTTCCTTGGTGATGACGCTGTAGTAAATGCTTCCCGAGGTGTAGTTGTTGCGCTTGCTCATGCGCGCGTGGGTGAACCGTTCGTAATGGCCGAGGTCCAGGTCCGTTTCCGCCCCGTCATCCGTGACGTAGACTTCCCCGTGCTGAAAGGGATTCATGGTCCCGGGATCCACGTTGATGTAGGGGTCCAGCTTCTGCAGCGTGACCCGAAGCCCTCGGCTTTCCATGAGCGCCCCGATGGAGGCGGCGGCAAGCCCTTTGCCCAGGGAAGACAGAACCCCGCCGGTGATGAAAATGTATTTGGGGTCTCTCAAAGCCCGTGTCCTTTCTTCCTGCGTTCAAGGCACACACGTGCCGACGTGCGCGTGTTCCGTCCCACGGCGCCCAGTATAGCGGAAGGACACTTCAAGTCAACGCGGCCTCTTTGACCTCGAAGCTTCCCACTATGTACGATTTTTCTCTTGCAATCCCCGGGCACTTTTCTTAGGCTTTGAACCGAAGGGGGCCCAGGTTGGGGTAAGCCCGCCGCCGCGTAAAATGCACCGATCAGCCAATCTTATCCTTTCGACCGGCAGGTTCCGGCCATGATCGTTCGCCACTGGATGACCACGGATGTGGTGACCACCACCAAGGAAGCGTCCGTCCAGGATGCTTTGAAGCTCATGAAGCGCCATTCCATTCGGCATCTGCCCGTGGTGGAGGCGGACGGCACGTTGGTGGGCTGGGTTACGGACGCGGACCTACGCAGTGTGCTCATCGCTTCCATGCTGGAAGAGCTTTCCGTCGAGGACGTCATGGTGCGGCGCCCGATTACCGTCAGCCCCGACGATTCCCTGGAAACGGCGGCCCAGCGAACCTTGGAAAACCGCATCGGCGGGCTTCCCGTCGTGGAAGGCCACAAGCTCGTCGGCGTGATCACCGTGGTGGACATTCTTTCCGCTTTTATTTCCATGTTGGGGTTGATGCAAAGTTCCAGCCGCTTGGACGTCAAACTTGCAGGCCCCAGCCAGAGCTTGGACGGCGTGACACGGCTCCTGCAGGACAAGGGCGCCGAAATCATCAGTGTCTGTTACGTGCAGCCTACGGTCGGCGACGAGGCCGTGTATTCCTTTCGGATCAAGAAGTGCCCCATGGACCCCATTATCGGATCCTTGAAGGAGGAAGGCATCGAGGTCGTTTCTGCAGAAGCCTGATCAAGTGCGATGCCGGAAAGGCTCGCCGGTAAGGCCCACGAACCGAGGCACCACCGAGACATTTTCCACCGCCGTTCGCGACGGACCATCTCCCGCGCGCACCTCCCGCTCATCCTCCTCTTTCCCTTCCCCTGCGCTCCCCATGGTGCGGGCTTTACCGTGTTTCCCGATGTTTCGATCCGCACGGTTGTCGCCGCTTGGGCGCGCCCCCGGCGGATGCATTTTTCACCATCCCCGACAAGGCGATCGGTTCGCAAAAGGAGGTGATGCGCAGGACGGATTCGTTCCCAGTGAGTCCCATACGATGCCGCGCGTCGACACCGCACCGGCATCCATGTCCAACGTGCAGGTCAAGGAGGAAACGAGCATGGCGAGAATACCGGAAAATTATCTCCCCCCAAAGGACATGTGGCCCGAATACATCGTGCCGGACGAATTCGCCGACACCCCCATGGAACTCAATCTCGCCGACTATTTGCTAGACAGGCATGTGCGGGAAGGGCGGGGAGACAGCATTGCCATCAAGTTCATGGACAAGCAGTTCACCTACGCCCAGTTGCAGCAAATGGTCAACAAGTTCGGCAATGCCCTGAAGGCCGCCGGGGTGGAACCCCAGGACCGCATCGGCATCCGCCTGGTCAATTCACCGCAAGCTCTCGTCACCATCTTCGCCATTGAAAAGATCGGGGCCATCCCCATTCCCACCTCGCCCCTGTGGTCCAAGGAAGAGGTGGCCTTCGTCGTGAACAATGCGGAAATGAAATACTTCGTGGTCAACGCCCCGCTGATGGGCCCCGTGGAGGAAGCGAAGGCGGATTTTGAGTACGGCACGAAGGTCATCGTCATCGGCGGCAACCCCGAGGAAGTCAAGGCGCAGGGCAACCTGGTCTATGAGGAAATGCTCCAGCAGGGATCCCCCGATCTGGAAGCGACCATGCTCAAGGCCGATGACATCGGCGTCATCCTCTACACCTCGGGAACCACGGGCATGCCCAAAGGCTGCGTGCATTTCGTGCGGCCCGTGATCATCGAATCCAGGCTGGTCAACAAGTACGTCTACAATCTGAAACCGGGCGACATTCTGGGCGGCGCCGCTCCGGTGTCCTTTGCGGCGGGCTTCGGCACCTTCACCTTGATTCCGTTCGAAGGCGGCGCGGGCATCTCGCTCCTGCCCAAGTTCGCTCCCGCCGACATGATGGAGCTCATCGAAAAGCACAAGATCACCGTGCTCACGGGCCTTCCCACGGCCTATCGGGCCTTGATGAAGTTTCCCGACTTCAAGAAATACGACTTCAGCAGCGTCCGTTTGTGCACCTCCGGCGGCGACGCCCTGGGCGCCGAGACCCTGGAGGGCTGGATCAAACTCACGGGCCAGCCCATCTGGGAAGGCTTGGGCGGCACCGAAATGCTTCACCTGCTCACCTCCAACACCCTCAACCCCGAACCCGTGCCCAACTCCATCGGCAAGGCCCTGCCCGGCGTGCTCGTGCGGGTTGTGGACGCCGAATGGAACGACTGCAAGCCCAACGAAGTGGGCAGCATGATCATCAAGGGCCCCTCGGGCACCCTCTACTGGAAGCCTTACGTGGACGGGGAACGGCTTCTCAAGTCTCAGCAAAAAGGCGTCAAGAACGGCTGGAACCAGATGGGCGATGCCGTCTACATGCGCGAGGACGGCAACATCTTCTTCGTGTCCCGCGAAGACGACATGATCAAGAGCTCGGGTTACCGCATCGGGCCTGCCGAAGTGGAAGAAGCCATCCTCAAGCATCCCGCCGTGGCGGACGTGGGGGTGATCGGCGTGCCGGATCCGGAAAAGGGCCAGGTCACCAAAGCCTTCATCGTGCTGAAACCCGGCTATGAAGGCGGAGACGCTTTCTTCGAAGAATTGAAGGAATTCCTCAAACAACACATCGCCGTCTACAAGCTGCCGCGTCTGGTGGAATACGTGGATTCGCTTCCGAGAACGCCCACCGGAAAGCTGCTGCGGCGCATGCTGAGAAAGTAAGCGTTTCGAGGCCGGCACCGAACCGATGAGGCGGCATGGGCTCTATGCCGCCTCATCCATTTCGGTTACACTCCTTCAACACAGGACAGAGCGCTCGCCTCCAGGGTCTTTGGTGGCAGAAAGGAGTTGGCCATGGGGTACAAGATCACCGTTTTGTGTGAAAACACCGTCCCGGTGCCGGGGCTCATCGGAGAACACGGCTTTGCCGCTTATGTGGAAACCCCGGACGCCGTGCTCCTTTTCGACACCGGCCAGGGATTCGGCCTCATTCAAAACGCCCTGCGCCTCAAGAAAGACCTGACCAAGGTGGACAAGCTCGTGCTCAGCCACGGCCACTTTGACCACACGGGCGGCATGCTGGCGTTCCTCGGCGTCCGCGGCCCCTGCCCGGTGGCGGCCCATCCGGACGTCCTTTTAGAACGGTTCCGCTACATGCCGGTGGGCCCTGTGGAAAAGCCCGTCTCCATCGGCATGCCCTGGAGGGAGGCCTATTTGGTGACGCGGGGCGCCCAGTTCCAGTGGGTGGAAAGTTTTTCGGAAATCGCCCCCCATGTGTTCCTGTCCGGAGAGGTGCCTCGGCGCACGGACTTCGAAACGGGGGATCCCAAGTTCATCATTCGATCCAATGGGGACTGGACCCCGGATCCGTTTCGCGATGACTACTCCCTGGCCGTCAAGACCGCCAAAGGGCTCGTCGTCCTTCTGGGATGCGCCCATGCGGGATTGATCAACATTCTGGAGCACCTGACGAGCCAATCCGGGGAAAGCCGGGTTTACGCCGTGCTCGGCGGAACCCATCTCGGCTTTTCGCCTGCGGCCCAATTGGACAAGACCATGGAGGCCCTCAAGAAATTCGATGTACAGATTCTGGCCGTGAGCCACTGCACCGGGCAGGCACCCATCGCCAGGTTGTCCGCCGAATTCGGGTCCCGTTTCGCCTTTGCCCCCGTGGGCTACGTGCTCGAGGTGGACGCCTGAAGCCTGCGTGTCCATGAACCATCTTGCCCCTTCCGGCCCCATGGCCTATGGTGGGCTCGACAGCGCGCCGAGAGCGGTCCGGGGACGTGGCCCGAAGGAGAAAGGGAGGAGGGGGACGATGCCTTTTGCGCGGCTTTTTCTACGGTTCGTTTTCACCTGGGCCCTTGTGGCGGGGCTCGCCCACGGGGGATATGCGGCGGCGCCCGTGCGCCTCGGGGCTATCAACCCTTTGACGGGAAAGCTTGCCAATCACGGCCAGGAAATCCTGAGCGGCATCGAAGTCGCCGTGGACGAAATCAATGAGGGCGGCGGCCTTGCGGGTCGTCCCGTTCAGTTGGTTTCGCGGGACGATCAAAGCCAGCCGGAAACGGCCGTCAACCAAGCCCAGGACCTGATCTATCGGGAAAAAGTGACGGCCTTGACAGGCGGGTATGTGGACTCGCTGGTGGGCCCCATCAGCCAACTGGCCTTGAAGGCCCGAATCCCTTACGTGGCCTCGGCAAGCCTGCAAAAAGACCTGACCCTGGAAGGCAAAAACCCCTTCTTTTTCCGCATCTCCCACCTGGACGGGGTGACGGAACCCCTGTGCCGGTTCCTTCCTGAAGCGATGCCGGGAAAAAAGGCGGCCATTTTGCACGCCGCCACACCCGGTGCCACGGAATTTTCCCAGGTGCTTTTCCAGTGCCTTCGACGCGCCGGGGTCGAATTGCCCCTCGTGGAAAAGTTCCGGCCCGGCACGCCGGACTTCGCCCCTTTTCTTCTCAAGATGCGCTCCCTGCACGCGGACGTTCTCATCAGCGCCGGGTTTTTTCCGGATCACTTGATCCTGGTTCGGCAGATCCGGGAACAGAATATGCCTCTGACGGCCTATGTGGGCCCGTGGGGCATCGCCTACCCGGAATTCATCCAACAGATGGGGCCTGCGGCGGAAAATCTTCTGGGCATGAGTGCCTGGCATCCCGATTTTCCCTACCCTGGAACCGAGGAATCCTCGCGGCGTTTTTCGGAAACCTTTCGGGCTAAATACGGGCGCGATCCCACCTCAACCGTCATGCACGGCTACACGGCCGCCAAGGTGCTCCTCGAGGCCATGCGAACCGTCATCCAACAGGGCGCTCCTCTGGACGGCCCTCACATTGCGGACGCTTTGCGGGCGATGGATGCGACGCTGCCCCTGGGGCGGGTGCAGTTTGACGCCAAGGGAGACCCCCGTCACTATCGGCAGGTGGTGGTTCAGATCCAAAACGGTCGGCTCGTGCCCGTCTATCCCGCGGACCGCGCCCAAGGCACCTGGATTCCCATGAGCGGACCGACGAATTAAGGCGGCGGGCGAACCCATCATGTGGGCCCAATTCCTCATCGGCGTGCTGTCCCTCGGTTTTTTTTATACGCTGACCGCTCTGGGATTTTCCCTGATTTTCGGCGTCACCCACGCGTTCAACCTGGCCCACGGGGAACTCATCGTTCTGAGCGGCTACCTGGCTTACGGCCTCATGAAAACCTACGGCTGGGCCTTTTGGATGACCCTGCCCCTGTGCATGCTGGTTCTCACCGGCGTCCTTGCGGCCATGCACCAGGTGCTGAAAAAGGTGGACGAACCCTTTGCCTTGAATTCTTTGGTCATGACGTTCGGCATGGCCCTGATCGCCCAAAACGTCATGCTGTTTTTCTTCAGCGCCGACTACCGCCTGATTCCGGCCACCGACGCGGCCGTGTTTTCCCCCTTCGGCGGGGTTTCCGTGACGCCAACCCATCTGTGGACTTTTGGGCTGTCTTCGGCCGCCACGGCGGCCGTCTTTCTCGTGCTGCACCGAACCTTCCTGGGCAAGGCCTTGCGCGCGACCATTCAAGAACGCGAGGCGGCCCGACTGGCGGGCATCCATGTGGACCGCATGAAGGGGGTGGCTTTCGCCATCGGCGGGATGCTCATCGGCCTCGCCGGACCCCTCTTCGGGCGCCTGGCCTATCTTCATCCGGCCGGAGGGCTGGAAGCGACCCTCATCGCCATCGTCATCACGATTTTCGCCGGTGTGGGCCACATTCGAAGCCTTCTTTTGGGCGCTTGTATCCTGGCGGCTTTGGAATCGGGGGCTGCGCTGGTGCTGGGGACGAACTGGCGGGAATTGGTGAGCGCTCTGATCCTGATCATGTTGCTGCTGTGGAAACCACACGGATTGCTGGTGGGGAAAAGGTCGGCCCCGGAACTGTGAAAAGACATCCCATCCCTTCCTCTGCGGTCTTCTGGGCGGTGATCGTGGTCCTGGCGGCATGGCCTTTGGCGACGGCCCATCCCCAACTGGTCTGCCGTGTCTTCACCATGGCCTTTCTGTACGCCGTCGTGGCCATGGCGTGGAATCTCACGGCGTTAAGCGGCCTCATCTCGCTGGGCCATGCGGCCTATTTCGGCTTGGGGGCCTACGGAGCCGCCTTGATGGACCATTACGGCTCGGGGCACCTCGCCGTGACGCTCACGGCAGGGGCCCTGGCCGCGGGAATCTACGGCGCCCTGTGCGCCGCCGTCTTTCGAAACCTGCGCGGCGCCACCTTTGCCTTGGTGACGCTCGCCGCCGTGGAAATTCCCAAGGTCATCGCCGACAATTGGGAATCCGTCACCTTCGGTTCTTTGGGCCTGGTGGGGATCCGTCCGCTGCCCGTCGTTCGGGTCGGGCCCGTCGCCATAGACTTGGGAGGAAGCCTGACCGCCCAATACTACGCCCTCCTGCTGGTCCTTCTTGCCGGCACATGGATCCATGGCAAGGCGATCCATTCCCGGTGGGGCTGGGCGCTTCGCGCCGTTCGGGAAGACGAACAGGCGGCGGGCGTCTTGGGCGTCCCCGTGTATCCTTTGCGATGGATCGTCATGACCCTGAGCGCGGTCCTCACCGGGTTGTGCGGCGGCCTCTACGCCCACCTACACGGTTTCGTGGAACCGCCGGTCGTTTTCAGCGCGCACCTTTCGGCCATGCCCCTGGTGCTTTCCATTCTCGGTGGGCGTTTCCGGTGGTTCGGTCCCGCCCTGGGAGCCCTGGTTCTGTACCCGCTGGACCAGCTGGTGCTCCATCCCGTGCTGCCGGCGGGCCATGCCGCCGTTTACGGCCTGGTCATCGTGGGCTCCGTCCTCTTTTTTCCGAATGGCTTGGGATCGTGGAAGAAATGAAACGGGTTTTGGATATCCATCACATCACGGTTCACTTCGGGTCGCGGACGATTTTAAAGGACGTGAGCTTTTCGGTCCACGAGGGGGAAATCGTCAGTTTGATCGGGCCCAACGGCGCCGGAAAGACAACCCTTTTCAACGTCATCTCCGGCCTCGTGCCCGCTTTTTCGGGGGATGTGCTTTTTCTGGGGCGCCCCATCACAGGCTGGCCTCCATACAAGGTGTGTCGCGCGGGCATTGCCCGCACCTTTCAGATTGCGCGCCCCTTTCCGGACATGACCGCCGAGGAAAACGTGCTCATCGGCCTGTGGTTCGGCAAAAACCCCGCCGACGGGCCTCGAACCCTTTCGGACCAACGGGAGGCCGCCGACTTGTTGGACCTTGTCGGGCTCCACGAAAAACGCCGCACGCCGGGAAAAGAACTGACCCTCTCGGAACAACGGCGGCTCGAAGTGGCCCGGGCGTTGGCTACCCGCCCTTCCTTGCTCCTTCTCGATGAAATCGCCGCGGGACTCAGCCCCCATGCGGTCAATCAAGCGGCCCAGCTGGTGCTTTCCCTGCGGGAACGAGGGATGACCATTCTCCTGGTGGATCACTTCCTGAACCTGACGGCGCGCGTCTCCGACCGCCTGGTGGCTCTGGATCAGGGGGAAAAAATCGTGGAAGGTTCACCCCAAGAGGTCCTGCATCACCCGGAAGTCTTATCGGCGTACCTGGGCGAACGCGAGACGGCCGAAGAGGCGTAAGACCCATGGAACCTGCAGAAAACGGCCTTCCTTTGCTCGACGTGCAAAACCTCTGGGCGTCCATCGGCCTGACGCCCGTGCTCCAGGACGTCTCCTTCACCGTGTGGCCGCAGCAGATCGTCGCCATGGTGGGCCCCAACGGAGCGGGCAAGACCACGATCCTCAAGGCCGTGGCCGGCATCATTCGACCGGTTCGAGGTTCCATCCTTTACAACGGCGTTCACACCGAAACCTTGGACGTGGCCGACATCGTCAGGCTGGGCATGGTTTATGTTCCCGAGGGGATGAGCGTCTTTCCCGAAATGTCCGTGTTGGAAAATCTGGAGGTAGGGGGCTATCTTCATCGGCACCGCATTGAAGAGCGCTTGCGCCTGGTCTTCTGTCTCTTTCCCGAACTGGAAGAAAAGAAGCGCCAGAGGGCCGGCGCTTTGAGCGGCGGCGAAAAGCGCATGGTCACCCTCGGCCGGGGCCTCATGGCCGGAGCCCGACTCCTGCTCCTTGACGATCCCTTTCTCGGGCTCAGCCCGAAAGTCGTCCGACGTTTCTGCAGCGCCTTTCAGAAACTTCGGCAGAGCGGCCTGACCCTGCTCATCGCCGGCCAGCATGTGCGCCGCATCCTGCGCGTCGCCGATGTGGCCTTTCTCATCGAGGACGGATCCGTCACCCTGACCGGTCCCGGCCCCGAAATTCTTCGCCACCATCATGTGATCCAGATTCTTTTCGGAAAATCCGACGAAACTAGCCGAATCGCCCCGTGATGTAATCTTCTGTCAGTTTGTGGCGGGGTCGGGTGAAAATGCGGTCGGTGGGGCCCACTTCGATGAGATCGCCCATGTGGAAAAAAGCCGTCCTTTGGGACACTCGGGCCGCCTGCTGCATGGAATGGGTGACAATGACGATGCTGTACTGCTCCCGCAACTCATGGATCAGGTCTTCAATGCGCCCGGTGGCGATGGGATCGAGGGCGGAACAGGGCTCATCCATGAGGATCACTTCGGGGTTGACGGCAATGGCTCGAGCGATGCACAGCCGCTGCTGCTGGCCGCCGGAAAGGCCCGTTCCCGACTGGTGCAGCCGATCTTTCACTTCTTCCCACAACCCGGCTTTCCGTAGGGACGTTTCCACAATTTCGTCCAGTTCGTCGCGGCTTTGAGCTAGGCCGTGAATCTTTGGACCATAGGCCACATTTTCGTAGATGGACTTGGGAAAGGGGTTGGGTTTCTGAAAAACCATGCCCACCTGAGCGCGCAACAGCACCACGTCCAGGGAAGGGTCGTAGATATCCTGTCCGTCCAAGGTGATGGTTCCTGTGACCCGGCACCCCTCGATGGTGTCGTTCATGCGGTTCAGGCAGCGCAGGAAGGTGGACTTGCCGCATCCGGAAGGGCCGATCATGGCCAGCACCTCGTTGCGGCCGATATCGATGGACACATCCCGAATGGCCTGCTTGTCGCCGTAAAAGACATTCACATGGCGGCACGTCATGCGGGGATCGGCCACATGCACATCGCCGACGGTTTTCCCGCCTAAGTCCTGAGATTCTCCAGCCCTCTTTTTCTCCTGCCCCGCCACGGAACGGTCCCCCTGTGCCGGCTCTTTCAGGCCTCTAAGGCTTTTTGCGCTCACGAAGGCATCCATCATCTTACTCAATACCGATCCATTCGCATAGTTTTTGTCCGGGCGCCCTCAAAAAGGGCGCCCGTTTCCGTACGATGTGGCTCGCAAGACTACGGCATGGCGAGCACTTTCATGGCGCGGGCCGCATCACGCATGGAGGCCCTTTCGGCATCCGGCAGCGGAATGAGCCCCTTGTCGGCCAAATAGCCCTGAGGGCCCCAGGCCTTGTCCTCGGTGAATTCCTTAACGAATTCCTGAATCCCCGGAATGCTGCCCACATGGGCCTTCTTCACGTAGAAGAAAAGCGGCCTGGACAGCGGGTATTTCTGGGCCGCAATGGTCTCGAAGGTCGGAACGACCCCGTTGACTTCAGCCCCCTGGATCTTGTCCGTGTTTTGGTCCAGAAAGCTGAATCCGAAAACCCCCAGTGCATTGGGATTGGCCAAGAGTTTTTGCACGATGAGGTTGTCGTTTTCACCGGCGTCGATCCACGCGCCGTCTTCCCGAATGCTGTGCGCCACTTTCTTGAAGGCCTTCTCATCGCTCTTCTTGAGCTCCTTCAAAGAAGCGATTTCCAGGGCCCCTTCTTCCATGGCCAATTCCATAAAAGCATCGCGGGTCCCGGAAGTGGGCGGAGGCCCGAGCACCTCGATCTTCACGTCGGGCAGGGAGGGATTGACGTCCTTCCATGTCCTGAAGGGATTCTTGACCGTTCCCGCGCCGCCTTTGGGATCGGGAATTTCCGCCGCCAAGGCCATGAAAAGATCCTTGCGGGTCAGTTTCACCGCCGGAGCCTTCTTGCTGTTGGCCACGACAATGCCGTCGTAGCCGATTTTCACTTCCACGATCTCTTTGACCCCATTCTGGGCGCAGGTTTCCAGTTCCGATTTCTTGATGGCGCGCGACGCGTTGCTGATGTCGGGATGTTCCACTCCGACGCCGGCGCAGAAGAGCTTGAAGCCGCCGCCGGTTCCCGTGGACTCCACCTTGGGGGTCTTAAAGCCGTAGGTTTTTCCATATTGTTCGGCCACCGTCGTGGAGAAGGGGTACACGGTGGACGAGCCCACGATGTAGATGTAGTCCCGCGCAAGAGCCGAGGCGGGAGCCTGGAGAGCCCAAAGCATGGAAAGAGCGATCATGGTGGAAAAAATGCGTCTCATCGTTCGTTCTCCTTATGGCTGTTCGTCTGTGCCGTCCGGTGCCGCGCCGGCCCCGTCGGCTCCAATGGTTCCCAGTCCTCTCCCTGTTCTGACGATTGCGACTCTTCTCACCTCCTTTTCACCAGCGTCGTTCAAAGCGGTTTCGCAGATAGACCGCCGCGGCGTTCATGACGATCAGGAACGCCAGCAACACCAAAATGGCCGCCGAAGTTTTTTCCACAAAAGCACGCTCCGCACTGTCGGCCCACAAGTAAATCTGCACGGGAAGCACCGTCGCCGGGTCCGTCAACCCGCGGGGAATGTCCACGATGAAGGCCACCATCCCCACCATGAGCAGCGGCGCCGTTTCGCCAAGGGCCCGCGCCATACCGATGATGGTTCCCGTGAGCATGCCCGGCAGGGCCAAAGGCAGCACATGATGAAAGACAGCCTGCATGCGCGAGGCGCCCACGCTCAAGGCCGCATCGCGAATGGACGGCGGCACGGCCTGCAACGACGCCCGCCCGGCGATGATGATGGTCGGCAGCGTCATCAGCGTGAGCACGAGACCGCCCACCAGAGGAGACGATCGAGGCAGCCCGAAAAACGAGAGAAAGACCGCCAGGCCCAACAGACCGAAAACAATGGACGGCACCGCCGCCAGGTTGTTGATGTTCACTTCAATGAGGTCCGTCCAGCGGTTCTTCGGAGCGAATTCTTCCAGGTAGAGCGCGGCGGCGACGCCGATGGGAAACGAAAGGGCCAAGGTGACAAGCAGGGTGTAAAAGGAGCCGACCGTCGCCCCCAGAATGCCCGCCAGCTCGGGTTCCCGGGAATCTCCCGCCGTGAAGAAGGTCTTGTTCCATTTCTTGGCGATTCGTCCTTGAGATTCCAGGGTCTCGATCCACCCGAGGGCGCGATCCCCCAGCCGTCGTTCGGATTCCGGAAGATTTCGGTCCACATGGCCCTTGATCACCATGTCCACGTCGTCGTTCGCCGGAACCCACACGGCGATGGTTTTTCCAATGACGGACGTGTCTTCCAAAACCTTATGCCGCACCGCCACGCCCGCCCCGGAACTCACCAGGCCGTAGAGTTCCCGCTTCTCCTGCCTTCCCGTAACTTCGGGGAAATGCTTTTCCAGGCTTCTTTTCACCAGGGCCTGATAATCGGCCTGGTCCAGATTCCCCACATGGACCACGTCGGGATCCACAAAAAGATCCAAAAGAAGGCACGTCTGTTGAAAGGCCGTGTGGCCTTTGGCGATGATGTCCGCAAACATGACGGCCAGAAAGGCCAGGGCGCACACGACGGCGCTCAAGCCCAGCAGGCGGAATCGCTTTTCCGCCCTGTAGCGCTTTTCAAGACTCGCTTGGACGATGGTCACCGTGCGGGACAAGGAAGGCCGCACGGCAGGGGATGCGGAAGGGTTCGGCTTATTCATATTGTTCTCGGTATTTTCGGACGACAACCAAGGCGATGATGTTCAAGATCAAGGTCACCACGAAAAGCACCAGGCCCAAGGCAAAGGCCGCCAAGGTTTTGGGACTGTCGAACTCCTGATCCCCGACCAAAAGGGTCACGATCTGGACGGTCACGGTGGTGACGGCGGCCAGGGGATTGAGCGTCAAATTGGCGGCCAAACCGGCGGCCATGACCACGATCATGGTCTCCCCGATGGCTCGGGACACCCCGAGCAGGATACCGCCCACGATGCCCGGCAGCGCCGCCGGCAAGACCACCCGCTTGACCGTTTCCGATCGGGTGGCCCCCAAGGCCAGAGAGCCGTCCCGCAAGTCGTTGGGAACGGCGGTGATGATATCGTCCGATAACGAGGAAACGAACGGCACGATCATGATTCCCATGACCAATCCCGCCGCCAAGGCGCTCTCGGAAGCCACCGAAAGGCCCAGGCTTTCCCCCAGACGCCGCAGCATGGGCCCGACCGTCAAGGCTGCGAAAAAGCCGTAGACGACGGTGGGAATTCCTGCCAAAATTTCCAAAATGGGCTTGACGGCGGTGCGGAACCCTTTCGGGGCGTATTCGCTGAGGTAAATGGCGGACAACAGGCCCAAAGGCACCGCAACACTCATGGCGATGGCGGCGATGAGCAGTGTCCCTGTGAAAACGGGGATCATGCCGAAGGCGCCCGAAGCGCCCACCTGGTCGGCGCGGATGGCCATCTGAGGGCTCCACTTGAGCCCGAAGAGGAACTCCCACCACGGGACCAGTCGAAAAAACCGCAAGGCTTCGAAAAGAACCGAAAAGACAATGCCGATGGTGGTAAAGACGGCGATGGTCGAAGCGGCGACAAGAAAGACCTGAATCACCTTCTCCACCTGGTTTCGCGCCCGGAAAGACACATGGATCTTTCGATAGCCGATATGAAGGCCGAGGGCCGAAAGACTCAGCACCACCCCCCAAAGAGCCGTCTTCGCCAGAGCCTGCAATCTTCGGTAATGTTCGGCCGCCTCCTGCACGGCCGGATCGGCCTGGGCCGAAACGATCCCGCCCTTGGCCAGATTCTTGATATCGTTCATGAGAAGGCTCACTCGTTCCGAAGGAAGATTCCGGTAGGCGTCGGGCAAGTGGCGCAGGACCAGCTGATCCAACACGACCGGTTCCAGGAAAAGCCACAGGACAAGGAGCACAAGGGCGGGGACGGCGCACCATAAGGCCACGTAGGTGCCGTAGTAACGGGGACGGGACGCCAAGGTTCTCGCGCGGGCGGGCCCTCCGACCATCCGCAGCACACGGCGATGCCCCAAGACATACGCCGCGGAACTCAAGACAAGCAGGGCGAGAAGGATCATACCGGGCATGGAAGGCTCCCTTGGTGTTTCGAATCCGGGGAAGGACCGGCGGTTTCGATCCGCTTTCGTCTCTTGCGACGAGAAAACTCTAAACGGGTCTTGTGAACGTGAGGTTACCGGTGTGTGACATTCATGTTACAGTCCGAATGGGTTGCGTTTTGATGGAAAGGGCCAAGCAATCCCGTTCGAAAAACCCCGTGTCACAGAAATGTCACCGACTCATCACGCTCTTGTGACACAGGCGCGCTTGATTGCCTGCGGCAGGTTGACGGCGCTTCGTTGCGGTGGAAGTGGTTGGGGTTTCACGGAAAACGCATCCTCAGACGGCCGTTCACGGCCTTGGGGGGCATATTTTTCGGAGGCGTTCGTGGCACGAGGCAGAGTGCTCATCATCGAAGACGATAAGGACATCTTGAATCTGGTCGCCTGGCACCTCAAAGCCGCGGACTACGAGGTGCTCAAGGCCGAAGACGGGGTTTCCGGCCTGGAGGCGGCGGTCCGCGAAAAGCCCGATCTCATCGTCTTGGATCTCATGCTTCCCGGCATGGACGGTCTCGATGTGTGCAAGACCCTGAAAAGAAACAAGGAGACGGGGGCTACGCCCATCATTATGTTGACGGCTCGAGGGGAAGAAGCCGATCGCATCGTCGGTTTGGAACTGGGCGCGGATGATTACGTGGTCAAGCCCTTCAGCCCCCGCGAATTGGTCCTTCGAGTCCAGGCCGTCATGCGCCGCGCAGCGGCGCCCGTTCCGGCCCAGGACGTGCTGTCCGTGGAAGGCATCGCCGTGGATGTGCAAGCCCATCGCGTGTGGATCGACGGCGAAGAGGTGGTCCTGACCGCCACGGAATTCAAGCTGCTCTCGGAACTGATGCACAATCGGGGCCGCGTGCTCACCCGCGACCGGTTGTTGGATCGCGTCTGGGGCTACCAGTTCGAGGGCTATGCCCGCACGGTGGACACCCATATTCGGCGGCTTCGCCAAAAGTTGGGCCCGTACGCCCAGCTGGTGGAAACGATTCGCGGTGTGGGATACCGTTTTCGAGAGCGGAGCGCTTCATGAAACCTGTGAGCGTGCGCACCAGACTCATTCTCGCCTTTTGGGTCGTCCTTCTGCTGTGCACTCTGGCGCCCGTGTCCTATTTTCACCGACAGCTGCACCAGGTGCTCGTGGATGAATCCAAAGCCCGAATCCGTCATAATCTGTCCTTTGTCCTCTGGTCGCTGAAGACCCACGAACCGTTCCCATGGCTGAGCGATTTGGACGAGTGGTGCACCCAAGTGGGAAACCTTTTGGGTATTCGGATCACCTACATCGCCCAAGGGGGGCGGGTGGTGGCCGACAGCGACGTGCCCTTCGATAAACTCGGGTTCATGGAAGACCATTGGAATCGGCCGGAAGTGGCGGCGGCCCGTCGCGAGGGTTTCGGGTTCAGCGTGCGGCGTAGCGACACGTTGCGCAAGGAACTCCTCTACGGCGCCATGCCCGTTTCCGGCATCACCAATCTTCCCCCCGGCGTCGTGCGAATCGCCATGCCGGTTTCGCAGATCAAGGAAAAATTGGACCAGCAACGCCTGCACCTGGCCGTGATTCTGGGGCTGTCTTTTGCCGCAACCGGCATCCTCGCCCTTTTCCTCTCCAGGCTCATGGAAAAACCCCTGGCACCCATCCTGGAGATGGCGCGGGCCATGGGACGCCGGGAGCGCCCTCGGCTGCGCCCGTCGGGCTATCCCGTTTTGGATGCCTTGGGCGAAACGCTCCTGGACGTCGCCGACCGGGTTGAGACGCACCTCAAGAGCCTGGAAGATCAACGGGCTCAGCTCCACGCCATTCTGGAAGGCATGAAGGAAGGGGTGCTTCTCCTGGACAGCCAAGGGCGGATTAAGGCCGCCAACCGCGCGGCCCTCCAGATTCAGCGTGGAACCCAATCGCCTTTGGGGTTGAAACCCCTGGAAGTCTTCCTGAATGCGGAATTGCAAAAGGCCTGCGACCAGGTTCTGGGGGGCCGGGACGGCGTGCACCTGGAAATCGTCCTGGATCCGGACCGATTCTTCGACGTCCACGTGGTCTCCCTGCACAGCCCGGTGGTGCCGAGAGGGGCCGTCATCGTGCTGCACGACATTACGGAGCTGAAACGGCTGGCGAGAATCCGGCGAGACTTCGTGGCCAATGTGTCCCACGAACTGCGCACCCCGCTCACCGCCATCAAGGGCTATGCGGAAACCTTGCTGGAAAGCCCGTGCGCCCAAGACGAAGAAGCCAAAATGTTCATTGAAACCATCGTGCGCAAAGCCAACCACATGACCCGTATGGTCAACGATCTGCTCACCCTGACTCGATTGGAAAGCCAGCCCCCCCAGATCCCCGAAACCGCCCTGGACGCCGCCTCGGCCATTGCCTCGGCCGTGGAAACATGCCTTCCCGAAGCCCGAAAGAAAAACATGGACATTCAAACCCTGTTGCCCGATCCCCCCCTGTGGGTGCGGGCCGAAAGGGATTCGCTCGTCCAGGTTTTTCAAAATCTCTTGGACAACGCCGTGCGCTACAGCCGCCCGGGCACACCCATCCGCATTCGGGCCGAGGTGCGGGCAGAGACGGTCCTTTTTTCCGTGGAAGACGAAGGGCCGGGCATCCCATCGGAACATCAAGCGCGGGTGTTCGAACGGTTCTATCGCGTGGACAGGCAAAGAGAGAGCGCCACGGGGAGCACGGGGCTCGGGCTTGCCATCTGCCGCCATATCGTGCAGAACATGGGCGGACGGATCTGGGTGGAAAGCCCGGTGCGGGGCACGGACCGAGGCGCGGCATTCCTGTTCACGGTGAAACGGGCCGCCGAACCCGAAGAGAAAAAGGCCGCGGAAAGCTGACCAGAGTTTCCTTGGAGTCGAGGCGATGAAATCACACTTTATCCGGCAGATGGAAGAATTGAGAATGACCGTGCTGGAAATGGCGGCTCTCACGGAAAAAGCCATGCACAAAGCCCTTCAGGCTTTCAAGACCCGCGATGAAGAACTCGCCGCCCAGGTCATCGCGGAAGACCACGTGGTCAACCAGCTGGAAATGAAGATCGACCACCTGTGCCTTTCCTTGCTGGCCTTGGAACAGCCCGTGGCCAAAGACCTGCGCTTTATCATCGGCGCCCTGCGCATGAGCATCGATTTGGAACGGATCGCCGATCAGGCGGTGAACATCGCGCAGCGCGCCCAATTTCTTGCGCAAAGGCCCCCGTTGGAGTTCATCCCCGAGCTGGACGCTTTGGCGGAAACCGCCATGGACATGCTGCGGGTGGCCATCGACTCCTTCGCCCGCCAAAACATCACCCAGGCCTACGATGTGTGCCAGATGGACGACGAAGCCGACGAACTAAACGATAAAGTCCTGCGGCGCATGATCGACCTCATGGTCACCGAAAGCCGCAGCATCGAAAGAGCGGTGCAGGCCATCATCACCGCGCGCTGTCTCGAACGGGTGGCCGACCAAACCACGAATATCGCCGAAAGTGTTATTTTCATCGTCCAGGGGGTCAACATCAAACACCGATGTGAACCTTAAAAGGACCGCCGACCCGGTCGCAAGGTTCGAAACCCGCCCTTCTCTTCACTTGACAGGCTCTTCTGGATTCTCTACAGTGCCCGGTGAGTTGAGAATCCATGGTGCCGTCATTATCAGCCTCTTCCGATAACCCCTAAGGCAGCGACAGGTGAAGCCGCCGCACGGTATGCGGCGCTTAATGAGCTCTCTTGCAAACGCATTTTGTGCTTTCTTTTCTAACATGTGCTGCGCATTCTAAATTCCATGGCCACGCAAGCGGGGGGAAAACGTTCATGGGTGACAGCGAAATCAAGAACCTGGTGGAGTATATCGCTCGCGCTTTGGCGGAATATCCCGACAAAGTTCAGGTGCGGGAAATCAACGGTCACCAGCTCTCTGTGATCGAACTGCGGGCCGCCAAGGAAGATCTGGGAAAGATTATCGGTAAAGAAGGCCGAAACGCCCATGCGATTCGCACCATCATGAACGCTGCGGCAACCAAGCTTCGAAAGAGGGCCGTGCTGGAAATCCTGGAATAAACCGCCATGGGACACACTCCCGTCGAGCCGGAGAGGGTCAAGCCGCCCTGTTTCGGGGACGCCGAGCGGGTATGTCCCCGAAATGAGGACGGCTTCATTGAGCCTCAACGGGAGTGCCTGCAGTGCCCCGAGGTGCGCGCGTGTCTTCAAGCGGCCCTGCAGGCGCAGGGGGTTCTCAAAACCCCTACGGCCCCATCCCCCATGGCGGAAAGCTCCATCGGTCGATTCCTGAAGCGTTGGTCGGAAAGAAAACGTTCCGCTTCACGCGCGGAGGAGCAGACCGAACCCTCGTGATCCCCGATGCGGATGCGGCCTTGTTTCAGGCGCACCCGCGACGGCTCAAGCCTGAGGAGGCCGAAATGCCCGCCGATCCCGTGGAGGCGGCCTCCCGTTTTGTGTTTCGGGACCTTCACCCTCAGCTCCTTCTCGGTACGGCCAGCGACCGCTACAGCGGCTGGATCGGGCAGATCTATACGGCGTCGCGGTACGAAGGCCGTATGAGCCAAAGAATCCAAAGGGTGGGGTCCGAAAGCTTCACCTCAGTGGTTCTTCCCATCGACAGCGTCCGCGAATACTTTGAGCACTTCTCCGTTTTGGAATTGGATTTTACCTTTTACAGCCTCCTGTTGACCCCGGAGGGAATCCCCACCGAAAGCCACCGAACTCTGGCCCGATATGCCGAACACCTTCCGCCGGGAGCCCGAGTGCTCCTTAAAGTTCCCCAAAAGATCTGCGCGTATCGACTGTGGACGGGAAAGGACGCTTCGGAAAACCCGACCTTTCTTGACCCCGGCCTCTTTCGAGACGCGTTCTACGAACCGGCCGTGGCCCTGTTGGGCGATCGGCTGGCGGCGTTCCTCTTCGAACAGGAATATCACAGGAAAGCCGACCGAATGGATCCCGCCGTCCTGGCCGATCGTCTGAAGGCGTTTTTCCGCGCCGCGCCGAAAGATCCCCGTTATCACGTGGAATTGAGGACGGAAAGTTACCTTTGCGAACCGGTGTTTCGGGTCCTGGCCGATCACGGCGTGGGCCAGGTGCTGTCCCACTGGACATGGCTTCCTCCGCCCTTGAACCAATGGCAGCGCAGCGGTCGGCGCTTTTTCAACGCATCCCGCCTGGTGGTTGTGCGCCTGCTCACCCCGCGAGGCATGCGCTACGAGGAAGCGTACGCTCGGGCCCACCCTTTCGATCGCCTCATCGAGGACATGGTCCAGCCCAGCCTGTTTCGTGATACGGCGGAGCTGGTGGCACGGGGGATTCAGGAGAATCAAACGGTGTGCGTGATCGTCAATAACCGGGCGGGAGGCAACGCCCCCCTGCTGGCACGGCAGCTGGTCATGGTCCTTCACCAACGATCCGTGCTGCCGGGACCCGAGGTCCACACACAGTGAAGGCCCAAAGGCTTGAGAACCCTGTGGAGTTCAGCCGTCTTTCGGCGGAGGCGCACGCCGCCCTGAGACATTACGACGAGCGGGTGTCCGCCTTCCTGCGTCAGGCTCGGGAGGCCGTCATTCCCGGGACGTGGGAAAAGCATCGAGCGCTTCCCAAGGATTTTCTGACCCATCTGGAAAAGGCTTTCATGGTCTACGACCAATCCCTTCGGTTCTTCCTGACTCACCTTCGCCGGGCGGGCTGGACCGTGACGTGCGCTCCCGGCTGCAACCACTGTTGCACCCAATTGCCGTCGGGACTCACGGGGGTGGAGATCCTCTATCTTTACCACGGGGCCTCAGGCGCCGGGATTGTGGATCGCATGTTCCGTCGTTCCATGGAACGCATGGAGATGTGGGGAGAAATCTGCCGCTGGGATCGAAACGATTCGGTAAAGGGCTCCCTCGATCAGCGCATGGCGGGGCGGCTCAGCCGCTACCATACCCTGAATGTGCCATGCCCGTTCCTCCATGCCGGCCTGTGCAGTCTCTATCGACACAGACCTTTGGCCTGCCGGATCCATTTCAGTGTCTCTCCGCCGCACTGGTGCCGGCCGGATCACTTCCAATACGCCAATGCCGTGCGTTTCAATGTGGAACCCTCCACCGCGGTGATGGAGGCCTTTCAACGCCTGGATGAAACCTTGGGCTTGGAACTTTCCGATCTGCTCGTGTGCGGGTTTGTGGAATTCGCCGTCAATGTCATGGGGTTTCGCCCCGTGCAATGGATCGAAAATCCGCATTGAACGCACGGCAAGGCTTTGCTAGGAACTAGGGGGCTGCCCGAAAACGGAAACGGCCTAAGGCGTAAGGCTTGGGGGTGGGGGCGGAAAGCCTCCCGAAGGTGCTTTTTGTGACGCGCCGGCCTCTCAGCGGCGCGGCACAAAAAAAGAAGGCTCTGCGCCCTCTGCGTCTTTGTGGTGAATTTTTAAAGACAGACGCCGTGAACCCATTAGGGCATTTTCGGACACGCTTTGAGGGGAAATGTTGGGGTTCGCTGCGCTCACTCCAACCTGCAGCAAAGGCGGCGGGAACGGCGTGCGTGTCAAAAAGACCCCATGATGCCGAAAGAGTCAACCGATGGCGGAGACGATCCCGGACAGAGAAATTTTTCCCGAATGGCTCTCCTTTGACCCGCTGGTGGTGCGCCGTGTGGTGACGGCCCCCGCTCCCTCTTTGGAAGACAACACCGCCGATCTGGACCGGCTGCGACGGGCGCTGCGGCAGTCGGGCTACGCCCCGGTGCGTCTGCCGCCGGGCGAATTGGGCGCGTACGCGAACCGGTTTCGGCAAGGACACTTCACGGCCACCGCCGTCCTCAGCCATGCGGAGGACGGATGGGAACTTACGGAACTGTTTCCCGGAACGTCGGAGCAGCCTCTGTTGGGCGTAGCCGCCGATTTGGGCACAACCCAAATCGCCTTTTACCTCGTGGACCTTCAAACCGGCGCTCTTCTGGACCGCCTTTCCGTCCCCAACCCCCAAATCCCATACGGGGAAGACATCCTGACCCGAATCGTTTTCGCCTCCAAACCCGACACCCTCATCCTCATGCGCAACCTCCTGCGCGCCACCTTCAATGAAACGCTCTCTTTCCTCGTGGAAAAACACGGCTACCGCCTCACCCACATCTACGCCCTGACGGTCGCCGGCAACACCACCATGACCCATTTCTTCCTGGGGTTGGACCCGTCCCGGTTGTGCAAGGAACCCTACATTCCCGTAGCCAATACCTTTCCCGTTCTGCACGGCGCCGATCTTCGGCTCGGCATGCACCCGAGGGGGCTTGTTGTGGTCTTTCCCAATGTGGGCTCGTATTTCGGCGGGGACCTGATCGCCGGCATCCTGGCCACGGGCATGCATCGCACCGACGATGTGTGCCTGCTCGTGGACGTGGGAACCAATGCGGAAGTGGTGCTGGGCAACAAGGACTGGCTTGTGGCGTGCGCCGGAGCGGCGGGGCCCGCCTTGGAAGGGGGCGTGGTGGAACGGGGCATGATGGCCCAACCCGGGGCCATCGACCGGGTGCGGATCGATCCGAACACGTTGGAACTCACCTACCATGTGCTGCACGACGAAAAGCCCAAAGGCCTGTGCGGTTCGGGCCTGATCGACTTGGTGGCGGAAATGTTCATGGCGGGCCTGCTGACCATTCAAGGCAAAATCAACACGAAGATCCCCACGCCCCGCATTGTCCGCACGGAACACGGGCCCGCCTACGTGGTGGCGTGGGCCGGGGAAACGGCCGACGGGCAGGACCTCATGGTCTCCGAAATCGATATCGGCATTCTCCTCAAATCCAAGGCCGCCATGTACACCATCCTCAACATCATCACCAGGAAGGTGGGGTTGACCGTGCAGGATATTCGTCACTTTTTCGTGGCCGGCACCTTCGGAAGCCACATCGATCCGGTCATGGCCATTCGCATCGGCATGCTCCCGGACCTGCCCTTGGAAACCTACAAGGGGCTCGGCAACACGGCGGGACGCGGCGCCGCCATGGTGCTTCTCGATCGCAGCCTTCTGGCCGATATGGAGGCGGTGCGTCAGCGGATCACGTATGTGGAGCTCAATGTGAACCTGGAATTGATGAACGAATTCCGAGGGGCGACCTTTCTGCCCCATACGGACCCGAAGCTTTTTCCGTCCGTCACCATCCATCCTCGCGCCATGGGGTAGCCGATGTTTCGATGGGACTGGCATCAGGTTGTGGGCCGTTGGGGAACGCTCGTCTTGGTCCTTTTCCTGGCCGCCGTAGACCTTTTTCTGTTCCGCGCGGTCTTCATGTCGCCCAAGGGACTCGCGGGATATCGAAACAAGCGCCAGCAGGTGGCTTCCTTGCAGCAGCGGGTGCTGGATCTGCGCGAAGAAACCCAACACCTGTACCTCCAAACGCAACGCTTCAAGGAAGACCCGGTCTATGCCGAACGGTTCCTGCGCATGAACCTGGATCTCGTCCGGGATAACGAAATTCTCATCCAATTCACCCCGCCCAAGGCTTCGGGACCCGGTCCCGCCGCCCCCACCAAGTAGACCCCATCAAACGGATCTCGTCGGCCCTGCGCTAAAAGCGAGCAAAGGGCTTGACGCCTTTTCGGGCGCTGTGGTAGTCGAAGCAGTTCCGATGCATCACGCTCCTTGCTCCGCCGTGAAGGGCGGGGCTTTAAACCCGAAAGGAGGATCCCTTCCATGCAGTTGCGCAAGTACGAGTCGTTTTTCATCGTGGATCCCGATCTGCCCGAAGACGCCTATCAAGGGGTGGCCCAAAAGTTCCGGGGCGTCGTGGAATCGGGCGGGGGCAGCGTGTTGACCTACGCCCCCTGGGGAAAAAAGAAGCTGGCCTATCCGGTCAAGAAGAAATCCTACGGCTACTACGTCCTCATGGAATTCGCCTCGGGGCCGGACCTCATCGCCGAACTTGAGCGGACCATGCGCATTGACGAGCGGGTGCTCAAGTTCATCACGGTGAAACTGGACGACGAATTCGACCCGGAAAAAGAAAAGGAACGGGCACGGCCCGCGCCGCCGCCTCCGGCCGATGACGACGAAGAGACGCCACCTCGGTTCACCGCGGTCCGTGAGGACGAAGAGGCGGAGGAAGAGGAAGAAGAGGGCGAGGACGAGGAATAAGGGCCTGCCTGTGCACGGCTTATGGATTTTGAGCATTGAGTGAAGGAAGGAGCTACCCGTGGTTGTCAAAAGGAAAAGAAGGAGAAGGGTTTTTCGCCGCCGTCGTGTCTGTCGTTTCTGCGCGGACAGCAGTCTTCGCATCGATTACAAAGACGCCAAGATGCTTCGCTACTTCCTTACGGAACGGGGAAAGATCATCCCTCGGCGCATCTCGGATAACTGTGCCAAGCACCAGAGGGAATTGACGCTGGCCATCAAGCGGGCCCGCCAGATGGCGCTGCTGCCGTATACGGTGGACCATTCCATCTGAGAAGAGAGGTCCGGCGGCTCCCGAAGGCTCCGGGCGGAAGGGACAGGGCGGCCCGTATCCCGCCCTGCCTGCGGACGCCGAGGCCCTTTGAAAGAATCCTGGAACAGAGTCGTGAAAGCAGGGCAAAGGCGGGCATGACGGCCCAGGCCGCCTGAGATGAGCATGGAAACGGGGCAGGGAAACACCACGGGACAGGGGCCGGGCAGTACGGCGATGCGGGACCTCCTCGCCGGGATCGGACTCAGCGTCGCCATGTTTCTGGCCCTTCTTTTCATCCCGATCACCGGCGTCGCCGCCGGCATGATCGTTCCCATGCCGTCTCTCATCAGCGTCTATCGGTTCGGGAATCCCCTGGGGTATGTGGTCCCCGGAGGATCGGCTGTGGTGGGCGGAACCCTTTCCCTGCTTTTGAAGACGCCTCAAAGCGTCACGTATTTCTTCGAACTGCTGCTGCTCGGCACGCTCCTCGGCGCCGGCATGCGCAAGGGCTGGTCCGTCACGCGGGTTGTGGCGGAAGCCGCCGTCAAGGTTTTCGCCTTCGGGTCCCTGGTCTTCTGGCTGGTCCACCGCCATGCCGACGGCGGCCTTTGGGGGCATCTGGAAAGCCGGCTGCGCGACTTTATCGTCTCGTTCCTGGAGCAGGCGCATCCGGAAACCGTTTCGGGCGCGGCCCTTCCTGAAGCGGTGGATGCATGGATCGCCCTTTTGGCGCGCCTCTTTCCCGGCGTGGCCATGGGCACGACCATCGTGTGCGCTTGGCTGAGCCTTTATCTGTCGCGCAAGGTCCTCGTCCGCCGGGGCGTGCCGCTGCCGCCGTGGGCCCCGTGGGTGTTGTGGAGCGCCCCCGAACATTTGGTCTGGGCGGTGATTGCCGCAGGGTTCCTGATGCTGGTCTCTTCCGTGGGCGCCAAAATCATAGGGGCCAATGTGGTCATCGCCCTCGGGGCCGTCTATCTGCTCCAAGGCCTGGCCATCACGGCGTACTATTTCGGCCGATGGCGGCTGCCCAGCCTGGTGCAGGCCTTCGGCTACACCTTGATCTTTTTACAGCAGTTCGTGAGCCTCGCCGTGGCGCTCATGGGGTTTTTCGATACATGGTTCGACTTTCGACGCCTAAAGAAAAAAGCCGACGTACCGTCTGCCTCGTGACCGGTCCGTGCTTTGTGCCGAGGCACGGGCCTGATGGGGAATGCCTTGAAGGAGTGAACAATGAAAGTGATTTTGACGGAAAACATTCCGAATCTCGGACAAATCGGAGACATCGTCAAGGTGGCTCCCGGCTACGCCCGCAACTACCTGCTGCCCAAGGGCTTGGCCCTGGAAGCCTCCAGCGCCAAGATCCGCGAACTGGAACACCACAAGCGGCTGCTGGCCCAAAAGAAAGAGCGCGTGCGCCGGCAGATGCTTTCCGTGGCGGAAAAGCTCAACGAAACAACCTTGACGTTCGTGCGCAAGGTGATCGAAGAAGACAAACTCTACGGGTCCGTCAATGCCACGGATATTCACAAAGCCTTGCAGGACAAAGGCTTTGACCTGGACAAGCGGTTCATTCTTTTGGATCAACCCATCAAGCAGCTGGGCGAATTCCCCGTGCCCGTCAAGGTCGATGCGGACATCACGGCCACCATCACCGTGGTGGTTTCCAAGGAAGAGTGATGCATGGAAGTGCTCGCCGACGAGCTCAGGAGAATCCCTCCGCACCAGATCGAGGCCGAACAATCGCTCATCGGAGGGCTTCTCGTGGACAACAGCGGCCTGCCTGCGGCCCTGGAAATCCTCCGAGGCGACGAATTCTACCGTGACGCGCACCGGGTCATTTTTCGAGCCATCCAGGAACTTTTCGAACGCAACGAGCCGGTCGACCTGATCACCGTCAGCGATTGGCTGCAGCAAAAGGACGAACTGGAATCCGTCGGCGGGGCCGCCTATCTGGCCTCGCTGACGGAACTGGTCCCTTCGGCGGCCAATGTGGCCGCCTACGCCAAGATCGTCAGTGAAAAGGCCGTCCTGCGCCGCCTCATCCAGGTTTCCGGCGAAATCATGTCCTGGTGCTACGGGCCCGGGAAAAATGCCGAGGAAATTCTAGATCGCGCCGAAGCCGCCATTTTCGCCATCACCGAACGGCGCATTCGAAGCTCGTACGCCATCATCAAGGATGTGGTCAAACAAAGCATCGGCACCATCGAGGCGCTTCAAGAGCGCCGGGAGACGGTGACCGGTGTCCCCACCCATTTTGCGGACCTGGACAAGATCACCTCCGGACTGCAGCCTTCGGACCTCATTATCATCGCCGCTCGACCCAGTATGGGCAAAACCGCCTTCGCCCTCAACATCGTGCGCAACGCGGCCATGAAAAGCGGTGTGCCGTGCGCTTTCTTTTCCCTCGAGATGAGCAAAGAGCAGCTGGCCATGCGCCTCCTGTGCGCCGAAGCCCGCGTGGATTCCCAAAAGGTGCGCACCGGCTTTCTCAGCCAAAACGACTGCGCCAGGCTGCTGACCGCGGCCGGCACCTTCATGGACGCCCCCATTTTCGTCGACGATACGCCGGCCATCTCCACGCTGGAACTTCGCGCCAAAGCCCGGCGCCTCAAGACGGAACACAACATCGGCCTTGTGGTCGTGGACTATTTGCAGCTCATGCGCAGCCGGGAGCAAACCGAAAGGCGGGAGCTGGAAATTTCCGACATTTCCCGGTCCCTCAAGGCCCTGGCCAAGGAACTGAACGTGCCGGTGGTGGCCCTGTCCCAGCTGAACCGCAAGGTGGAAGAACGACACGACAAGAGGCCCCAGCTGGCGGATCTTCGGGAATCGGGCGCCATCGAACAGGACGCCGACGTGATCGTCTTCATCTACCGAGACGAAGTCTATAATCCTGACAGCAAGGACAAGGGTACAGCCGAAATTCACGTGGGAAAACAGCGAAACGGCCCCACGGGCCGCGTCAGACTGGCCTTCATCAGCAGCTACACGCGGTTTGAAGATCTGGCCGGGCACGACCCCACGATCTAAGAGACGGTCCCCGAAGCCGGCCCTGCCCTCCGGCGCGGTGGAAGGCCGTGGAGGGTCTCTTTGCGTCAGGGGCCGCCGACGGGTGGAATCGAGCCTGCAAAGGCATGAAGACACCGAGAGAAGCCGACAATGAACACGACACGGAACAATGCCTCGTACTGGAACCCGGAAGTGGAAACCCTTTCCCGAACGGCCTTGGAACAGCTTCAACGGGAACGACTGCTGGAAACCCTGCGCCGGGCGGCGCAGGCGCCTTTTTATCGCAACTCCCTTGGCCCGGAACCGTGGCGGCGCATCCACTCTCTTGACGATATTCGCCGGCTTCCCGTAACCACCAAAGACGATCTTCGCGCCGCCTACCCGTATGGGTTCTTGTGCGTCCCCAAAGATCGGCTCATTCGCCTCCATGTTTCTTCCGGCACCACGGGCCAGGCGACGGCCGTCTTTTACACCCAAAAGGACGTGGACGCCTGGGCTGATCTCATGGCACGCTGCCTCTATATGACCGGCGCCCGCCCCGGAGACGTCTTTCAGAACCTTTCCGGGTACGGTCTCTTTACGGGCGGGTTGGGATTCCACTACGGAGCGGAACGCCTGGGATTGCTCACGATCCCCGCCGGAGCGGGAAACAGCAAACGCCAGATCCAGCTCATGCGGGATTTTTCCACCACCGTCATGCACATCATTCCCAGCTACGCCCTGCGCCTCATGGACGTCATGGCCGAAATGGGCGTGGACCCCAAAAGAGACCTGCACCTGCGCATCGCCTATCTGGGCGCGGAACCCTATTCGGAAGAGGTGCGCCGTCGAGTGGAAGCCTTCTACGGGGTGAGCGTCTTCAACAGCTACGGCCTTTCGGAAATGAACGGCCCCGGGGTGGCCTTTGAATGCGCCTATCAAAACGGCCTGCACATCTGGGAAGACGCCTACCTGGTGGAAGTGCTGGATCCGAAAACCCTGGAACCTGTTCCCGAAGGCACCCTGGGGGAATTGGTCCTCACCACCCTCAGCCGTGAAGGCATGCCCCTGATTCGGTACCGCACCAAGGACCTCACCCGAATTCTGCCGGGGGACTGTCCCTGCGGCCGGGTGCACCGGCGATTGGACCGGATTCAGGGCCGCTCCGACGACATGTTCATCCTCAAGGGGGTCAATATCTTCCCGATTCAAGTGGAACAAGTGCTCATGGGCATCCCCGAGGTGGGCAACAATTACCGCATCGTTTTGGACCGGCACGACAACGTGGACGTCATGACCGTGGAAGTGGAAGTCACCGACAAGATCTTCGTGGAAGACATGCGCCAGCTGCAAAGGCTTCAGAAGAAGATCACCAAGGAACTGAAAAGCGAACTGCTGGTCACCCCCGAAGTCAGGCTCGTGGAACCGCACGGACTACCGCGAAACGAGGGCAAGGCGGTGCGCCTCATGGATCGGCGAAACCCCTACGGAGCGTAGGACGATGCCGAAAGACCGGCTTTTCCCCCACAGCGCCGTGGCCGAAAGGACGCGGCGCACGGATCGGGGTGACAAAGAGGCCGCCTGGTTTTTCTTTGCCGTTCGATTATAATAAAGTGTCATGAAGTTTCGGCTCGCGGCGTCGAGCGATCCCAAACCGTCATCGCTCGAGGGGAAGACCCTCGGGTCGATGTCTCATGGAGGGGAACCATCTCGAAAATCTACGGAGATATCACAGGCCTCAAGAAGCAGGTGCGCAAGCGCCTGGAAAACCTCACCCGCCGGCGCTGCCTGCCCCGCGACGTCATCTCGCCCGATCTGGCCCGGGACCTGGCTCGGCTGTCCTTTGAAAGCGGCCGCCAAATCGGCCTCATGATCGGGCGCGACGGCGGTGTGGAGATGGTTCTGGTGGGGGATTCCGGATCCATCTACATCCCCGATCTGCCCAAGTCCCGGGCCGGCCGCTGGCGCCTTCGAGGCCTTCGGTTCGTCCACACGCACCTTCGAGAAGAACCGCTGACCCAAGACGATCTCATGGATCTTGTCTTTCTGCGGCTGGACTGCGTCGCCGTCGTGCGGGTGGACCTCCACGGAGGGGCCAAGGACCTGGAAACGGCACACCTTCTGCCGTCCTCGGGGAAGACCGAAGCGGCCTGGAGGGTTCTGCCGCCGACGCCCTGCGCGGAACCGTCCTTGGATTTTCTTCAATTCGTGCAGTCTCTGGAAGAAGAACTGGAACGGGGGCGGCAGTCTTTTGCCGCCGAAGAGGCGAAGGATCGGGCGATCTTGGTGAGCGTGACGACGGAGGATCGGGAAACGGCCGAAGCGTCCCTGGAGGAGCTGCGGGAACTGGCGCGCAGCGCCGGCATCAGCGTGGCGGACGCCATCATTCAGCGCCAGCGTCAGGCCAATCCCAAGTATCTCATCGGCAAGGGAAAGCTGAGCGAAATCATTGTTCGGGCTCTCCAATGCGGCGTCGACCTTCTCATTTTCGACCAGGACCTGAATCCGTCCCAGATCCGCTCCATCACGGACACAACGGAACTGCGCGTCATCGACCGCACGCAGCTTATCCTGGATATCTTCGCCCAGCGCGCCCAAAGCCGGGAAGGAAAACTCCAGGTGGAAATCGCCCAGCTCAAATATCTCCTACCCCGACTGGGCGTCAAAGACGACGCCCTGTCCCGGTTGCGGGGCGGCATCGGCGTGCGCGGCCCCGGGGAAACCAAGCTGGAAATCAACCGGCGGCGCATCAAAGACCGCATCGCCCACCTGGAACGGCAGCTCAAGCAGGTGCGCAAGGATCGTTCCCAGCGTCGCGCCAAGCGCCTGCGCCAAACGCTTCCCATCCTGTCCATCGTGGGCTACACCAACGCGGGAAAATCCACGCTCCTGAACACACTCACCCACAGCCGGGTCTGGGCGGAAGACCGGTTGTTCGCGACCCTGGATCCCACCACGAGGCGGTTGCGCTTTCCCCGCGACATGGAAGTCATCGTCACGGACACCGTGGGCTTCATTCGCGATCTGCCGCAAAATCTTTTGGACGCCTTTGCCGCCACGCTGGAAGAATTGAACGATGCGGACCTGCTGATCCACGTGGTGGACATCAGCAACCCCCGCTATGAGGAACACATGGCCTCGGTGGACGTGGTTTTGGAAAAGCTGGGGTTGGACCGAAAGCCCATGGTCCTCGTCTTCAACAAGATCGACAAGGTCGATGGGGAAACCGTCGCCCGAGCTTTACGACGGCACGGCGAGGCCGTGGCCATATCGGCCATCGACCGCAGCACGCTCCTGCCCTTGATCGAGGTGCTCCAGGACAAGGTCCAAAACGTCTTCCTTCCCGAAACCGCACTGGTGGACGAAGCGGCGGGCCCGAGCGAGGACGAGGCGACCCTGGCTTCAAAGGGGGCCGCGGGCTTGGAACAAGAAGGCCTCAGAACGCCGCTGGCGGTGTCCTGAGGCGTGGGGAAGGCGGATGAGGGAGGTTGGGATTCCTCACCCGATGATTTTAGGTTGATGTTGTTGGGTCTTCTAAGTGGTGGGGTTCGCTTCGCTCACCCACCCTACAGCTGCAGCAACATGAGCACGGTCCCAGGCTTCGGGCTTCAACCCGAAGCGGCCAGGGCGAGGGGTTTCCGTGCGGTCAGAATGCTCCGAACGGTCTCCACATCCTGATGGATCTGAGCGACGAGCGCTTCCGGGCCCGAGAAGCGCCGCTCGTCTCGAATGCGCTCGATAAAACGGACGGCGATTTCCTTGCCGTACAGGTTGCCGTCGAAATCCAGCACGTGCACTTCCAGCGAAGGCGTCGGATCCCCAAAGGTCGGGTTCCATCCGAAGTTGGCCGCGCCCATATAGGTTTCGCCGTCGATGTCCACTTCCACGGCATAGACGCCGGGCTTGGGCGGCACTTGCTTTTGGATATCCACGTTGGCGGTGGGGAACCCCAGGAGCCGACCCCGCTCGCGCCCTTTGACGACCCGCCCGACGATCTCGTAGGGCCGCCCCAAAAGCCGCTCCGCTTCGCGAATGTCGCCGTCGCGGATGAGCTGGCGGATGGCCGTGCTGCTTACCAGGGTGCCCTCCAGCTCGATCCCGGAAACCATCTCCACCTGGAAACCGTATCGGCCGCCCAGGTCCCGCAGCAACCGAATGTCTCCCTCCCGGTTTCTGCCGAACCGGTAATCGTAGCCCACCACGATCCCCTTGATCCCGATGCGGTCCACCAGAAGATCCTTGACGAAGTCGTGGGCGGAGATTTGAGCGAAGTCCGTGCTGAAGGGGATCACAATGGTCACGTCGATCCCTTCGGCCTCGATGAGTTCCAGTTTCTTTCCATGGGATGTGATGAAATCCGGTCCTCGGGACGGCGCCAGCACCTGGAGAGGGTGTGGATCGAAGGTCATCACCACCGATTGCCCGCCCAGTTTTTTCGCCCAATCCACGACGCGTCGAAACAAGACCTTGTGGCCGCGATGGACCCCGTCGAAATTGCCAATGGTCATCACGGGATTGTGAAGGGGCTTTTGGATGTCTTGCACGCTTCGAATCACCTTCATCGCTTGTTTGGGAACCTCCGGTTTCACCACAAAATGCGCTTGACAGCTGAAGGCTTTTACCATAGTTTATCGGCGCTTCCAAAGCAACGCCTTTTTCGTAGGATAATGCCGAAGTGGCGGAATTGGTAGACGCGCTAGATTCAGGATCTAGTGGGCAATAGGCCTGTCGGGGTTCGAGTCCCCGCTTCGGCACCACCCCTTTGGTTTTCCTGACCGTTTCGGTCGACGGCCACGCCTTTGACGGCAAAAAGCCGTCCTCCCCATGGGAGGACGGCTTTTTGTTGGGGGCCGCACCCTTCGGATAACCGCCCTACTTGACGCTCACGACGGGGCAGGGGGCATTGAGGATCACATAGCGGGCCGTGGAACCGAAAAGGAGCTTTCCCACTTGAGAACGGCGCCGGACCCCGATGATGACTTCCCCCACGGCGTGCTCTTCGGCAAATCGCACCAAGTCTTCTCCCGGGGAAAGCCCTCGAATCAGAAGGTGGGTCTCGCAGGGGATGTGCGCTTTCGCGAAGAGACTTTGGGCGTGCTGGAGTCCATCCCGGGCGGTGTCGATTTCCTCCAGAGAAGTATTTTGCCCGCCCATGAGGGACCACACCACGTGCACTTCCGCGTGAAGATGTTGCGCATGAAACAAGGCGACGTTCAGGGCCTCTTTCGCCGTGCGCGTCCCGTCGTACCCCACAAGAATCCTGTAACGTTCGCCAGTCTGCTCCGTCATCATGCCTTCCCTGCCCTTTCAGCGCCCATTGCGGGCTTTCCCCCCTGATTTCGATTTTTTTCATACTCTCATGAGAGATGCAGCCCATGCCTACGAGGAAGTCGGCACACCTTGGGAGTTCCAGCCCCTGAGCCGATAGTAATCTTGAACGAGTCGGTGCATCTCGTCTTCGGTAAGCCGGCGCCCGTCTTCCAAGGGCTCCTCGAGAAGCCTTCGGGGAAGGCGATCATCGGCCGCGGTCAACCCCTCCCGCACATTGAAACGGCGCGTGTCGTCCACCACAGAGGAGGCGATCTTCTGCAGATCGGTTTTCTCCAGGTGTTCGCCCGTGGTCAGTTCGATGATCTTGGAAAGCTCCTCCCAAGGATAAAAGTCCCGGTAAAAACGGCACAGGATGAGGCAGTCAAAAAGCGTGCATCGGTCTTCGAAATCCAGAAAAAGCTCGGCTTTCCCCTCAATCTTTTGGGGATCAATCAAACCGGTGAGTTCGGCTTTATAGAATGTGGTCCGGAGGTGACACGCTCCGCGGTCGCTCACCGCGTAGGCCAAGCCCATGCCTTTGAGGGCCCGCGGGTCATAGCCGGCGGGTTCCAGTCCTTTCACATGGACGGCCAGGTCTTCCAGCTTGAGTTCCGTGGCCGCCGGACGGATTCCCTGGGAGAGAAGATCACCGATACCTTCCCGCTTGGCGATTTTTACAAGGAGATCGGCGATGGCGTCCACATCCCCGTAATCGAGCCTCTCCCGGATCACGCCGCGTCGGGAGGCCTCGATGGCAAAGGCGGCCATGTTTCCCGCCGTGATGGTGTCCATGCCCAAACGGTCGCACAAATCGTTCAGGTGGGCGATTTCATCCAGGGCATCGATTTCGCATAGGCCTCCGAAGGCATAAATCGTTTCGTATTCCGGTCCTTCGATCTTCAGCCCCTTGTGGCGGCCCTCAGGGATTTCCACATACTTGCCGCACCCCATAAAGCACGTGCGGCACGCCTTGGGTCGCGCCCCCAAGCGATCCACCAAGATTTCGGCACTGATTTTCCGCCAGTGCTCGAAGGTGCCTTTGGCCCAGTAGCGGGTGGGAAATCCGCCCACCGTGTTGAGCAAAGCGACCATCATGGGCGTGCCGTGGGTGCGGTAGGCCTGAGTCGCCTTGTGATCCTTGAGGTTTTTGACCATTTCTCGAGCGTAGGCCTTGATGCCTTCTTCATCGGCCACCGGACGCGATCGGGTGCCGTGAAACACCACGGCTTTGATCTTTTTGGATCCGAGGACGGCCCCCATGCCGCACCGACCCGCCGAGCGCCAGTAGTCGTTTTCGACGACGGCGTAACGCACCAAATTTTCCCCGGCAGGGCCGATGACCACGGCCCCCGCATCGTCGATTCCGGTTCGTTCCAGCGCGCGATCTTCGGTCTCATAAGTGTTCAGGCCCCAAAGGTCAAAGGCGTCGTGGAAACGGACGTCCGTATCGGAAATTTCAAGCCACACAGGGGAACCCGACGCCCCTCGAATCACAATGGCGTCGTAACCCGTTCGGCTCATGGGGACGGCCACCCGCCCTCCGGAATAGGACTCGCCATAAAACCCCGTCAGGGGCGATTTGGAAAAAATCCCGTGCCGACACGATCCGTAGACGGCCGTGTCGCTTGCCGGACCCAGGGCGAAGAGGATATGGTTGTCGGGCGACAGGGGATCGACCCCCGCGGGGTTTCTTTCCAAAAGCAACCGGGTGGCCAGCCCCTTTCCTCCCAGACTGCGACGAAGAAGCGCCTCGTCCAACGGCACCACGTCCCATCGGCGTGCCCCCATGTCAATCACAAGATACCGGCCGAAAAATCCTTTCATACGCCCCCCTTTCTTCTTCCCGAGTCCCTTCGCGCCGCCCCGGCACGTCGTTCCCACCCAGGCTTCTAGCGGGTCAGTTCTCTTAAGGATTCTTCCAGGATGGCCAGGCCCCGATCCAATTGGTCATCGGTGATCACCAGAGGCATCAGCGTTCGGATGACATTTCCGAAATTGCCGCAGGAAAGCAGCACAAGCCCTTTTTGGTAACAGAGACTGACCAGCTTCTTGGCCTCGTCCGTCGCCGGTTCCTTGGTTTCTCGATCCCGCACCAGCTCCATAGCCAGCATGGGTCCCTTCCCCCGCACATCCCCGATGATCTCGTAGGACTGTTGCAAACGGGTGAAGGCGCTTCGGACCTTGTCGCCCAAGGTTTCAGCCGTCTTGAGCAGGCCGTCGTCCAAAAGGATTTCCAGTACGGCCAAAGCCGCCCGGCATCCCAGAGGGTTTCCACCGTAGGTGCCACCCAGGCCGCCCACGTGCGGTTTGTTCATAAGGTCGGCTCGACCGACCACGGCGCTCAGGGGCATGCCCGCCGCCAAGCTCTTGGCGAGGGTCATGAGGTCGGGAACGACGCCCCAGTGTTCGATGGCGAAGAGCTTGCCCGTGCGGCCCATGGCCGACTGGACCTCGTCGATGATCAGCATAATACCGTATTTTTGGCAAATCCTGTGAAGTTTGGGGAAATATTCCGACGGCGGCGTGACGAATCCGCCCTCTCCCTGAATGGGTTCGGCAATGACGGCCGCCGTGCATTCCGCAGCCACGTGGGAGATGAAAAACTCTTCGAGATAATCGGCGCAGGCCACATCGCAGTCGGGATAGCGCAGACGGAAGGGACATCGATAGCAGTAGGCGAAGGGCATCCGATAGACTTCCGGCGCAAACGGCCCGAAACCCAGCTTGTAGGGTTTGACTTTGCTGGTCAGGGTCATGGTGAGGAGCGTTCGGCCATGAAAGCCGTTTTCAAAGCAAATGACGGCGGGCCTCTGAGTGGCGTATCGTGCGATCTTGACCGCGTTTTCCACCGCTTCCGCACCGCTGTTGGCGAACAGGGTCATTTTGGCGAAATCGCCCGGTGCCAGAGCGTTCAAGCGTTCGGCGAGCGCCACGTACGGTTCGTACATGGCCACGTGGAAACAGGTGTGGGTAAACTTTTCCGCTTGATCCTTCAGGGCGGCCACCACCTTGGGATGGGAATGGCCCACATTCATCACCCCGATGCCGCCCGCAAAGTCGATGAGTTCCCGGCCATCCACGTCGATCAAGACGGCCCCTCGGCCTTCTTTGATGAAAGCCGGCGTCACATTGAAAGGTCCCTGGGGAACGTTGCGGTTTCTTCTTTCGAGCAAAGCGCTTGAAAATTCGGTCATGGCTGAGCTCCTTTCTCAAGGGAGGATCGGGCACAGGAAAAAGTAACCGCTCCCCTAACAAGGACCATACCAACCTCCGCCGCTCGATGCGCCCAAAAGACCCGCGCCCGTATCGGAGAAAATTGTGCGGCAAAACGTGTCCCCACACCAAGGCTTGACCATGCATGACAGCATAGGCTATGCATTGCAGCATGAATCAGACTGGGCGTCATGAGCAGCATCTTTTCCTTGCAGATGGAGCGCACGGCGATGGATGCCTTGGGCAAAGCGCCTCTTTTCAATTTGTCGACGGAATCGGACCGCCCTGGGGATGACCCCGGCATGCGGCTCTTGGACGCCATGCGGGACCCTCTCTTGGCCGCCCATTCCTGCGGGACGATCTTCTTGGTTAACAGAGCCTGTCGGGAAATTCTCGGGATCGCCGAAGGGGTGAATCTCAAAAGGGCCTTACCGGATGTGTGGCATGAAGCGTCCACCACACTGAAGGACGGGGCCGTTCGGTATGGATTCATTGAGGATGTCCACAAAAACCGCTACATGGTGCGCATCAGCCCCCTCGACCGTCCCCCGTTCACTCCTGGTGTTTTGTGTCATTTCGAAAACAGTTTGCAATTGGAGGAAGTGACCCGCGCGTTGTTGTCCTACCAAAATCTTTCTCGCGAATTGGACGCCATCATTGATTCTTCCTATGACGGACTGTGGATATGCGACGCCGAGGGAACCGTGTTGCGGATCAACCGCGCCTCGGAGCGCCTCAACGCCCTGAAGGCCCAAGACGTGGTGGGCCGGAACATGCGCCAACTGGTGGAAGAAGGACTTGTGGATTGTTCCGCCACCTTGGAAGTCATCCGCACGGGCCAGGTCGTCAATCTTTTGCAGAACACCCGAAACGGCCGCAAACTCATGCTCACCGGAAGCCCCGTCTTGGATGAGCGCGGTCGCTTGTCTCTCATCGTCGTCAACGAACGGGACATTACCGAAATCGACGCCCTCTACAAAACCCTGGAACAGGAAAAAGCTCTCAAAGACCAATACAAACACCAGATCCTGGATATGCAACTGGCGCACCTTCACGATCACGAAATCATCGCGCGAAGCCCTGCCATGGTCAACGTTTTGCACCAAGCCTTTAAGGTGAGCGCCGTCGACTCCACCGTGCTCCTCCATGGCGAATCCGGCGTAGGCAAGGGCCTCATCGCCGACATCATCCACAAGTTTTCCCCACGCGCCCAACACCCCATGATTCGGATTAACTGCGGGGCCATCCCGGAAACCCTCATCGAGGCGGAACTTTTCGGCTACGAACGCGGCGCCTTTACTGGAGCCCGCCAGAGCGGCAAGCCCGGCTATTTCGAGGCGGCCGACGGGGGAACCCTCCTGCTCGATGAGGTGTCCGAACTGCCGCTGGCGTCCCAAGTGAAACTCCTGCGTTTTCTGGAAGACGGGCGGATCACTCGAGTCGGCGGGACCACAAGCCGCAAGTTGGATGTGCGAATCCTTGCCGCCACGAATCGAGACCTGGCCTCCATGGTCCAGCGCAGCGAATTCCGAAAGGACCTTTACTATCGCCTGAACGTGATCCCCTTGTGGATTCCTCCCTTGCGGGAGCGGCGGGAGTGCATCTTTCCCATGCTCCAGCACTATTTGGAACATTTTTGTGCCAAACTCCGGAAGCCGGCGCTTCGGTTGAGCCGAGAGGCGGCGGATGCCCTCATCGCCTACGACTATCCGGGAAACGTCCGCGAACTGGTCAACCTGTGCGAGCGTCTCGCCGTGATGTGCGAAAACAACCCGATCCGGCTGAACGATTTGCCCCAAAACGTGACGTCCCAACCGCAAAACCGGGAAGTCTTCGACGAGTTGTCGCTGGAAGGCACCTCGCTTAAGGCCCTTTTGGAAGCCGCCGAATGCCGCATTCTGACCAAAGCTTTGGAAACCTACGGCTCCCAGTGGACCGTCGCGAGAAGGCTGGGCATCAACCAATCCACGGTGTCCCGAAAAATAAAGAAATACGGACTGGGATCGGAAAGCCCCCAAGGACCGAACAGCCCTATGCCATAGCGCATAGAACAGCCAAGAGGGCCGACCGGCTTGGTCAAAGGCCCACTCATGAAAAAAGCGACCCTGGTACTCATATTTTCCGGCATGAATGTTGCAAATGCTCGGGCGGCTTGGTCAATGGTCATGAGATGGTCGAACGGTTTCACCCTTAACGGCACAGGAGGCGTTCCATGAAAAGAGTCCTGATCTTTTGCCTCGTCCTCGTTTCCGCTTTCATCGGCGCCGTCGGCGCCGCAGAAACCCGGGACTATTTCAAGATCGGGGTCATCACCTCCCTTTCCGGGGACTTGGCCACGGGCGGCAACGTGACCAAGCGCGGCTACGATTTGTGGGCTCAGGCGGTCAACGAACAGGGCGGGATCGAAATCGACGGAAAGAAATATCCCGTCAAGCTCTTCTACGCCGACGCCCAATCGGAACCCGCCGTCGGGGCGTCTGCGGCGGAACGCTTAGCAACGCAGGAAAAGGTGGACTTCGTCCTAGGTCCCTATTCCTCCGGCGTCACCCTTGCCTGCGCCCCCGTGCTGGAAAAGTACCGCATTCCAATGATCACCGGTTCCGCCGAATCGCCGCTGATTTGGCGGCAGAAGTTCCGCTACACCTTCGGCACCATCCCTCCGGTCAACTACACGGGTTCCGTGCCCATCGAAACCCTCATGAGCCTTGATCCGCCACCGAAGACGGCCATCATCTTGGGATCCAACGATGCCTTTTCCAAAGCGACGGCGGAAGCCTTCAAGGCCGCCGCCGAAGCCCGCGGCATCAAGGTGTTGAAGTTCGATATCGTCCCGGCTGGCCAGGACCTTACGCCCTACATGTCGGTGGCCAAGGCCACGCGGCCGGACCTCGTCGCTTTCGGCGGCCACGACGAAGAACTGATCAACCTGGTCAAGGCCCTTCGTCAAATTGACTACACGCCTAAAGCCCTTCTGATGCACTACGGTGTGACGGAACCGGCCTTCGTCGAGGCCTTGGGAAAGGACGCGGAAGGGGTTTTCGGGGGATCCGTCTGGACGGGGAGCCTCAAGACACACGGAACCCTGCTCTGGGCCGATGCACCGACTTATGCTCAGGCGGCCCTGAAAGCCTTTAACGTTCCCGCCGATTACACGCAGGCGGGCTCTTCGGCGGCGGGCATCGCCTTCCAGGCGGCCGTCCAGAAGATCAAGGCCACACCACCTTTGTCCGAAGAAGAACGCGAGGCGCTGGTCAAGGCCCTGGAACAGCTGGATATTGACACCTTTTACGGGAAAATCAACTTCGCCGACGAAGGGGACTATTATCATGCCAACGTGGGCTTGACCCCGCTGACCATTCAAATCCAAGGGGGCCATGTGAAAATCGTCGGCCCCAAGGAACATGCGGAAACCGCGCCCATTTATCCCTTGAAGGCCTGGAAGGAACGCTAGCCCACGGCTTCCCCCGTCCGGCGCGGTTCATGGGTTCGTGAGCCAAGGGCCGGGGAGGGGCACAGATTACCGTCCGTGCCCCTCCCACAACTCCCGATGCCGTCAACGGTCTTCAAAGGCGCACAAGCCGTCGTGTCGGATTCCCGCCTCGGGTCTGTGTCGCGGGGTCACATCCGATCCAGACCACCAACCTGATCCGGAGTTGTGCATCATGCTGCTATTACCTCAGGCCATCGTGGATGGGCTCCTCATCGGAGGCATCTACATCACCATCGCCATCGGTTTTTCCCTCGCCTACGGCGTCATGCACATCATCGACTTCGCCGTCGGCGAATGGATCATGCTGGGCGCTTTCCTCGGATATTATTTGAACCAGTGGTTCGGCTGGGAACCTTTTCTCTTCCTGCCGGTCATCTTTTTGGCTTTCTACATCGTCGGGTTTTCCCTGCAGCCGCTCATCCATCGCGTCCTCAGCGGTCGTCGAGGAAACCCTGTTTTGATGGGCCTGGTGTTCACCTTTGGTTTGGCGCTTATGTTCCGAGGCCTGGCTTTGACGGGGTTCGGCTTCTTTTCCCGATCCATTTCCTCCGCCCTCGCCGAGGGGTCCTGGTTCTTTCAGTCTGGCAACTTTTTCGTGACCATCCCCGTGATTCGCTTTGCCGGCTTGAGCTACGCTCTGGCGGTGACCCTGGGGCTGCACTACCTACTGAAAAAAACCGATTTCGGCCTTGCCGTCCAGGCCCTGGCCCAGCACAAGGAATCGGCTGGGCTTATGGGGATCAACGCCAAGCGGGTCAGTTCCCATGTCTACGGGCTTTATGTGGCCATTAGTGCCATGACGGGAACCATTTTCGGGTGCATTTTTTCCATCAGCGCCCAGATGGGCCCCGATCTCACGGTCTTCGCGTTCTTCGTCGTCGTCTTGGCGGGAATGGGCTATTTGGCGGGCGTCCCTTGGGCCGCCTTCCTCCTCGGCTTCGTGCAATCCTTCTTCCTCATCTACCTCAGTCCCGCTTACACGCTCTTGGCCGTCTTCGCCATCCTTTACACGATCCTGCTCATCTCACCCACTGGGCTTTTCAGGAAGGGAGTTTGATTCATGCCCCGGAAGGTGCTCCTGTGGGCCGTCGTCATGACGGCCGTGCTTGCCGCCGTACCCTTGATCGTTCACGATACGTTTTATTTGCGCGTCCTCACGGAAGCCGTCATGTGGATCGCCCTGGCCATCACGTGGGACGTTTTGGCCGGTTACACGGGCTATCTGAATTTCGGACACGGGGCCTTCTTCGGCCTGGGAGCCTATACGACGGCAATCCTCATGGGGCATGCTGGATGGCCTTTCCCCCTCGCTGTGGCGGCAGGGAGCGTATTGGCCGCCGTGGCGGCGTTCGTTGCGGGGATGCCGACTCTGCGCCTCAAAGGGGCTTACTTCGCCATCGCCACTTGGGCCCTGGCCCGAGCGGTCCAACAGGTGGCGTTGATTTTGGAGATCACCGGAGGGCCCGACGGCATGCGGCTGCCGCCGTTCCTACACCCCCAATTTTTCTATTATGCCATGTTGTCCGTCACCGCTGCCGTCTTCTTTCTCCTGTGGTATCTCCTGGAAACGGCCCCTTTCGGGCTCAAACTGAAGGCCATCAGAGAAAATGAAGCCGGAGCCATGGCCCTAGGCCTCAACCCCGCCCGCATCAAAATTCAAGCCTTTATCCTATCCGCGTGCCCGGCGGGGATCATCGGGGGGATCTACGCGTACTGGATCACCTACATCGACCCGGCCTCCACCTTGGGCGATCTCATCACCGATCAAGCCGTGGTCATGGCCGTGTTCGGGGGACTGGGAACCCTCATCGGCCCCGTTCTCGGCGCCATCGTCCTCTTCGCCTTCAAGACCTACTTCTGGGCCTACCTCTCCGACTATCAGGTGCTCTATCTCATTATCCTCGGAGCCCTCATCGCATTCAGCGTGGTCTTCCTTCCCGAAGGTCTGTGGGGGTCGATCCTCAGCTGCACCGCCAAAAGACCGCAGCTCTCGAAGGCATTCCATCCCTTGGAAACCAAGAAGGAGGCGCCGGAGGTTCCCAATGCCTGATGCCATGCTTCGCGTGGATTCCGTCTCCAAAGTTTTCGGCGGCCTGCACGCCGTGGACGCCGTCAGTTTTACCGTGGCCCCCCAGGAAATCGTCGGCCTCATCGGGCCCAACGGCGCCGGCAAAACCACTCTGTTCAATCTGATCAGCGGTTACTATCGGCCCACACGAGGGCGGGTCTTCTTTCGCGAAAAAGACATCACGGGCCTCGCTCCGTATACCCTGGCTCGGCTCGGCATCGGGCGGACCTTCCAAATCGTCAAACCCTTCGGCGGGCTGACGGTTTTGGACAACGTGGTGGTGGCGGCCCTGCTCAAGCATCCACGTAGGCAGGATGCGGAACGCCACGCGTGGGAAGTTTTGGAATTTACTGGGCTGGCGGACAGGGCTCGGGATCCGGCGGCGAGCCTTACCCTGGCCGGTAGAAAGCGACTGGAAATCAGCAAGGCTTTGGCCTTGGAGCCTTCCCTGCTCCTGCTTGACGAGGTCGTCGCAGGTCTAAACCCCACGGAAGCCGACCGCACGGTGCAGCTTATTCTCGGCGTGCGCGCCAGAGGACTCACCATCGTCATTGTGGAACACATCATGCGCGTCATTATGAACATCAGCGACCGTGTGGTGGTTCTCAACTACGGGCAAAAGATCGCCGAAGGTGACCCGAAGGAAGTGGCCAAGAATCGTGCCGTCATCGAAGCCTACCTTGGAGAGTCCGTCGCATGAATATTCTTCACGTCCAAAGCGTCTCGGCCCATTACGGGGATGTGCAAGCCCTGTGGGACATGACCTTTGATGTCCACGAAGGCCAGATCGTCGCGCTGCTCGGGGCCAACGGTGCCGGAAAGACCACGACGCTCAAGACCATTTGCGGCCTACTACCCGTAAGCTCCGGCGAGATCCGCTATGAAAACCGGCGCATCAGCGGCATGCCGGTGCATGAGGTGGTCGCCCAAGGCATCACCCTCATTCCCGAAGGCCGGCAGCTCTTCCCCAAGATGACTGTGGAAGAAAACCTCATCCTCGGAGCCTATTTAAAACGCGCCAAACAAAAACGCGCCCAAAACCTTAAGCGCGTTTACAATCTTTTCCCCCGGCTGGCCGAACGGCGCAACCAGATCGCAGAAACCCTCTCCGGAGGCGAACAGCAAATGCTCGCCATCGGGAGAGGGCTCATGCAGGATCCCACCCTGGTGTTATTCGATGAACCGAGCCTTGGGCTGGCCCCCATCCTGGTTCACGAGGTTTTTCGGGTGATTCAAGACCTGAACGCCATGGGCCTCACCATCTTTCTCGTGGAACAGAATGTCCACCAGACCCTTCGGATCGCCCACTACGGCTACGTCATCGAAGGCGGGCGCATCGTCCGGCACGGATCGAGCCAAGAGCTGGAAAAAGACCCGAAAGTGCGCGAAGCCTATTTGGGGTTTTAGGCCCTCCTAAAAGTTGAACACCGTGGCTTCGGCGGCGAGCTTGATGAGCAGGGGGCCGCCTTCCAGGGCCATGTTGGTATAAAACTTCGCCTCGTCAACCTGACGGGCTCGAGCACAGGGAATTCAGACGTAGATGGGGATCTCGTTGTCCACCAGATAGGGCAGGTAGTCCTGGACGCAATCGCCCGTGGGCGTCTTGACCGTGTAGTCCCGGGTGGTGTCCGCCCATCGCACCCCGCCGTCGATGAGAAACACATCCACCTTGTGCCCCTGGGAATGGGCGATCTTCGCCAACTGGAAGCAGCGTGTGGCAGGTTCATGGTCGTCTCGACTCAGCACAAAAAGGAAATTCGCCATAGCCTTTCTCCTTCGTTGTGAGTCCCTTTGATGCCCCGATGATGTTTAGAAGCAGCATAGAGCATTCAGGACGGCAAAAGCAAGGAAGAGGCGATGGCCCGTGACGCTTTTCATCGGGATTGTCGATATCGGGGGCGGGCGTTTGGGGGTGGACGAGCCCCGTTGCTCCGAGGGAAGGCGTTGGGGTCGGAGGAGTCAGACGGCCCCGAGGAGGGGCGTCGCGGGTGGAGAAGCCAGCGCGCTGCGAGCAAGGGTGTTGGGGTGAGCGAAGCGAACCCCCACAAAAACCGCTTTCCTTTTTCCCAAAAACGGGAGCTGGATCGCCCGGCTGGTCAACCGACCATTTCGGGGACCGTCACGATGGAGGCCCAACGGCGCCGAAGGCGTCCCACCGTCCGGTCATAGAGGCTTGAGGACAAAGACCTGCTTGACGGCGCGGGCCACCCGCACTTCTTTCGCTTCGGCAAGCCTTGCCGGCTCAGAGGCCAGTTCGTCCCATGAGGAGAGGACGGCGGCGGTGCCGTTTTTCAAAACGAGCACGGGAACCGTGTCTTTGGGCGGCTTTTTCCCTTCAAAGACCAGATCCGCCTTTTCGTCGGGCTTGACGAAACGGCGCTCCACGCCATAGCTCCCCAACGCCTCGTAGACCGTGGCGGCGCTGTATTCCTCCGGGTTCAGATCGCGCACCGTGCCGTCTTCAACGAGAAAGAAGCGGGCGGGGCTTTCTTCTCGGGTTTCCTGAGAACGGACCTTGGACTTCATCGTGAAGGCCTCCTTGATTTTTCCCGCCGCCACCCACACGGCCACGTGGGGCTCGGCGACCGCCACGGCCGAGGCGGGGCACGGAGGCCGGCACGTGAGGCAGCGCAGCAGCGGGATGAAACGTTCCTCTTTGGGACACCAGGTAAACTGGCTGCGGGGGGCATCGGCGGGTGCGGGCATTTACGCCTCGAGGGCTTCTTCCAATTTTTTCACCGCTTCCTGCAAGTCGGGAAGAAGGTCCGGGGAGAGGGTGACGCCCTTCTTGGACGGATGATATTCGCCGTCGTCCCCCTTATAGAAAATGCGGATATCGATGTATTCCTTTCCGCGAAAGACATTGAGGGAGACACGGATTTCTTCGAGCGCGTTCTTTGGGAAGGCGTGGATCAAGCGATTTTCGGCCATGGAATCCTTTTCTCCTTTGGCGATGGTCTTGTGGGGTCAACAAAAGCCGTTCCGAGCGGTCTTGTCAACGACTTTTCCGCGCGAAGGGACGCCGTGAGCGTTGCGCCGCAAAGGGGGCGCCGTGAGGGCTTACCCTACGAGGACATTCCCGCCGTGACTATTTCCTGAAGGTGCTTGTCCGAAAATGCCTATGCCAGACGTCCGAAAAAAATGGGGTTCGGCGTGGGGCAGGATCGCGGCTAAAGCCGCTCCCACACGAACCCTTCCTGAACAGCCTCCTGTAGAGCGGCTTCCAGGTCGAGAAAATCTTGAGGCAGCGGGGCTTCGACATGGAGATCCTTCCCCGTGCGCGGGTGCTTCAGGCTCAAACGCCACGCGTGCAGCATGGTGCGATGGACGTGTGCCAGAACGGCGGCTCGAACGGCGGGATTGGGCAGGCGCTGGGCCCGGCGAACGCCGCCCCCGTAGGTTTCGTCCCCCACCACGGGGCGGTTCATGGCATGGCAGTGGACGCGGATTTGATGGGTTCGCCCCGTGAGGATCCGCACCTCCAAAAGCGACACGAGATCGAGCCAGGCTCTTCGCACCCGCCAGAAGGTGACGGCCTCCTTGCCCAGGCGCTCCACCACGGCCATTTTCTTGCGATCCTTGGGATGGCGCCCGATCTTGGTGCGCAGCTCTCCGCACGGTTCGCGAAACCGGCCGTAGACGAAGGCACAATACGTCTTCCGCACTTCACGGCCCTTGAACTGCTCGATCAGGTCCAAATAGGCACCGTCGCTTTTCGCCACCACCAAAACCCCGGACGTTTCCTGGTCCAGGCGATGCACAATGCCGGGGCGCAGCGGCGCTCCTTGGCTCGCCAATCGGGGGCAATGGGCGAGCAGGCCGTGCACCAGCGTGCCGCGCTCATGCCCCGCGCCGGGATGGACCACCAGCCCGGCCGGCTTGTTGACGACAATGAGGTCGTCGTCTTCAAAGAGCACCTCAAGCGGCATGGGCTCGGGAACCAGGTCGCCGGCGCCGGACCTTTCCATGGCCTGGACGGCGATCTCGTCCCCCGGCCGAACCACGTAGCCCGGCTTGACCCGCGCTCCGTTGACCAGGATGTGACCCGCTTCGATCCATTTCTTGTATTGCGAACGGGATCGATCGGGGTCTTGAGCGCTCAAAAAAACGTCCAGGCGCTGCCCTTTGTGGGGCGCCTGGACGTGAACGATGCGGGTTTCGGCGGAAAGGCTGCTCATGGGCTGATTAGTGCCGACGACCCGATTCCGACGGTTTGAGGGTCGTGAAGATCATTCGGCCGCCGGTAGTCTGCAGGATACTCGTCACCGAAGCTTCCACCTCCTGGCCCAACAGCTTGGCGGCGTTTTCCACCACCACCATGGTGCCGTCTTCCAAATAGGCGATCCCCTGCCCTTCCTCCTTCCCTTCCTTGAGGATCTGCAGACGAAGCACCTCCCCCGGCAGCACCACGGGGCGCAGCGCGTTGGCCAGCCGGTTGATGTTCAATACCGGAATCCCTTGCACTTCCGCCACCTTGGACAGATTGTAATCGTTGGTGACGATGGACGCGTTGAGGCGCACGGCCAAAGCCGTCAGTTTGGCGTCCACGTCGCTGAGATGCGGAAAATCCTGCCGTTCGATGCGAATCTCGGCCAGTTTCTCTTCCTGAAGCTTCTTCAGCATATCCAAGCCCCTTCGGCCGCGAAGCTTCCGCGACGGATCCGAACTGTCGGCGATATGCTGCAGCTCCTGAAGCACAAATTCGGGGATCACCAAAACGCCTTCCAAAAACCCCGCCTGCAGAATGTCCACGATACGCCCATCGATGATAACGCTGGTATCCAGGATCTTGAGCGAGGCGCCGCGGCCCCCCGCCCGATGGAAAAAAGGCCAACTCGGCCACCCCAGTTCTTCGATTTTGATGCTGCCGAGGACGACCCCCACGTAACCGAAGATGCAGACCAGAACCACGGAACTGGCCACCCGGATCGTGGTGTTCTCAATCCCGATAAAGGCGAAACTCAACAGTTTGACGATCAAAAGCCCCATCACCAGTCCCAGGGTGCCTCCCAAAAGGACCTTGATGGGCAAACGACGAACGGTCTTGACCAACCAAATGGCTAAAAGTGCGAAAAAAAACCCGACGGCCACACCCGCCCACGGGGCCCACCCGTAAGGAGTCAGGTGCTCGATCTGGCCGGCGATAAGATACCCCCCGACGCTGCAGACGACGATCAGGACAATCTTCGTGACAAGACTGGCCCAAGCCACATATTCCACCCCCCTTCGTCAAAAATGGCCGAAACCCCGGGTCTTGAAGCGTCCTACGATAGAAAATTCCGGTGGAGCAACGAAACGCGCGGCCGCCTTCTGAAGGCACACCGATTGCCTGAAATGCAGAGAAATGGATTATTGAAGGATTTCGTCGATTTCACAGGCAATCTGGCTTTCCTGGGCTCCTCTGGCCATGGCGACTTCCGTCACCAAAAGCGCCCGAGCGGTTTCCAGCATCTTACGTTCCCCGAAACTCAATTCCTTGTCGTTTTGGAGCACGGTCAAATCCCGCAGCACTTCCGCCAGTTCGTAGATGGATCCCGTCTTGATCTTTTCCATGTATTCGCGGTAGCGGCGATTCCACGTGGTGGAGTTGACCGAAATCTCCCGCCGGCGCAAGATGTCGTAGACCTTGTGGACCTCGTCCGCCGCGATGAGGCGGCGCAAACCCACCACATGCGCGTTTTGCACCGGGATCATGATTTTCATATCGTTTTCCAGGATGCGCATGATGTAAAAATCCTGGGAATGACCGCCGATGGACTTGGTTTCGATGGCTTCGATTTTGCCGACGCCATGGGCAGGGTACACGGCAAGATCCCCAACCTTGAACATCCTGACCTCCCTGTCTCCCGGCGGCGGAACGCCCTCCGCCGAAAGACGGCCTGACCACATCGGCCCACCCGGTGGGCTCGCAAACTGAGAAGTTTCAAAATAATAACACCTTGAGGACACACTGCAAAGGGCAAACAGAGGTCAGAAAGGCACCGGAATCCGTTGGGGAAAACACGCCGGGGGCCCTCAAGGGCCCCCGGACTTCGGGGACCCTTGAGGGTCAGGAGGCGTCGTCGCTTAGCGGATGAGCAGCGGGGCGATGACGAGAGAAATGACCGACACGAGCTTGATGAGGATGTTCATGGTGGGACCGGAGGTATCCTTGAACGGGTCGCCGACGGTGTCGCCCACCACGGCGGCTTTGTGGTTGTCCGAACCCTTGCCGCCGAAATGACCCTTTTCAATGTACTTCTTGGCATTGTCCCACGCACCGCCGCCGTTGGCCATGAACAGGGCCAGCATGACGCCGGAGATGGTGCAGCCCAGGAGCGTCCCGCCCAAAGCCTGCGGGCCGATAAGGAAGCCCACGACCACGGGGGTGGTCACGCCCACGAGACCGGGAAGCATCATGCGGCGGATGGCGCCCTTGGTGGCGATGGCCACGCACCGGGCCGGGTCGGGTTTACCCTTGCCTTCCATCAAGCCGGGGATCTCACGGAACTGGCGACGGATTTCTTCCACCATGTCAAAAGCCGCATCGCCCACGGCCGTCATGGTCAACGCGGCCACGATAAACGGCACAATGCCGCCGATCAAGGCGCCGATGGTCACATACGGATCCGTGATGTCGATGGTCTGAAGCTTGGCGGCCTGAGCGAAAGCCTGGAACAGGGCCACCGCGGTGAGGGCCGCCGCACCGATGGCGAAGCCTTTGCCGATGGCCGCCGTGGTGTTGCCCAGGGCATCCAGGCTGTCCGTGATGGCGCGGGTTTCAGGGCCCAGTTCCGCCATTTCGGAGATGCCGCCGGCGTTGTCGGCGATGGGACCATAGGCGTCCACGGTCATGGTGGCGCCCACGGTAGCGAGCATGCCGACCGCGGAAATGCCGATGCCGTAAATGCCGCCCGTCACGTACGCGATGTAGGTGGCCGCGCAGATGCCGATCACGGGCAGGGCCACACTTTCCATCCCCACGGCGAGACCGGCGATGATCACCGTGGCCGGACCCGTTTCAGACTGGGCGGCGATTTTGCGCACCGGCGCCATGGAGGTGTAGTATTCCGCCAAGAGCCCGATGATGATGCCCACCACAAGACCGCTCACCACGGCGTAGAACACGCCCATGGGCAAGTTCAAGGCCTTATCGATGTAGTAGGTGATTCCGATGAAAGCCACGGCGGCCACAAAGGTCGTGTAGCGCAGCGCGCTTTGCGGATTCATGCCGCTCATGGCCTTGAGGCTGAAAACCCCGAGGAAGGAAGCAATCAAACCGCCCATGACCACCAAAAGGGGCATGGCCATGTAGGCCATCCGGTCCGCCCCTTGGAGCATTTCCTGGGGCATGGTGGCCGCAATGGCGATGGTGGCGATGATGGCACCCACGTAGGATTCGAAAATGTCGGCACCCATCCCCGCGATGTCGCCCACGTTGTCACCCACGTTGTCGGCGATCACACCCGGGTTGCGCGGGTCGTCTTCCGGAATGCCCGCTTCCACTTTGCCCACCAGGTCGGCCCCCACGTCCGCCGCCTTGGTGTAAATGCCGCCGCCCATACGCGCGAACAAGGCGATGGAGCTGGCGCCCATGGCGAAGCCGTTGATGTAGTTGGCCGTCACCGGATCTTTACCGAAAAGATAATAGGCAATGCCCACGCCCAAAAGCCCAAGGCCGGCCACCGAAAGCCCCATGACGGAGCCGGAAAAATAGGACACCGTCAGCGCCTTGGCCTGACCCCATTGATTGGCGGCCCACGCCGTGCGCGAATTGCCCCGCGTCGCCGCCGTCATGCCCGTAAAACCGGCGATGATGGAACACGCCGCGCCGCCGAGGAAGCAATAAGCCGTCTGCGGATTGACGCCGAAGTAGAGAAGACCGGCCACCACGGCGATGAAAATCAACAGGACCGAATATTCGGTCTTGAGGAACGCCATGGCGCCCACATGAATCATTTCTTCCAATTCCTGCATCTTTTCCGTGCCGGGGGGCTGCTTCTTGACCCAGAGAAAGATCATGAAGGCCACGGCAAACCCGACGAGACCAAAGATCGGTGCGTACATCGTGTAGTTGAGCATCGCTCCCATCCTCCTTCACCTTGTGCAAAATTTAACTTGACAGGCCAAAAAAAAGCTTACGCTTCTGTTTCCGCCCGAACCGGCGTTCCCATGAGCGCGGCTGCATCCCTCGTGTTATAGAGGTTCATGGCCGCCTCCAGGCCCCGCTCCAGAACGGCTCGAGCCGCCTCGGCACCGTGGGACACCATTTTCTCGAACCGGTCCCGCTCGTCCTCCTCCGGGCCGCGCAACACATACACCTCGACCGGCTCCCCGTGTCGAGGCCGGCCGATGCCCAGCTTCAGACGAGCAAAGCCGCCGTCCCCCACCCGTTCGATGATGGAGGCCACGCCCCGATGCCCTCCCGCACCCCCTGCGCGCACGATTTTGACCCGCCCCAGGGGCATGTCCAAATCGTCGTGGATGACGAGCATTCGAGAGTGCGGAATCTTGAAATACTGGAGCATGGCGTCAACGGCATCTCCGCTTCGATTCATGTATGTCGTCGGCTTGATGAAAAGGACCTTGCGCCCTTCCACCACCGCCTCCGCCCACTGCGCCGGAAATTTCCGCTCCTGGAGCACCACGCCGAAGCGATTCGCCAGGGCGTCCACCACCTGAAACCCCGCGTTGTGCCGCGTGCCGTCATACCGACGGCCCGGGTTTCCCAGCCCCACCACGACGCTGATGCGCTCCACGCCGGAAAGCTTTCGGCCCTCGGCCTTCGGGCGGAAATCCCCCTCGACCACCTATGCCTTTGTCACCTCCTCTCCACCTTCGGTTGACGATTCAGACACCGCCGATGCTTTGTCCGATTCCGGAGCCGCCACGGTCACCACAGTATAGCTGTCATCGTCCAAGATCTCAAAGGGAACCTTGCCTCGAAGATCCGACACGTGCAAGGACTCACCGACACCGAGGGGACTCACGTCCACCGTGATTTTTTCCGGAATGTCCGTAGGAAGGCACCGCACGGAGAGGGTGTAGCGGATTTGGTTGAGCATGCCGCCGTCGGCCACACCCGCCGCCGTGCCCGTGATTTCCACCGGCACATCCACAGTCAGGGGCTCGTCCAGGGCCACCTCGTGAAAATCCACATGGATCACCCGCCGCTTGTAAGGATGCACCTGAACCTCGCGGATGACCACTTTTTTCGTCGTCCGGGTCGAGCCGTCTTCCACGACCAAGGGGATCAGGCGGGTCTCCTCGCCCATCTCCTTCAAACACTTGAGCAGCTGATTGCGGGGAACGGACAAGGGCAGGGGGGACGTCTTGGGGCCGTAACAGACGGCCGGAATCCATTCCTGTTGCCGCAGCCTTCGCGCGGGACCTTTCCCGGTTCGCTCACGAACTTTCGCCGACAATTCCACCATCGCCATAAGTCGCCTCCACATGAAAAGGACTTCGGAACCGAACCGCTAAGGGAAAAGCCGGCTTACCGATTCGTCCCGATGAATGTGCTCCATAACCTGCGCCAGAAGGGGCGCCACGCTCACCGTATGAATCTTTGGGCTCCGGGCCGCCTCGCCTTCCAGGGGGATGGTGTCGGTGACCACCACCCTCTGGAGCGGGGATGCGTCGATGCGTTCCACGGATCCTCTGGAAAGCACCCCGTGAACGCACACCGCTTCCGCCTCCTGCGCCCCGTAGGCCATCACCGCCTCCGCGGCCGTACACACCTTGGTCCCGGTATCCACCATGTCATCGTAAATGATGACGGATTTGCCGCGCACATCCCCCACCACCACGGGATCCCTTTGGCCTGTTTCCCGTTCGTGGTGAATGATCGCCAAGGGCAGTCGAAGCTTTTCGGCCAAGAGCCTGGCTCGAGCCACCCCGGCCGCATCCGGAGCCACCACCACACTGTCCTTGCGGGCGCTCCGGCGGAACTCGTCCATGAAGAAACACTGCCCCGGAATGTCGTCCACGGGCAGTCGAAAAAATCCTTGAATCTGACCGGCGTGAAGCGAACACGACACGACCCGATCCACCCCCGCCGCGGTCAGCAGATTGGCCACCATCTTGGCCGTTATGGGCACCCGGGGCTTGTCCTTCTGGTCTCTTCGCCCATAGCCGTAGTACGGAATGACCGCATTGATGCGCGCCGCCGACGCCCTTCTGAGGGCATCCACCATGAGCAGAAGCTCCATGAGGTGGTCGTTGACCGGACGGCACGTGGATTGGACCACGTAGGCATCCACCCCGCGGACGTTCTCGCCGATTTCCACCCGGATTTCTCCGTCGGAAAATCGCGTCACCAGGGCTTTGCCCAGGGACAATCCCAGGTGTCGGCACACGCTTTGGGCCAGTGTCGGGTTGGACGATCCGGAAAAGACTTTCAGTCGACTGCGCATCCTCTCCCGACCCGTCTCACAGGCGCCGATTCTCAGCCCTACCGCCCGGGCCGCCTCGTCGCCGGCCCCCTCACGACGCGGCACCTTTGCACGGACACCCCGACGGCGCCCTGTGGCTGGGGTGGGAGGATTCGAACCTCCGAATGCGGGTTCCAAAGACCCGTGCCTTTCCCCTTGGCGACACCCCAAAAAGCCTTGCGCCGGCCGTCTCGTCAGTCCGCCGGCTCGTCGAGCGTCTCGGTCGCGGCACACCAGCATGACGCCCACTCGCGCCGAGCGGCCCTTGCCACGGCCGCGGCATGGTCCATGGTTTCAAAGATGCCAAAAACCGTAGGACCGCTCCCCGTCATGAGCGCCCCTACGGCCCCGTTGCGCCGCAGCCACCCCTTGATGGCGACAATCTGCGGATACCTGGCCGAAACCGCATCTTCCAGGTCATTTTCCAAGCATGCCGCCGGGTTGTGAGGGCAGGCCAACAGCGTGTCGATCTTAATGCGACTCCCCCCCCTTGTCAACTTCAAACTCCCGTAAGCCCACGCCGCGGACACTTCAAAGGGCGGCTTGATGAGCACCAGCGGATACCGGCAAAGCCCCAAAACGGGCTTCAGGACGTCGCCGATACCCGTCGCCAGGGCCGGACGCTTTAAAAGGAAGAAAGGCACATCCGCGCCAAGGCTACGAGCCAGCTCGTGCAGGGCGGCGACAGACAGCGCTCGAGGGGCCATTTGATTCAAGTAGGACAAGACGGCCGCCGCATCGGCGCTCCCTCCTCCCATGCCGGCCCCCACGGGAACGGCTTTGTCCAGACGAACCCGCAACCCCATCCGCCACCCCGTTTCCCGAAAAAAAGCCTCCGCCGCCCGATGGATGAGATTCCTCTCATCCACGGGAACCAGGGGATGGGCGCACTCCAGTCGAATCCCCTCGGCCTGGGGTTCCAACTCCAGGCGATCGAAAAGGGCCACCGGCAGCATGAGTGTGGACACCTCGTGATACCCGTCGGGTCTTTTGCCCAGCACCTCAAGCCACAGATTGATCTTTCCCGGAACGGTCACCACGGCTTTCACGGCACGCCCTCGGCCTGCTTGGGCCGAAACCGAAAGGGCACGGCGGCATGCCGTGCCCTTTCGTCCATTGTCCTTCCCATCGGGAACGTCCCAGCACCCGCCTGAAAGGCGGTCCCGAAGGATCTAGGAACCGCTCTGCTTCACGAAACGGAGCCGCAGATCATAGAGCACCGTCTGCAACAGCTGTTCTTCGTCTTTGTCCAGATTGCCCTTGGTCTTTTCCTGAAGCATGGCCAACGTGTCGATGATCTGTTTCGCCAAGGGCAAGTCTTTTTCCACCTTTTGTGTGGAAGGGTCCGGGACCTCGCCCAAGTGAACCAACGCGGAAGAACTCAGCGAAAAAACGAAAGTGGAAAAGCTCACCTGAGGGTAAGGCCGTGCGGTTTTCCCCTGGTCTTGCGAACGGGCCGCCCCGGGCTCGACCCTTTCCCGATCTTCGGCCCGAGAAGCTTCGGTGCGTTCCGGGCCCGTGCCCGTCTCCGGGGCCTCCCGGGCCTTTTCCTCCGTGTCCGCCTCGTCCAGAACGATCTTTCGCCGATCCCGAACGACAAAGCCTTTCTTTTCCTGCTCCTCCATAGGCCCTCCGTCCCGCGGCTAAAGTTCGAGAATCTGCACGATATTGACGTTCTCCAACGACAGCAGTTCCTGCACCACGTCGGGGGTCACGGGTGTGTCCGTCCGCAACAGAATGATGTTTTGCCCCCGTTCCAGAACCTGTCCCACGTCCATCATGGAAATGTTGATGTTGTGCCGTCCGAGGCAAGTGCCGATGGCGCCGATGGTCCCCGGGGTGTCGATGTTGTAGATGAGGACCAAATGGCCTTCCATGGCCGCTTCCAGCCGAAAGTCGTTGATGCGCACCAGTCGGACGTCTTTCTTGCCGAAAATGGTGCCCGCCACCAGGTTTTCGTCCTGGGACGTTTTCATGTAAATGCTGATGAGGTTCGTGAAGTCTTCGGCCTCGCTCCGCAGGCTTTCCGTCACGCGAATGTTGCGTTCCTTGGCGTGAATCGGGGCATTGACGAAGTTGACCTGTTCGCCCAGCATGGGCGTGAGGATCCCTTTGAGCACGGAGATGGTCAGCGGCTTGGTGTCTCTCAGTTGGCACACGTCGCCCACGTATTCGATGGAGATTTGTTGGGGCGCGCCGGGCGTGATCTGCTGGACCAGGCTGCCCAGTTTTTCGGAAAGTTCCAGGTACGGCCGCATGGTGGCCAGAAGCTCCCCGTCGATGGACGGGGCGTTGACGGCGTTGCGGATGGTGCCGTTCAGCAGGAAATCGATGACCTGGTCGGCCACCGCCAGGGCCACGTTTTCCTGAGCCTCGTCCGTGGACGCTCCCAAGTGCGGCGTCGCGATGACCTTGTCGAGCTCCAGCAAGGGGTTGTTCTTGGGCGGTTCTTCCGCGAACACGTCCAAAGCCGCCCCCGCCACGATGCCTTCTTGAATGGCGTCGTAGAGATCCTTTTCGTTGACGATCCCGCCGCGCGCGCAATTGATGAGGAAGACGCCGCGTTTCATCTTGGCGAAGGCATCCTTGTTGATGAGATTGCGGGTCTCCTGGGTCATGGGCGTATGGACGGTAATGTAGTCGGCCCGCGCCAGCAGCTCGTCGAAACTCACCGCCTCGACCCCGAGTTTCCGAATGGTTTCCTCATTGATGTAGGGGTCGTAGGCGATGACGTTCATCTTCAATCCCCTGGCCCGATCGGCCACGACCCGGCCGATGCGGCCGATGCCCACCACGCCCAAGGTCTTATTGAACACCTCCTTGCCTCGAAATTTCTTCTTCTCCCACTTGCCTTCCTTCATGGACGTGTTGGCTTGGGGAATGTTGCGGGTGAGCGCCATGAGCATGGCGATGGCGTGTTCGGCCGTGGTGATCACGTTCCCTTCCGGCGTGTTCATCACGACGATGCCCCGCTTGGTGGCGGCGGGGATGTCCACGTTGTCCAGCCCGATCCCCGCGCGGCCGATCACCTTGAGGTTATCGGCGGCTTCGATGACCTCGCGCGTCACCTTGGTGGCGCTGCGGATCACCAAGGCGTCGTATTCCTTGATGACCTTGCACAGCTCCTCATGGGTGAGGCTCGTGTTCACTTCCACTTCAAAGCCGGGAACGGCCTTCAGTTTTTCTATTCCCGACTCGGACAGATTGTCGCTGACAAGGATTTTCATGGATCCCTCCTCAAAACCCCAGGCCCGCGCCTCGGGTCTCCACACTGGATTGCTCCGCCAACGGCCCCTCACATGTAAGGCGCATGTTTAACACTGCTTTTCAAAACCCGTCAAGCACTTGCATTCGGGCGTCCCGAGGGGTTCTCTTGGCTTCTTTGAGCCATCGCGCCAATTCCTTGATCCGGTCGTCAGAGGCGGGAAGATAGGATTGGGCCTTTTCCAGGTGAAAGGCCACCAATTGGAAATCGCCCCGCCGCATGGCGTATCGGCCCAAGTGATAGTGGGCGGGCCCCAGATCCTGCATGCGCCCGTAAAGGACCCCCAGGTGGTAGTCCAGCTCGGCGTTGAGCGGCGCCAGCCCTTCGGCTCTCTTGAGATGCTGCAGGGCTTCCTGCCATCGATTCTGATCCTGGTAAACCAGGCCGAGCCTCAGGTGCACCATGGGCGATTCGTCGTCGATCATCAGGGCCGAGCGCAGGGCTTTTTCCGCGTCCTCCAGCCGGCCCAGGCGCTGGTAGGCTTCGCCCAGGCTGTTCAGGACCAACGGGCTCGCAGGCTTGAGGATCGCCGCCTGGCGCAGATGGGCCAGAGCCTCTTCCAGGCGCCCCTTTTGCAAGGCCAGCCGGCCGAGGCCGTAGAGAGCGGCCGCTTTTCGTGCGGGATCCTGCAACCATCCGGTAAAGCGGTTCTGCGCGGCATCGACATCCGTATGGCGGCTCATCAAGACGGCCTGAATGAAGGGATAGTCTCCGACGGCGTCCCGAAACGCCGCCCTCGAACCGCCGGTCGCCCCGTGCTCCACGAGCTGTTCCAAATAGCCCACCCGTTCCCCCAAAGCCGGGTGGGTCAGCAGGTAAGACGGCACGCGGCTGTCGCTTTGCCAGTTCATGCGCCGCATCTTCTGCATGACCGTCACCATGGCGTGGGCGTCGTAGCCCGCCGAGCTGAGGTATTGAAAACCCAATCGGTCCGCTTCTTCTTCGTTTTCCCGGCTGTATTTCAGCTGCAGGCTTCGCGCGCCCGCCATGCTGCCCACCGCCAGGGCCTGGGCCGCCTTCCCGTCCAGCCCGAGAAAAGCCCCTGCAAGGGTTCCAACAATGGCGGCGATACTGAGCATCCGCCCTTTTTCCAGCTGCTTGTGAATGTGCCGCGCCTGCACGTGGGCCAATTCATGGCTCAGAATCGCGGCCAGTTCGGCTTCGGAATCCATGAGTTCCAAGAGCCCGCGAAAGACGAACACATACCCGCCGGGAATGGCGAAGGCGTTGGGCGTGGCGTGATCGATGACGAAAAAGGCGTAGTCGTAATGGACCGGCCCCAGGGATCGAACGACACGTTTGCCGATGCCCTGAACGTATCCCGCCACCTCGGGATCTTCGATGAGGCGGAAGTGTTCCCGAACCGTCTGCAACATCTTTCGGCCCAGTTCTTTTTCCTCTTCGAGATCCAGAGCCCACGCCCGGGACGACGGCACCGTGCCCGCAAGAAGGCTCAGCACCAAAAAGACGGCGACGGCCGTCCGCCACGCCCCGTTCATGACGATTCACCGTGCCGCACCGCCAGATGCTCGTCCAGCGACACCACCGTGCCGTCCGACCAGAGGCTTTCCAAATCGTAGAGTTCCCGAATGGGGTGGTAGAAGATGTGCACGATCACATCCCCGTAATCCATGAGGACCCAGTGGCCTTCCCGCTCCCCTTCCACACCCAAAGGACGCACGCCCAGTTCCCGAAGGCGCGTCTGCACCGCTTCCGCAATGCCTTGCACCTGACGGCTGGATCGGCCGCTGCAGATGAGGAAATAATCCGCCAAGGTGGTGATCCTGGAAACGTCCAAAAGCACGATGTCCGAGGCCTTGCGATCGTCCGCTTCCCTGGCGCACGAAAGGGCCTTGGCCAGAGGATCCATGATCGTTCGAGTGTTTTTGACGTGTTTCACGGACTGAGTCATCCTTCCTCCAAGACGCTTTGCTCAAAACTCACCGATACAGACCTTTTTCGTTAATATAATCCATCACCGCATCGGGGACCAGAAACCGAATGGATTTTCCCGCAGCGGTCAAGGCCCGGATGCGCGACGAGGCGATATCCAGCCGGGTCGTGCGCAGGAACACCACCGGACAATCCGCCGACGCCCGGTAACACGTGCGAAGGCCCCACGGGCCACCGCCCACGGCCTCAGGGTCTTCGTCGTAGTCCGCCGAAACATGCCGGCGCAAAAAGGCCAGGGGATCGTCCTCCACGGCGCCGGGTCTTTCCAGAACCGCCACGGAAGCCCTTTGAAAAATTTCGCGATACCGCCACCACGTGGGCATTTCGAAAAAGGCGTCCGTTCCCACCAGAAGGAACAGCACGGTGCCGGAAGGCAGCTCTTCGCCCAAGGCTCGAAGGGTGCGCACCGTGTAGGACGTCCCTTCCAGGCGCCTTTCCAGGTCGCAGAGGCGAAAGCGCGGGTGTCCCGCCGTGGCCAGTTCCAGCATGCGCCATCGGTGCTCAAAAGGCGCCATTTTCGGATCGCTCTTGTGGGGGGGGGCCCAGGCCGGAAGGAACAGGCACACCTCCAGGGCCAGAGCTTCCACGGCCTCTTCGGCCATGCGCAGATGGCCCACATGGACCGGATTGAACGTCCCGCCCAAGATGCCGACGCGCCCTGGTGTGTGCCGGGTCATGACCGTCGCGTTTGCCTCCCGACCGCCGAGGAGTCTGTCCGAGAATGTCATCATGCGTTCACGGCATCTCTCTTTAAAAATTCACCACGGAGACGCAGAGGACGCAGAGCTTTCTTTTCTTTTGTGCCGCGCCGCTGACGGGCCGGCGCGGCACAAAAGGCACCCTTCGGGAAGCTTTCCACCAAGGCCCGCACGGGACACCCCTTTCCGCTTTCGGATAGGCTCCTATTGCCGCAGTTGTCCCGTGCCGAAGGCGATGAACTTGGTCGTCGTCAATTCCTCCACGCCCATGGGCCCGAAGGCGTGAAGCCGCGACGTGGAGATGCCGATTTCCGCGCCCAATCCCAACTGGTAGCCGTCGTTGAACCGAGTGGAGGCATTGACGAGCACCAGGCTGGATTGCACTTCCTGAACAAAACGCATGGCCCGATGGAAATCTTCCGTCAGAATGGCTTCCGTATGGCTGGAGCCGTACCGGGTGATGTGCTCGATGGCTTCATCCATGGAAGGGACGACCTTCACGGCCAAAATGAGGTCCAAATACTCCGCGGCCCAATCGTCTTCCGTGGCCGGCCGGCATTGGGGAACAAGGCGGCAGGTTTCCGGGCATCCTCGAAGTTCCACGCCGTGCCGGGAAAAGGCTTCGGCCATGCGCGGCAAAAACACGGGAGCGATCCCCTGATGGACGAGCAGGGTTTCCATGGCGTTGCACACCCCCGGCCGTTGCACCTTGGCGTTCAGACACACGCGTTCGGCCATGTCCATGTCCACCCGTTCGTCCACGTAGATGTGGCAAACGCCCTTGTAATGTTTCAATACCGGCATGCGGGCGTTTTCGGCCACAAACCGAATGAGCTCTTCTCCCCCTCGGGGAATCATGACGTCAATGTAGTCTTCCAGCTGCAGCAGTTCCAGCACTGCCTCCCGATCCGTGGTCTCCACCACCTGAACGGCCGCCTCCGGCAACCCGGTTTCCACAAGACTTTCCTGAAGGATTTGCGCCAGGCATCGGTTGGAATGAAAGGCTTCCGAGCCGCCCCGCAGGATCACGGCGTTTCCGGCCTTGATGCACAAACCCGCCGCATCCACCGTGACATTGGGACGCGATTCGTAGATGATCCCCACTACCCCCAAAGGGATGCGCATGCGCCCCACGCGCAGGCCGTTGGGCCGGGTCCACATGCTCGTGATCTGCCCCACGGGATCCGGCAGCCGAGCCACCTGGCGAAGACCGTCCGTCATTTCCTTGAGCACCTTGTCGGTGAGACGGAGCCGGTCCACCTTGGCCTTGGGCAGGCCCTTGGCCTCCGCCGCGTCAATGTCCCGGGCGTTGGCTTGGGCGATCCGGTCCCGTTCGGCAAGAATCCGATCGGCCGTCTGTTCCAAAAAGGCTTCCTTGACCGTCGCTCCGGCCTTGGCCATGAGGTGCGCCGCCTCACGGGCCCGCCGGCCCATCGCCGTCATGGTGTCCCGATAACCCATAGGTCCTCCTATACAATCTCCGCGTCGGCGGCACCGGTCGGTTCCGCCAGGACGAAATTGTTCCGGTGGATCACTTCGTCCGAATGCTTGTACCCCAAGAGCCCCTCGATCTCCTCGGTGTGGTGGCCCTTGATCCGTTCGATTTCTCCGGACCGATAGTTGGTCAGTCCCACCCCGATAACCGTCCCCTGTTCATCCACACACCGAACGGGAGCGCCCACGCCGAACGTGCCGCGCACTTCGCGCACCCCGATGGGCAGCAGCGATTTCCCCGCCTTCTGCAACGCCCTCACCGCCCCCTGGTCCAGCACCAACTCCCCGACAGGTTTGGTCAAGTTGGCCAGCCAGATCTTCTTGCCGTGATACAGGCGCCTCTTGGGAAGGAACACGGTCCCCACCGGCTCGCCGTCAAAGAGCCGCACGAGGACGTCTTTTTCCCGCCCCGGGCCAATGACCATGGGAATTCCCGAGGCGAGGCACTTTTTGGCGGCCTGGAGCTTGCTCAGCATTCCTCCCGTGCCCACGGCGCCGGGTTGGGGGGTGGCACAAGCCATGAGCTTGGGGCTGAACCCGTGAACGACTCGAATGAGCCGGGCATGGTCGTGGGTTCTGGGATCGCAGTCGTAAAGGCCTTCCGTGTCCGTGAGGATCACCACCAGGTCCGCGGCCACCAGACCGGCGATGAGGGCACAGAGCTGGTCGTTGTCGCCGAACTTGATTTCTTCGACGACCACGGTGTCGTTTTCGTTGATCACCGGAATGATGTTCCAGTCCAGAAGGGTTTCCAGGGTGTTTCGTGCGTTGAGATACCGGTGCCGATGGGCCAGGTCCTCGTGGGTGAGAAGAATCTGAGCCGTCAGAAGCTCGAATTTGTCGAAGGCTTCTTCCCAGGCGTTCATGAGAAAGGTCTGGCCGATGGCGGCCGTCGCCTGTTTCTGGGGAATGGTGCGGGGTTTTTCCTTCAACCCCACCTTGCGCATGCCGGAGGCCACCGCTCCGGAAGAGACGATGAGGATCTCATGGCCGCGCTCTTTCAAAGCCGCCAGCTGATCGCTCAACCGATGGATCATGACCCGATCCAAGCCCCGCGGCGTGGTGAGCACGGCGCTGCCCACCTTCACCACGACCCGGCGGCATCGCTGAAACCAGGCCCGTCGATCCGAAAGGTTGTCCTCCCTGTCCATCAAGACATCCCCGTCCGTCATCGGCTCCTCCAACGCGGCCGATGAAAGCGGCATGTCGTCAAACGCGCTCATGGTGATCCGACTCCCCCTATTTCTGGCTGCGCGGCCCTCACGATCAAGACGCTTCAGCGCCGCCGCATCGAAGATTTTCACAGTAAACGGAAAGGTTTTCCAAGAGCAAGGGCTTTGATCAGACGGCCGTCTTCGGGGCAAACACGCCACCACCCGAGAGGCCTTCCCCCTGCCAGGCGGCTTCCAGGCTTTTCCCGTCAAAGGCGGAAAAATAGCCCCGCAGGGCCGCTTCCAAAAGGGCGTGCGCCGGATGCCGAAAGCCGTGATCCGTTGCCGAACCGTTCTTTCCCGAACCGCCCTCCGACTTTAGGAAGGGCGTCTCTCCGGGAAACTCCTTTTCATGAAGCCACCGGACCACTTCACCCAGGGCAATGCGGGACGGGTGCCGGCCCAGGGTGTATCGGCCCGGATGGCGGGCGTCTTCCACCAGGACGTTTCGATCCCCCAAGAATTCCGCAATGTCCGCTAGGAGCTCCTGGGGGATGCCCAGGTCGTCGGCAAGCCTTTCCAGCTCCTGCGACGGCCGCCCTTCCAAAAAATCCCCATAGACGCGAAAGAGAACAAAAAGCCCCAACGACACCTGGGAAAACCGGTGGGTGTTCTCCCCCTTTTGCTGCTCCAGGGTCAGGGACTGGGCATTTTGTAAAGCATAGCTCACCTGGCCGCCCCACAACACGATGATCCAGGTGAGAAACAGCCAGAGGAAGAAAAGGGGCACGGCGGCCAGCTGCCGATAGAAGTTGGTCACCTCGCCGGCTCGGCTCACGTAGAGGTAAAACCCCTTCTTGGACAGTTCCCAGAGCAGCGCGGCGCACAATCCCGCAATGACGGCGTTTCGCAGACGCACTCGGGCTGACGGCAAAAAGAAATAGATTAAGGCGAAGCAGACGGTTTCCACCAGCACCGGAGCGACCAGCGCGTAGAGGCTGTTCGCCAGCCAATGACGCCGCAGAAAGGATTCCACGGCGCCTCCCTGGGGCACCAGGACGTTGCCGACCCACATGGAAGCCAAGATCACAAAAGGGCTGGATGTGAGCAGAACCCAGAAGGCCGTGACCTTCTGGAAATAATGCCGGGTTCCCTTGGCCCGCCAGATGTGATTGAAGACCCTTTCGGCCGTGATCAGAATGTTGAGCGCCCCCATGATCAAACCCACCAAGGCCGCCAGGTTGATGAGGCCTGCCGGGCCGGCCTTGAAGACCGTCGGGGATATGTACCGTTCCAGCCATTCCACCACCTGCTCTTGGAATTCGGGGACCACAGCCGGAAGGATTTTTTCCTGCACAAAGTGGATAATCCGCTCCCCGCCGCCCAGGAGCCCCACGAAACTGAAGAAAAGAACCGCAAAAGGGATCAGGGACAGAATGGTGGCGAAAGCCAGGCTGGCGGCCTGATCGAAACAGAAGTCCCGGTTGAACTTCCACACGCTGAGATAAAGGACCCGGCCGAAAAAGCGCCCTTTTTCCCTCAGGGTCCCCTCCGGGCTTCGCCCTCCGTCAAAAAGGAAGCCCTTCAACCGTTCCGACCAGCGAGGCGTCATGGTTCCCCCTGTCTTTCGGGCGGCCCCTCTTCCGGGCCGGCCACGGCCCGAACATGCATGCGGCAGGAAAAATCCTGAACCGCAATATAACCCAGCTCGGAGCTGGCATACCAGGCCGATCGAAAGGAACATCGGTCCGCGGACCAAAACCGCCGCACATCCCTGGAAAAGACCGGCTCCAAACAAAACGTGTCGGGATACCGAGGCCTTTTCAGGACCGTAGCCAGTTCGTCCACGGTGGGAAGCCGCCAATCGCTGCGGCCGCAGAACGGTGCGTCACGCAGCCGCTGCACGGCGGCGCGGGCCTCGGGCCACGTGAGCCGCTGCGAAGAACCGCCCCGCTGCCACCACAGCCCCGTCGTTCCATCCCACAGGACATCCCCGTACAGGGTCCAGCGGTTCGAGGTTTCACGCCGCGGCCGCCACAAAGCGTCCAAGTCGAAAAACTTCTCGGCCTCTTGACGACGGATCTTCACGGCCTCGCGCCGACACCGCACCGGTTCCGCCCGCCGAGGCGCCTCCTCGTGCCACAGCCGACACGCCTGCTCCAGGGACGCATCGAAGCTCTTCTGCAGTGCCCTCAGGGCTCGAAGCATCCCTTGGGCGCTGCGGTAGCGCGCGGCGGGATTCACAGCGATGGCTTTGCGGAAAAAAGCTTTCCAGGACGGACCGTCAAAAGGATGGGGCAGAACCGCCCGGGAAAGCTCCGAGGGAAGATGTCCGGTCAGAAGCCTGTAAAAGACGACCCCCACACTGTAGAGGTCCGAAGCCGCCGTCGCCGCCTCCGGATCCCTTTCCTGTTCGGGGGCGGCATAATACGGCGTTCCCACGACGATGCGGCGCGTTTTGGGAAAAGACACCCCGGGGATTTTGGACAGACCGAAATCGATGAGTTTCACGCTGTCGTTTTCCGTCAACAGCACATTGGAGGGCTTCACGTCCCGGTGGACCACGCCCAGCCGGTGCATGGCCGCCAGCCCTTGAAGAATCTCCCGAGTTATTCGAAAAGCCTCGTGCGCGGGCAACGGCCGCGTGGGCCGCTCCAGCACATCGCCCTCCCCGATGTGATCCGCCAGCTGGTGGCAGTGGTATTCCATCACGAAAAAAGGGCGCCCGTCATGGACGCCCCGGTCGATCATGGCCGCCAGATGGGGGTGACGCACCTTTTCCATGACCGCCGTTTCCACTAGGAAAAGCCGCCGGGCTTGGGGTTCCCCGAGGACCGAGACGAGATGCGGGTGAGGATCCAGGATTTTGAGCGCCAAGAGCCGACCGGTCTCGGGTTCCAGCACACGATACACCCGCCCCATGCCGCCTCGCCCCAAAGCCCCCACGATGGGGTATCCACCGATGCGCCGCACGTGTTCTCCCCCGATCCCTGTCCTCCAGCCTTCCGGCCCGTTTTACCAGAGCCGATCGGCATTGATGCGAGGAAACCCCAAAGCCAGAATCTTTTCGGCCGTTTTGGCGATGTCGTAGGGCACGCGCCGGACGTGGACCGTCTGAGCTTGGGTGTCCCACAGGACGTACTTGGCACGGTTGTCCCCGTCCCGAGGCTGGCCGACGCTGCCCACGTTGACGATATAGCGCGCGGACGGGTCAAGCTCCAAAACGTCTTGGCGAAACCGGCCCGAACGAACCTGGTGCCCGTCCCACCGGACCCAGAGCAGCTGGTGCGTGTGTCCGACAAAACACAGAGACTCTTCGTATGTGGCAAACAGGACGGGAAATTCTTCCTGAGAGACTTCGAAGAGATACCGAATCACCGAATCGGGCGGACATCCGTGGACGCACAGCGCCCCTTCCAGCCGAAGCGTCGCCGGCCATTGCGTGACGAGGCGCACCGCTTCGGGGGTCAAGAGTTCCAGGGTCCTTTCCAAAGACCGCCGAGCCGACGGGTTGAACCACTCCAGGTGTGCGGGGTCCATCAAGGCCCATTCGTGGTTCCCCAAAAGCGTGGAAATGCCCCGCGATTGAAGCAGCCGCACCACGGCTTCGGGATCGGGCCCGTACCCGATGGCGTCCCCCAGGCACACGATCTTTTCGGATTGCGCTTCTTCCAGATCGCGAAGGACTTCCCGAAAAGCTTCCAGATTGCCGTGAATGTCCGAAAGGATGGCGATTTTCATCGTGGCAACGGTCTTTTGGGTCCGGATACGAGCGATGCCAGAAGATGGGCCAGGTATCGGCCCTGCCGGTGCAGGTTGCGGTGCCGTCGAACGAAGCGGGCGGCTTCCAGGCCCATAGCCTGACGAAGCCCTTCTTCGCGGATCAAGGCCGATACGGCGTCTGCATACGCGGCATGGTCTCGTGCCGGGACCAACACGCCGGTGACCCCGTCCGCAACGACCTGATCCACGCCCCCTTCACGCAAAGCCACGACGGCCAGGCCGCAGGCCTGCGCTTCCAGATACACCATGCCGAGAGATTCCCCAATGCCGGGAAAGGCAAAGAGGTCCGCAGCGCTGTAGTAGGCGTAGAGTTCACGGCGCGGCACACGCCCCGAAAACACAACCCGCCCGCCCAGGCACGCCGACGCCTCCCGCCGGACTGAGGCCTCCAGCGGTCCGTCCCCCACAACCATGAGGCGCAGGGAAAGTCTTTCGGCGTCGAGCAAAGCCAGGGAACGGAAAAGAAAGCGCAGGCTTTCCCATTTCACTCCGGGCCGAAATCGGGCCACCGTCAGCACCAGACGGTCTTTGTCCGTCACCCCGTAACGGGCCCGCACCAACCGTCCGGCGGCGTCGTCCCGCGAAAACATTTCGGGAAAGATGCCCGGGGCCAGGTAGACCAGGCGCTCCAAAGGAACAATGCGCTCCAGAGCCGCCCGATCGTTGGCGTTGTTGGTGATGGCAAGCCACGCGCCGCGAAGGGCCAATCGGTTCCAATAAAAGCCCGGTCGCGTTTCGGCGTCCCGCCGACGTCGTGTGCCGTACATGGGCTGAAATAGGACGTACGGAATTTTAAGCAGGCGCGACAGCCACGGGCCGATCACATCGGGCGCCTTGTAATAGGTGTGGTAGGTCAGCCAGAGCTCGGGGCGCCATGCCAGGGATCGGCGCAGAGCTTCCATACAGCCGCGCATCGCCTGCCGCATGCCGCCGGGTTGGGTCCAGAACCAGCGCGCTCGAAACGTGCTCATTTCCTGAACCGCATGGCCCTCATTTTCCAAAGCCTGCACCAGACCTCGGGCGATGCTTTGATCGCCTGAAGGCTCGGGGTGACCCAATGGCTTGTTGGGACAATAAAAGGCGATTTTCAAGGCGCCGTGACGGCCTCGCGGAAAAGAGCAAAAAGCCTTTCGATGCAGCGGCGATTGTCAAAGAACGTTTCCACCTTCGTGCGGGCGGCCCGCCGCTGCGGTTCCAGAGATGTTCCGGCATCCAAAACCTTTTTCAGGGCCTCGGCCAGAGCCGCAGGGGAGCCGGGCGGCACCAAGGTCCCGGTCACACCGTCTTCCACCAGTTCGGGAATGGCCGAATGGCGCGTGCTCACCACCGGCACGCCCACGGCCATGGCTTCCACCAAAACATTGGGAATGCCGTCCCGATCCCCGTTGGGCGCCGTCTTGCACCCCAGAACAAAGGCGTGGGACCGGCGATAGAAGTCGATAACCCTTTCGTGGGACAGCGTTCCGTGAAAGGTCACGCGCCCATGGAGCCCCAGCGCTCGAACCATGGCCTTGATGTTGTCTTTTTCTTCGCCGGAGCCGATGTGATCGAACCGGAAATCGACGCCCGCATCGTCCAGTTTTTTCAGGGCCACCATCACGTCGTCGTAGCCTTTCTTGGGGACGAGTCGGCCCACCGAAAGGATGCGAAAGGGGGGCGCCGGCGGCGGATCCGTGCCGTATCGGAAAAAGTTTACATCGATTCCGTGATAGATGGTGTGGATCGGCACGGAAGGAACGGGCTCCTTATGGGGCGAAGGGGATGTTTCTAAAAGTGACCGCAGATAGCGCGCGTTATAAGCGGTGCATGTGACGACGAATCGGGCCCGGGCCATCTTGCGGCGCAGTTGCTCCGGATCGGACGTGTAGATGTCCTTGGCGTGGGCGGTGAAACTGAAGGGAAGTCCCGTGAGCTCGGAGGCGAAAAAGGCCACCGAGGCGGGGGTGTGACAAAAATGGGCGTGCAGGTGCCGAACGGAACGGCCGAGCAGCCGATGCCACGCCAGGAAACCGGCTTGCAGGAAATGCCGAACGGTCGCCGACGTGCGTCGATCCACGGCGCGCCGAAGGGCTCTCTGAAAGCTGTGGGCGTACCGCCGCCCCAGCCGGGCCCACAGCCGGCCGTTGGCTTCAAGGAGCCCCCGCAGGTTGGGCAGGACGTATTCGGGAAGATAGGTCACCGGCGCGCGAATGGCGCGCACGCTTCCATGGGTGAACGATTCCCGGGGGCGGCGCAGGGAATAGATCTCCATGGAAACGCCCAGGGATTCCAGCAGCGCGATTTCCTGGCTGATGAAACTTTCGGAAATGCGCGGATACCCTTTAAGGATCATGCCGAGAAGGCCGCCGGAAAAGAAGGCCGGAGGCGGCCCGCCGGCGGAAAGGCCTGCGTCGGTTCCCCCATGCCCGAAGGCGTCCTTTTCGGCCGCGGTGCGCCGGGTCGTCACGCCCATTGGACCCGGGCTCCTTGGCGGTTTTCCAGGATCCGCGATCGAATGACGTCCAAGGCCGTAAAGGGGAAATCGCCGGCCTTGGAGGCCACTTCTGTGCCGTTTTCCAGAAGGTGTTCGACTTTTCGGTAAACGGCCTCGGCGCTCAGGCGCTCCGGAGGCAGATACTCGCAAAAACCGCGGCGGCACAGGACCTCGGCCCGAATGAGCTGCTCTTCGCGGGGCACGGTCCTTGGGATAATGAGAAAAGGCTTTCGCTGGCTGATGATTTCGCACACGGTATTGTACCCGCCCATGCTGACGATCACGTCCGCCGCTCCGATAAGCCTTTCCATGAACCGATGAAACCGAAAGAGGTGAAAGCCCAGGGAGGCGCACCGCCTTTCCACGTCCTTGAAATGGGTCGGGGAAAGGAAAGGGCCCGTGACGATGACAACGCGCACGGAAGGCGGCGCCCTGTGCTCCTCAAAGGCTTTCAGGAACGTGTTCACCACCGGGTAGCCGTCTCCTCCGCCGCCCGTTGTCATCAACACCATCTTTTCCTCAGGGCCCAGACCCAACTCGTGGCGCACCGATTTCACATCCACAGCCGACGGCACATGCCGAGGAATATAGCCGGTAAAAATCACCTTGCGGGCGATTCCCTCAGGAATTCGGTATTCCGTGATGGGATCGTAAAAGGACGGGTCGCCGTAAACCCAGATTTCGTCGTAGAGCACATCCATCGCCCCGTAGATGCCCTTGGCTTCCCAGTCCTCGATGGTGGCCCGAGCCCCGTCCATGATGTCGCGAAGCCCTAAAATGGTGGTGCACGTGGGAAGCCGGTCCCGCATCCAATGAAGGGTTTCCACCACTTCGCGCTTGAGTCCCAAAGGGGCCTTGTCCACGATGAAAAAATCGGGACAAAAGGCCTGGGCCGTGCTCAGAATGATGCTCTTGCGAATCTCCACAACCTCGGTGGCCTCGAGCTTCATGGAAAGGGGAAGATATTCCTCGTTGGTCACCTTCATCATGCCGGGTATGCGCACGAAATCGACGCGTCGAGGGATCTTGAAGCGTCCCACGAGAGGGGATCCGGTGAGGATCAAAACGGTGGCGGGAACTTTGCGTAAGGCCCGCGCGATGGCAAGGGAGCGGCGAATATGCCCGAGGCCGAAGGTATCGTGGCTGTACATGAGGATTTTCTTTACGGCTGAAGAAGCCACAATTCCCCCGCCCTCATCCGGTCTCTTCGAAACCAAAGGCTTCAAAATTCGGCATAATCTTTAGCGTGGCATCTTAAAAGACATGGAAGCGCCTTGGCAACCCTCTTTTCCGATGCTAGAAGAACTCCCATGCGGGTCGGCCTCGGGCGGTGCTTCCATCCCAAGAAAGAGGCCGCGGCCTTTCGAAGGAACAGACGCAACCGCTGTGCGTCTTTGGCGTTCATTTTTGGTGAAGGGAGAGAAATGATGGGGTTGTCGTCCATTCAAACGTCGAAAGCTCCGGCGGCCATCGGCCCGTACAGTCAGGCCGTCCAGGCGGGGCCGTGGCTTTTCGTAAGCGGCCAAATCCCCTTGGTCCCCGAAACGGGACAGATGGTGGGCGAGGCCTTTGAAGACCAGGCGCGGCAAGTGCTGCAAAACGTGGAAGCCGTGCTCAACGCGGCGGGCTACAGCCTGAGCGATGTGGCCGCCGTCGATGTGTTTCTCACCGATCTTGGCATGTTCCAGACCTTTAACGCCCTTTACGAAAAGGCCTTTGGGCCTCACAAACCGGCCAGAGCCGTGGTGCAAGTGAGCGCTTTGCCTCGAGGCGCCCAGATCGAGATGAAGTGCATCGCGATCAAGTCATGACGCTGCGGCGGATCCGGGGCGACGGAAAAAGGAGGGCCTTCTTGGCGCTGTTTTGACCTTGACCGCCTGCAAACCCGCATGCTATAAGCCCTTCCGCTTCATAGGCCGGCGTAGCTCAGGGGTAGAGCAGCTGATTCGTAATCAGCAGGTCGCGGGTTCGAATCCCATCGCCGGCTCCAGGAAAATCAAGGGGTTAGGTCAAACGGCCAAACCCCTTTTTATTTTTGTGTCTCCGCCAGGCTATCGTCGTCGAAACTCGGAGCGTTTGTGTCTTGGTTCAATGGGAAATGGAATTTTCCGCTTTTTTAAAATGAGCTGCTCCGCCTATCGTTAAGGCCTTATCTCCAAGAGAACCTCCTTCTTCCTGGAAAGCTTTTCCTCCGGTTCGCCTTCTTTCTTTTCCAACGTAGCAGACCGAAAGTCCTCAGAGCCCTTGTAGGCTCGCGCCCCGTTCGCAATAAACTGGGTCTGCCAAAGGTAAAAGACCGTGGGATGAAGTCGGAGCTCATTGCACAAGTCCGAAATCGCAACCTTCTCGACTAGGTGCCGACGGAATTTGGCTTCCGCCGGGGGTTGAGACATTCCCCATGATGAGGGACTGTGGTAGGCTAAAGTGTCTTTCCAGTCGGGAAAAGGGGGCGCCATGGGAAGCTACGATGCCGCCATGAAGGTGATTTTATCCCACTGTCGGCAGGCGGCTTTGGAGTATTTTCTGGGTTTGGAGCTGGAAGACTCTGAAATCCTGGAGATGGCATAGGAAACCGCGTCTCTTCGGCGAAGCGACGTGCCGGTGCGGGTTCGAACCCGGGACGGGCGCGTGTTTCTTGTGCTTTTGGAAGTGCAGAGCCGATGGGGAGCGGATGTGCCTCTGAGGCTTTTGGAATACGACGTTCGGCACCGATTGCACACCGGCCTTTCGGTGCTCCCCGTGGTCCTGCTCCTCACCCCCAGCCCCAACGTGGTCGAAAGCTTTGAGGACGGAGGGATTCGCTACCGGTTTCAGGTGCTTTCCTTTGCCGCCATGGATGCGAAAAAAGTGATGGATCTCGGGCATCCCTGTCTCATGCCGTTTGTGGGGCTGATGCGGGGCGGAAAGGATCACTTTGATCGAGCGGAACAAATCATCTACGATTCCGGGCTGGACCGCCGGGATAAGGCGGATCTTTTGACCGGCATGGCGCTTCTATCCGGTCTGGTTTCCAAGGATCTTCCCCAAAAGCTTTTGAACAGAAGGAGATGCAATAAGCCATGTCAAGCCTAAGGAGAGATGGCTTATGGAGGCCGACCTGGGTGGTAGCGAAAAAGGACAATGTGTCCACGTCGGCCCATGGCCAAAGCCATCATCTCGTCGTGCTCGCCCGCATCAAGGGTTCGCTCGCTGCGCTCGCCGGCTTCGCCGCCCTTGACCCGGCCTGCGCGCGACGAGCACATCTGCCGGCCAAGGCCAATGGGCAGACGAGGGCCTTCGGGCTCCGCCGGGTGGCCTTGATGGGGAAAAACGGGTATACTGAAAACGCGGGTGCCCTGGGACCTCGAGTATGCCCGCGGGCCATCAGC
>Ga0101944_10000550_pt1 | contig 106946 bp, 80 predicted proteins | sample DewCreD2012metaG_FD_75245 | JGI IMG/M metagenome (GOLD analysis project Ga0101944, IMG submission 75245) | Hot spring sediment bacterial and archeal communities from British Columbia, Canada, to study Microbial Dark Matter (Phase II) - Dewar... ... | reverse complement strand
GGCTACCTCTTCGTCGTGGCCCTGGGCGTGGATTCGGGCGGTCGCAAGCACATTCTCGGCCTCTGGGAGGGGGCGACGGAGAACGCGACCGTGTGCAAGATGCTGCTGGGCGACCTGGTCTCCCGCGGGCTGCGGACGGACCGGCGCTACCTGTGGGTGATCGATGGCTCGAAGGCGCTCCGCAAGGGGATCGAGGAGAGCTTCGGGGCCGACGTGGTGGTCCAGCGCTGCCACGCGCACAAGGAGCGCAACATCCTCGACCACCTGCCCAAGAAACACCACGCCACAGTGCGGATGAAGCTGGGAGCCGCGTGGGGGATGAAGGACTACGCGGAGGCGCGGGCGGCCTTGAAGAAGGTCGTCGAACACCTGCGGACCCTCAGCGAGGCGGCGGCCAAGAGCCTCGAGGAAGCCTTCGAGGAGACCCTGACCCTTCACCGCCTGGGCGTCTCCGACCTCTTGCGCCGGAGCCTGCGGACCACGAACGCCATTGAGAACAACTTCTCGCTCACGCGGCGTGGGTGCCGCAACGTCAAGCGGTGGCGCAGCGGTGCGATGGCCTGGCGGTGGGCCGGAGCCGTGCCCCTGGACGTCGAGAAGCGGTTCCATCGCATCAAGGGCCACCGCGACCTGGGCCAGCTCCTAGCCGCTCTGGGCCGCGGTCCCCAAGAAGCCGAGCTTGCGCTCAGGAAGGAGGTGGCCTAAGATGAGCCCCCGGGCCGCCGCCTATTTCAACGGAGTTCGGGACATCGCCCTTTGACTTCGGCAACATTCATTCCTACCAGGGCAGCGGCGTGCCGTCGTCGAGTTTGGAGATGAACATCACCCGGTTCAACAACATGCTGCCCATCGGCGGCACCATCAAACCTTTCGTGGCGACCGAATGCGGCTACAACGTCGAGGAGGACAAGACCAACCAGACCGGGCTGACCGGGTCGGTCTCGGCCCAGGCGAAGAGTATCCCGATGCTCTTCTGCGAGTACTTCCGCCACGGCATCCGCCGGACCTACCTGTTCAACTACAACAATGTCGACGGCTACGGTCTGCTCGCAAGCGACCAGCGGACCCGACGGCCGTCATACTACGCCGTCAAGAACCTGGTCGCCGCGCTGGCGGAAGCGAAATGGAATCCAACCGCCAAACGCTGGGAGGGCGGCAAGGACTTCACCCCCCGCGCGCTGCTGTTCGCTCTGCCGGATGCCCCGGCTTCGGTGCATACCTTGTCGCTGCAGAAGGAGAATGGTGAGTTCTCGCTGCTGATCTGGAACGAAGTGCAGAACTTCGACCAGGACGCCAAGCGCGACCTTGACCACCGGCCGGTCACCGTCACCATCGCCTTGCGGACGCCGGTGCAGCCCGAGGCAACGATTCTGACCCAGAACGCGGCGGGCGGCCACGAGGTCAGCGTGGGCCGGATCACCGGCGGCAGACTGCAAGTAAATGTGCCGCCGTCGGTAATGATTGTGCGGCTCACGCCGCTCGACAGGGCGGCCCCGAAGCCGATCGCCGCCCCGGCCCACATCGCCGGCGAGGCCACCGAAAACGAGGTGCGGCTGCGTTGGGAGCCGGTTCCCGAGGCCGCGGGCTACTGCATCCTGCGCAACGGCTGGCATATCGCCACCGTGACCAAGGCGCCACTGGAGTACCTCGACCAGTCCTCGTGGCTGCGGCCGGGCCTGGGCTACACCTACGAAGTAATGGCCATCTCGGCGGCGGGCGCCATGTCGCCGCGCGCCGCTGCCGTCGTCCGGACCGCCGCACGGTTCCCGGATCTGACGGTCCTTGACTTCGGTTTCCAGGGAGAGACCAAGGCAGGGACGAAGACCCGCGCCTTCGCGAAGGTGAAGAACATCGGCAACGGCGCCACACCGCACCGCATCGCCTGTGCCGCCACCTGGATCGTCGACGGCAGCGTCATCGGCTGGAGCACACCGGCCGGCCCCATTCAGCCGGGCGAGGAACGGCTGTTGTTCTCTGATGCCGGTCCTGGCGGCTGGACCGCCACAGACGGCGTGCATCTGCTGACGTGCGTGCTCGACGACATCAACCGCCTGCCCGGCGAGAACAAGAGCAACAATGTGGTCGATCGGACAATCCTCGTGGGACCGGCGCCCAAGGGTCTCCTGAGTGGTTCGAGTGAGGCTGCCCCCGGCAGTGTCAACCTCACTACCGAAGGCACGTTGGACTGGGTGCTCTGGGGCTTCGGCGGCAAGGACGGTCTGGTACGAAAAGCCAACGCCAAGCTCCTCGCCGCCGCCCTCCAGAAGACCGGTATGGGCTACTGCGATGCGACCGTCGGCTGCCCGGTCGGCCTGAACTGGAGCGACGGCGAGCCGACGGCCACTGCCACCGATTGCCACGCTGGGCTCTGGTGGAACGGCGTCGGCACCGGCCATGCCTTCAGCGGCCCGGCCGACACCACCGAACGCGTCTTGCGCGTCTATGTCGCCGGTATCGAGGGGGCCGCCGGCACCTTGACCGCCCGGCTGTCGGACGATTCGGCCCCGCCCTATGTCAGCACCCGCAACGGCAACGCCGCGTTTCCCTGGGCCGCGGTGCCCGGCAGTTTCTCGACAGTCTACACCATCCGTTATCGGGCTGCGTCCCCCGGCCAACGGCTGACCATCGAGTGGAAGCTCACCGGCGAAGCCAACCAGTTCATCGGCCAGGCCCGGATGCAGGCGGCCACGCTCGCCCGGGCCGGCACGCCCTGACACCCGGCACTTGCCCGGCTGACGCGTGCACGTCTCGGCACGTCTCGCATGCACGTCTCGGGGTCAGGTCGGTATGTTCTATTTTTTCGGCAGGGGCTTCTCGCGGGCGGGCTGGGGGAGATTTGGCGGCGGAGAGCATTTGAGCGGGGTGCCGTGCCGTGGTGGCGTCATCGGGCACGTCCAGCACGTAGAGGCCTGACGCGACGAGGTCGGCGCGGTTCTCGCGTCGTCCACCACGCGCTGAAGCTCCGACACAAGCGACTGAAGGCCGCCCGTGCGGATGCGGACGTCCAGCCCGCTTGGGTGGACGATGACCCGCTCCACGAGCAGCTTCACCACCCGTGCCTGCTCGGCGGGGAACAGTTCGTCCCACACGGGGTCAACACCTCTATGCTGTGCCTGGCACGAATGAAACGAATGGGACTGGTAGATGTTGCGGTCGAAGATGGTCCGCCTGGGGTCGGGGTCGGTCCTCGGGTTGCTCTTGTAGCCGTTCTTGTAGAAGATCACCTCATCGAATGTTGGCGCGGCGTCGAAGCCGCTGTTGAAGTAGCCCTGGTTGTGCGGCTTGGCCTCCCAGCGGAGGGCGCTGATCGTCCGCCGCACGGTCGTGTCGATCGGGAGGTGGTTCATCTGGCCGTTGATGACCTTGCAGTCCTCCGGGATCGAAGAAGACCAGCTTGCTGCCTCGGTCTCGAGTGTCGTTGCGACGCTGGCCACCGGGCGAACGACTGCCGTCGCTCGGCGCGAGCAGAGCTGGCAGATCAATCCAACCGTCCCTGGTCACCGGCGGCCGCCAGGCGTCTTTCGCATGGGGGCTGTCGCGGAGCCCGGGCCGGCATCCGCCGCATTTGCCCCGTGCAGCGGCGTCGTGTGGACAGCCCAAAGAGCCAAAACAGTCAGGGCAAGGACGGTCGCTACGTTCCTCATTGTCGCGTCTCCTCAGAGTTGGTGGGGCGGACTCCTCCATTGGCGTCGCTCGCGACGCGGGCAGCATTCTGGCGGCAGGCAGGCTCTCCGTCAGCCGGACCCACGGAGCATCCCTCGGTGCTCAGGGACGGATTGCCTGCGAGGGGAACTACTTCACCTTGTCCAGTCCCACGGCTTGGACGGAGACGCTCGTGAACGGTTGCTGGGCCTTTGGCTTCTGGTAGCGGGTGTCCTTGGCACCGGTCCAGATCGGCACGACCGAGCCGTCGCCACGTCGGATCTGGAGGTTGTCGAGGTAGAAGTGCAGCGTTCCCGCCCTTCGGCCCAGCAGCACGACGCCGTAGCGGCTCAGCGTGCTGGGGGCCTCGTTGCCCAGGCCGATGACCCGTCGCTCCCACGTGCCGGGCCCGCCCCCGGTGGGCGGGGCGGCGGCCTGGAGCCGGCCGAACTGGTCCACGCCCCTGCGGCCGTTGAAAACGGCCGGCTGGTTTGTGCGGAACGGCGTGAGGTAGAAGCCGCCGGGGAGGCTGTCGGCGGCGGTGCAGATGTCGTACTCCAGGTAGTCGCCCGGAAGGATCCCCAGTGCCCTGGCGGCCAGGGGCAGCAGGATCGAGTCCCGCGGCTTGCCTCCGGGCGCAACGGTGGCCAGGATCTCCAGGACATCGCCCTCGGGCGCCGCCCGCGGCGGGGAGGCTGGCTTGGGGGCCTGGTGCATCAGAGCCACGCCGGTGGACTTCCGCCACGCCTCCAGCCGAGCCGTCATCTCCTTGACGACGTCGGGATGCTTGTCCGCGACATTGGTCGCCTCGCACAGGTCTCTGCGGATATCGTACAGCTCGACCCGGTCGAAGTATCGAAACAGCTTCCACTCCGCCGTACGCACGACGTCGTAGTCGTCCCACACCCAGTAGTACGACTCGACGGGGCTGGGGCCGCCGCTGCGCAGCGCGGGCCACACGTCGCGGCCGTCCATCGGCCTGCCTGGCGGGGCGGCAAGGCCGGCCATGGACAGGAAGGTCGGCATGACATCCAGGTGCCCCATCATGCCGTCGTACTTGCGCCCCGCCGCCAGGCCCCCGGACGGCCAGCGGATAGCGGCCGGAGAGTGCACGCCGCCCTCATAGGCCGAGTGCTTGCCCAGTCTCAGCGGCAGGTTGCTGCCGACCTTTGTGGCTCCGTTATCGCTGAAGAACAGCACGACGGTGTTGTCGCGCAGCTTCAGCGCGTCAATCTCGCGAAGGATGGCGCCCACGCGATCGTCGGTGCCCATGAGCATCGCCGAGTAGGCGCGGTGGTCGGCATCGGCGGCGCCGGCGGGGACGCGCGCCAGCTCGTCCGCCTTGGCCTGGAGCGGGGCGTGGACGAGGTGGAACGGCACATAGCACAAGAAGGGGCGATCCTTGTTGGCCCGCAGGAACTCAACGGCGTGACGGACGATGAAGTCGTCGGTGTAGCCTTGGTCGTCGGGGCGGTACTCCCGGTTGTGCCACCAACTCACTGGGCCCCTCCCCCCCACCGTGCGGCGCGTGAAGTAGTCGGCCCCGCCACCGTAGTACACCCACGCTTCGTCGAAGCCGTGAACGTTAACGCCGTGCCCGGCTTGGAACTCCTTGTTGGGCATGTCCTTGAAGGCCTCCCCCCAGGCCGCGCGGAACGCGGGCGTGTCCGGGTCATCCCCGTTATGCCACTTGCCGAAGATGCCCGTCGCGTAGCCGTGGGCCTTGAACGCCTCGGCGATGGTGGTCTCGGCGGGGTCCAGTTCGCCGCCCGTCTTGGGCCCCGCGGCGACCCGCAGGTTGTGCCTCCCCGTCAAGAGGCCCGCGCGCGTGGGCGAGCAGACGGGACAGGACATGAACGTCGTCAGCTCCACGCCCTCCTTGAAGAACGCGTCGATATTCGGCGTCGGCGTCTTGCCCCCGTGCAGGCTGATGTCGCCCCAGCCCAGGTCGTCGGCCAGCAGCACCACGAAGTTCGGCCGCGGCTCGGGCTTCCTATCCTCTGCAGCAGCGCGGCTGGCGAACACCAGTGGCATCGGCGCCAATGTGGCGGCCGCGGCGCTCCGCGCTGCCGCACGCAGCAACTCGCGCCGGGTGAGAGACTTTCGGTTCATCGTGTGGCCCCAGAGCGTTCCTGTCGGTCACGTGCACCAGTACCATATTCACAGGGGTGCGAGGGCGATGCCCTGAACTCCGTTCAAATAGAGACGGCGGCCCGGGGGCTCATCTTAGGCCACCTCCTTTCTGAGCGCAAGCTCGGCTTCTTGGGGACCGCGGCCCAGAGCGGCCAAGAGTTCGCCCGGGTCGCGGTGGCCCTTGAAGCCCGGGAACAGCACCTCCGCGATCCGCTCTGCCGCCCCAAGGGTCCCCAGCGGGTCGGTGCTGCCGGGGGGATCCTCGGCAGGGTCGTACGTTGTGGGAAGCGGCAGACACCGCGCCGGCAAGCCCATCCTACTCATCCTGCTATCGAGGGAGTTCCCGGTCTCTTCGCACAGCATTCTACCCGCCGCATCATCGGCGTTCAAGACACCACGCCGGCCAGCAAGAGCAGCCTGGGAGGCCAGGCTCCCTCCGGCCCTCGCTGACCGGGCAGTGCCCGCGTCCCCACCCACTACGAACTTCTGCTCCGACGGCTTCGACGCGATGGCGGCTCGATGGAGGGGCCGCGTCGCCGTCCGTCGGTCGTTTCCTCGTTGGGGAAGGCGCTCAGGTGGACGCAAACGTCCTCGGCCACAAGCGCCTGGCCGACAACGGCCTTCGACTCGAATCGCCAGTCCTGGCCGACACCCACCGACGGGCACGGCTGGCAGGCGACCTCCCCGAGATGTTCCAGCAGGGCACCGGCACCCTTCGGGGTGAACGGCCGGCTCCTGGCCTTCTGGCGTGCAAGGGCGTCCAGCGCGTAGCCGGTCACGAGGCGCGGCCAGACGCGGCGCAAGGTCTCCGCCTTGTCGAAGAGGTCAACTGCGACGAACTTGCCGCTGATGGCGGCGATGACACCCTGCGCGCCGTCCGGCCAGGGCAGTGCGTCAACGTACCCATCGAGCGTCTGCTTGCGTTGCTCGATGGCGTCGTGCATCGCCATGGTCGGTGAATCGGCGGCCGCCGCCACCAGGCAGCAGGCGACCTCGTCCCACACGGCCCCCTGGTCGCTCGCTGCAACGCCTTCGGTCCGCAGGTTGTGGCCGACGTCGCGGCTCTTACGGGCGCGGAGCTTCGATGACGAGTAGCCGCCGACGGCGAAGGCCCGCGACGCGTGGTGCCAGCGTCCCTGCTCAACGCACGAGACGGGAATCCGCGTCTCCGCCTTCGGTGGGAGAAGCACGCTGGTGTTGAGGATGCGGTTCTGCTTCGCACCGACCAGTTCCTCCCCGTCAAGGAGCAGCACCATCGTCTCCGCTGTGCTCTTCACCAGCAGTTCGGGCACCGTGCCAAACTCGCCGACCTCTGTGATCGCCAGTGTTCCCGCCTCGATGGCATCGGCGCCCAGGACGTAGTCCAGGCGACCGTCGCTGTCCCCCATCAGGGGAACCAGCGTCAGGTTGAGGTGACCGAATGCCTCGCCGACCGCCAGTGGCGCGAGGAACGCCCCAAGTGTTGTGACCGTCACATCCTTGCCCATGTGATCCTCCTTTCGCCGAGTGCTCGGCTGTCGCCTGCAGTAGCATAGCCGGAGGGTGTGACAGGGATGGTCTCGCCGAGTCATGCGGCCGGGGAGCCGGGGGGTGACAGGTGTGGTCACACGCCCAGCCTGTGGGGAGGGAGAGGGAACGGCAGGACCACATGATGGGGGCGCCGGAGTCCGAGTCTTTCTGCACAGTCGCGCTGCCGGCCCGACCGGGCGCCCTATTCGACGGGCACGACTTTGTACGCGGGCCGTGGCGCAAACTTCGCCGGACCCGTGTTGTCGAAGAAGTAAACGACACCTGGCTTGAGCTTCTGCATCCAGCGGTTCCTCTTGCGCGCCGCCGTATGCGACTCACCTGGCGCTCTGAACGCCCGGCACACTACGCAGCCATCCGTCTCGACGCCGAAGATGTCGCACTTCCCAGGCGTCAGCCGGTTGTAGGTGCAGCGGTCGCAGCTATCGAACCCACCGTTTGCCATCATCGCTTCCCCTATGTCTGCAGTGTGACTACTTCACTATCATCCCACTTACGTGGGCGCGCAGTGAGCTGGCCATGCTGACGGCGGCGGAACCCACGGACTTGCAGAGGTGGTGGATCGATGGCGCGTCCAGCGCCTTGCTCCCACGCACGTACACCCATCCGAGACCCGGAGTCCACCGTGCGCCTCAAAGCCTTGCCGAAGTACGGCCAAGAACTGGCTGGCAGGGGGTCTCTGGACGGCTCTCCTCGCAGCCCCTAGACCACCTTGCGGACCACTTTCCCCACAAACAGAGGGAGTCCGGACGGGACACGGCCGCCGCCCGGTACCAAGAACGGGCCACTGAGGATGCCTTTCGCGGGCTTCGGGGCATTTGCCGCGAGCGCCCGAAGGAACAACTCCAGGTCGCTGCTGTTGCGCTCGAGATTCTCTCTCTTGCAGGATGCCCCCTGGAACTCCAGCACGATGAAGACCGCCGCAGCTGCGCCCTCTTCCACTGCGAAGATCAGGGACGCGGCGGTCGCGTGTAGTAGCTGATAGCGAAGGGCGTTGATCTCAGGTCCTGCGTGACCTAGCATCGCCGCGGCAAGAGCCGCGACCCTCCTAGGAATGTTTGACTTCGGAGAAGCACCTGCAAGCGTCTTCCCGATCGTGTCGCCGAACGCCTCGTCCGCCTTGGCCTCAATGGTCACGGCGACTCTGCCGATCCTAGCCTTGCCGATAGCTGCCAGGTCCGCGTTTCTGGTCTCACCCCGGAACTCGTCGAGTTGGATCTTGTGTTCGGGAAAGGCTTCTCTGAGGTCAACCGGCCCAAGTTCCGGATGAGAGGAGAGAAGAGCGCGGATCTCGGGAGGCACGGCGGGACTCCCCCCTGCGAGAAAAGCCTTGGCAAGCTCCTTAGCACTCCGGCCATCAACCCATTGGCGCAACCCCTCCTTCGGGGGGGAAAGCTGGAACCATTCGTCGACCGTGGCTATCTTAGGACCGTCTTGGCCGTCTTTGCGTATCCACAAGCTCATTCCTATTCCCCCGTGAAGGTAGAGGGTGATGGGGCAAGGGAGCGATGCTTGCCTCCCAGATACCACGCATCGCAGTGTAAGTCAAGTTGCCATCGCTCTGCCATGTTCATCCTCAGGTCAATGCAGCAGGTGTTGCGGTTGTCCGATTCCTCCACTCTAGCGCCTCTGCCACGGTCCTGCACTCAGGATGAACTCCCTCAACGTGATAGGTACCGAGGGATGGATTGAGCATCTTCAGGTACGGGGCACGCCAGCCGTGCCACAGGGGCAGCAAGAGCAACTCGTAGTCGCCGACCCGGTCAACGCACTTGGCCCCCAAGTCGCGGCAGAGGCGCTCGACGCCAACCTTCCTGACGATCTCCCGAAGGACCTCGGCGTTCGTTTCTTCGAGTACCAAGTGGGCGTCGAGGCGGTCGAAGGGTACCTCGGCCACAGCCTTGGGCACGAGAACGCCGTTGAGCGCCCAGGTGAGGATGCCATCGCGCCAGCGGACGGCGGGGCCGCCATCGCGGTGCAGTCGGCCTTCCTTCAGGTGAAGCTCGGCCGGCCGGTCGCAGAGCAGCACAGCGCCCTCGAATGGGCACCACCAGAGGCACGACCGAGACGCGGCTACACAGGCGTCGAGCAGCCGCTCGCTCACCTGGCCGTCCCCCTTGCCGAGGACGTGCTGGCAGAACCAGGCGAGGGCAATCAGCGGCACATCCACCTGGCACGAGGCAAGCTCAGACGCCAGCGCGGCGAAAGGCGAATCCCTCTCCAACTGCTGGAATGAGACCTGCCGTGCGGAGTAAGCCATGAATGACCTGAGGAGCGAATCGAATCCGTCAGCCAGCGACCGCTCGTGCTGGAACTCGCCGAGGGACGCGGCGGCCAGCAGCGTCTGCCAGGAAGGCGCGAGGGCATCCCATAGCACTTCAGGCATGTCGGGCGCGAGCCGCCACTTCCATTCCTGTGACAGCGGGGGGCAATCCCCACCCATCAGGGCGATGCGGTAGCCAAGCTCCATCGCGGGAAGCGAGTCAAACCAGATGAACTGGATGTCGGCGTCCCGGCCTGCTGCCCGGTAGGCTTCGCGGATGGCCTCGGCAGCCGCGGCGCGGTCGGCCGGCTCGGTGGACTTGGCAACGCGAACCCAGCTCTCCTCATACTCTCGGTAGAGGGCGAGGAACTCCTCCCGGGCCGATCTCAGCCTTCTGGTCAGCGCGCGAAGGTCTTCCATCAGTCTCTCACCGCCATAGCTTCGTCGGAGAAAGGGTCGTACATCCGAACACGGCGAACCTGGTAGACGCCGGCCGGCACGGTGATGGGCTTGTGCTCCTCGTGCCTCATGGTGAAGGGGACAGCGGCCCGGCAGTAGAGCGCGCCGCCACTCTCGAACAGTTGGACATCCTCGACTACGGCATGTGCATGGCCTGTCGCTTCGCCCTCGGCGAGGACGTGGCGGCCATTCCGACTCGCGCGGGGCAGGGCATTTGATGGAATGGCCTCCACGGCCTCGATCAACACGTCTCCCTGCTGGTAGAGCATTGCTCTCCTCCTTCTCAGTGGCGGCTCTCGCGGGCGAAGCCGATCCTGGCGCGGTGGTCGAGGGGGCACTCCTCGTCCGCGCAGCGCCGCAGAATGTCCTCGGTGATGAGTTGGCCGTCTGTTGCCGCGGCGAAGGCGGCTCGAAGGATGATGTTCCGAATGGTGCCGCCTGTGAAGTCGTAGTCGCGGCCCAGTGCAGCAAAGTCCACGTCCTCGGCCACAGGGGCGTCGGCCGGGATGAGGGACCGCCAGATTCTCTCACGGGCCTCGTGGTCGGGTGCGGGCAGCGTCACACGGTAGCGGATGCGGCGCTCAAAGGCCTTGTCGAATGCGTCCGGGCGGTTCGTGGCCAGGATGACGACGCCGTCGTACTTCTCGATCTCGGTGAGGAGCGAGTTGATCTGCTGGTTGATGTAGTGGGCGTGGTGGTTCCCCTCGTTGAGGCGGCTGGCGAACAGGGCGTCGGCCTCGTCGAAGAAAAGAATCGCCTGGGCTTCCTTGGCGGCCTTGAACACGCCCGCGAGGTTCTTCGCGGTCTCGTCCACGTAGCAGCTCACGACGGACGGCATCCGCACGGGATAGAGATTCTGCCCCAGCTCGCAGGCGATGGCCTCGGCGCACATCGTCTTGCCCACACCGCTCTCGCCGACCAGGAGCACGGAGAGTGCCTTGCCCATGCTCATCTTGCGGCCGAAGCCCCAGGTGGAGAACACCGTCGAGCGCTTACGGGCGGCCGCGATGACCTCCTCGATATGGCCCCGCACGTCCCCTGGAAGCACGACGTCGGTCAGCCCAACGCGCGGCGTCACCTTGTCCGTGTGGGCCTCCAGGCGGTTCCGAAGCTGGAGACGCGCCCCCGCCCGGAGGTCGGCGTGGGTGATCTGACGTTCCTCCCCCTCCCGCTGGACCGCGCGGTTCATGGCCAGCAGCACAGCGTTCTTGATGAAGCCGCCGCTGAAGTCGAACTCCTCGGCCAGAGCCCTGACGTCCACGTCGTCGGCCAGCGGCGCCTCGGCGGGCAGGTGCTTCCGCCAGATCTCCTCGCGCTGCTCGGGCGTGGGGACCTCGAGATCGAGCTTGTAGAGGATGCGGCGGTCGAGGGCCTCGTCCAGCGCTTGCCGGCGATTCGTGGCCAGGATGGCGATGCCGTCGAGCCGCTCGAACTCCCGCAGGAGCGGTGGCACACCAGAGCACCAGGCGCGGTCGCCCAGCATCTCGTCCGCCTCGTCGAAGAAGAGGATAGCGTGCTGGAGCCGGGCCTCGTGGAACGCGCGGCGCAGGCCGTCCTCGAGGTCGGACTTCGTCTGGCTCGTGAGCTTGCGGATGTCCAGGAGCATCAGGCGATGCCCGGTCGCCCTGGCGACGGCGTGTGCGAGCATCGTCTTGCCTGTGCCCGATGGGCCGCTGAAGAGCATCACGAGGCCCTTGCCGTAGGGCAGAATGCGGTCGAAGCCCCATTCCTTGCGGGCGGCGAGGTAGGCTTCGCGGGTGCTGAGGAGCTGGAGGAGTTCAGCTTTCTTCTCCTGCGGCAGGACGACCTGGTCGAGTTCAACGTCTGGGTCCACCACGGACGAGAAAGTGGTGATCTGGTCGTCCACGTCATATTCGCCGAGGATGAGGCTTGAGACGCGGCGAGGCAATTCGAGCGTCATCGTCATGAAGCCATACTCGGTCGAGGTGTCGGGGGAGTAGGAGAGGTTGAGGAGACCCTTGCCGAGCAGGTTGCCCGAGTGGACGAAGTACCGACGCGCCTTGATCTTCTCCTCAAGTGTGTTGCACAGGACATCGAGGATGGCGTGGAGTTCCAGGGTCCGGCTCTCGGAGATCTCCTCCGCGATGCGGCGGAAGGCGTCGTCCAGGTTCGGCCCGAGGACGAAGGCGAGCACGAGCTTCTCGAATTCGCAGAGGCCATGCTTGCGGGCAAGTTCCTCCAGGTGAAGCTCGGGCCCGCCCTTGGCGACCGTCGCCTCAATGCGCGCGGCCAGTTCACGGCACCGCTCTTCGACCTCACACCTGAGGCGAAGGCACGAACGTTGGAGCTGGGGCAGGCTGGCGTCTTCCGCCTCTGGGCGGTTGCGGGTCTCCTTGGCGCGAATCTTCTCGCGGCCTCGCACGCCAGCCTCCTTGGCGGCCAAGCGACGCTCGACCAGCCGCTTCCACGCCAGGGTCCGCAAGTACTCGACCGTGGATGTGACGTACTCGAGGTTGCTGCTGAACGGCTTCAAGTTCCCGCTCCTGCCGTCTGCGTGCATCCTGTCTGTCCTTGCCATTGCCAATTCCTCTCCTCCGTTCCATTCGACCGCTTTTCCTCAATCGCTTATGTATATACCGACGGTGGTGTGACGGGGGCGGTCACACCGGGTTCCTCGGGAACGCGTGGAAGGACTGACGGGAGGTCAGAGACTCACGACCGGTTGTGTCTTGGTGGGAAGAGGGGCGGCAGGGGGTGTGGTGGGAGAATTCCGCTGTTTTTTCGCGCGGCGTCTTTTACTGGCCGCGGTACGCTGCCTGCGCGGTAGCAAGCTCGTCGGCAACCTCGGCGACGAGTTCCTTCGGGGCGAGCACGGTGGCGTGGCGACCGAAGCCGAGTACCCAGCGCTTGAACTCGGTAGTATCCGCAAGCTCAAACTGGGCGACGACGTGGTCGGGGCAATCCTCGACGAGCTCCTGGCTCGGATGCCACTGAAGCTCGCGGATGTTCACCGCTGCCCAGTCGCTGAACCGAACTCGCACGATCTGCCGCTTGCCTGGCGCGAAGATGCCGAAGCTGCCGTGCAGGTAGTCTTGGAGGGAGAAGTCGTAGGGACGCTCGAAGGTCTCCCCCGTCATCTCGACGCCGAGAAGGCGCTCGACCTTCAGGGTCCTCATCTCGTTGCGGTCCACCAGGCGGCCGACACAGTAGAGGCTCATGCCGAATAGCACGATGCCGTAGGGCTCCAACCGCCACTCGTGGACGTTGCCGCTGTGGGCGGACCTGTAGCGGACATTGAGCACGCGGCTCTCAGCGATGGCCTGGTTGATGATGCGGATTTCCTTGTCCTGGGCCGAGTAGTCGTGCCCGGGCATGCTCTTCACGAACAGCCGCTCGTCGAGGGAGCGGAAGTACGCCAGAGCCTTCGACGGGAGCATCGTCTTGATCTTGTCGAGCGCCGAGGAGAGGCCGTCGCCGAACTGCGTCCCCAGGAGGGGAGCGAGAAGCTGCCGGCTCAGGTAGAGGCTGAGCATCTCGGTGACGGAGAGGAGCACGTCCCCACGCTCCAGGAGGTTCGCAGACAGCTTCCAGAACCGCTTGCCGAAGTCCCGCTGCTCAAAGGTGATGGGGAATCCGACCTCCTGGAGGACACCGAGGTCGCGCTTCACCTGGCAGACACTGCAATCCACACGCCCCGCCAGGTCCTCCGCGCTGGTGCCGAAGCGGTACGACTGGAGCAGCCTCAGCAGATTCCATTGCCGGATGAGCGGTTCGCCACGGGCCATGCGTCCCTCCTTTCCTGCTGCCGATCACGCACCGGCTTCCTCATTCTTGCGCTCGCCGAGGAGGACGGCCAGGCCGGCAGGCGAGGCGGCGGCGTAGATGCCCTCCATCGCATCGAGGAAACCCTCCGCGCCGCGCCAGAAGGGGAAGTTGCCCAAACGCCTGGGCAGCGCTGCCGCGGCGGGCGGGATGCGGACTTCGCCGAGGGTCATCTCCCCCGCGTCGCCCGCGCCCCAGAAGGTCCCAGGCTCGGCGGGCAACGGCTCCGCCGGCGGCGCCGGCTCGCTCGCCGCCCCCGGCTTCGGCGGGGCAGGGGGCTTGGCGCCCAGGAGCGCAACGAGCTTCTCGCGGGTCATGCCGCGGAGCTTGAAGATGAGGAACGGGTCGCGGTCGAACTCCTCGCCCAGCAGGTAGTATACGGCGGCGATGTGCTTGCAGGGGTTCGACCAGTCGGGGCAAGAGCAATCGGTCACGAGATCCTTGCTCTTCCCCGGGAAGAGCGAGAGGCCGGCGGTCTTGAAGGCGTCCTCGATGTTCTCCGGCATCTCGCCCGCCAGGAGCTTGGCGGCGAAGAGGGCCTCCTTGCCGAGCGACTCCGCCAGCTTCTTCCAGTTGGCCGCGGAGAGCGTGGCGACCTTGATGACGACGTCGTAGGGCTTCGGGCGGGAGCCCTGCACTCTCGCCGTCACGGTGCCCTCGCCGACCTCGAGGTGCGTGACCTGGCCGCTTCGGGCGTAGGAGCGGCCGCGGCCGAGCCGCGCGCCGATGTCGAAGCTCTCCAGCACGGCGATCCAGCGTATGGCCCACCAGCTCTGGCCGAAGCCGCCGCGCTTGGTCTGCGCCTTGATGCCGCCCTTGGCCTCGCGCGGGCGCGAGGGGGCGAAGTGGCGGTAGTAGCCCCAATCGTCGTCATAGTAGCGGCGTCTGCCCCAGCGCGACATGCTATTCTCCTATCGCTTCGGCCCGCAGGGCGAAGAGCTCCTTGAGCTGTTGGTTCGACAGTTCGGTGAGCCAGCCTTCGCCGGTGCCGACGACCTCCGCGGCCACCTCTTTCTTCCGCTCGATCATTTCATCTATCTTCTCCTCGAGCGTGCCAGCGCAGAGGAACTTGTGGACCTGGACGTTGCGGGTCTGGCCGATTCGGAACGCGCGGTCGGTCGCCTGGTTCTCCACTGCGGGGTTCCACCAGCGGTCGAAATGGAAGACGTGGTTGGCCCGCGTGAGGTTGAGGCCGGTGCCGCCGGCCTTGAGCGAGAGGATGAAGACGGGCGGGCCGCCGTCGGCCTGGAACCGCTCGACCATGCGGTCGCGCTGGGCCTTGGGCACGGCGCCGTGGAGGAAGAGCGCCTCGCGGCCAAAGGTCTCCTCGAGGTGGCGCTTGAGGATGGCGCCCATTTCGGCGAACTGGGTGAAGACGAGCGCGCGGTCGCCGACCTCGATGGCCTCCTCTAGCATCTCGGCCAGGCGGGCCAGCTTGCCCGAGCGGCCGGGAATCGCCGAGTTGTCGCCGAGGAACTGCGCGGGGTGGTTGCAGACCTGCTTGAGCTTGGAGAGCGTGGCGAGGACGACTCCCTTGCGCTGGATGCCCTCGGCGCCGTCCAGCGCGCCCTCCGCGTCCTTCACCACCGCGGCGTAGAGCGACGCCTGCTCCCGCGTGAGGGTGCAGAAGACCTTCATCTCCTGCTTCTCAGGCAGGTCGGCGATGATGCTCTTGTCGGTCTTCAGCCGCCGCAGGATGAACGGGCCGGTGAGGCGCCGCAGCCGCCCAGCCGCCTCGGGGTCGCGGTTCGTCTGGATGGGGATGAAGAACTCGCGCTTGAAGTCGGCCTGGGAGCCGAGGAAGCCGGGGTTGAGGAACTCCATGAGCGACCAGAGGTCGCCGACGTTGTTCTCGACGGGTGTTCCGGTAAGGGCCATGCGGTAGTCGGCGGCGAGCGAGCGGGCGGCGCGGGCCTGCTTGGTCTCGGGGTTCTTGATGTTCTGCGCCTCGTCGAGCACGATGCCGAGCCACGGCACCTTCTTAAGGTGCTCGATGTCGCGGTTGAGGAGCGAGTAGCTTGAGACCACCAGGGCGTGGCGCCGTGCCTCCGCGACGAACTCCTCGCCACGCTTTCGCTCGATGCCGTGGTGGACCATGACGGGCAGCGAGGGGGCGAACCGCTCGGCCTCCTTCCGCCAGTTGCTCACCACCGAGGTGGGGCAGATGAGGAGGACGGGCCGCCGCCTATCCGTGGGGCAGGCGTCCCGCCTGCCAGCAGGCAGGATGCCTGCTCCACTCGCCTCCCAGTCGCGCAGGAACAGCGCCAGGGCCTGGATGGTCTTGCCCAAGCCCATGTCGTCGGCCAGGCAGGCCCCGAGGCCCCACTGCCGCAGGAAGGCGAGCCAGGCGTAGCCGCGCGCCTGGTAGGGACGCAGCGTGCCAACGAAGCCCTGCGGCACGGGGACTTCGCCGATCTCTGCCCGGCCGTCGAGCTGCCGTAGGACGTCGCCCATCCACCCGTCGGCCTCGATGCCGGCGAGCGGGATGCCGCTCACGGCGTCGGTCGCGCCCATGGCCATCTGCACGACCTGGCGCGCGGTGAGCGTCTCCGTCCCCTTCTTCCGCCAGAAGTCGAGCGCCGCCTGAATCTCCGCGGCGTTCACCTGCACCCACTGGCCGCGCACCCGGACCAGCGGGGTCTTCAGCCGGGCGAGGGCGTCGAGTTCTTCAGGCGAGAGCCGCTCGTCACCCAGCGCCACCTCCCAATTCACGTGAACTACCTCGTCAAGCGAAAGCCCCGACCCGCCCTGCATCTTGGGGCTCTTCACGCTAGCCCGGAGCGCGAGGCGCAGCTTCGTCCCCGTCCGCGTCCACCACGCCGGCAACAGGACCCCGAAGCCTGCCTGCTCGAGAAGGAGCGAACGCTGGGTGAGGAACTCGTGGGCGCCCGTGGCGTCGAGTTCGTAGCCCGAGGGCCGCTGTGTCTTCAGGGCCGCCTCGATGCGCGGGCAGATGCCCGAGGCCTGCCCGAGCGAGGAGAGCAGGTGCTCCTGCGCCGAATAGCCCGCCCGCCGGAGCACCGACACCGCGCTCCCCCGCGCCGCCCAGGCATCCTCTGCTGGAACCAGCAGGCTCGGGTCGTCCACCGCCTGAAGCAGAAACCGCACGTGCCACGCATCGCTCCGCTTCCGCGTCCTACCGGCCTCGGCCTCCAGGCCGCTCTCCGGCTCCTCGAGCCGGAAGCACAGGCGGAACGGCGCGGCCACAGAGACCGACAGCGGCCGCCGCCACTCGCGCACCTGTTCGGCAAGCTGCGCCAGCTCCGCCTCGTCGCCCTCCATCAACCCGTCGGGCGACCGCAGGGCGTGGAGCCACTGGTCGTGCACGCTGTCGAACGCCGGCTTCTTCCTCGGCCGGCCGCGCCGTGGGCGGGGCGTCTCTGCCCAGCGTTCCGAAGGCACGCGGGACGCGGAGGTCCCGCCCACAGGTTCCCACGCCGTCGCCCGCCCCGATGCGGCGGAGCGAACGAGGTGGTCAACCATCGCGCCCAGGAACTCGCGGATGACCTCGGCAGGGGGTGTGGCAGGAGCCGTCGTGGCATCGGCAGCGCCGAGCGCCCGCGCGACGGCCGGCATTGCCTTCGCGAGCGCCGCCAGGCGCTCGGCGTCGGCCCCAGCAAACACCGGCTCCCAGCACGCGCGGTGCCCGCCATCCCGCGCCTCGATAGCGGGCAGGTACTGCTGCCTTGCCACGAGCGCCGCCGCGAAGCGCAGCGCCTGCGCCCAGAACGCCACGTCGCGCCCCACCAGCACCCCCGGCGCCAGCGTGGGTTTCTCCGCGCACCGGCAGAGCAGGTCAACCGCCTGCGCCGGCATCAGAGCCATCGCCTCGATGCGCCATGGGACGAGCGCGATCTCGCCCTGCGCCTGCGGCGCCTCCGCCACGAGAGGACTCGACGCAATCGGAACGCTACCCTGCGTCGGGAGCCACGCCATCGCTCCCCGCCTCGCCGCTCTCTTTGCCTCGACCACCACCCCCGCGTCACGCAGTGCTGCATCAAGAACCTCTGGGTCGGCGCCAAAGGGATAGGACGCAACTGCCGTCTTCTCAACCTGCTTCCGGCCCCGGTGTGCGGGAGCCTGCGCTGCGGCAGCCTCGCGGGGAGACTCCCCCCACAACACCAAGTTCCCATCGAACCAAGCCAAGTGCAGGACGACCATCGAGTTCTCCGTCCTCGGAGCATCTTCGTGGAACCGAGTCCATGCGCGACGCCCACCAGAATACGCCTTCCACGGCCCGCCGTCAACCCACACGAGATGCGTTGCGATTGGTTTGTAACTGAGCTTCGAGCGCTCATCGCGGAATGAATGTCTTCGGAGCGGGACGAAGCGTCAGGCCACCGCACTACGAGGCTCGTGCAGCCAGCCCGAGCCCGCCGTCACATGTGACCAGGGTTTGCATCCAGTTCGGTTTCCTCCACCATCCTTCGCCCTGCAACCCGCCCTCGCCGGGTTGCAGGGCTACGGCTGGCAAGCCACCCGCGGCCTGCGACCACCCGGCCATGCGGCGAAGGATGGTGCCCGCCGAAGCCCTGGCGAAGGCGGGCCACAGTGCCGTCCCCGCGGGGTGCACCAAGAGCGATGACGCACGTCTACCTCCTGCAGAGCCTCCCCCAGCCGACGCAGCACTACGTTGGCCTGCCCCGCGACGTTGCCCAGCGGCTCGCGGAGCACAACGCAGGCAAGGCCCCCCAGCAGCAAAGTACCGACCTCGGCGGCTCCTCGTGGCCATCGGCTTCGAGAATCATGCGCGCGCCGTCGGGTTCGAGCGCTACCTCAAATCCGGCTCGGGCCGGGCCTTCGCCGCGCGGCACCTGTGGTAGGCCGTGTTCCCCCCTCGCGCGGGACGCCACGCCCCCCGCCGGCCGCCCATTCCGCCCCCATTTCACCCGAAAGCCCACCTCCTTCTCCCTTGTGACGGTGGGGAAGGCTGTGAGGGAAGATCGGTCAGGGGGCCAGTGTGTGTATGCGAGGCTTTGGGAGAATGTGGTTCGGGTCGAGGAAACGTGTTCTTCGAACACGCCCAAGCAGGTTTGGGCGTGGCGCCCGTTGGTTTGGCAGGCGCCCACGTGGGTGGCACGCCCGAGCCTTGCTTTGGCGTGCGCTTCGTCGGCACGCGCTTTGTAACGATGCTACAGTGTCGGAATTGGCCCTCTGAAGGACGGCTCGCGCTGGGGGGTCAGAGCCAGGCTTCGATGAGGGCGTCGGGGCCGAGGGGGCGGAGGGTGGTGTGGGTGGCCTGGAGTGCGTCGGCGATGGTTGGGATGCCGTCGCCCTCGACGGGGGTGGGGGCGTGGCGGCCGCCGATGAGCTTGGGGGCGATGAAGACGAGGCACTTGTCCACCAGCCCGCCAGCGAGTGCGGCAGCGCAGAGCTCTCCGCCGCCCTCGAGCAAGACGTTGGTCATGCGGCGGCGGCCAAGCTCTTGCAAGAGGGCTTTGAGGCTCACGCGGCCCTCGACCGGCTCGGGCCGCGCGGGGTCCGCCGAGGGGCGGCCGCGCTCGTGTGGGAGGAGGAGGACTTCGGCGCCTGCGGCCTGGAGCGCGGCGCGGCGCGCGGGGTCTGCGGCGTCGGTGGTGGCGACGAGGAGTGGGGCCTCGCGGGCAGAGAGGACGAGGCGGCTTTGGAGGGGGAGGCGGGCCTGGGTGTCGGCCACGATGCGGGTGGGGACTCTGGGGCCGGGGGGCCGGGCGGTGAGGAGCGGGTCGTCGCGGAGCGCGGTGCCGATGCCGATGAGGATGGCGTCGGCCTGGCCGCGAATGGTGTGGACAAGTTTGCGCGCTGGCTCGGAGGAAATCCAGCGGGAGTCGCCGGTGCGGGTGGCTGCTTTGCCGTCGAGGCTCATGGCCCACTTGGCGGTGAGGAATGGGAGGCCGCGCGTGGTGAGCTTGACGAATGGGGCGTTGAGGCGCTGGGCCTCGGCCTCCAGCAGGCCGACCTGGACCTCGATTCCTGCCTGGCGGAGCTGTTGGATGCCGCGGCCGTTGTTGCGGGGGTCGGGGTCAATCATGGCCACGACGACGCGTGCGAAGCCTGCGGCGACGACCTCTGGGAGGCACGGTGGGGTCTTGCCCTGGTGGGTGCATGGTTCGAGGGTGACGTAGAGGGTTGCGCCGCGGCAGGCGCCGCCGGCGGCGGCGATGGCGTTTGGCTCGGCGTGCGGGCCGCCGAAGCGCTCGTGGAAGCCCTCGCCGACGATGCGGCCCTGGCGGACGACGACGGCGCCGACCATGGGGTTGGGCTCGACGTGGCCGCGGCCCTGCTCAGCCAGTTCTAGCGCCCGTCTAATGAACGCGGCGTCGTCTGGTCTGTGAGCAGCCATGGTGGGCCAACGATTTCAGCGGTAGTATGCGGAAGCTGCGGATGCGGGGATGGACGCCCCGGAGGACGAGGAGCCGCCGAGGAGCGAGCTCAAGCCGCTGAGGAGGGATGGGGCGCTGGGTTTGACGGAGCCGTTCAGGTAGGCCATCTTGCGGGTCACGAGCTCCAGCGGATTGGCCGGGATGATGTTGCTGACGACCTGGACGCCGCCGCCGACGAAGTTCGTGGCAGTGTTGACAAGGCCGATGCCGGTGCCCACAGTCGCCCCGTAAATGATGTTTTTCTTCACGGTTGCGCGAAGGATTGTCGCGGGCAGATGTAGCGGTGCCGTGGTGAGCCGCAACGTGCCGCCCACGACCTTCGCTAGGGGGGTGGCGCCTGATGGGGAGCTGGACCCACGGTCCAGCAAGCTGTCTGCGACGGGTCACCCCGTGCAGGCGCCGGCCTCGGCGCGCGACGCCGGGCCGACGACAGCCCCAAGAGCCACAGTGAAGAGAAACAACCACCCAGCGTATCTGGCCATCCCGGGTCTCCTGCCGGTGGCACCGACGCTTGCCGCCGGACCGCGCTGGGTATTATAGCACAATTCCTAGAGGGTTCCAGTCAAATTTGTTTGGGCCGCTGGCAGTGCCGTCAGGGTCGTGTGATCTGCGTGGGCGGCCGCAGGGGCGGCAGGGCGCGCTCTCCCAGACGCTTGTTGTAGAGCGGCAACCTGTCGCTTGGGATGAAGAATGTCAGAGTCTCCAGAGCGCCCGCGCCGAAGCGCACCAGGCCATTGCCAAGTCCCTCCAGGGGGCCGCCGATGAAGCCGAAGACCGGGTTGTGCTCGCTGCCGACGCGGACCATCGTGGCTGGGATTTCCAGCGGGGAGATGAGCATGTTGACCAGGCCGCGGCCGAGGCGCGAGAGCGGCCCCGTCCCCGGATACCGGGGCGTTTCCTGCGAAGCATCCCGGGTAACCGCCGGCGCGGCGCTTTCCTGTGCCAGACCACGCGCGGGCGCGAGGAGCGCCGCCAGCGCGATCACGCTCAGCCCAAGCCTCGTCCTGACGGTCATTTCCTTTCTCCTTGCGTCTCTGGGACGCCGCAGTCCACGATCTCGCGTACTCGCCAGTGCGAGCCGCTCCTGGCGACCACCCAGGTCGCACGCCTGGCTCCGTCCGCGCCGGTCACAGTCACCGGGAACCGCAGAGCGCCGTCAGGCGACGGCTCTGGCGGCCCCCACTCGATGGCGGTCGCGGCCTGAGCCTTGGCCCGCAGCTCGCGTGCGAAGGCCTCGGGGCCTAGCCGCTCAAGCCTGGCCTCGGCCTCCGAGCGGGCCGGTTGCATCAGGCAGCCCAGGTAGGCCGCGACGTCGCCGGCCGCCGCCGCCCGCCAGAGGTCGGCGATCGGGTACGCCTCAGGCATCGTGCCTGGCCCCGCAGGGGCCGGGGGACGGTGCCAGGAGCGGCGACCAAGGCCAACGCCTGCGGCGAGCGCGAGCGCCAGAGCGCTTGCCCCCAGGGCCGCCTGCACCCGCCAGTCCGACGCCAGCCGCTCGATGCGACCCATTATAGCACACTCGCGCGGGCATTCCAGTGGATTGCACGGACTGGGGGAATTATAGCGCGATGGGGGCTGGGACGCTATTGGCCTTGACTCGCGGCGGAGGCGGTGTATCTTCATTCTGTGCGCTTGGCTGGAGTTGCGTCACCAAGGAGTGCGTGATCGAGGCCAAGGAGCTTCATGCCGTGCGCTTCGGCGGGGTTGCCGTGCCCAAGGAGGTTGCAGATGAGAAACGTCCCGATCCTGGGGCTCGTCGCTGTTGGTTTCCTGTCCGGTCTGGCCGACGCGGGCGATGCGCGGCGGCCGAAGAAGCTCATCGAGACGGGGTGGGACCAGCCCGATACGGAATGGCTGATGCGGAACCTGGCGCAGATGGAGAAGCGGCCGTTCGACGGCGTGGTCGTCGGCGCGATCGGGCAGATTGACGAGAAGCGGCGATGCCACCTTCGCGCCGCATTTGTCAACGACAGGTGGCAGCGCGAGTGGTTCCGGCCATGTGTCGAGCATCTGAGGGCATGCAGGTTTACGCGGCTGACTGATAACTTCCTCGCACTGGGGGCGAATCCGGGGAACGTGGACTGGTTTGACGACGCGGGGTGGGCGAACGTCGTGGACCACTGGCGCATCGCGGCATGGGTGGCTAAGCAGGGTGGGCTCAAGGGGCTGCTGTTTGACCCCGAGCCCTACACGCCGCCACACAATCAGTTCGGCTTCGCGGCGCAGCCCGGGCGCGACAGGCACTCCTTCGATGAGTATGCCGCCAAGGCCCGCGAGCGGGGCCGCCAGGTGATGGCCGCGGTCGCGGGCGAGTTTCCCGATTGCGTGCTCTTCTGCTACTTCATGAACGTCGTGGCCGCGGGCGCCACGGGGCACGCCAGCCCCAACCGCGTGCTGGCGAGCCAGGGCTACGGCCTCCTGCCCGCGTTCATTGACGGCTGGCTCGACGTTGTGCCGGCGAGCGTGACGCTGGTGGACGGCTGCGAGATGGCCTATCTCTACAACAGCGTGGGGCAGTACCTTGAGGCCGCCGTGCTCATCAAGGGGGCCTGCCAGGAGTTGGTCTCGCCCGAGAACCGCGCGAAGTACCGCGCCCAGGTGCAGGTGAGCTTCGGCATCTACCTCGACGCCTACTGGAACCCAAAGGAGCCGAAGTGGATGCCGTGGTACATTGATGGGGGCGGCGGCTCGCGGGTGGACCGCTTGAGGGCAAACGTTCGCACCGCGCTCCGCGTGGCCGATGAATACGTCTGGGTCTACGGCGAGAAGTTCCGCTGGTGGCCCAGCCCGAACAGGCGGGTGGGCGAGGAGAGCTGGCCGGAGGCCCTGCCTGGGTGCGAAAAGGCGCTGCGCTTCGCGCGCGACCCTCTCGACTACGCGCGCACGCAGATGGCCGAGCAGAGGGCGGCCGGCAAACTCGTCAACCTGGCCCGCAACGGGGACTTCGCATCCGACAAGGCGCTCGGATACCAGGGCGAGGCCGTCGAGTGGAAGGAGGGGCGTCCGCCCGCAGGCTGGAGCATATGGCAGGCCGACAAGTCCGCTGGCGCGTTCACCTGGGACCGCAACGCCGGCGTCCCGGGTCTGCCAGCTTCCGCGGGGGATTCCGGAGTTGATCAACTCCGGAATGACCACCGCAGGGTTGAGCTGGGGGGCAAGGGCGCGGCGCGGGCGGCGGGGGTGGCCAATGGCTGCTTCCTTCAGGCCTGCGCCGTCAAGCCGGGCGAGCGCTACGCCGTGGGCGCGGCGCGCCGCGTCCAGGGCAAGGGCGACGCCTGGTTGCGCGTGCGATGGCAGACTGCTGAGGGAAAGTGGACAGCGGAGGCCCTCGATGTGCTCATCTATTGTGATGAGCCGCCGGCGGCGCCTGCCCTGAGCCTGGCGAAGGGCACGCACGCCCTACCGGGGGCACGGGAAGGGTGGGGCGAGATGCTCGGGGTCGTGGAGGTGCCCGAGGGCGCCGGACGCCTGCTCGTGCTCCTGTGCGTCGCCGGGCAGCGGACGCCTGACGATGTGGCCTGGTTTGACGACGTGCGGGTGCATAAGCTGGACTGAAAGCCCGCGCCGTAGGAAATAGGACCTATAGGACCGATAGGTCCTATGGGGTCGGGGCGGCGGCTTCGGCCTCGCGCCCGGTGAGCATCATCTGGACCTTGAAGGTCAGCCCCAGCTCGATCTGGCCGTCGAGGAGGACGACGAGCCGCGTCGCCTTGTCCACGTAGAGGTCGGCGTGGCCGGTTAGGCCGAAGGGGCCTTCGAACTCTTCCGCCGATTCCTTTGCCGCGGCGTTGAGCGGCCTGGCGTCGTAGCCGACCCTGATGCAGTCGAACTTCCCCGCTGGCACCTCGATGGTCTTCTCGCCCGCTGGGCGGAGGGCGACCTCCCAGAGTGATTGGTTGTTGACGACGCGGATGAGCTGGGGGGGTGCGCCGGGGGTGGGGTCGAAGCCTCTGGCGACGTAGCAGGCGGCGATGATGTGGTAGGCGTCGCGCGCGCCGGGCTCGCGGAATGCCTGCTTGAGCTGCCAGACGTGGTGGTCGGGATTGCCGCAGCGCTTGTCGCGGCAGTGGACCTTTGTCCCGTCGCGGCGGGTCACCATGTGGAGCGGGTCGCGGCAGGCCGGGCCCTTGCAGTGGTCGTGGCGGTGGTAGTCTACCCCCTCGGGCACCCAGGTGAAGCGGCGGTGCTTGTAGGAGGGCTTGGTGCGGAGGTCTCGCGCCTCGACCTGGGAGTAATCGCTGTCTCGAAGTCGGGAGAAGATGGTGGAGGCCATGGGGTAACCTGGCACTCCGCCCCTCGATTCCGCCACGATGTCGAGGTGGCGGCCGTCTGCCGAGCGCGAGAGCTTGAGCGTCGCCGTGCCGAGTTCGAAACGGGCGAGGGCCTCGGCGCTGAACACATAGGTCAGCGTCTCGCTCTTGAGGCCCCGCAGTGGGTGCTTAGCCAGCCAGGCCGGGTCGCCGGTGGGGGAGACCGACGGCGTGCGGCCCGCGGGGTTCCACACCACGGCGTAGAACGGATAGAGCTCGGCAGCGCGCTGCCAGCATTCCCCGGTGAGTTCCCTGCCAGTCCTGGGGATTACCAGGCCGCCGGTCTGGGATGCCCATTGCTCGGCCGCGGCGTTGTCAACCAGAAGCTCATATGGGGAGCCCAGGTAGAACGCAGCCGCAGCGCTGGGCTCTCCGATGAACGCCGCTGGTCTGCCGAGCTCTCGAATCCTGGCTGCCGCCTCCCGCACCAAAGGTCTTGGCCCCACCAGAGGAAGCACTCCCAGCACGAACAGCCCGGCTAGGACCAAGCCAGTGATAACCACGGCGACGCCCTTTGACCCGCCCCGCCCGAATTGCACGAGGAGATGCCCTGTGATGATGCTTGCCAGAGGGACAACGGGCAAGAGATTCCGCGGCTCGCGGGAACTCGGTAGCAAGAGCCACAGCGCTATCGCGCCCGCAAGGAGCATCACCTGGCCTATCCTTGAGTCGTTGCGGCGATGGCGCCGGAGATCGTGCACAAGCGCAATCGGGATGAGTACCGACCACGGAGCGCAGTAGGCCAGGAGCCAGAGAAGGTCGCGGTAGGCGGGGTAAGCGTGGCCCGGCGGCTGCCAGTATCGCGCCACGTGGCCGTGCCACAATTGGCGAAGCGGCGCCCAGGACGAGCTGGCGATGCTTGCCGCGACGGGGGTCGCCAGGAGCACAGCCACGGCCAGCAGCACCGGCCCCAGCCACGCCTGCCACGGCGGAAAGCCGCCGCGAGGCTGCCCCGAGCGCGTGAGCGCGATGCAGGCGATGGCGAGGACGCCTAACGCCTCCAGTTCCCCGAAGCTCGCCGCAAGGCCGGCAAGAAGGCCGAAGAGATACGGCCAGCGGCGTCGTCCATCGCCCTGATGCTTCGCCAGAAACCACACACAGGCAAGCACCAAAGCGGCCTCGGCCATCTCGCTCGTGGCGCGGCGTCCCCAGTGGATGAAGCCGTAGCTCGATGCGAGCGCGCCCGCCGCGATGAGCGCAGTGCGACCGTCGAACCAGCGGAGCGCGAGGCTCCAAGTGAGGAGCAGCAGCGCGAGCGCCCAGAGGACCGATGGGAGCCGTGACGCAACCTCGGTCATGCCCCCCGCGGCCCAAGCGAAAGGCACGGCCTGCCAGTAGACGAGCGGCGAGCGCTCGGGGGCGAAGGGCTTGGGGGGCACCGGCCAGAGCCATTGGCCGGTCTGGAGCATGTGGCGGGAGACGATGGCGGAGCGCGCCTCGGCCTCGTCGAGGGGCGGCGCGCCCAGACGCAGTAGCAACAGCAGCGCCGCTGCCACGAACACCATAAGAATGGGCAGGGCCTTGCGCAAGGGGAGGGGTCCTTGGCTTCTATAGGGCCTATGGGTCCCATAGGTCCCATGATGGGCGCGCGGCGCCGTGGCGATCAGATCATCGCCTTGCGGCGCCTGACGAGCTGGACGGCGAAGCCCCAGGGGTCGCGCACGATGGCGATCTCGTCGCCCGACGGCAACAGCTTCGGCTCGGCGGCGCTGGCGGCGCCCGCGGCCAGGAGGCGACGATAGTCACCTGGCACGTCAGCGCTGGCGAAGGCAAGGTGGAGGATGAGCGGGTCAATGGCCCGGTAATCGGGCACGGCGACCGCGGGGTTGCGGTAGACCTCGAGCATGACGTGATTGGCGGAATCGGCGAGGAAGCGGACGGGCACGGGCTCGTCCTGGGCCAGGACCACGCGCATGCTGAGGTGCGCGACGTACCACTCCGCCATCGCCGCGGGGTTCTCGACATTGAGGCCGAGATGCTCGATGACCATCACCTTGCCTTTACGTCGAAGCAGTAGAGGTTTGTGTCGTAGCGCAGATAGAGGCGGCCGCCGACGACGACGGGGTGCGCCCAGCTCGGGCCGCTGCCCTGGACTCGGACGCGGCCTTTGATCTCCATGCCATCGGGCGAGCAGGTGGCGAGCGCGGCCTGACCTCCGCTCTCGCCGAAGAGGTAGAGCATGCCGTCGGCCCAGCACAGGCTCCCCTTGCCCACGCCTCGCTCGCGCCACTTGCGCTCGCCTGTCTTGAGGTCGAGGCAGGCCCAGCCGTCCTCGTGGTTGCCGTAGATGTGGCCCTTCTCGATGATGTAGCCGCCGTGGTGGCAGACCATGTCGCGGGTGGTCCAGGCCTGGCGTGCGGTGACGCGGCTCTCGCCGACGTTGATCTTCATGCAGATGCCGCCCTTGCCGTAGCCGTTGGCCCAGAAGACGTAGCCGTCGGCGAACGCCGGCGTGGGGCAGTTGGCTGTGTTGTGCGCGCTCCAGGGGTTCGACCACTGCACGGCGCCTGTCCTGGCGCTCACGCACACTAGGCCCTCGCTGGTGCCGGTGATGACCAGGTGGGCGTTCTGGTAGGGGACGGCGATGCAGGAGGAGTATTCGGCCCCGCCGTCGAAGCCTTTGCTCGTCCACACCGTGGCGCCGGTGTCCTTGTTGAGAGCGACGATGCAGTTGCGGCCGCCGGGCTTGACGATGGCGTAGTTGCGGTAGACGAGGACGGACTCCGAGTAGCCCCAGCCAGGGACGCTGCCGCCGAAGTCGCGGACGAGGTGCTTCGCCCAGAGGCGCTTGCCTGTCTTGGCGTCGAGGCAGACCACGAGGCCGCCGGCGGTCTCGAGGTAGAGCTTGCCGCCGTCAACCGTCGGGGTCGCGCGGGCGCCGGGGTGGTCGCCGTGCCAGGTGGGCTCGACGGGGACGCTCCATTTGCGCTTGCCGTCGAGGCCGAGCGCGAATAGCTGGAGCTTGCCGCCGTCGTCGCCGGTGACGTAGACCGTGGCGCCGCTGACGGCGACGCTGGAGTAGCCCTTGCCGATGTCGTCGGCCTTCCAGAGGAGCTTCGGCCCCTCGGCCGGCCATTCCTTCAGCAGCCCGGTGTCGGGCGACTTGCCATCGCGGTTCGGCCCGCGCCAGCCGGGCCATTCGGGCTCCGGGGCCGCCGCGCCGAACACCAGACCCGCCGCCAGAACGCTGAAGACCAGCGCCGGCAAGCCAAGCTCAGGCTTCCTCATCAATTGCTCCTTGAGCCACGGGAGCCGTCAGCCCACAGCCTCACATTCTGCCATAGAAGGGCAGGGCGATGCAACAGCCGCTGCGCTGTCGCCGCGACTGGCTTGACAGCCGCGAACTCTTGCTGCTATCATCATTTTGTGAGGAGCGTTTGTTTCCTTTCCCCGTGAAGGTAGATGTCGCTTGCGGAAAGGGGGTGAGAGCCGTGGCTGACCTCGCAACAGCTCGTCCGTTCCCATTCGCCCTGGTCGCGTCGTGAGGGGCGGGCCGCTGAATGGCGGCTCGAGGGACGCACGTGTTGCGTCCCGCAGCATCTGCCGGCACTGGCAGGGCGCCGCGACGCGACCGGTCGGCCTCGGCCCTGGCACCCCTCACCGCGCGAGCGCGAACCCGCTGATTCCCTCCCGCATGAGGCCCGCGTCGGCCCAGGCTCGCCACCAGTCTGACTCGCTGCTCGTCGCCGTCCCCTGAGCGGTCCCGGCCATCAGCCGTGTCCGTGATAAGGGGACTGACATGCGCCAGCGTGCAACGACGGCGGCGGTCCTCGCTGCCTGCCTTGCACTGTTCGCCCCAATCAAGTATATGCCGCTGACCCGCGACGGCGTCGTGTGGGCTAGCTTGGGAGGTCAGGTCGTCCGCGCGGGCAACACGGGGGCGTCCAAGAACGTCGGTAGCGAGCTGGACCTACTCGTCCGCTACCAACTGGACCGCCACCAGACCATCATCGGCGGGTGCAGCCATTTTTGGCCCGGCTCGTTCATCGAGCAGGGCGGCTCACACGAGCGCGTTGACCTTGCATATCTCATCTGGCAGTTGACCTTCTGAAGAGGAACGGACTATGAGGAATGCAGGAATGCAGGAATGAAGAGGGCAACTGACGGTCCCCCTTTTCCTCCCCTGCATGCGTGCCTTCCTCGTAGTCCCCGGGTCGCGCCCGGCTGAGTGGAGGAGCAAAGACGTCTGAAGAACGGAGGAGACGCGACATGGTAACGGACGGCGGCGTGCGGCACAAGGCGACCCAGTTCTTCGCGTCGCGCGCTGGCATCATTCTGGTGGGGCTGGCGATCGGCGTGATCGCGCCGCTGCTCCAGCACGCGGGGAATCCGCCGAACATGGGCATCTGCGTGGCGTGCTTCGAGCGCGACATGGCGGGCGCTCTGGGCATCCACCGCGCGGCCGTGGTGCAGTATCTGCGGCCGGAGATCATCGGCTTCGTGCTGGGCGCGCTGGCCTCGGCGCTGCTCTTCGGCGAGTTCAAGCCGCGTGGCGGCTCGGCGCCCATCGCGCGGTTCCTGCTGGGGGTCTTCGCTGCTATCGGGGCGCTGGCCTTCCTCGGTTGCCCGTGGCGGGCGCTGTTGCGGCTGGCGGGCGGCGATGGCAACGCGCTCCTCGGCCTCGCCGGGCTGTTGGCCGGCGTGAGCCTGGGCGCGCTCTTCCTGCGGCGCGGCTACACGCTGGGGCGGTCCAGCCCGGCCACGCCTCTCAGCGGCCTCATCCTGCCCGCCGTGATGCTGCTCTTCCTGGGTCTGGTGGCGATGAAGGTGTCGTTCGGGCAGGGCGGAGCTCTCTTCTTCAGCGAGAAGGGGCCGGGCGCGATGCACGCCGCCCTGGGCGTGTCTCTGGCCGCGGGGCTGGGCATCGGCTTTCTCGCCCAGCGCAGCCGCTTCTGCACGATGGGGGCGATACGCGACGCGGTGCTCATCCGCGACTTCCACCTCTTGAGCGGGGTGGCCGCGCTCGTCGTCGCAGCGTTCGCTACCAACCTCGCCCTGGGGCAGTTCAAGGCCGGTTTCGCCGCAATGCCCATCGCCCACTCGAACCACCTTTGGAACTTCCTGGGCATGGCGCTGGCGGGGCTTGCCTTCGCGCTCGCCGGCGGGTGCCCCGGGCGCCAGCTCTTCCTGGCGGGCGAGGGGGACGGCGATGCGGCGGTCTTCGTGTGCGGGATGATCGTAGGGGCGGCCTTCGCCCACAACTTCTTTCTCGCCGGCGCGCCCGACCAGATGGTGGAGGGCCTGCTCAAGGTCGGCGGCCCCGGCCACTACGGCAGGATCGCCATCGTAGCGGGCCTGGCCTTCTGCACGCTCCTGGGCCTCACGGCCCGCCGAAAAGCATAGGAGAACGAATCCATGGCCGACAAAGTCGTAGACGCTCGCGGCCTGTCGTGCCCCGAGCCGGTCCTGCTTGCCAAACAGGCCATAGAGGCCATCCCCAGCGGCACGGTCGAGGTGCTCGTCGAGACCACCACCTCGCGCGATAACGTCACGCGCATGGCGAAGCACTTGGGTTGCTCTGTGGCCGTCGAGGAGGCGGGCGGCGAGTTCCGCCTGACGATTCGGAAGGGTTAGGCATGCCCTGCGGCGTCGTGCTGTTTCACACCATCCACGACCTCTTCCGTCTGGAGGCTGAGCTGAAGAAGCGCGGCGTGGCCACGAAAGCCATCCCGACGCCCCGTGAGCTGAGCTCCGACTGCGGCAGCGCCCTCGCCTTCGACCCCGCGGACCTCGATGCCGTGCGCGGGGCGGTGGCTGCCCTGAAGCTGGAGACCGAAGGCATCAGAGAGATTGGCTCTTGAAGGTGACGTCTATGCGTTACTTGGCGAGCATGTTCGCAGCCTTTGCCCTGCTGTCGGCCATCTCCGGCTGCGTGCCCGGGCGACGAGTCACGGGCGACGCCGCATGTTGCCCAGGCGGCGTGTGCCCGTTGGTCCCCGAGCGCCCGGCGACCGCAAAGGCCGTCATCGTGGACCATGACAAGCGTGAACTGCGCCTGGCGGCGGTCGTCCAGAAGACAGATGCGCCCCGAATGAACGACTTTGGTTCCCACTTCTCCGCCCTCCTCGGCTGCAAGGGTGGCAAGGTGGACGAGAACTTCGTCTTCCTCGTGGACGCCTGGACGCCCGAGGTCTACGCCGGCCTGCTGGAGCTGGGCGCGCGGCCCCGCGCCACCTTCGGGGCTGGCGGCGCCGTGGACCACGCCGGCGCCAAGCTCGCGCTCATTGACAAGGGCTACATGGAGGGCGACGCCCTCCTCATCTGGATCGAGTGGCAGACGCCCGAGGGCACGAAGCGCCGAGCCTATCAGGATTTCTTCGTCGAGAAGGCGGTCGTGGACGGCAAGGAGGTGATCAAGCCCTGGACGCCTCACTTCGTCCTCCACGGCAGCGGCGTGCTCAACGACACCCGCACCGGCTGCATCGCCTGCACCCACGATTGCCCCGGCGGCATCATCGCCAACAACCAGTACCCCCTCAAGCAGCCCATCCCCGTGCTCAAGGCCAACTGGGAGCTGTTGCCGCCGCCTGGGACCCGAGTGACCGTGGTCCTGCGCCCCGTGCCCTCGGCCCCGCCGCGGATGCAGGGTCCGCTGCCCGAGGCCTCGCCGCCCCCGAAGATTGATGCCGCGAAGTAAGCGGACAAGGAGAGAGGAGAACTTATGTCGCACAAGGACTACACCGCAATGTGGCAGGGCCTGGGCCTGAACATCGAGGCCCACGACGGCCTGATGAAGGCCCTCGGGCAGGCCTATGGCGATATCTTCCTCGCGCAGAAGAACCGCCCGAAGGGCATGCAGTACCTCGACTTCGTCCTCTCCGAAATCCACGGCCTGCGGGTCGAGGAGCTTCTGAAGGCGAAGGCCGAGGGGCGGAAAGTGATCGGCACCTTCTGCCTCTACGTGCCCGAGGAACTGATCCTCGCCGTGGACGGCATCTGCGTGGGCCTGTGCGCGGGCGCCAGTGTGGGCACCGAGCAGGCCGAACGCTACCTGCCCCGCAACACCTGCGCGCTCATCAAGAGCTTCTTCGGCTTCAAGCTCGCCGGCCTCTGCCCCTACACCGAGTCGTGCGACCTGGTGATCGGCGAGACGACCTGCGACGGCAAGAAGAAGGCATACGAGATCTTCGCAGAGTTCAAGGACACCTTTGTCCTCGAGGTGCCGCACATGAAAGGCCCTGAGGACAAGCGCCTGTGGCTCGCAGAGGTGAGGCGCCTTGCTGCCAAGATCGAAGAGGTCAGCGGCCGCGCGCTCACCGCCGATGGCCTCAAGCGCGGCATTCGGGCGACCAACGCCAAGCGCGCGGCGCTCCAGCGCTTGGCCCGCCTGCGGCAGGCCCGCCCAGCGCCCATCTCGGGCCTCGACGCGCTGCTCATCAACCAGGTGGCCTTCTACGACGCCCCCGAGCGCTTCACGGCCCAGGTCAACGCCATCTGCGACGAGCTGGAGGACCGCATCGCCAGGGGCGAGGGCGTGGCCCCCGCAGATGCCCCGCGCATCCTGGTCTCCGGCTGTCCGATGGCCGCGCCAAACTGGAAGGTGCCCGCCGTCGTCGAGCGGGCCGGCGCTGTCATCGTCGGCGAGGAATCCTGCGTGGGCGCGCGCGGCTTCCGCAACCTCGTCCCCGAGGATGGCGAGACGGTGGACGAGATGCTCTCCGCCATTGCGGGCCGCTACCTGAACATTGATTGCGCCTGTTTCACCCCCAATGCCGAGCGGCTCGACCACATCGTGCAGATGGCCCGCGAGCTCCAGGCCGACGGCGTCATACACTACTCGCTGATGTTCTGCACGCCGTACCTTGTGGAGGCCGGCCGCGTGCGCCAACGGGCGCGCGACGAGGGCATCCCCTTGCTTGAGGTCGAGACTGATTACAGCGCCGAGGACATCGGCCAGCTCGGAACCCGGGTGCAGGCGTTCCTCGAGGTCATTCGCAACTGATGGAGGGGTAGTTTATGATACAGTGTTAGTCCATCGTCATTCGCAACGGATGAAGGAGTGTAGCATGCACGGTTCGCCAATCCTGCGTGTCGCGTTCGGCTCGATCCTCGTAGCCCCGTCGCTCGCCCGCGCAGGGGACGTCCCGCCTACCCACGCCGAGGCAAAGAGCATTGACGTGGCCGCGGCGGTGAAGGGCGCGCGGATCGCCAGCCTGGGCATGGCCCCCGATGGCAATCTAGTGGCCTGCGACGCGGGGAACAACGCTGTCCTCGTCCTCAGCCCCGCGGGCGCCCTTGTGGCGCGATGGGCCCTGCCCTTCGCGCCACAGGCGGTGTGCGCTCGGGACGCCGAGACCCTCTATGTGGGCGGCCAGGGTCAGCTTGCGCGCCTCGACAGGGCGGGCAAGGTGGTGAAGGCCGTGGAGGTCGGCGCCGGCGGGGCCAAGGCCGGCGGCATCGCCGCTATCGCGGCGAGCGGCGCCGACGTCTTCGTCGCGGCTCACGTCGGCTTCAGCTTCGCCGTCATACGCTTCAGCGCCGAGCTGGCCGAGCCCAAGCTGATCGTGGAGCGTCTGCGCGGGTGCTGCGGGCAGATGAACATCGCGGCCGGCGACGGCGTGCTCTACGCGGCCGAGAACGCCCGCCATCGCATCGTGCGCTTCGACCGCGAGGGCAAGGAGCTGGGCTCCTGGGGCAAGGCCAGCCGCACGAAGCTGGACGCCTTCGGGGGCTGCTGCAATCCGATGAACATCTTTCTCGGCCCCGGGGGCGAGCTGTACACATCTGAGAGCGAGGGCCGCGTCAAGCGCTACGCGCCCGGGGACGGCGCGTTCCTGGGTCTCGTGGGTCTGCCGAAGCTCGGCGGCGGGTGCCTCAACGTCTCCGTTGCCGTCAGCCGCGATGCGAGCCGCGTCTACGTCCTCGACACCCAGGCGAACGCCATCCGTGTGCTTGAGAAGCAGTAGCCCCATCCTCCTCGCCCTTGCCGTGGCCGGCTGCCATGTCCCGCCCATTCTGGGCGCCCGGCCGCCGCTGCGGGTGGTGGTCATGGACCCGCTGGCGGCGCCACTCGCCTGCAAGTGTGTCGAGGGCTACGCCCAGCGCGACTACCGCAAGCTCGGGGAGTTCCTCTCGACGCGCCTGGGCCGCCGCGTGGAGGTCGCCTTTGCCGAAAGCCTGGCCAAGGCCCCAGCCGAGCCGGACATTGTCATCGGCAAGTGGTCGGTCGTGGCCTTCGATGCGGCAGTGGCCAAGATACCCATCCGCCCCGTCGCGCTGCTCACCGACAAGACCGGCGGCACGGAGTTCCGCGGCCTCTTTGTTGTCGGCGCAAGGAGCCCGGCGAGGGGCATTGCTGACCTGAAGGGGCGCACCATTCTCTTCGGGCCGCCCGAGACCGCCGAGAAACACTCCGCCGCGCTCGCCGCGCTCGAGGAACACGGCGTCCCACCCCCCAAGGACATCCCGATGCGCCCAACCTCCAGCGCGGCTGCTGCCGAGGTCGCCGACGGGCAGGCCGATGCCGCAGTCATCTCCAGCTACGCCCTGGCGCTGCTCGAGGGTTGCGGCACTATTGACAAGGGAGCTCTCCGCGTCGTCGGGGCCACGCGGCCACTTCCCTTCGTCGCCGCGTTCGTCGCCGGCCGCGTTGGCCCCGCCGACGAGCGGCGCATCGCCGACGCTCTCCTTGCCGTGAGGTCCGAGGCCGCCCTCCTGGCCGCGATGGAGTCGCGCGACGGCTTCGTGCCGCCGCCTGCGCCCGAGGCGGGGTGGCCCGACTGGCGCGGCCCGCGCCGCGACGCGCAGGCTCCCTCACTCCCACACAAGCTCCCCTCGGCCAGGCAGATTGCCTGGAGCCAGCCGCTGGCCGGGCTGTCGCCCGCCGGCGTTGCCGCAACGTCGCGCCACGTGGTCGTTGCCGACAAGTCGGCCGATGCGCGCTCCGACGTCTTCCGCTGCTTCGACGCGCCGACCGGCGCCCCGCTCTGGACCCTCGCCTACCCTGCCCCTGGGGAGATGGATTTCACGAACGCTCCGCGCGCCCAGCCCCTCATCGCTGGCGAGTTGGCCTACCTGTTGGGGGCCTTCGGCCACCTCTGGTGCGTGAGGGTGGCGACGGGAGAGGTTGTCTGGAAGCGCCACCTCGCCGACGACTTTGGCGCTAAGCGGCCCACCTGGGGCTACGCCGCCACCCCGCTCATCGTTGGCGGCAGGCTGATCGTGAACCCCGGCGCGCCCGATGCCTCGCTCGTCGCGCTTGACCGCTTCACAGGCAGAGAGGTGTGGCGCAGCCCCGGCCGCCCAGCCGCCTACGCGAGCTTCATCCTCGCGACCTTCGGCGGCGTGCGCCAGATCGTCGGCTACGACGCGGCCTCGCTCGGCGGCTGGGAGCCGCAGACGGCTCGCCGCCTCTGGGAGCTGCTGCCTGAGACGGAGGGTGACTACAACGTGCCAACACCCGTCGCCGTGGGCGACAAGCTGCTCGTGGCCACGGAGAACAACGGCGCGCGCCTCTACGCCTTCGGCCCCGACGGCCGCGTCCGCCCGCAGCCCGTCGCCGCCAACGCCGACCTCAGCCCCGACACCACAACGCCAATCGCCGCCGACGGCCTGGTCTTTGGCTGCTCAGGCGCACTTGTGTGCCTCGATGTCGCAAGCCTCAAGACGCTTTGGAGGGCCGACGATCAGGCCGCCTACGGCGACCATGCCTCGCTCTTTGGCGGTAGCGGCCGCGTCCTGCTGGTGACGGCCCGGGGGGAACTGCTCCTGTTGCGCGCCAACCGCCAGCGCCACGAGGTCGTCGCGCGGCTGCGGCTCTGCGACGACGCCGAGGTCTGGTCACACCCGGCCCTCGTCGGCGATCACCTCTATCTTCGTGTCCACAACGCCCTGCACTGCATCTTGCTCGGTCCTGATGAGCGTCCTCGCTAGGTCGCATTTGCCGCCAGGTTCTGTTGAAGAATGCGGGTTAGACGGGGTGGACGACGATGGCCTTGATGGGCATGGGGCAGGCGAGCTCGCAGGCGCCGCAGCCGGGGCACCGCCCCGCGTCCACGCGCAGCGTCGTCGTGTAGTCTTCCTCGTTGAAGGCCGTCGTGATCGCCTCGTAAGGGCAGCGAAGGATGCACGCCGAGCACTCGCGCCCGTGGGTCAGGGCGCACAGGCCCATGTCCACCTTCGCTATGCCCATCGGCGTCGCCCGCTTGCGCCCGATGGGCAGCCGGGCGATTGCGCCGCTGGGGCACACCTCGCCACACGCAGCGCAGTCCTCGCGGCAATAGCCGCCGGAAAACTCCGCCACGGGCGCCAGGAACCCCGCCACGCTCGCCGTGTCGGGCCGCAGGATGCGCGTGGGACACGCCCGCATGCAATTCCCACAGCGGACGCAGGCGCCTGGGAATCGCGCCTCGTCGAGAGCGCCCGGCGGGCGGACGGGTCTGGCTCCCGCCGCGCGCGGCCGCCGCAGCGTGGCCATAGCCCAGGCTGCACCCAGGCCCATCGCCAGCACTGAGCGGCGCAGGACGCTCGGCTCCGCGGCGGGCGCCGGGGACGGCTCCTCTGACCCCAGGGTGCGGCGGGCCGTCGTCAGGAGCTCCTGCATCGCGCCCAGCGGGCAGACCCGTCCGCACCAGGCTCGCGGCAGGATGAGGCTGAAGAGCCCGAGCGCCGGCACCCCGACGGCTGAGAGAAGCGCCAGCGCGGTCACGGGCGGCCGCAGCGCACCGACGAAGCCGTGAAAGAGGGCGAAGGGATCGAGCCAGATGAGCAGCGGATAGCCAGCGGCCGCGCCCCCGAGGGTGAGCAATAGAGCCCAGTGCCCCAGCGGGGGCAGCCGCCGCGGGCGCGCCCGCGGCCTCAGACGGCTGACCCACTCGAGCAAAAGTCCCATTGGGCACGCGTAGCGGCAGATGCCCCGGTCGACCGCCAGGGCCAAGGCGAGCGCCGGCAGGCCGAGGAGCAGGCCGATGCCGGCCGCGCGCATCGCCACGGCGGACGAGATTGCGACGAATGGGCTGAGCGCCGGCAGGCCCATCGCCGCCCACGCCCACGGCGCCAGCCGCAACGCGGCGGCAGCGCCGAGGACAAGCACGCAGCAGCGGCAGATGGTTCGGAGCATCCTGCACTCAGCCCAGGTAAGCGCCCTGCTCGCGGAGGAGCTTTTGGACCTTCGCCACGTCCACATCGCGGGGCCGACAGCCGTCCTTCACCGCTACGGCTGCGGCGACGCCCGCGGCGTGGCCCGTGACGAAGCACGGCGGGATGACGCGGATCAGCTCGGCCATCTTGGCCTCGGCCGACACGCACCGCCCGGCAGCGAGCACGTTGTCAATCTTCCGCGGCACGAGGGCGCCGTAGGGGATCTGCCACTCGGGGTTGTCGGTGTTCCACGCCCCGCCGACGCCGACGACGTCGGGGAACTCCTGTCGGTCGTAGACGGCCTTGAGGGTGAGCTGCTTCACGCCGGCGAGTAGGCGCGAGATGCGCACACCGAGCTGGGGCGCGGTCTCCACGATGTAGACCTGTTCGTAGCCGGGCGTCTTGCGGATTTCCTCAAGGCTGCGCCAGATGAAGCGGCGGTGGGCCAGCTCCAGGCGGGTAAGGTCGGCCACGCTGAGGGCATCGGCCTCCGGCCCCTGCATGTTGACCCAGGTGACGCCTGGGATGGGGGTGGCGCCGCCGAGGTCGCGCGGCCTCTTGGCCGCGACCTTGGCCTTCTCGCGGTCCACCTTGTCGAGGTTGCCGAGGCGATGGACGAGGCCGATGCGGAACTTCAGGTGGAGGTGTTCGGCGCCCGCGGCGGCATAGATGTCGCCGTCGCCCGTCGCGTCCACGACGACATTGGCCAGGATGGCCTGGCGGCCGCTCTTGCTCTCGAAGACTGCGCCGCGGACCGTCGTGCCGTCCACGATGGCGTCAACGCCCCAGCAGTGGAGGAAGACGTTGACGCCGGCCTCGCGGATCATCTCGACCATCATGAACTTCAGCGCCTCGGCGTCCACGGTCGGGTTGGCGCCCGGGCGGTTGTTGATGATCCCGCGGTCGAGCTTTTCCAGCCGCTGCATCATCTCGAGGCCGATCCCCTTAGTGACCTGTCTGCCGCCCTTGACGTTCATCCCCACCACGAGGACCACGAGGCCGCCGGTCCACTGGCCGCCGAAGTGGCCGTAGCGCTCGACGATGGTGACGTCGGCGCCGGCCCGCCTGGCGGCGAGCGCGGCGGCGACGCCTGCCGGGCCGCCGCCGATGACCAAGACGTCGGTCTTGTGGAGCACTGGCAGCTCGCGCTGCGGCTGGATGACCTTGCCGCCCGAGAGAATGGCCGGCGTGCCCTTAGGCTGGACGAATTGGCCCCCGCCGGGCGGCGGGGCGGCCGCATCCGCCTCGTCGGCCAGCGCGGCGGCTGGGACGCCGGCCCCGGCTGCGGCCAGTCCGGATGCGCCCAGGGCGGCCAATAGCTCGCGTCGCGATAGTCCACGACCCATCGTCTCTGTCTCCTATTCCAGGATGACGAGGTTGTCGCGGTGAACCACCTCGTCGTAGTCCTTGCGGCCGAGGCGAGCGGCGATGTCGCTGGTGTGGCAGCCCAGGATGCGGGCGATCTCGGCCGAGGAGTAGTTGGTCAGCCCGCGCGCGAACGGCGTCTCGTTGCCCACAGCGATGACCACGACGTCGCCCCTCTGAAAGGTGCCGAGGTATGCTTTGACGCCGGAGGCGAGCAGGCTCTTGCCGCCCTCGACGAGCGCGCGCCGCGCCCCCTCGTCCACGAGCAGCCGCCCGGAGGGCCGCGCGGTGAAGCCGATCCAGCGCTTGCGACTGGTCATGCGCTGCTTGGCGGGGAGGAAGAGCGTGCCGACCTCCTCGCCCGCGAGGATGCTTGTGAGGACGCCGGGCCTTCGCCCGCCGGCGACGATGACGGGCACGCCGGTTCGGGTGGTCATGGAGGCTGCGCGGAGCTTGCTGCCCATGCCGCCCGTGCCGCGGGCCGACTTTTCGCCGGTGTCGAGGCTCACGATCTCGTCGGAGATGCGCTCGACGAGCGGCACGAGCCGCCGATGCCCCGCCGCATCGGTCTCGAATAGCCCATCCACCGTGCTCAGGATGACCAGGAGATCGGCCAGGATGAGCGTGGCGAGGTGGGCGGCGAGGAAATCGTTGTCCCCGTAGCGGATTTCCTCGACCGACACCGAGTCGTTCTCGTTGATGATCGGCACACAGCCGAGGTCGAGGAGCGCGCGGAGGGTGTTGCGGGTGTTGAGGAAGCGCGCCCGGTCCTCGAGGTCCTCGCGGGTGAGGAGCACCTGGCCGACGGCGCGGCCGTGTCGTCGGAAGCACTCGTTGTAGGCGCGGATGAGGCGGCCCTGGCCGACCGCTGCGGCGGCCTGGAGCTCGGGCATGGTGGTCGGGCGGCCGGGCAGCCGCAGCTCGCCCACGCCGGCTGCAATGGCCCCGGAACTGACTAGGATGACCTCCTTGCCCTCGTCACAGAGGGCCGAGACCTGCTCGGCGATTTGGGCGACACGGCGCGGGGCGAGCGACCCGCGCCCGGAGGTCAACACGTTGGAGCCGATCTTCACGACAATGCGGCGGGCGTGGCCGACGAGCTCTCGGCGATCCACGGCAGTGCTCATATGTTACCTTGCGTCCTCTCGTGTCAAACTCACGAGGTTTTCGGGGCCCCAGAGGTCTCGCTTGAACTGAGAAGTATGCTGGCGATGGCTTCAGCGGCGTGGCCGTCGCCGTAGAGGTTGCGGGGGTCGCCTGAGCCGCCAAAGGGCGCGCCCGCGCCGCTCCAGCCGCCCACGGCGTCAATCGCCGCGCGGAAGCCGGCCTCGTCGGCGTCCACCAGCGTGTTCCAGCCGGCCTCCACGGTCTCCACCCACTCGGTCTCGGCGCGCAGCGTGATGCAGGGCACGCCGAAGAAGTACGCCTCCTTCTGCACGCCGCCGGAGTCGGTGATGATGGCTTTGGCGTAACGCTCGAGCAAGAGCATGTCGAGGTAGGAGGCTGGCGGGGTGGGGCGCAGCGCTCCTCGCTGGAGGGCGATCTCGGCCAGTTGGAGCGCCCGCACGGTCCTGGGATGAAGCGGGAGCACGACTGGAGCGTCGAGCGTTGCTAGCAGGCCGACGAGGCGCTGAAGCCGCGCGGGAGCATCGGTGTTCACCGGCCGATGAATCGTCGCCAGATAGTAGCCGCGCGGGGCCACGCCGAGCGGAGCGAGAGGGCTGGGCAGTTGCTCGGCGAGGCGGAGGTTGTAGAGGACAGAGTCGAACATCACGTCGCCGACGCGGTGGACGCCGCGTGAAATCCCCTCGGCGGCCAGGTTGCGGACCGCGGCCTCGGTGGGGCAGAGGAGCAGTGCGGCGAGGTGGTCGGCCACCACGCGGTTGATCTCCTCGGGCATCGCGCGGTTGAAGCTGCGGAGGCCCGCCTCGACGTGTGCGACGGGCACGCCGAGCTTGGCCGCGGCGAGCGCCCCGGCCAGCGTGGAGTTCGTGTCGCCGTAGACCAGCACCCAGTCGGGCCGCTCGCCCACGAGCACGGCCTCGATGGCCTCGAGCATCCGCCCCGTCTGCGCGCCGTGGCGCGCCGAGCCGATGCCCAGGTGATGGTCGGGCGGCTTGAGCTTGAGCTGCTCGAAAAACACGTCGGAGAGCTGCGGGTCGTAGTGCTGGCCCGTGTGGATGAGCGCCTCGGCGATGCCGCGCGCCGCCAGCGCCCGCGAGACCGGCGCCGCCTTGACGAACTGCGGCCTGGCTCCGACGATCGTTGTGACCTTCATGGGAATGATTCTACGCCGATGGCGCCGGGCCGTCAACCCGTGAGACGCGCCTGCTCCGCCCTCGATAGGACCCACATGACCCATCGGTCCCATCAAGCGCGTCGCCCGTTCCCCGGCGGCAGGCGGTCCTCAGGCGAACTTGCCCCGCGCCTCGATTGGCCACGTGGCCACCAGGCGCCCGTCCCGCACGCACCAGTAGCGGTCGTGGAGGTTCACCGTCGTGCAGCAGTGGGTGGGCAGCAGCCAGGCCTGGTCGCCCGGCGCCAGGGTGCACGGCCCCGACGCCACGACGCACTTCACGTGCTCCTCCGAGAGGCTCACGACCCGCAGCCCCGGCGGCGCGACCACCTCGGGCAGGCCGAACTCGTGGGTGATGGACTTCATTCCGGCATCGAGGATGACCCGGTCCGCTGTCGGCCGGCTCACGACCGTCGTGGCCACGAAGAGGGCGTTCTCGAACTCCGGCCTCACCCGCCGATAGCGCGCGTCCATCAGCACGTACGAGCCCGCCTGAATCTCGGTGATGCCGAGGAACTGCGAGGTGATGTCGTAGGTGCCCGTGCCGCCGCTGGAGACGACCTCGACGGCGCCCACGGCCTCGCGGACGCCTCTGGCGCAGTCGAGCAGGGCGCGAGCGGCCGCGGCCGCCTTCTCGCGCCGCTCGTGCGGCTCGTCCACCAGCACGGCGTGGCCCTCGTAGCCCATGAGGCCACGGAAGCGCAGGGCGGGGATTCGGGTCAGCTCGCGGGCGCAGCGTGCCACGGCTGCGGGGTCTGGGGCGATGCCGCAGCGGCCCATCCCGGTGTCAACCTCCAGCAGCACGCCCACCGCGGCCCCGGCCTGGCGTGCGGCCTCGCCCAGCTCGGCGGCGTTGCCGAGGTCGTCCACCGCCACGGTGAGGGTCGCGCGGCGTGCGAGGGCGGCGAGCCGCTTGAGCTTCGCGGCGCCGACCACCTGATTGGCGATGAGGATGTCCTCGATGCCGCCGTGGGCCATGGCCTCGGCCTCGCCGAGCTTGGCGCAGGTGATGCCGATTGCGCCCAGCTTCACCTGCTGGCGGGCGATCTCGGCGCACTTGTGCGTCTTGGCGTGGGGGCGGAGCCGACAGGGGCCGGCGGCGAAGAACTCCGCCATCCGCCGAAGGTTGCGCTCCATCGCCCCCAGGTCGATCACCAGGGCCGGCGTGTCCAGCTCGCGAATCGTGGCAAGTGCCATGGCACTTTTCCTTTCGGTTGGTCGCATGTCGAAATGATGATATACTGCCCGAGAAACCGGTTCAATGCAAGGAGAGCGCGCGTGGGCCGAATCGTGTTGCGCGGCGGGAGGGTGGTTGACGGGACTGGTGGTGGGGCGCGGCGCGCCGATGTGGCGGTGGCGGGCGGCCGCATCACTGCGGTCGGCCAGCTCGCCCCGCGGCCGGGCGACGAGGTGCTCGATGTGACCGGGCTCACAGTCGCCCCCGGCTTTCACGACATCCACACCCACTTCGACCTCTCGCTCCTGGCCGAGCGGGACCACTTGGACGGCCTCCGCCAGGGGATCACGACGTATCACGTGGGCCAGTGCGGCCTCGGCTTCGCCCCCGCCTCGCCGCCCACCCAGGCCGTCTTCCGCGACTACCTGGCGGCCATCATGGGCGACCCCGACCTGTCGCCCTTTCGCTCAGTCGCCGACTACCTCGCCCTCTGCAAGGGCGGCAGGGTCAACGTCGTCCCCATCCTCCCCCACGGGTTGCTGCGTGCCGAGGTTGCCGGGATGGCCCGCGGGCCGCTCACGCGGTCGCAGCTAGACAGGATGAAGGGACTCGTCGCTGAGGGGATGGAGGAGGGCGCGCGCGGCATCTCCGCGGGCCTCACCTACTTTCCCGGCTCGGAGGCCGATCTCGATGAGCTTGTGGCCGTCTCAAAGATCGTCGCCGCGCACGGCGGCGTCTACGTGAGCCACCTCCGCAACTACGCCGACGGCTTGTTGGAGGCGATAGACGAGGCGTGCGAGATTGGCCGCCGGGCGGGGCTGCCCGTGCAGATTTCCCACCTTCGGCCGCAGGGCAAGTATCGGGGCCGCGCCCCCGAGGTCCTCGCCCACATCGAGGCTTGGCGGGGGAGGGGGGTGGACGTTGCCTTCGACATGTACACCTACCTCAAGGGCTACACCCTGATGTCGGCGCTCTTCCTCCCGCCCGAGGTCTATGCTGGCGGGGTCGAGGCAGCGGTGGCGATGCTGCGCGACCCCGCCGAGCGGCGGCGGCTGCGCGAGTCGGCGCCCGCGGCCGACTGGGCGGAGGTCCACATCGCCAGCATCGGTAGCCAGCGGAATCGGCGCTTCGAGGGCCTGCGGCTGCGAGCCTTTGCCGAGGCCGTGGGCAAGGAGGTCTTCGACGCCTGCGCCGACCTGCTCGTTGAGGAACGCCTTCGGGTGGGGGTGGTGGGCTGGCCCATCGAGGAGAGCGACCTGCGGGCCGTGCTGCGGCACCAGTTGTGCCTGGTCGGTAGCGACAGCATCCCTATGGGCGGCGCGCGGCATCCGCGGGCCTCGGGCTGCTTCGCCCGTTACCTCGGCCACTACGTCCGCGACCTGGGCCTCCTGCCGCTCGAGGAGGCCATTCGCCGAATCACCTCAGTCCCCGCTCGCCGCTACGGGTTGGGCGACCGCGGCCGCATCGCCGAGGGCATGGCCGCCGACATCGTGGTCTTTGACCCCGCCGCCATCCGCGACCGCGCCACTTACGACCAGCCCCGCCTGCTCGCCGAAGGCGTCCGCCACGTCCTAGTCAATGGCTCCCTCGTTCTCCGCGACGGCCGGCTCGCCTGACCTCCCTCCCGAAGGTTCCAATACCTTCGGGAGGGTAGGGGCGGTGGGTTGTGGGCAGGATTACCCTCCCGAACGTATTGGAACGTTCGGGAGGGGGCGTGATGGAACGTTCGGGAGGGGGGATGGCTACTTTTGGGCGACCACCGGATTCTCCAGCACCCCGATCTTTTCGATCTCGCAGCGGACGAGGTCGCCTGGCTTGAGGCGGATGCCGCGGACCTTGCCGATGCCGGCCGGCGTGCCCGTGGCGATGACGTCGCCAGGCTCCAGCGTGACCCATCGGGAGATGAAGGCGACGATCTCGGCACAGTTGTAGATCATGCCGCTGGTGTTGGCGTCCTGCATCACCTCGCCATTGACGCTCAGGCGGATGGCGAGGTTCATCGGGTCGCCGATCTCGTCGGCGGTCGTGATGCACGGCCCCATCGGGGCGAAGCCATCACACCACTTGCCGTTGAGCCAATCGAAGAACTTGTCCCAGTCCTCGGTCTTCGTGCGTTTCTCGACGCAGAAGTCGCGCTCGGAGACGTCGTTGACGATGGTGTAGCCGGCGATGTAGCGAGGAGCCTCCTTTGCGGTGATGTCTTTGGCCTTGCGGCCGATGACGATGCCGAGCTCCACCTCCCAGTCCACCCAGCGCGAGTAGCGGGTGATGGGGATGGGACCGGCTGGGCGGTTGACGGTGGTGGAGGGGGGCTTCATGAAGACGCGAGGGGTCTGCTCGCGCTTGGCTCGCGCCCGGCGGCCCTCCTCTTGGAGGTGGGAGGAGTAGTTGCCGGCGAGGAGGAGGAGCTTGGGGGGGCGGGGGATGGGGGCCTCCAGGCGCACGAGGCCGAGCGGCACGAGGAGGCCGCGCTTGGGGTTCTTCTGGGCGAAGCGTGCGGCGGCCTTGGCGGCGCGCAGGCCCTTGGCGCCCATTTGGAGCAAGGCGAGCATGTCGGAGGGCAGGGGCGGGCCGCTGCTGGCGCGGCTGGCCGCCACGATGTCGGCCACGCCCTCGCCCACGACGGCCCCGATGTGGTTGACCTTGCCTTTGCGAAAGGTGACGAGGCGCATCAGATTCCTCCTTTGCTTCGGGAGAGTAGTCGCCCCCGCGGGTTCCAATACCTGCGGGAGGGTAACGACCTGGCGCCTGTGCCCGGCGCACCCCGATTCAGCCTGCCGAAGGCGTGGGAACCTTCGGGAGGGCGCGGCTGGCACGCGCGAGGGTGCGGATCGCGCCGAGGATGAAGCACGCGGCAAAGGCCACGAGCATGAGGCCGCAGACGCCGATGAGCCAGCTATAGGCGGTGTCGGGGATGGCCTTGCGGCCCAGGGCCACGGCGCCTGCCACGAGGAAGTACCAGGCGGCGTCTGAGAGCTGATGCCCGCAGTAGAAGGCGGCGACACCGGCTGTCGCGCTTTCGCGCGAAAGCGCGACGTACTTAAGCCCAATCGTCGCCCACCACAGCGACCAGTAGGGGTTGGCCAGCGAGATGACGGCCCCGGCGAGCACTGGGCTTGCGAGGAGGGCGGCCCTGCCGCCAGGTTCACCAGGGGCGAGGGACAGGCCGGCCAACGCCGCCGTGGTCATGCCTTGGCCCATCCACAGGAGCACGGCGCCGCCGACGAGGCCGATGGCCGCGCCCACACGGGGCTTCGACAGCAGCGGGCCGATGCCCGCGAGCACGAGGACGACGAGGGCCAGCTCCAGGAGCGCATGGCCGAGCACCAGGAGCGGCCCGCCGGCCAGGAAGCCGCGCTCGGCCGCGTAGCCGATGCAGGCCGTCAGCAGCGGACCGGGCATCATCGCGCCCGAGAGGCCGATGACGAATGCGCTGGCGAAGATGGCCGCCTTGCTCTTCACGCTCGCCCTTTCGCGGTGTGGAGCGACCGTGGGGTAATTATAGCGCGCGGGCCGCCGGCGGCACAACGCCAGGGGGGCTACAGAGGATCATTCTTCGCGCCAAACGTGGCCCATCCTTTGTGATGGCGGCGGTGTCACGCTCGTAAGTGTCTGGTAGCCAACGGCTTAGCGGCCGTGCCAATGTTTGGCACAGAGGATCAGATCGCCACGCACACATTGATCCCCTGTCCGCTGTCGGTCTGGCGCCAGGAGCACGGTCGGCTGAATAGGGGGATGGGCGGGTCGTCACATGAACAGGAGGGGGCAAGGTTGGCCTTTGACACCCAGCGGCAGGGGGGTATAATGGAGCGGGCCAGCTCGGAGCCCTGGGGGTGGCTGGTGCTGGCCAGGAGGCAAGCGATGGCCAGGAAGCTGACAGTGGGCGTCTTGATAGCGGCGCTGGCAGCGTCCACGCTGAGCTGCACGCCGACCCAGCAGGGGGCAACGATAGGCGCGGTGACGGGCGCCGGCGCGGGCTACGCGCTTGACCGCCACCACCGCACCCGCGGGGCCGCGGTGGGCGCCGTGGCCGGCGGCATCATCGGCGGCGTCATCGGCTACACGTACGAGATCAACAAGTTCTGCCCCAACTGCGGGCGGCGCTTCCACGACTCCAGGGTCTACTGCCCCTACGACGGCGCGCCGCTCCAGCAGGTGCGTTGAGGCGTCTCAGCGGTTGGCCCGCCCCTGGGGCGCTCGCCCCAGCGCGACGAGTTGCCTATGGCACCCCCCCCCAGCGAGAGCGCTCCGCTGAGCCGCGATGAGCTTGGCTGCTCGACTGCGCGGGTGCTGCGCGCCGCGCGGGGGGCGAAGCCCGCCATCCTGCTCGTCGAGCGGGCGGGCCGACGCCTCATCGTCAAGGACTTCGCGGGTAGCCCGTGGCTCATCCGCCAGACCTATGGGCGCTGGATCGTTGGGAACGAGAGCCGCATCTACGCGCGCCTAGGCGGCGTGGCCGGGGTGCCCGCCTTCCGCGGACGGCTCGATGCCTTTGCCTTCGCAGTGGACTACGTTGATGGGCGAACGCTGAAGTCGCACCACCGCAGAAGCCTGCCGGCCGCGGTCTTCGAGCGGCTCGCAGCGGTTCAGGCCGCGCTCCACGAGCGCGGGGTGGTGCATCTGGACTCGCACCAGAGGAAGAACGTTTTGGTGACAGCGGACGGCGAGCCACACCTGGTGGACTTCGCCACCGCGCTGTACCTGGGCACCGGGTGGCTGGCGAGGTGGGTGCTCGTGCCGCTCCTTGGGGGGGCGGACCGGCTGGGGCTGCACAAGTTGCGGGTGCGCTACTGCGCCGAGCCGCTCCCGCCGCCCTCGGCGCGGCGCCACGGGCTCCTCTGGGCGGTCGGCTGGCTGTGGCCCCACACGGCGGTCCGCCGCCTCCGGCGCATAATCCGGCGATGGCGGCGCCGCCGGGCGCTCCGAGCAGACCCTCGCTCGGGGCCGGGAGCTCGCAAGGAATGACGGGGGTGCTCAACGTAGCCTGCCGTGGATCATCGCCACGCCGAACGCCAGGGCGAGCGCGACCAGGGCGATGACTGCCCAGAAGCTCAAGGCGTTCGCGTGGCGACCCAGGAACCGCTTGAGCAGCCTTCCCATAGGGCGCCTCCATCTGGGCGCGATTCTACCGGCGCCTCGCTCGCCGTGTCAACCCGCGACGGGCCTTCGGGAGCCAAATAGGGTTTGACCCGATACGGCGCGGGGCGTAGAATACCCCCAGAAGCCCCCCACTCGCCGCGTGGGGCAAGGGCGGTCTGAGCGCGGCCTCAGAGGAAAGGAGTGCTGGGCGATGAGACTGCTGAGGGTCGTTTTGTGCATTGGGGCCATTGGGTGCCTCCTCGTGCTTGCTGGGTGCGACTCGTATCTCGAGTACGCGACCCGCAGTGCCAAGCCCAACATCAACGCGAACACCGTGGCGCAGTACACCTCGATGAATTACGAGGTCCTGGGCACCGTGCGCGCGGTGGCTGAGGGCACGTGTGTCCTCGGCGTCTACGCCAGCGGCAAGGACGGCGAGGGCCTCCTGTGGGAGCAGGCCCAGATGACCTATCAGGGCAACTTCACGGGGATCAAGGACATCATGGCCTGGACCGAGTACCAGGCTGTGCTGCCGCCGCTGGTGTGCAACTTCAAGACCCACTACTCGGGGACCGTCGTGCGCGAGCGGCGGGCGACGGCCATGCCCACGCCGCTCATGCCATCCGTGCCCGCGCCGGCCCCGACGCCTTGACGGGTGGCCGTGGCAGCGTTCGTAAGTGGCCCTTCCGCTCGGCGGGCGTCGCCGCGCCCACCGAGGACACTCTTCCCTGGAGGCAACTATGGTTCGTAAAGTGGCCTTCGCCAATCTCCCGAACTGCCGCAGGCTGTCCAACGGCACGGTCGAGGTCATCGTGACGACGGACCTCGGCCCGCGCATCCTGGCCTACCGCTTTGTCGGCGGGGACAATATCCTGGGCCTCTGCCCGCCCAAGGCCAAAGTGACCACCGAGCTCGGCGACTGGCGCCCCATCGGCGGCCACCGCCTCTGGACCGCCCCAGAGGCCATCCCGCGCAGCTATGTGCCCGACGACGACGAGATCGCCTGCCAGAAGCTCGGCCCCAACTCCCTCGAGCTCACCCAGCCCATCGAGACGCCGACCGACATCCAGAAGCAGATGATCGTGACCCTCGACCCCACGGGCACCGGCGTGACCATCCTCCACCGCATCACCAAGTGGGGGCTCTGGGGCATCAACGTCGCCCCCTGGGCACTCACCATCATGAACCCAGGCGGCAGCGTCATCATCCCCCAGGAACCCTACCGCTCCCACGACGAGGAACTCCTCCCCGCCCGCGCGATGGTGCTGTGGCACTACACCGACCTGGGCGACCCGCGCTTCACCCTCGGCAAGCGCTACCTGCGGCTGCGCACCGACGCCGCCCTCCCTGAACCCCAGAAGATCGGCGTCGCCAACAAGCAGGGCTGGGCCGCCTACTATCGCGACGGCACCCTCTTCGTAAAGCAGTTCGCCTACCTCAAGGGGCGCACCTACCCCGACGACGGCTGCAACTGCGAGACCTACACCGCCGGCAACTTCATCGAGCTCGAGAGCCTCGGGCCCATCCACGCCATCGAGGTGGGCCAGAGCGCGGAACACGTCGAACGCTGGAGCCTGTTCAAGGACGTTAACATCGGCTTGACCGAGGACTCGCTCGATGCGGCCCTTCGCCCCATCATCCGGAGCCTGCCCCCGCTGAAGTGACCGAGAGGAGGCCATAGCCGCCGATGCACCCTTCGATGTCGTCACGCGATCCGCGTTCCTCAGCCCGCAACCGTGTCGCCTGCCTCCTCCTGGCCGGGCTCGCCCTCTCCCAGGCCGGCTGCACGATGTTCGTCTTCTGCGACGGCGGCGGCCCGATGGCCTACCAGGAACTAGGGAACTGGGCGGGCCTTGCGCCCGGGACGCCCCCCGAGGCCGCGAGGCTGGCCGAACTTGTCGAGGAGCTCAAGGTGGTGAGGCACGGCGGGTTCGCGGGGCGTTACTCGCTGCCAGGCGACGCCGCGGCGCTCCACCTCAACTTCCTCCTCGTCAACGACGTGCCGTTCACCCCGGCCCCTGGGCTGGTCGTGAAGGGGCGGCGGAACCCGTGGCTGCGATTCGTCCCCGGCGCCCACAGTGGCCACTGGCTGTACTTCGACCCCTTGAAGAAGCTGCCGCACCAGTTCTACGCCGCCGAGCGCTCGTGGAGCGCGCTGCTGGCCTGGGGCGCGCGGTCCGAGGCCTACGACGTGGCCACCCGCCAGCGGGTCGCCGCGCGCCGCGTCGAGGAGGTCATCGGCCTTGGCCTCGGCTGGACCCGTGTGCGCGAGGTCGTCCCTCTCGACGCCGAGGAGGAGCCGGGGATGCACGCCCTGGCCGGCCCGAAGGCTGACCCCGCCACGGCCAAGTGGCTCGTGAGGGACGGCAACATCCTGCTCCTGGGCATCGTGGGCTGGGGCCGCGTGAACCACACCCGCTACCTCCAGCTCCTGTGGGTGCCCATTCCCATAGGAAGGGCGTCGTGAGGGGGCTTGCGATTCCCGATCTGCGACTTGCGACCCCAGGCCCGCAATCGGCAATCGGCAACCAGCGATCGGCATCTGCCATGCCACTCCGGCGGCTTGTGCGTCGGCCAAGGGCTTGCGCGGTTGGGGTCGCGGCCCTACTCGTCGCAACGAGTGGGTGCTGCGCATCGTTTCGGGCGGGACGCCTCGGTGCCCTCCGCCCCTGGCCGCCCGGCCCGCCGCCGCCCGTCGAGAAGGCCAAGGTCGTAAGCATCGCCTTCGAGTCCGTGGCCGAGGAGGACGGCGAGCGGGTGCGCATGCCCGACGCCACGCGGGCGCTCTTTCTGAACGCCAGCGCCCTGGCCTACCAGCGCTCGGGCCTCTTCCTCGACGTCCGCACGCCCCCGCAGCTTGGCGACGTAATGGTGGATGTGACCCTGCACGAGCGGCGGACGAATTGCGCTTCGGTGCTGAGCATCCTCAACGCCTTCACCTTCGGGCTGGTGCCAGCCTGGGACCGGCGCGAGTGGACACTGACGACGGTGACCCGCGACTCGGACTACAAGGAGCTGTGCCGCTTCGAGGCATCCGAGGCGGTCAGCACCTGGTGCCAGCTCCTGCTCTTCGCGGTGTTCCCCTTCGCCCAGCCGCAGAGGGTGGCCGCTGACTGCGTCTACGACCTGAACCGCGCGGCCATTGCCCACGCGTATGGCCGAGGCGTCTACTGAGGCATGGGGCCCCCTTTGAAGGTCGTCATCGCGCCCGATTCATTCAAGGAATGCCTCCCTGCCCAGCAGGTGGCCGAGGCCATGGCACGCGGCGTCCTCCGGGCCGCGCCGGGGGCCGAGGCCGTCTGCGTCCCGATGGCCGACGGGGGGGAGGGGACGGTTCGCGCGCTCGTGGCGGCCACGGGCGGCAGCCTCGTGCGGGCCGCGGTCAGTGGGCCGCTGGGCGAGCCGCTCGAGGCCGAGTTCGGCATCCTCGGCGATGGTGCGACGGCGGTCATCGAGATGGCCGCGGCCTCGGGCCTGGCCCTCGTGCCGCCCGAGCGACGCGACCCAATGAAGACCACGACTTTCGGCACCGGCGAGTTGATCGCCGCTGCGCTCGACCGCGGCGTCCGGCGCATCATCCTGGGCATCGGTGGGAGCGCGACGGTGGACGGCGGCGCGGGCATGGCCCAGGCCCTGGGGGCCAGGCTGCTCGACGCCGCGGGCCAGCCCATAGGCCGCGGCGGGGGCGAGCTGGCGCGACTGGCCCGCATTGACCTCTCGGCGATGGACCCGCGCCTCCGAGCCGTCTCGTGTGAGGTGGCCTGCGACGTGACGAATCCCCTCGTCGGCCCGATGGGGGCGGCCGCCGTCTACGGGCCGCAGAAGGGCGCCACGCCTGAGATGGTGCGGCAGCTCGACGCCAACCTTGCTCGCCTGGCGGCCGTGGCCGAGCGCGACCTCGGCGTGGCGGTGAACGACGTGCCCGGCGCCGGCGCCGCGGGCGGCCTGGGGGCCGGGCTAATGGCCTTTCTGGGCGCTGCCCTGCGCCCAGGCGTCGAGCTGGTCATTCGGGCGGTCGGCCTTGAGGAGCGGCTGCGGGGCGCCGACCTCGTGCTCGTGGGCGAGGGGCGGCTGGACGCGCAGACGGCCTACGGCAAGGTGCCCGTCGGCGTCGCCCGCCTGGCGCGGCGCTGGGGCATCCCCGCCGTGGCCATCGTCGGCTCGCTCGGCGAGGGCTTCCAGGCCGTCCACGCCGAGGGCATCATCGCCTGCTTCAGCATCCTCGACGAGCCGATGACGTTGGCAGAGGCCATTGCGCGCGCTCCCGGCTTGCTCGCGCTCGCCGCGGAACAGGTTGTGCGGCTCTTCCTCAATCGGCAATCGGCAATCGGAAATCGGAAACCATGATCGCGTTGTCCACATCCTGGTATCCCCGCAACAAGGCCACCATGGGGGCGACGCTGGAGGCCATCGCCGGGATGGGCTTCAAGGCGATTGAGGTCGGCGTCGCCGACCCGTTCCCCTTCCGTCTCAAGAAGCTCCAGAAGCTGCTCGCCAGGACCCAGCTCAAAGTGGTCAGCCTCCACAACGTCTGCTGCGAGCGCAAGCTCGACCCCACGAATCGCCGCGGGGACTGGTTGGCCTCTCCCGACGAGGCGAAGCGCCGCGAGGGGGTCGCCGTGACCCTCGAGACCATCGAGAATGCCAAGGCCCTCGGCGCCTCCGCCGTCGTCCTACACCTCGGCTCGCTGCCCATCGAGGAGAAGTGGGGCAAGCAGTCGGTGCTCTACCACATCGTCCACGGCGGGCCGCGGGCTGAGGCGAGCTTGGGCATCTCGCGCAGGGGAATCCTGGCCGAGCGCGAGCCACTGGCCCCAGCTCACCTGGAGGCCGCCTGCCGCAGCCTGGCCGAGCTCCTCGCGCGCTCCGCCGGCATCCGCCTCGGCATCGAGTGCCGCATGGGCTGGCACGAGTTGCCGAGCCTCGCCGAGCTGGGAGCCATCCTCGACCGCTTCCCCGACCCGCGCGTCGGCTACTGGCACGACGTCGGCCACGCCGTCATCCAGGACTTCTTGGGCCTGGCTAACCAATACGAATGGCTCCACCGCCACGGCCGCCGCACCATCGGCCTCCACCTCCACGACGTGCAGATTGACCCCGGCGGCCCCCGCGACCACTACCCGCCCGGCCTGGGGCAGGTGGACCTGGAGCTGTTGGCCGGCCTCGTGCCGGCCGGGGCGCTGTGCGTGATGGAGATCGCCCCGGGCTTCCACGCCGAGGCGGTTGCCCTGGGCCGCCGCCGCCTCGAGGAGATGGGCCTTTGCAGTTGAGGCGTTGCAAACTCGTCCTCGCTTCCGCCTCGCCCAGGCGCCGCGAGCTCCTGGCCGAGATGGGCTACCGCTTCGAGGTCGTTCCGCCCGAGGTGGATGAGGCCGCCGACCCCGCGCTGCCTCCCGAGCGCCAGGCGGAGGCCATCGCCGAGCGCAAGGCCGAGGCCGTGGCGCCCCGCGTGGGGGCCGCTATGGTTCTCGCCGCCGACACCCTCGTGGCCTGCGAGGGCCGCGTCCTCGGCAAGGCCGCCGACGAGCGTCAGGCCAGGGACTTCCTCCGCCTTCTCACCTCCCACCGCCACGCCGTCATTACGGGCCTCTGCGTCCTGGACACCGTCACCGGGCAGCGACAGGTAGCCCACGACCTCACCTGGGTGACGATGCGCCCGATGAGCGAGGGGGAGCTGGACGCCTACATTGCGGGCTGCGGCTGGCGCGACAAGGCCGGCGCCTATGCCATTCAGGAGGGCGGCGACCGCTTCATCGCGCGCCTCGAGGGGAGCGAGAGCAACGTCGTCGGCCTCCCCGTCGAGCTGGTCGCCAGGCTGGTCCCCCGCTCCTTCAAGGAGCACCTTCGCAAGCTGCACCTCGACACGGTGGCTCGCCACCGCGAGATGATCCTGACGGAGGACGACCTCGGCGGCGAGGAAGTGCTGCGGCGGAGCTTCGCTCGGCCCGATGCGCCCCTGGAGGTCGAGATCGGCCCGGGCAAGGACGACTTCGTCCTCCGCGCGGCCCGGGCCTCGCCCGACGCCAACTTCCTGGCCATCGAGTGCAACCGCGAGCGGGTGGACTCGCTTTGCCGCAAGCTCAAGCGGGCCGGGGTGGGCAACGTGCGGGTATTCTTCGGCGACGCGCGCGCCGCCATCGCACGGCTTCTCCCGCCCGGCGGAGCGCGGGCCGTCTACATCCACTTCCCCGACCCCTGGCCCAAGCGCCGCCACGCCCGCCATCGCCTCATCCAGCCCGCGGTCGCGGCACAGCTCGCCGAGCGCCTCGCCCCGGGCGGAATGCTGAACGTCGTGACCGACGCCCGCCCCTACGCCGAGCAGGCCCTGGAGTGCCTCGACGCCACGCCAGGCCTTGCCAACCGCCTCGGGCGCGGGCGATGGGCCAACGAGCTCCCAGGCTACCACCAGAGCGTCTACGAAAAGAAGCGACGCGCCGCTGGCGCCGTGATATACTATCTGCTGTTCGCCAAGGAGCAGACAGAGGCCACTGCCCGCGACCCCGGCGCGATGCAGACTCCTCCATCGTCCTCCTCCTCCTCCTCCTCCTCCTCCCCGTCGAATCTCCAACCGCGAAAAGCCCACAGACTCGACGACGCGGACGACGACGAGGAGCAGGAGGAGGACGACGACCACGAGCACGAGAGGAGGGGGACGGGGCTCTCGCCGGGGCGCGGGGCCGCCCCCCAGGCTGGAGGCCAGCGGTGCAGTTGAGCGACCGCATCCTCGCGGTGGGCTTCGAGGCCGAGGGCGAGCTGATTGACCGCTCGGCCTTCGAGGCCTCCACGCCCCTGAGCGACTACGCCAGCGTGGCCCTCGACCCCGCCGAGGTGCCCGCCCTCTGGCGACGCCTCGCCGCCGACGAAGGGTTGGCCCTCGATGACGACGCGCAGGCCGACGCGGGCGAGCGTCTCCTCGCGCTCCTCTCGCGCCGCCGGCGCGAGGCCGCCAGGCTCCTCGACCAGGGCGGCACCCTCCTGTGCTTCCTGCGACCCGTCGGCGTCCTGGGCCGCGTGCCGCCCCGCCACGAGCCCGCCGAGGGCCAGCCGCACGCCGACGCCACCCGCCCCATCGTGCTCCACGCCTACGCCTGGCTGCCCCACGAGCCGTCGCTCGCCCGACTCGTCATCGCCGGGGCGCACGATGCGGAGATTCGTCCCGCCGACGAGGCCCACCCCGCCTGGCGCCTCATCGCGGCCCAGGCGGGCCGGGTGCGACCCGTGGCCGCAGCCACGAACTCCCCGCCGCCCCACTGGCACGCCGTGGCCACCGACCCGCGCGGACGCCTCCTGGCCTTCGAGGTGCCGGTGGGGGCCGGACGAGTCGTGTTTGCCCCGCCGCTGGCCTCCGAGGACCCCGAGGAGCGCGGGCGCCTCCTCGAGGCGTTTTTCGCGGCCTGGCGGCCCGCCGCGGGGCCGGGCGCGCAGCCGCCCTGGATGCGCGGCGTGCTCCTGCCCGGCCAGGGCGAACTCGCGCGACGCCTCGCAACCCTCGCCGCGCAGATCGAGCGACTCGAGGAGGAGTTCCTCCAGGCGCGCCGCGAGCACGACTTGATGAGGGAGCTCAACAGGCTCCTGTCGGCGCGGAGCGCGGAGGAGCTGGCCGGCCCTGCGGCCGCGGCCTTCGGCGTCCTCGGCTTCGGCGTCGCCGCCGAAGCGGCATCCCTCACCCTTCACAGCGACGAGGGCAGCGCCTGGGCCGTCCTCGCCGCCGCCGAGGAGGGGATTGACACCGACGCCTATTGGGCGCTGGTGCACCGCCTCGACAGTGGTCCCACGACGCCCGCGAAAGGCGTCATCGTCGGCAACGCCTTTTGCTCGCGGCCGCCCAGCGAGCGCGGCGCGCCATTCCGCGACCTGCTCTGCCGCGGCGCGCTCCACCGCTCCGTGTGCCTTCTCTCCACGACCGAGCTGCACGCAGCCGTCGCGGAGGTGATGGCGCGACCCGGCGACGACGCCCTCCGCAGCGGCTTCCGAAAGAAGATTCTGGAGACCGTCGGCCCCTGCTCCCTTGTCACCCAGCAGCCCGAGGAGAAGCAATGAGGCGCCTGCGGCTGTCGCTTGGCCTCTGGCTCTGCGCGGCCCTGGCTTGGGGCGGAGAGGAGCCCGTGGCGATCCGCACCGAGCACTTCACCGTCCCGCCGGCCACGGGACCAATCGCACACGTCGTCGTCCAGAATCGCCTCGACGCGCCCTACAGGGGAGTGGTCCGCCTGCGGCTCCCCGAGGGCTGGCAGGCCGAGCCCGCAGAGCAGCCCGTCTCTCTCGCCCCGAAGGAGTCCAAGCGATTCGCCTTCACGGTGGCCAAGGGGGGCGTCAACCTGGACTCCAACTCGTACTCCGTCGAGGCCATCGTGACGGGCGTTGACGGGCAGCGGGTCGCCCGCAAGCAGCAGATCGCGTGCGCCAGCGCGCCCTTCTCCAAGCCCAGGATTGACGGGCGGGTCGGCGACTGGGGCGACGCGATCCCCGTGACCTTCGTCTCAGGCGGCAAGAAGACCGTCCTGAGGACATTCTGGAACAGGGAGGCGTTCTGCCTCCTCGTCGCTGTGGACGAGGAGCGGCTGGTCGTCCCCCGCCGCAGAGGGGCTGAGTGCGACGCCGTGCAGGTTGCCCTTTCGCCCCATCCCGCCGCATCCGACGCGAAGGCGCCCGACAAGGCCGGGCGGTACGAGTTTCTCCTCGTGCCCTCCGCCTCCTGGTGGGCGCGGGACCGATGTTTCCTTCTGGCGACGCCCGACACGCCGCTTGCTGCCACCCAGGAGGTCAGAGAGCTTGACCCGCTGGAGCTGAGGGGGGCGAAACTGGCCGTCAAGAGGAGCGGCGGGACCACCTTCTACGAGTGCTCGCTCCCCTTCGCCGCGATGCCGGCGATTGCCCCGGCCGAGGGGCGCGAGTTGTGCTTCTCGCTCCTCGTCCACGACCCCGATGGGACGGGGCTGCGCGACTGGGGCGAGGCGGCCGGCCTGTGGCCCTGGCAGCGCAGCCGCACCGCCTGGGGCCTCTGGCCGGGCGCACGGTGGCCCAAAGACCCACCGTTCGACAACCGCATCGAGTGGGGCCTCTGTAGCTCGAAGCATTAGGAGAAAGCTCATGGTGCGTGGGATGGCTCTCGCGGCGTGCGCCGTGGCGTTGGCCGGCTGCGGTGGCAAGGTGGTGGAGGTGTACGAGACGCGGGCGGCTCGGCCTGGGGGCGAGATCACCTTCGTGGTGAGTGCGGCGTCGAACTCTAACCCGTACCGTGCGGGCCGCGAGGCCGCCGAGCTGCTCAAACGCTCTATGGTCGGCCCGCCCCGCGCCATCCTGGTGTCCGAGTGCTTCGACGGCGCCTCCGCGAAGGCCAAGGTCCTCCGAGGCATCTGCTCGGTGTTCCCCGAGGAACTGGTCTTCGGCGGCGCCACCTATGGCTCATTCACCCAGCTCGGCGTGGCCGACCGCGACGGGGTGGCGCTGCTGGGCATCGTGGGCGAGGGGGTCTACGTGAGCGCCGCGCTCGAGCGCGAGCTGGGCACTGCCCGCCTGAGCGCCGAAAAGGACCAGGCGGAGATACAGCAACGGCTCCGCGCCGCCGGCGCAAGCCTCGTCCGCAAGCTGCCCGCGGGCCGCCAGGGCAACCTGCTCATCGTCATGGCCGACGCCCATTCGCCGAAGAACGCCCCACTCGTCGAGGGCGTGCAGGACGCCCTGGTCAAGAGCGTCCCGCTCACCGGCGGCTCGGTCAACAAGAACGCCGGGCAGACCTACGTCTACTTCCAGGGGCGGATGTATCAGGACAGCGCCATTGCGCTCCTCGTCTCGGGCGAGTTCCGCGCCTGGATGGCCGGGCGCCAGGCCAAAGAGGGCGGCGCCGTGGTCGAGACCGCCCGGGGCGCCGCGCGCGAGGCCATCAAGGGCGTCGAGGGCAAGCCCCTGCTGGCACTCGCCTTCGACTGCGCCGGCCGCAAAGGCAAGCTGGCGAACCCAGGCGACGAGCTTGAGGCCATCCGCAGCGCCATCGGGCGAGAGGCCCCGCTCTTCGGCTGCTACTGTGCCGGCGAGATCGGCCCGGCCGACACCGCCGACCCCCGACCCAACTCCCGCTCCAGCGGCGTCGGCTGGCACATCATGTTCACCATCCTCGGCCGGTAGGCGGGGCGGGCCGACGACGCCGTTTGACTCCCCAGCGTGCTGCGCCTATAATCCCCCAGTTATTCCGCAGAGCACTTTCACGAGGAGATGGCGGCATGCGTAGCGACGTGTTGATCAAGGGCCTTGAGGCGGCGCCGCACCGGGCGCTCCTGCACGCCTGCGGGCTGCGGCGCGAGGACTTCGGCAAGCCGCTCATCGGCATCGCCTCGAGCGCGACCGATCTGATCCCCGGCCACATCCACCTGCCGCGGCTGGAGCGCGCCGTGGAGGGCGGCATCCACGCCGCCGGCGGCATCCCGCTGAAGTTCCAGGTGCCGGGCATCTGCGACGGCATCTCGATGGGCCACAGCGGCATGCGCTACTCGCTGCCCTCCCGCGAACTGATCGCGGACATGGTCGAGACAATCATGCTGGCCCACTCGCTGGACGGGGTGGTGCTGCTGACGAACTGCGACAAGATCACGCCGGGGATGCTGATGGCCGCGGCGCGGCTCGACGTCCCTGCCATCGTGGTCACCGGCGGGCCGATGCTGGCGGGGGTCTTCCGCGGGGAGCGGCTGGACATCGTGTACGGGGTGTTCGAGGGGATGGGCCGCCGCAAGAAGGGTGAGATTGGCGATGCGGAGCTGGCCGCTATCGAGCTGGCCGCCTGCCCGGGGGCCGGCTCGTGCGCCGGGCTGTTCACCGCCAACACGATGGCCTGCTGCACCGAGGCGATGGGGATGTCGCTCCCCTACTGCGGCACCGCGCTCGCCGTCTCCAGCGAGAAGGACCGCATCGCCTACACCAGCGGCCTGCGCATCGTCGCGCTGGTCAAGAAGGGCATAACGGCCCGCAAGATCATGACCCGCGAGGCGATCGAGAACGCGCTGCGGGTGGACATGGCCCTCGGTGGCTCGACGAACACCTGCCTGCACATTCCCGCCATTGCCCATGAGGCGGGGGTGGACGTTTCGCTGGAGACGATTGACCGCATCAGCAGCGCGACGCCGACCCTGACAAAGATTCGCCCGGCCGGCGACCACTGCATGGAGGACCTCCATTACGCCGGCGGCATCCCCGCCGTCCTCAAGCGGCTCGGGAGCCGGATCGCCGACTGCGCGACCGTGAGCGGCCTGACGACGCGGAGGATCGCTCGCGAGGCCGCGGTCCAGGACGACAACGTCATCCGCACGGTGGAGAACGCCTACCGGCCCGAGGGCGGCATCGCGGTGCTGCGGGGCAACCTCGCGCCCGAGGGCTGCGTGGTGAAGCAGAGCGCCGTGGAGCCCTCCGCGATGTGCATGACCGGCGTCGCCAAGGTCTTCGACGCCGAGGAGGCGGCGATGAAGGCCATCCTCGGCGGCGAGGTGCGGAAGGGGATGATGGTGGTCATACGCTACGAGGGGCCAAAGGGCGGGCCGGGCATGCGCGAGATGCTCCACCCCACGTCGGCCCTGGCGGGGATGGGGCTGACGACGGGCGTCGGGCTGATCACCGACGGGCGGTTCTCGGGGGGCACGCGGGGGCCGTGCGTCGGCCACGTCTCGCCCGAGGCCGCGGCCGGCGGGCCGCTGGCTCTCGTGAAGGACGGCGACCAGATCACGATAGACATCCCGCAGCGGCGCATCGAGGTGCACGTCTCGAAGGCGGAGTTGGCGCGGCGCAAGCGAGCCTGGAAGGCCCCGAAGCCGGCGGTCACCACGGGCTGGTTGGGCCGCTACGCCGAGCTGGTCACGTCTGGGGCTAAGGGCGCGGTGCTTCGGGACCCGTGGGGGGCGCGGTAGCGGGGGCCTCTGGGGCGGCTGCCTCGCGCTCGCGGCGCTCGCGGCGCAGGCGCGCGAGACTGGCCTCGCAGATGATGACGCGGACCGCCGACTCGAGCTCGGCCGCGGGCTCGCAGAACGCCACCAGGTCCGCGATGCGCTGTGCCAGGGGGTGGCCGGCTGCGGCCGCCTCTGCGGCCTCGGCCCGGAGGTCGGCGAGGAAGCGCTGGAACATCCAGTCGTTGGCCGGTTCGGCTGCGAAGGCGCGGAGCGTGTCTGTGAGGTTGGGCACGGCCGCGGCGGTCTGCGGCGGAATACCTTCATCGTCTCGAGTGCCCGCCTCGGCGATGTCCTCAGCGGTTGTGGTTAGCTTGTCGGCGAGTGACGCGATGTCCTGCCCGGCCAGGTGCGTCCGGATGATGCCTTCGGTGGTGTAGCGGAAGAACCTCGAGATGAGGCGCTGGACGCGGCGCTCGAAGCTGAGCCAAATCGCCGGGTGCTGCTCCGTGGCCTTCGCGATGCGTCGCTCGCGTTCCGCCTCGTCCACGCCATCCGCGGTCGCCCTCGCTTCCTCGCGAGCTTTCACCTCCTTGTAAGCCTCGACGACCTGCTGAAGCTCGTCGAAGGATATGGCGAGCAGGAGATCGAGGAGGGGGTTGGTTTCCCAGGGGGTCTCTGGGTCGCCGACCGACTTGAGGGAGTGGAGGGCGACGGCGAGGGCGCCCAGGTCGTCGGGCGAGCCAGCCCGCGCGACCGCCCTGCCGAGGGCATCGAAGAGGGGGCTCAGCAGCTCTTCGTCGAGCAGCACCTGGAAGAGCTTGGCCTTGGCCCGCAGGGCGCGCCGCTCGCCCTTCTCGTTGTCGAAGAGCGCCTCCCGCTCGTCCGTGGGCAGGGCTTGCAGGACGCGGGAGAGCTCTTCTGAATCGGGGCGGGTGAACCTGAATTCGCTCCATTGACGCAGGATGCGATCGAGGCGGTCAAGGTAGCGGTCCAGCTCGTGTTGCGGGACGGATCGGGCGTCGAGGCGGGTGACGAGGCGTTGGACGGCCTCGACGTTGGCCTCTTGCGGGGAGGCCTTGTGGGTGCGGGGCCAGCCGGTCGGTTTGGGCTTCTTGGGCATCTTGGTCTCCGAGCGTCAGCTCACGGCTTTCGCCGAAATGTCAGGGCCGTGATGGAACAAGGCTCGAAGGCATAGCGTAGCGGCTCGCCGCCGAGGCGCTGCATCGCCTCGTGCAGCCGCACGCGGTCGGGCTCCTGCCAGGTGTTCTGGTCGCGGTAGCTGCTGCCGCGGATGGTCTGGACGAGGGCTTCGGGTTTGACGGGGAAGCCGTCGAGCCGAATGGTTGCTGGGATTGGCTTCTCGTGATGGCGGTTCACGACGAGGAGGACCAGGGCCCCCCCCGCCTCGTCGAGGAGCGCGATGGGGTCGAGGTAGGGCGAGGCTTTGACCTCGGGCATGCCGCCGCGCGCCGGCACGTCGAGGGTGGGCGTGGTGACGCGGATGCCGACGGGCCGTGTGCCCGGTTGGGTGGCGTAGAGCTTGGAGGTGAAGTAGACGGGGTTGGGGTAGACGATTTCGCGCACCTTGCGCAGGCCGCCGCCGTGGTTCATGTTGGCCGTGTGGGTGATCAGCTCCACCAGGCCGTCGGAGCGGATGGCGGTGTGGATGATGCCGGCGAGGAAGAGGGCCTCGGCGATCTCGGCGTTGTTGGGCAACTGCCGCTGGTTGGTGAAGACCTGGAGCTCTGTGATGGCGATGCGGGGATGCGCGACGTGGGGGGCCATCTGGCGCCGCAGGGCCTCCAGCACGCCCGCGTAGGCGGTGGGGTAGGCCATGAGCGACTCGAAGGCCGCGAGAGCGTCGGTGCTGTTGCGGAAGCCGCTGCCCATTAGCGAGTGGATGGAGACGCTCTCGATGAGGGCGCCCTTGCGGGTGACGAGCGGCTCGTTCCAGCGCAGGTCCTGGCCGCAGGCGATGATGTGGATGGTGGGGTCGGCGGCCTTCATCGCGCGGTAGAAGCGCTCGTAGCGCTCGGCGTATTCCTCGCGGGAGCAATGGCCTATTTGCCAGGAGCCCCAGATTTCGTTGCCGACCTGCCAGAGGCGGACTCCGTAGGGCTGGGGGTGGCCGTTGTCGGCGCGCATCTTGCCATAGCGGGTGGTAGGGGCGCCGTTGCAGTATTCCACCCACGCGGCGGCCTCCTCAGGCGTGCCCTCGCCGGCGTTCACCACCAGCAGCGGGGCGCAGCCCACGGCCTGGCAGTAGGCCATGAACTCGTCGGTCCCCACGTGGTTCGGCTCGGGCTGGTTCCATGCGCGGTTGAAGACCGTGCGGCGCCGCTCGCGTGGGCCGACGCCGTCCTGCCAGTGATACCCCGACGAGAAGTTCCCGCCTGGGTAGCGCAGCAGCGGGAGGCGTGCATCGCGCCAGAGGCGGAGCGCATCGGGGTCGAAGCCGCCGACGTGGTCGGCGGGGAAGAGCTCGGCCTCGTCGAGCCACACGGTGCCGGGGCTGGCGAGGGTGAGGGTGAGGAAGAACACCTCGCCGCGCTCGTAGCGCCCCTCGGGCATGGTGAGGTGAGTGGAGAGCCGCGCCCATGCGCCGGGCACGCTGCTGAATGTCTTGCTTGCGACCACGGCGCCATCGGGCGACCCGCGGCGGACCGCCACGGCGATGCCCAGGCCAGCGCCCTTCGCGCGTGCGGCCAGGCTGAACTCATACTCGCGCGTCCTGTGCAGCGGCAGGCAGATGGGCTGAGCGACGCCCGCAGTGGCGCCGCTGGGCACGCTGGCGACCGTGATGCGCTGCGAGGTCTCGGAGTTGAACGGCTCGGCCTTGTCGAGCTCGAAGGCCACGTCGCCCTGCCCGCAGGGGACCCAGGGGAAAGCTACGCCGCGCTCGCGGCTTGCGCCCAGGCCCTTGACGCCGAACTCGCGCTCCAGGCCCGCGACCTTGTGGGCGATCTGCGCGTCGTTGCCGAAGAGGTGCCACGGCTCGAAGCCGGGGTTGCGCAGCACCTGCGCCCAGATGCCGTTGTAGATGTTGCTGCCCAGGTGTTCGCAGAACTTGCCGTAGAGCAGGCGGCTCACCGGCTGCGCGGCACGGCGAGCGGGGAAGACCTCGAGCTCCGCCGACCAGTCGCGCGACGGACGCGTCTCGAAGGGCTTGGGGGCTGAACGCGGCACGGCTTCTTCTCCTCGGCACAGGCAACACGCGGCCAGGAGGGCGAACGCGGTCCAGCGGCCACTCCTGCGGCATCTGCTGGCGCTCACGCGAGCGGCTCCGGTCACAGATGCGGGCTGAAGCCCGCACTACGAGCAGGGTTGACGACGCCGCCAGCATTCTATCCGGGGGGCACGGCTGCCGCAAGGGGGGGTTGCCGGCGGCCTCCCAGGGGGCTATAATCCCGTCGCTAGATGTCCATCACAGCCAACCAGGGAGAAGCGTAATGCGCACGAAGATCGTCGCAACGCTGGGGCCGGCGACGGATTCGGCGACTCGCATCCGCGAGCTGATGGAGGCCGGCGTGGACGTCTTCCGCCTGAACTTCTCCCACGGGAGCCACGATGAGCACGCGCGGCGCGCGGCGCGCATCCGCCGCATCGCCAGAGGCCTCAGCGCCAATGTGTGCATCCTTCAGGACCTCCAGGGGCCGAAGATTCGCACCGGCCGCCTGAAGGACGGCCAGCCCGCGCTGCTGGCGCCAGGCACCCGCCTCACGATCACCACGCGAGCCGTCGTGGGCGACGCCACGCGCGTCTCGACCTCTTACCGGGCGCTGCCGAGGGACGTGCGGGTCGGCGACCGCATCCTGCTCGACGACGGCCTCCTGGAGCTCCGCGTCGTCGGCAGGACCCGCGAGAGCGTCCGCTGCGAGGTCGTCGTCGGCGGGCCGCTCGGAGAGCACAAGGGGATCAACCTCCCCGGCGTGCTCGTGAGCGCGCCGGCGCTCCCACCGAAGGACCGCCGCGACCTGGCCTTTGGGCTGAAGCTCGGGGTGGACGCTGTGGCGCTGTCGTTTGTGCGGCGTGCGGCCGAGGTGCGCCTCGCTCAGCGCCTCATCCGCCGCCTGGGGCACGATGCGCCCGTGATTGCGAAAATCGAGCAGCCCGAGGCCGTGGACGACCTCGACGCGATTCTGGAAGCCTCGGACGGCGTGATGGTGGCGCGAGGCGATCTGGGGGTGGAGATGCCCCCAGAGCAGGTGCCCGTCCTCCAGAAGCGGATCATCCGCGAGGCCAACCGCCGCGGAAAGCCCGTCATCGTTGCCACGCAGATGTTGGAGTCAATGGTCAGAAACCCGCGGCCGACCCGCGCCGAGGCTTCAGACGTGGCGAACGCGATCTTCGACGGCGCCGATGCGGTGATGCTTTCGGCCGAGACCTCGGTTGGCCGCTACCCGGTGGAGGCGGTGAGGATGATGGTGCGGATCGCGGAGGCGGCGGAGACGGTGTTCCGCCGTGACCGTTCGGGCGACTCGCAGCGTGGGCGGCTGCACGTCCCCGCCGCCCTGGCCGACGCAGCGGTGAGGGCGGCCGAGGACATCGGGGCCGCGGCCATCGTGGTCTTCACCATCTCGGGCGCCACGGCGCGCCTCGTGGCGCAGCGGCGGCCCTCGTGCCCGATCCACGCCTTCTGCCCAGAGCCTGCCGCCGCGCGGCGCCTGGCCCTCGTCTGGGGCGTCGAGGCGCATCCCGCGCCCATGGCGCGAAGCACTGATGAACTGATCGGCCGGGCCAGGGGGCTGCTGCGGCGCCTGAGGCTGGTGAGCAGGGGCCAGGCCATCGTGCTGGTCGGCGGTACCACGCCGTTGCCAGGGGCGACCAACGCCGTGCGCGTGCTCAACGCGTGACGGGTCTGGAGCGCATTCCTACTCTCACCCCTCTCAGGCTCCGGGGGCAGGCTTGGGGGACAGGCTCAGGGCTTCAGGGGCGGGTCCTTGGGGCGGAAGCGGTAGGCGTGGCCGAAGATGGCGAGCTCGTCGAGGACGGCGAGGCCGATGTCGAGGATGGCGAGATGGGTGTCGGGCAGGTTCTGCCAGCCGCAGGGGAACTCGATGGTGAGGGGCAGAGCGCCGCAGGCGTGGTAGAGGGCGTCGCTCTGGTAGAAGACCTCGCCGGCATAGAAGGTGGGGCGGCGAGGGACTTCGCGCTTGGGGAAGCCCTCCTTGTGGCAGCGCATGCCGACGCAGGCGGCGATCTGGTGGACCTTTTGCTTGTAGTGGGAGGGGATGAAGGCAGAGGGGGCGTCCACGAGGCTGCCGTTGTTGGAGTGGGAGAGGATGATGGCGTCGGGCATCTCGCGGCGGCAGAAGGCTAGGAGCGCGGCGGTCTCGGGCTGGCAGTCAGGGCCGAAGGGGAAGTCGTAGACGAGGTTCATCCCAGCGTCGTTGTAGTAGGTGCCGAGGATCTCCACGCTGTCGGGTGGGATGGGGCAGGTGAGCTTGGCGGAGGGCCATGTGAGGATGGTGCCGTCGCGGGTGAGGCCCTGTGACATCATCATGAAGTAGTCGGGGTCGCAGTTGATCCAGTGGACGTGGTCGAGTGCGCGCTCGCGGCCGTCGAGGTTGAGGATGGGGATGAGGACGAAGCGATGGCGGCGGCCGTTGTCGGCGATCTTGGGCCATTCGCGGCCAAGGAGGTCCTTGCCGGTGACGAGGATGTTGAGGTAGTGGAGGGCGGCGACCGTGCCGTCCCATTCGGTGCCGTGTGCGGCGCCGACGAAGAGGATGCTCTGGCGCTTGCGCTCGCCCTTGCCGTAGAAGGCGGAGGCGTCGCCGCCTGAGAGGGCGGAGGCGAGGCTGGCGGAGGTGCGGCCCGGGAGGTCCTCGCGTTCGCCCCAGGCGGCGGCGATGATGGGCCGGCCGCCCGCCGTGTGGCCAATCTCCTCCACGGCGACGCCTTCGAGCGATTCGAGGAAGTCGCGTATTTCCTTCGGCTTGGTCAGCCACCAGGGCGGGGCGGCGGTGGGGTCCATCCGGGGGGGGGGGGGGGGCTTGGGTTGGGTGGCCATTGGTTAGCTCTCCGGGAGTACGTCCCCCATGCCTCGCGTTCCCAATCGTCGTCGTGGTCGTCGTCGCCCTCGTCGTCGGGTGTTCAGAACGGAGGGAGCCAGGAGACTCGACGACGACGAGGACGCCGAGGAGGAGGTCGGCGACGATGGACGAGCGCAATGCAGGCGGCCCCCGACACCGGGGGCCGTGATCACCTCTCAATGCTGCGGCCGATGGCCTGGAGCTGGGCGACGAAGGGCTGGGGGATGAGGCCAGTGGTGAGGATGGGCACGTCCCAGGTGACGACGCCGCCCTTGCTGACGACGTAACGGGTGTAGGCGGCGGCGAGATCGTCGCCGAAGCGGGGCCTCTCGCCGCCGCACCAGGTGGAGCCGAGGTAGCTGAGGATGTGGTATTGGGCCTTGTGGCCGCCGCGGGAGACCCAGCGGCCGGGACAGGTGGGGAGGGCCTCCGCGATCTCGCCCGCCGTGTAGTCCTCGTGCTCGGTGTGGCAGATGACGGGCACCTTGACGCCTGGGTTGAAGGCCACGATGGCGTCGGGGTTGCCCGCCTTGAGTGCGGCGGCGAAGCTGGCGAAGTTCGGCTCGTCGGGGAAGCGGTACATTGCGTCGGCGAAGTAGCAGCCGTCAATCCACCAGCCGCGCACGAGGCGACCCCAGCGCAGCGACCAGTCGCGGCAGATGGCCTCCCAGGAGCGCTGGAACTCGGCGAGGCGTCCGCCGATCGGCTCCCCGGGCAGTTGCCAGCCGCCCTGGGCGCCCCAGAGCCACTTGAGCCTGCGGCGGGCCTCGTGGTCGGCCGCGGGCGCGCCGCTGGGCAGGTAGACGAGGAGCGGGATGCCGTGGGGGGCGAGCGCGCGGGCGAGGTCGCTCACGAGGTCGCGCCGCGAGCACTTGCTCGGCTCGATGCCCACGAGGCGGTCATAGGTGGGGTTTGGCGCGCAGTAGTGGCCGGAGTTCTGCCCGATAGTGATGAAATAGTAGCCGGCGCCTGTCGAGACCAGTTGCTTGACGAGGCCGGGCACGTCGAAGGCGTCCACCTGGGCGTTCCAGGCCTCGGCGGTCAACTCGGCCCCGCCGGCCGTGCTTGGCGGCGCGCCGAGGTAGTGCGTGAACACCCCCCACTTCGCGTCCTGAAACCAGTCGGTATCGCTGGCCATTTCGTGCTTACCTCTGCTAGGCCCCGGTCACCAGCCGGTCCACAACCAGTTGGCGGAAAGCTGGGGAGAGGCTGGCGAAGTAGGCGCTGAAGCCCGTGACGCGGACCACGAGGTCGGGATAGCGCGAGGGGTCCTTGTGCGCCGCGCGGAGCGTCGCGGCGTCAACGACGTTGATGTTCACCTGCGTGCCGCCGAGGTCGAAGTGGGCCTTCAGCAGGCTCTCGATGGCCGCCACGCCCTCCTGCTCGTCGGCAGTCATCGGGTCAACCTCGAGCTGGAGCGGCGCGGTGTTGCCGTAGCCTGGCTGGACGGCGGCGACGGCGGCAGCCAGGGCGGTGGGCGCGCCGTCGCTACGGAAGCCGGGGTCGGGGTTGGCCCCGTGCGAGATGGGCTCGCCCGCCCGCCGCCCGTTTGGCGTGGCCCGCAGCCCCTTGCCCATCGGGATGGTGTTGGCCCACGAGAACAGGCCGGGGATCATCTGAAAACGGCCGCCGGTGTCAGCCTCCTTGACCAGGCGGGTGAAGGTCTGTGAGATCCGCACCGCCCATTCGTCGGCCCGCGAGCCGCCGCTGCCGTAGCGCGGCACGCTCCTCATCATCAGCCGCGCCCGCTCGCCCTCCGCGCCCGCCCAGTTGGAGTCGAGGTGGGCACTCAGTTCCGCCCAAGTCAGCCGCTTTTCCTTCTCGACACGCTGCTCGATGGCTGCGAAGGAGTCGGCCACGGTGGCCAGGGCCGCGCCGTCGAGGCACAGGTCGTAGAACTCTAGGCCGCCCGCCGAGGCGTCGAGGCCCTTCTCGATCGGCCCGTGGCACAGCAGGTCGAGCACCAACTCGGGGAAGACCTCGCCCATGTGCTCGAGGTGGAACGCCAGCCCGTCGGCGATGGCCTGGACGGCGAACTTCAGATGGGCGGCAAAGATGTCCCATAGGGCAGCCACGCTGGGCGAGGCTCCATTTGCGATTTGCGACTTGCGACTTGCGACTTCAGAACCAATCGGCGATTGGCAATCGGAAATCGGCAATCCCACCAGGTCGCGGAAGGCCACGTCGAAGACTGCGCCGAAGTTGATCTTCACGCAGTCGTTGAGGGTGTACTCGCGGCCTGGAATGGCCGACCAGTGGCAGCCCGAGTAAGCGCGGGTCCAGGCGAGAGCCAGCGGGTAGCCGTTGCGGGCGAAGCCGGTCGCCGTGTTCACGATGCCGAGGAACTTGGGGATGCCCGCCTTGTCGGCCAACAGAATCTCCACGCCGCGGCGCAGGAGCCGCGGGTCAACGCCTGGGCCGACGCAGACGCCGACGTTTGCCGGAATCCTCAGGCGGTGGGCGGCCTCCAGGACAAGGAAGGAGACGGGACTCGTGGCGTCGCGGCCGGTCTCGTCGGGGCCGCCGAGCTGGATGTAGGCCGTGTCGCGCAGCAGCAGGCAGGCGATGTGGAAGATGGCCTCCTCGTCAGTCAGGAGGCCCGCCGCCGTGTCGCGCTCGTAGAAGGGCAGGAGCAGCATGTCGAGGCGGCCGAGCGAGCCGCTGCCGTTGAACATCCGCGCGGCGATCTGATACCAGAGCATCCACTGGCAGGCCTCGCGGAATGTCCTCGGTGGCTCCGTCACCAGCCGCTCGTTGATCTCCGCCATCTCGGTCAGGTTCTTGCGGACGGCTCGCCGCCTCTCCGCCCTGGCCATTTCGCGGGCCGCCGCTGCCGTGCGGCGAATCCAGTCCTGCATGCCCAGGACCACCTGCTCCAGCCCGGCGTAGAACTCCGCGCCTTTCGGGGCATTGAGCGACTGGTAGTGGTGAATCTTGTCGAGGAGGCCGCCCCAGCCGAGGGAGAGGCCGATGGCGAGGTCCTGGCAGAAATGCTGCACGGCGCCGATGCCGGGATGAAGCTGGTACCTGGCCTGGAGGTCCCGCAGGCGTTGCGGGACGACGGTGTCGGGGTTCCAGTGCGGCTTGCGGTAGGACATGAAGTTCGCCATGTAGGCGCCGGCGAGCGAGCTGTTGGGGTCCACGTAGGGCGGGTGGGCGGCTATGAGCGCGCGGAAGTTCTCGCCTACGGCTCGTGCCCCGAAGAACCCGCCGCTGGGGTGGTTGGGGCGCGGCTCGTAGCCCTTGAGCCGCACGTCGGTGATGGGCATGCCCGAGCCGCTGATGGTCTGCACCACCTCGCGGCGGTCGGGCGGCGGGAGGACCAGCGCCCAGTCGTCGTGGTCCATGCTCCCGATGAGCTGCTGCTTCTCGCGGGTCTGGGCGAGCTTAGTTGCCCGCAGCGCATCGAGTCTATCGTGGTAGGTGAACGCCATGCGAATCGGCGGCTCCTCCGTTGCGACCGCGTCCCTGCCAGCGATCATCGCAGGATCGGCGCTCTATGTCAACAGCGGTTAGTGCACGTTCAGGGGGCCTCGCGAGCCTGGGACGTGGCTACGTGCTTGGTGCCCTCGGCCTTGAGGAGCGTGACCTCGATGAGTTTGCCGGCGGCCTCGACGCGGTGGCGACCGAAGAAGGCGGGCACCTTGCAGCGGCCGGCGGCGTCGGCCTTGCCCTCGAAGCGGGTCCACCACTCGTCGTAGATGAGGCGGCGGTGAACCTCGGCGGCGGGAGTGGGCGTCCAGTCCTTCTTCCAGAGGGCGGCCTTGGGCCGCCAGTGGCACCCCCCCCAGAAGCCCCAGACCAGGATGCCGTCCACGGCGGGATGGGCGAAACAGGTGCGGTAGAGGGCCTCGTGGCCGCGGGCCTTCGCCGCCTCGTCGGCGGTGTCCATGTCGAACTCTGTGATCTTGATGGGGAGCTTGAAGGCGGCGAGGCGGTCGAGGGTGGCCTTGACCTTGGCGGGGTCAATGTGGCCGCCGCTGTGGCCCTGGATGCCGATGCCGCCGACGGGGATGCCGCGGTCGAGGAGGGCCTGGATGTGGCGCGCGTAGGCCTCGCCGCCCGACTGGAGGATGCCGTAGTCGTTGACGTAGAGGCGGGCGTCGGGGTTGCCCTCCTTGGCCCAGCGGAACATGTCGGCGACGATGCCGGGGCCGAGGCGTTTGGCGTACCAGTCGCCGTGCATCATCTCGTTGTTGACGTCGAACTCGCCGATGCGGCCCTTGTAGCGGGAGGTGACCTCCTTGGCCCGCCGCTCGATGGCGGCGCGGAGCGCGGCGTCGTCGAGGGCCTTCTGCCAGGCCTGGACGTAGCGCTCGATGCCCCAGAAGATCGCGTGGCCGCGCATCACGAGGCCGTTGGCCTCGCACCAGGCGAGCATGCGGTCGGCCATCGTGTAGTCGGGTTCGCCCGGCGCGTTGCGTTCGGTCGAATACCACTTCATCTCGTTCTCGTGGACCGCCGCGTTGAAGTGCGTCCGGAGGATTTCGAGGTACTTCTTCGCGTCGGGGCTGGGGTTGTCGAGGTCGGCAAACATCCGGCGGTTGATCGCGGTGCCGAACCAGAACTCGTGGCGCAGTTGCGTCACCTTCACGGCGGCATTGGGCGCGGTCTGGATGGCGAGCGTGCCCATGCGGTGTTGGCGGATGGCGGCGGCCTGGTCGGGCGCAGCGGCGCCCAGGCAGGCCGCGAGAACGCAAGCACTGGAGGCGGTCGTAAGCATTCTGCGTGTCGCTCCGAGAGGTTGGGGGCATTGATTTCGGGACTCTATCAATAGCGACGGGTTCTTGCAAGAGGGCGTCCTCCGCTCGCCGCCTGAGTGGGGTCCAGCGACATCCCGCGCGCTGCGCTCGGCGGAACAACATTGCGGAGTTGTTCAACTCCGCAATGTTGTTCCCCGCGCGGTTTTGCGGCGCCCGCTCTGCGCGCTGTATGCTGGCGCAGTGCTGAACCCAATGGAGGAGCCGGATGGCAGGCGTGCTGGTCTCGATGATACGCCACGACCTCGATGGGCTGCCCCAGTTCGCGCTGCCGCACCCGTTCGCCCTACGGTGGTATCGGCCTGGGGATGAGGCGGCGTGGACACGCATCCACGTGGCGGCGGACAGGTGGAACGCCTTCCCGCCCGGCCGATTCGTCGAGCAGTTCGGCACGGATGAGCGGTTGCTGGCGGCACGGCAGCTCTATCTGTGCGACGGCGAAGGGCGCGAGATCGGCACCGCGACGGCGTGGTTCGACGACAGCTACCGCGGCCACCGCTTCGGGCGCATCCACTGGGTGGCCATCCTGCCCGAGTGGCAGGGGCGTGGCCTGGCGAAGCCGTTGCTCGCCGCGGCATGCAACCGCCTGAGAGAGCTCGGCCACGAGCGGGCCTACCTGTTGACCTATACGGCGCGCATCGCCGCGCTCAACCTGTATCTGAGCTTCGGCTTCGTGCCCGAGGTTCGCTCGCGGGAGGAGCTCGCCGCGTGGCGGAGTGTTCGCGAGCAGCTCAAGCCCGCCTACTGGCTCCGCGCGGTCGAGGCCGTCCCGGAGCTGGCTTGCCCGCGCGACGCGGGCCGGATATGCTAGCGGCGAGCGATGGAGAGGGAAGGAGGCCGATGATGTGTCAGCGTGTCAAAGCGACTCGGCGGGGGTTCCTGACCACGGTGGGTGCGGGCGTGGCCGGCCCATGGGTTGTGACGAGCGGGGCGCTCGGCGGACCGCAGAAGGCGCCGGCGAGCGACCGCATCCAACTCGGCGTCATCGGCACCGGCGGACGCGGCATGGCGCTCCTGGGGATGAACGGCTATCCGCGCTGCAAGGTGGCCGCTGTGTGCGACGTTTACCGCCCGCACATGCTGCGGGCGCAGAAGGCCATCGGCGGCAGTTGCGACGGCGTGACCGATTTCCGCCAGATACTCGACCGCGCGGACATTGACGCGGTGGCGACCGGCACGCCCGACCACTGGCACGCGCTCATCACCGTCATGGCCTGCCAGAGCGGGAAGGACGTGTATTGCGAGAAGCCGCTGTGCCGCACGATCGCCGACGGCAGGGCGATGGTCGAGGCCGCCCGCCGCTACGGGCGCGTCGTGCAGATGGGCTCGCAATACCGCTCGCTGGGCCACGTGCGCCAGTTCTGCGAGTGGGTGCGCAACGGGCGTTTCGGCAAGATCGAGCGGGTGCGCCTCTCGCACCCTTGCTGCCCGAGGGCCCAGGTGGCCCCGGGCGGCCCGCCGCCCGCCGACCTCGACTGGGACCTGTGGCTCGGCCCGGCCCCCTGGGCGCCCTATCACCCCAACCGCTGCCTGTTCAACTTCCGGTTCTGGATGGACTACGCTGGGGGCTTCATCACCGACAACGGCACGCACATGATGGGCGTCGTCTCCTGGGCGATGGGCGCCGACGACACCGGCCCAGTTGCCATCGAGGCCACGGGCAAGGAGGCCCCCGACAGCATGTACGACGTGCCCGTCGAGCTTACCGTCCGCTACGAGTTCGAGAACCCGCGCTGGTTGATGACCTGGGAGCAGCCGGGCGACGGCAGGCTGAACATGCAGTTCATCGGCCCCCAGGCGACGGTGGACGGCTTCTTCCGCCCCACGCTAGTGAAGGGCGAGGCCGACCTCTCGCCGACCCGCTCGGGCGAGGTGCACCTCTACGAGAGCAACGACCACTTCGGCAACTGGCTGGACTGCATTCAGAGCCGCAAGCGGCCGGTCTACGACGTCGAGATCGGCCATCGCGTGACGACCTGGAGCCATCTGGGCAACATCGCCTACCTCACCGGTCGCAAGCTGCGCTGGGACCCCGCCAGGCAATGTTTCCCCGACGACCCCGAGGCCAACCGCCTGCTCCAACGCCCATACCGCGAGCCGTGGCGGCTATGAGGCTTTCTGGCCGAACACGCGCCGCTACTGCGGTAGCGGAGCCGCGTCACCGCCCTCGGCGAAGCCGATCACCGGCCCCTCGATGCGCCTGAAGTGGTCAACGTTGTTCTTGAGAATCCGCAGCCCATGCTGTAGGCAGGTCGCTGCGATGAAGAGGCCCGAGCTGTCAATCAGTAAGCCCTGCCGGCGGAGCTTGGCCCTGTGATGGCCGAACACCTTGGCTGTCTCGTGCGTGACATCGAGAATGGTCAAGCGCGCAAGGAACTTGGCGAGGACCGCCAGGGCTTTGTCTGGCTCTCCACAGTCGACGATCCCATCGTAGATTTCGCCAAGAGAGACGACACTGATGCATAGCCTATCGCGCGGGACCGCCTGAAGCAGGCGCACTGCGCGGGGCTGGCCCGTCAGGTAGTCAATGGCCAAGTCCGTGTCCACCAGTTAGCGCGTCACAGCTTCACCTGCCGCCGGGTCGAGACGCTGCGGGCCGAGCTCGCCTCGGCCGGCGGCCGCCCGCTCGGCCAACCTGCTTGATCGAAGGCGCTGGCCGGATAGAATCGTTAGTTGTGGGAGGGGTATTTGGCAGTCGAGACTCCTGCTTTCGAGGATATAGCGATGGGGAAGCCAGCGCCCGCGCCCGATTGGGAGAACCCGCAGGTCCTTCAGCGGAACCGCGAGGCGGCCCATGCGACGCTGACGCCATTCCCCGACGAGGCCGCGGCGCTCACGGGCGAGCCGGGGGCCTCCCCCTGGCTCAAGCTCCTCAGCGGCACGTGGAAGTTCCGCTACGCCACCTCGCCCGCTGCCGCGCCCGACGGCTTCGAGAAGCCAGCCTTCGACGTGGCGGACTGGGACGCCCTGCCCGTCCCCAGCAACTGGCAGCTTCATGGCTATAGCAAACCCATCTACAGCAACGTCCGCTACCCCTTCCCCGTGGACCCGCCGCGGGTGCCGACCGACAACCCGACGGGCTGCTACCGGCGGCAGTTCACCCTCCCCGCAGCCTGGGCGGGGATGCAGGTCTTCCTCCACTTTGGCGGGGTGAACTCGGCCTTCCACGTGTGGGTGAACGGCGAGCCGGTCGGCTACAGCCAGGGGGCGCACCTGCCGTCGGAGTTCAACATCACCCCCTTTGTCAAGCCGGGCGACAACACCCTGGCCGTTCGCGTCTACCAGTGGTCCGATGGCGCTTACCTGGAGGACCAGGACTTCTGGCGCCTCAGCGGCATCTTCCGCGACGTCTGGCTCTATGCGACCCCCAGCGTGCACATGATGGACGTGCGGGTGCGCACGCCATTGGATGAGGACTACTGCGATGCGCGGCTCGACGTCAGCGTGTCGCTGCGGAACTACGGCCTGAAAGGCGTCCGCGGCTACTCCGTGGTGGCGAAGCTGTTCGACCCCGAGGGACGGGTGGTCCTGGAGCAGCCGGTGATGGAGAAGGTCATCATCGGGGCCGGGCGCGAGGTCGCCATCGAAATGGCCGCGCCAGTGGCCAATCCACGGAAATGGAGCGCCGAGGCGCCACACCTCTACCAGCTCCTGCTGACCCTCAAGGGCTCCCACGACGAGATGCTCGAGGTCGAGCGCGTCCAGGTCGGCTTCCGCCAGGTCGAGGTGCGGGGCCAACAGCTCCTCGTCAATGGCACGCCCATCAAGCTCCGCGGGGTGAACCGCCACGACATGAGCCCCGACACCGGCCACGCGGTGTCGCTGGAGCTGATGACGCGCGATGTGGTGCTGATGAAGCGGCACAACGTCAACGCCGTGCGCACCGCGCACTATCCGCCCGACCCGCGCTTCCTCGACCTCTGCGACCGCTACGGCCTCTACGTCGTTGACGAGGCCGACCTGGAGACCCACGGGATGCAGCCGTGGAGCCGTCTGTCGCAGGACCCCGACTGGGAGCCGGCCTACCTCGACCGCGCCATCCGCATGGTCGAGCGCGACAAGAACCACCCCTCGGTCATCATGTGGTCGCTCGGCAACGAGTCGGGCTACGGCGCCAACCACGACGCCATGGCGCGCTGGGTCCGCCAGGCCGACCCAACGCGCCTCGTCCACTACGAGGGCGCCGATTGCGTCCAGCGCCACGAGAAGAACCCCCATCCCCTCGCACGCGACCTCTTCGACGTCGAGAGCGAGATGTACCCCCACGTGGACCGCCTCATCGAGAAGGCCAAGGTCACCGACGACCCGCGGCCCTTCTTCATGTGCGAGTACGCCCACGCCATGGGCCAGGGGCCGGGAAACCTCAAGGAATACTGGGAGGCCATCCGCTCCCACCCCCGCCTCATCGGCGGCTGCATCTGGGAGTGGGCCGACCACAGCATCCGCATGCGCACGCCCGACGGCAAAGAGTGGTTCGCCTACGGCGGCGACTTCGGCGACGAGCCGAACGACGGGAACTTCTGCATTGACGGCCTGGTCTTCCCCGACCGCGTGCCGCACTCCGGCCTGATCGAGTACAAGGCGGTCATTCAACCAGTTCACGTCGAGCCGATCGATCTAACTGCGGGAAAAGTGCGGATCGTCAATCGCCACGACTTCGCCTCCCTGGAATACCTGGAGGGCCGCTGGACGCTACTGGAGGACGAGCGCGTGGTGGGGCAGGGCACGCTGCCGACGCTTGACGCGCCCGCCCGAGGCGCGCAAGAGGTCGCCATCCCGCTCAGGCTCCCGGCCCCCAAGCCGGGGGCGTGCTACTGGCTGAACCTCAGCTTCGTGTTGCGCGATGACGCCCTCTGGGCGCCGCGCGGCCACGAGGTGGCCTTCGCGCAGTTCCAGCTTCCCGTCCAGGCGCCGCCGCGCGCCGTGCCCATCAGCGGGATGCCCGAGGTGCGCGTCGAGGAGACGAAAGAGAGCATCGTTGTGGTCGGCGAGGAGTTCCGTATCGTCTTCGACCGCCACAGGGGAGCTATGACGGCGTGGGAGTGGAATGGCCTGGCGCTCGTGGCCCGTGGGCCGCGGGTGCAGCTCTGGCGCGCGCCTACGGACAACGACACCCATCTGCGGAGAGAGTGGGCCGCGGTCGGCTACGACCGACTCGTCCACCGCATCGAGAGCGTCGAGGTGCTGGGCATCGAGGCGACGGGCGTCGAGGGGCGTGTCGCCCGTGTGCGCGTGGAGGCCACCCTCGGCGGCTGGGGCGTCGTGCCGCCCTTCCGCTGCGCCTACACCTGCGCTGTCTACGGCAGCGGCGATGTGGTGATCGAGACGGAGCTTGCCCCGCTGAGGGACGGGTTGCCGCCGCTCCCACGCTTCGGCCTCGAGATGCACCTGCCCGCGGGCTTCGAGCACTTCGCCTGGTACGGCCTCGGCCCCCACGAGTGCTACGTTGACCGCAAGGAGAGCGGGCGAGTGGCCCTCTGGCGCGGCACGGTCGCCGAGCAACACGTCCCTTACATCCGCCCGCAGGAGAACGGGAACAAGGCCGATTGCCGCTGGGCCGCCGTGACCACGGTTCGCGGCACCGGGCTGCTGGCCGTCGGCATGCCGGTCATCAACGTCGGCGTCCAGCACTTCACCCCCGAGGACCTCACCCGCGCCACCCACGCCCACGAGCTTGTGCCCCGGCCCGAAACCGTGCTCCACCTCGACTATGGCCACAACGGGCTTGGGAGCAACTCCTGCGGCCCGCGGGAGCTTGAGAAGTACCGCCTGATGCCCAAGCCGTTGCGCTTCGCCGTCAGGCTCAAGCCGTTTGCCTGGGACGCCATTTCGCCCATGGCTCTGAGCAAGCAGGCGCTGGAGCCCCTCGGACCATAGGACCTATAGGACCCATAGGACCCACAGGACCTGTAGGTCCTATCTCCGATGAAGGAAGGCCAGGGTTTGATGGGACGCTTCTCTGTGCGCTCCACCGTGGCATTGTTGTGTGGGTTGCTTGCGCTGGCTTGCGCCGCCGAGGGCGAGCTTGAGAAGGCCCGCGACGCGCTCCTCCACGGCAGGTATGAGGAGGCGCTGAAGGGCCTCGACGCCCTCATCGCCAAGGGGGACCAGAAGGCCCAGCACGAGGCGCGGGCGCTCCGCGTGCGCGCTCTCGGCGAGACCGGCCGCTACAGGGAGGCCACCGCCGAGGCCGAGGCGCTCAGCAAGCTGGCGCCCGACGCGCCCGACGCCCTCTGCCTCCACGCCGACGCGCTGATGGCCACGGGCCGCTTCGACGAGGCGGCCAGGCTGCTCGCCCGCGCCCTGGAGCGCGACGGCGCCCACATCCGGGCGCGCGTCCTCAGTCTGGAGCTCGCCGAGCTGACCGGCCGCCGCGACGCCGCGGAGGCCCAGGTGGGCTACTTCTTCGCTCTCTACAACCAGGGCAAGGCCAAGACCGCCGCCGAACTCGCCGCCGTGGCCCGCGCCGTCCGCAAGGAAGACCCCCAGGGCGCCTGGAACGCCTATCAGGAGGCAAGCAAGCTCGACCCGAACAACACCGAGACCCTCGTGCTCGCGGGCTTCCACTGCCTCGACAAGTATGCCTGGCAGCTCGCGCGGCAGAGCTTCGAGAAGGCGCTGAAGCTCAACCCCAACCTCGCCATCGCCTACGTGGGGATGGGCGTCATGCAGCTCGCCAGCGGCGACTACGCCGGCGCGCAGAAATCGGTCGAGACCGCGCTCAAGACCAATCCCAACCTTCCCCTCGCACATCTGCTCAAGGCCACGATGTCGGCGGTGGACGAGAAGCACGACGCGGCCCTGGCCGAGATCAGGGCCGCGCTCGCCGTCAATCCCCTCAACCCCAACGCCCTCGCTCTCCTCGCCGCACACCACGAGGTCGTTGGCAACGCCCCCGAGCGCGACAAGGTCATCGAGCAGGTGCTCAAGATCAACCCCAGGCACGCCGAGCTCTACACCACGCTCGCCCAGGCCAACGAACGCCTCCGCCGCACCCCCGCCGCCGTCGAGTGGGCGAAGAAGGCCATCGCCCTCGACCCCGACTTCTGGCAAGGCTATTACCTCGCCGGCATGAACCTCGTGCGCGCCGGCGAGGAGGCCGAGGGCTACAAGCTCCTCGACAAGGCTTTCGCCCTCAACTCCTTCAACATCTGGGCCTTCAACACCCTCACCGTGCTCGACCGCGACCTCAAGAAGGGCGAGTTCGCCCACCACGAGACGCCTCACTTCCTGGTCAAGCTCGACAAGAGCGAGGACATGATCCTATGGCCCTACCTGGAGGCGCTTATCGAGCCGATGTTCGAGTCCCTCAGCCGCAAGTACGGCGTCACACCCGTCGGCCCGAAGCAGTATGGCGGGCGCACGCTCGTCCTCCTCTACCCCAAGCACGAGGAGTTTTCTGCCCGCACGATGGGCCTGCCCGGCCTCAGCGCCCTGGGCGCCTGCCTCGGCCAGGTCATTACCATGCCCTCCCCGCGCCTGAGCCGCCTGAGCCCAGCCAACGCTTTCAACTGGCGCCAGGTCCTCATCCACGAGTTCACCCACGTCCTCACCCTTCAGAAGACCCGCTACAACATCCCCCGCTGGCTCACCGAGGGCCTCAGCGTCCTCGAGGAGGGCGACACGCGGGTGAAGTGGGACCCCCTCCTCGTGCACGCCCTGGCCGAGAACAGGCTCCTGCCCCTCGAAGACCTCAACACCGGCTTCACGCGGCCCAAGTTCCCAAGCCAGGTCCCCGTCTCCTACTACCACGCCTTCCTCATCTGCGCCTGGCTCCAGCAGACCTTTGGCCAGGGCATCTTCAACCAGATGCTCGACCTCTACCGCGACGGGAAGAAGACCGAGGACGTGCTGCCGAAGGTCACAGGCAAGACGCTGAAGGAGCTGAACGCCGAGACGATGGCCTACGTCCGCCGCTACGCCGGGCAGATCAAGCTCTCACTCCCCATCGGCAAGGAGGAGCTGAAGAAGCTCGAGGAGCGGGCGAAGCAGGAGGACAAGAATGCCGACCTGTGGGCGCGGGTCGCCGGCGGCTGCCTGGGCGTTCGCCGCCTCGACGACGCCCGCAAGGCCGCCCAGCGCGCCCTCGCCCTCGACCCCAAGCTCGCCCGCGCCCACACCGTCCTCGGCCTTATCGCCCTCGAGGCCGACAAGAAGCCCGACGAGGCGCGCAAGCACTTCCTCGCTGCCAAGGAGGCCGACCCCGGCTACTTCTTCGCCCCGTTCCACCTGGCCAACCTGGCCGAGAAGGAGGGACGCACCGACGAGGCCATCGCCGAACTTGAGGCCGCCCGCAAGCTCTACCCCCGCTTCTACCAGGGCGGCCGCAGCCTCCAGGAGCGCCTCGCCGACCTCTACCTCAAGGCCGCCAAGCCCAAGCTGGCCATCGAGGTCCTCCGCGAGCACACGAAACTGGTCGGCTCCAATCCTCGCGCGCTCAGCCAGCTCGCCGAGCTGCTCCTGAAGGACGGGCGCCACGCCGAGGCCGCCGCCGCCTACCTGGAGGCCATCTACATTGACCCATACGACCCGCAGATTCATCTCGCGGCGGCAAAGGCTTACGAGGCCGCCAACGACCTAGACCAGGCCCTCCGCGAGTACGGCGTCGCCGCCGCAATCGAGCGGCCACACCTGGCCGCCCTCATCAGCCGCGCCCAGGCCCTCGCCGTCGCTGGCCGCGACGCCGACGCGCGCAAGGCCATCGCCGTCATCCGCCGCGTGGACCCCGCCAACCCCGGGGCCGCGAAGATCGAAAAGCTGCTGAAGAAATGAGGGAGACGACGCACGTGAAACCCGTCCCGCTCGGCGACGCCGCGTGGCTCGGCCCGCCACAGGCCGCCAATGCCCTGGCAGCCGCCAGACGGTTCCTTGAGGCAACCTCCCAGGCCAAACTCCTCCAACACGTCGGCCGGGTGGTGGATGCCGTGCCCGAGGCCCCCCAGCCCGACAAGCGCTGGTTCCAGACGTCCTTCGGCCGCGGGGCGCCGTCGGGCCACGACCTCCTCACGGGCAGGGGACTCTTCTACGTCGCCGAGGACCGCCGCATCTACCTCGACTGCACCGCGGGCCACTACCAGATGACCTGGGGCTACGCCCACCCCGAGCTTCAGGCCCTCGCCATCGAGGCGATGCAACGCGGCATAGTGTGGGACAACCACAGCAACATCCCCCCGGCCCCGGTCAAGCGGCTGGCCGCCAGACTCGTCGAGATTGCGGGATGCGGGATGCGGAATGCGGAATGCAAAGCGCGGACGCGGCCTTTCCCCACTCCGCACTCCGCAACCCCCGATCCGCAACTGGACACCGTGCTCCTCGGCGTCTGCACCGGCTCGGTCGCCTGCGCCGCCGCGATGAAGATCACCCTGCTCCACTACGCGAAGGAGAAGAAGGGGAGGGGGGCGCCCGTCTTCGTCGTCCTCGACGGCAACTACCACGGCACCGACCTCTTCGCCCAGCGCCTGCGGGGGATGTGGCCAGAGTTCTTCGCCAACCTCGAGGTCGCCCCGCTGGAGCCCAACGACCCCGAGCAGCTCGAGCGCACCTTCGCGCGATACGGCGAGCGGGTGGCCGGCTTCTGGGCCGAGCCGGTGATGATGAACCGCGAGGCCATCCTCGTCCGCCCCGAGTACCTCCAGCTCGCCCGCCGCCTGTGCGACCAGGCCGGCGCCCTCATGGCCATTGACGAAATCCAGACCGGCTTCTGGTTCCCAGAGGTCGTCATGGTGCACCGGTGCGGGATCGTGCCGGACTTCCTGGTGCTGGGGAAGGGGATGACGGCGGGCTTTCACCCGCTCGCGGCGCTCCTCTACAAGAGCAAGCTGGACTGCCTCGCGCAGTACGACGCGATCAGCACGAACGGGAACGCGGCGCTGGCGGCCTGCGTGGGGCTGGGCTGCATCGCCCTCATCGAGCGCGAGGCCGAGCGCGTCGGACGGGTCGGCGCGGCCTACCACGCGAAGATGGCCGCCCTGTGCGACGAGTTCCCGGAGTTGCTCGCCGAGGTCCGCGGGGCGGGCCACATGAGCGGGCTGAAGTTCCGCCGCCGCGACGACGCCCTCGGCTTCCACCGCGCCGCACTCGAGCGGGGCCTCTGGGTGCGCGCCCACGCCTACCATGAGGGCCACAGCACCGTGCTCACCAAGTTCGCCCTCCTCCTCGACGACGCCGTGGCCGACTTTGCCGTGGACGCCTTCCGCCAGCTCCTCAAGGACCGCCCCTGGAGCAGCGGTTCGTAGTGCGGGCTTAGGCCCCTATACGGAGTGCTGATGAGCGCGCTCGCGCTGGGCATTGACCTGGGCACGACCGCGGTGAAGGCCGTGGTGCTCGACGAGGGGGCCCGCGTCGTGGCCTCTGGCTACGCGCCTCTTCGGCTCATCACCGGCCCCAACGGCATGGTCGAGCAGGATCCCGGGGCGATCTGGCGTGGCGCGCTGGACGCCGCGCAGGAGGCGGTTGGGGACTCGGGCCGCGACGTGAGGGCTCTTGCTCTCTCCTCCCAGGGCGGCACGCTCATCCCACTCGACGGCCGCGGCGCGCCCGTGGGGAACGCCATCTCGTGGATGGATACTCGTCCAGCCTCGCTGGGTCCCGCGCTCCTCGGCGGCCGCGACGACGCATTCTACTACGGCAAGACCGGCTGGAGCTTGGGCCTCGGCTGCCTGCCCCTCGCCCAGCTCATTCGGCTTCGGGCTGAGGGCGTGGCCCCCGCGCCCCGCACGCGCTTCGTGGATTCCTACATCGTCGAGCGCCTGACCGGCGAGGCGGCGACCGCTCCCTCCGACGCTGCGATCACGATGCTCTACAACGTGCGGCAGCGGCGCTGGGACCCCGAGCTGCTGGAGCTCGCAGGCGTGGACGCGGCGGCCCTGCCGCGAGTTGTGCCCTCGGGCACGCCCCTCGGCCCGCTCCGCAAGAGGGCCGCGGCGGAGTTGGGCATCTCGACGCGAGCCGTCGTCGTGGCCGGCGGCCACGACCAGTACTGCGCGGCCTTCGGGGCCGGCTGCCGGCGCGCGGGCGACACGATCCTCTCCTGTGGCACGGCTTGGGTGCTCCTCACGATGGTCACGGGGCCGCGATTGGACCTTGCCACACGGCTTGCCCCGGCCGAGGCCATCCCCTGCGGGCTGTGGGGCCTGCTCGGCTCGTGCCCGGGGGTGGGCGCGGCGGTGGACTGGTTTCGCCACGTCGTGTCGCCCGAGGGACGGGAGGTGCCCTTCGAGACCATCGAGGCCGCAGCAGCGGCGGTGGAGCCTGCCGCCGACGGCGTCGTCTTCATTCCGCCTGCCGCGGGCGCCAGAGGGCGCCTGGCCGGGTTCGGCCTCCAGCACGGCTTCGCCCACCTGGGGCGGGCGCTCCTGGAGGGCGCGGCGTTGAGCGCACGCGCCCTGCTTGAGCGGATGCGGGGCGTGGGCCCGTCGCCAGCGGTGCTGCGCGCCGTGGGTGGTGCGACCCGCTCGCGCCCCTGGATGCAGATCGTTGCCGACGCTGTGGGGCTGCCGCTGGAGGTCGCGGGGTCGCAGGACGTCGCGGCCTATGGCGCCGCGCGCCTCGCCGGCCAGGCCACCGGCATCATCCCGCCCGACGCCCCGTGGCCGAGGCCGCTTGCCACGATGGAGCCGGACAGCTTCCACCGCCAGGCCTATGACACGCTCTACGAACGCTTCAAGCGCTTCAAGGATGCCGAGCCGTGAGGATGACCGAAGCCGAGCACTTCAGGCGGATTGACCAACCTGTCTACCACGAGGAGCTTGCGCCGCTGCTGCCGCCGCGCATCCTCGACGCACACGTCCACCTCCTCCGCCGCTCGGACTTCTTGCCCGGCGTGGACCCGCGGAAGCTGAAGACGACCGCGCCCGAGCCCATCGCCGCGAGCTTCACGCCCCGCAACCTCGACGCCGCGATGCGACGCCTCTTCCCGCGCCAGGACTGGGAGGCATTCATCTTCCACGCCCCCTACACGGTGGTGGACATCGAGCGGGGGAACCGCTGGATCGCGTCCGTGGGCCGCAGGCACACCAACCTGCATCCCCTCATGATCGTGAAGCCCGAGATGAGGGCTAGGGAGCTCGATGCCGTGGTGGAAGCAGGCCGCTTTGTGGGGCTCAAGCCGTATCTGAGCTTTGCCCGGCCACACCGCGGCGAGACCCGGATCGGGGATTTCCTCACGCGCGACCACCTGGAGGTCGCCGCCGCGCGCGGCCTCGTCGTCATCCTGCACATCCCCCGCAAGCAGCGGGCCGCTGACCCAGCGAACATCTGCGACGTCGCACGCCTCTGCGAGCGGCAGCCGACGCTCAAAGTCGTCCTCGCCCACTGCGGCCGCTCCTACGGCCCCTGGTTCATCGAGCAGGCCATCGGGGCGTGGAGGGCCTTCCCGAACCTGAGCTTCGACGTCTCCGCCGTGGACGATGCGGAGACCATTGAGGCCGTCCTGGAGGCCGCGGGCCACCGGCGGCTCATCTATGGCTCGGACCTGCCCGTGACGCTCCTGCGCGGGCGCCACCTGTGCGTGAACCGCCATTGCTTCTTCCTCACCGAGCGGCCGTGCCCCAACGCCCTCTCGCCGCCGAAGGGGGCAGAGTTCCCGATGACCTTCATGGTCTACGAGACCGTGCGGGCGGTGCTCCGCGCCTGGCGCAAGCGGCGGCTGCCGCGCCAGGCCCTCGGCGACATCTTCTATCGCAACGCCGCCAGACTGATCGGAGCGGAGTAAAGCAAGAGTCTCACGCAGAGAAGCAGAGGCAGCAGAGAAGAGGCTACCAAGCATGAAGGCAAGAAAGCCCCGGATCGGGTTGTTGCCGCTCTACCTGGCCTTGTATGACAAGGTCGTGCCGCAGTTCCGCGCGGGCCGCGAGGCATTCGCCCGAGCCCTGGCCGAGCGGTTGCGCGGCCGCGGCCTCGAGGTCGAGCTGGCCCCCGTCTGCTGCGTCAAGGCCCAGGTCGAGGAGGTCGTCAAGCTCCTGGAGGCGAAGGACGTTGACCTCCTCGCCACGGTGCACCTCGCCTACTCTCCTTCGTTCGAGGCGATTGACGCCTTGAACGCGACCAGGCTGCCGCTGGCGCTGCTCGACACCACAGAGGCGGAGCGGTTCGACGCGACGGCCACGATGGCCGACATGTTCGCCAACCACGGCATCCACGGCGTGCAGGACCTCGCCTGCGTGCTGAGGCGATGGGACCGCGACTACTTCGTCCTCACGGGCCACGCGGCGGATGAGGCGTTCCTCGACGACGTGGCTCTGACCGCTCGGGCGGCTCGCGCAGCCCGGGCCTTCCGCGAGTGCATCATCCTCCTCTTCGGCAAGCCCTTTGAGGGGATGGGCGACTTTGCTGTCGAGCTCGATTACCTTGACCGGCGTCACGGCGCCTTCCCCATCGAGGTAAGCGTCGAGGAGCTCGCCGCTCGCGTTGCCGCCGTCACCGACGAGGAGCTTGATGCCGAAGAGGCCGGCGACCCAGAGCGGTTTGATGCGGCGGGCGTCTCGCGCGAGGCGCTCAGGGAGTCGAACCGCGTGGGGCTGGCTGTGCGCCGCCTCATCGAGGTGAAGGGGGCGAGCGCCTTCACGATGAACTTTCAGGCATTCGACCGCGACGCTGGCCTGCCCACCGTGCCATTCCTCGAGGCGTCAAAGGCCCTGGCCCGCGGCATCGGCTATGCGGGCGAGGGCGACGTGCTCACCGCCGCCTTCCTCGCCGCGCTGATGGCCGGCTTCGGCGACGCCACCTTCACCGAGATGTTCTGCCCCGACTGGGCGGGCGACGCGGTCTTCATGAGCCACATGGGCGAGTGCAACGTGGCGATGGCCAAGGACCGCCCGCGCCTGGTTGAGAAGGACTACCGCTTCGGCAACGTGTGCAAGCCCGTCGTCGCCCTGATGACCCTGAAGCCCGGGCCGGCGACGCTGGCCAACATCGCCCCCCGCTCGCCGCTCTATCAGGGCCTTCAGATGGCGGTCACCGCGGCCGGGGTCGAGGTCCTCGACCGGGGCCTCAGCCCCAACTTCCCCGACGTGCCGCACTTCTGGGTTCGCCCGCAGGGGGGCGGCATCGGCGGCTTCCTGCGCCGCTACAGCGAGGCCGGCGGCACCCATCACCTCGCCCTCCTGCCCGGCGACCACGCCGAGGGCCTCCGCCGGATGGCCAGGATGCTCGGCTGGGCCTTCGCCCGCCTCCCCTAGCCGCCCCCTCGCCGACAGAGGGCCAATCTCCGAGGCAGAGAGCGGCCGGCCCCCTGGCGAGCGGGAGAGGACCTTGCCGCAAGTGCTCCAAGGGACTGCGCTTAGGGAGCGTGCCAAAGTTTGGCACAGAGGGCCAAATGCCTGATGCACACATTGGCCCTCTGTGCCCTGTCGGGCGCCAGCAGCGGGGCGGCGGAACTGACCTGCTCCGCCGCACGTCTAACGAGGCGGCAAGTGAAGAACCCGTTCACCCCGACTGAAGGGAGCCCTGCAATGAAGTCGTCGAAGTTCGCCCTCGTGTGCGCGGTCGCAGCCCTCGGCGTCGTGGCCCTGGCCACAGCCGTCCTCATCCAGGCCGCGGAGCCCGACCCCGCGGCGCTCCTCAAGCAGGCCGACGAGGCGTTCGAGAAGAAGAACTACAAGGACTCCGCCGAGGCGTATGAGGGGCTGCTGAGGGCGGCGCCCAGGCACGAGCGCTGGCGCCACGCCAGCGAACGCATCATAACGTGCAAGCTCCGGCTCCAGCTCTTCGACGAGGCCCTCGAGGCCGCCGAGACACACGTCAAGCGCTGCGCCGCCACACCCTACGAGGCGCGGGCCGAACGCCTCGCGGGCAACCTCTACATGCTTGTGCCCCACTGGGGCACGCGGGCCGGCGGCAAGTTCCACCGCGCCCAGTGGAAGCAGGGCATCAACGTCCGCTCCTTCCAGCACGACAAGCGGCTAGCCGTCGCCCACATGGAGCGCGCCCGCGACCTCTACGCCAGGTACGACGCCGACCCCGCCAGCCTCGCCGTCCTCCCCGAGAAGGAGCGCGCGGGCTGGCACAACGAGCGCATCGAGTGCCTCTTCGACCTCGCCAGCCTCTGCTCCCGCTTCGGCATCTACGAGAACCAGCACTTCTTCTGGTACTCCTTCTGGGGCGAACGCGACGACTTCCTCGCCGAGACCGCCGGCGAGCGGGACTTCGACGAGTACCACAGCCTCTGGCAACGCGAGCGCAAGCGGCCCATCGGCCTGCGCATCGGCCCTGACGGCGCGCCCATCTTCCCCACCGCGGCCAAAGCCTACGCCAAGGACCTCTCCGACGACCAGAAAATCCTCACCCTGCTGGCCGAGGCGCGCCAGCTCGACACCACGAAGGAGAAGAAGTACACGGGCCTCAGCTACTACCGCCAGGCCATGCTCGCCCGCACACGCTTCGGCATGGACCGGCTCAACAACTACGCGGGCGTCTACTACTGGAGCGGCCGCTACCCGCTCAAGGAGGAACTCGAGAAGTTCAACCCCTGGGAGCTTGGGGACAACGAGGCCCTCGTCCTGGCCGGCGGCACCATCCGCAAGGTCGCGCTCCCCAACCAGTTCGACGTCCTCGGCCTCCTGCGAGTCGTCAAGGGCGACTACAAGGACTGCGGCATCGCCGACGAGGCGCAATACGCCATCGCCGCCTACCATCAGAGCCGCCAGCAGTACCTCACCGCCATCGAGCAGTATGAGAAGCTGAAGGCCGAGTTCCCCAAAAGCCCCCGCGCAGCCGACGCCGACACACAAATCGCCCGCATCAAGGCCGCCCAGGTGCACATCAGCCAGACGGGCGTGCAGCTCCCCGGCGAGCCGGCGGGCCTTCAGCTAAGCTATCGCAACACGAAAAAGGTCTGGTTCGTCGCCCGCCAGATTGACCTCGCCGGCTTCCTCAGCGACATCCGCGACCAGGCCTGCGACCCCGACAAGGGGATGAAGGACTTCTGGGCGCTCCAGAACTGGCACTACTACTTCGCCTACGGCTACAACCACGACAGCTACGCCTACCAGTGCGCCGCCAAGCGCATCGGCGCCGAGGTCGCCCGCTGGAGCGACGACGTGAAGGACGACGGCACCCATCGCTACGCCCAGGCCACGCTCACCACGCCGCTGAAGGAGCGCGGCGCCTACCTCGTCTACGCATACCTCGGCGAGCCGCCCGCCGACGACGCGAAGAAGACCGGCCGCGACGCCCTCAACCTCGGCGCAAGCCGCGCAGTCTACGCCCTCACCGACCTCGCCCTCGTCGAGAAGAAGGCCAGGCAGGGCAACCTCTACTTCATCGCCGACGCCCGCTCCGGCGCACCCGTGCCCGACGCCAAGCTCAACATCGTCGAGACCTGGAGCGCTTGGGACCGGGACGGCCGCAAGAGCACCCACTACAAGGCCGTCCACAACCTCACCACCGACGCCAACGGCTTGGCCGTCCTGCCTCCGACCGCTGGCCGCCACGGCCAGCTCCAAGTCGTCGTCAAGGCGGGCGAAAACCGCCTGGCGTGGAGCGGCATGACGTACTGGAGCGGCTACCATCCCTCGCGAATGCGCGACGGCCTCTTCGCCTACTGCATCACCGACCGCCCCGTCTACCGCCCCGAGCAAACCGTCCGCTTCAAGGTCTGGGTCCGCCGCATGAACAACGGCGTCTACGAGAACCAGCCGAACCAGCAGGTCGGCATCGTCGTCTACGACCCGCGTGGCAACAAGGTCCACGAGGTCGGCAAGCAGACCGACCAGTTCGGCGGCCTCGACGGCGACTTTGTCCTCAGCTCCGAGCCGCCGCTGGGCGTCTACCAGATTCGCATCCACGCCCTCGGCCACACCAACACCCAGGAATTTCGCGTCGAGGAGTACAAGAAGCCCGAGTTCGAGGTCACCGTCGAGCCGGGCAAGACCCACACGAGGCTCGGCGACAAGGTGACTGCCCTCATAAAGGCCACCTACTACTTCGGCGGCCCCGTCACCGACGCCACGGTGAAGTACAAGGTCTTCCGCGAAGAATACACCCACAGCTACTACTTCCCGGGCGAGTGGGACTGGCTTTACGGCTACGGCTACGGCTGGGTGTGGTACGAGGCCCCGTGGTTCCCCTGGTGGGGGCGGTGCTGCTGGACCTGTTGGTGTCCGCCCACCTGGTGGTGGAGCGGCTACGGCATCGCGCCGCCCAACCCCGTCCGCGAGCTGGTGATGCAGGGCGAATCAGCCATCGGCAAGGACGGCACGCTGAAGCTCGAGATTAACACCTCCGCGGCCAAGCGCGACCACCCCGACCGTGACCACCGCTACGTCGTCGAGGCCGAGGTGCGCGACGCCAGTCGGCGCGTCATCACCGGCGAGGGCGCCGTCAAAGTGACCCGCCAGGCATACTACGCCTTCGTCCAGCCCGACGGCGGCTACTACACGCCAGGCCAGGAAATGGTCATCCGCGTCCGCTGCCTCACCCCCGACAACGAGCCGGTGAAGACCGAGGGCGTCGTCACCGTGTCCTCCGTCGTCTTCGGCGGCCCCGACAACGCGCGGATCGAGGAGACCGAGCTCAAGCGCTGGACCGCCGCTACCGACGAGCGCGGCATGCTCGACTTCCGCCTCCGACACGAGAAGAGCGGCCAGCTCAAGATAAAGTTCGAGGCGCCCGACGCCTGGGGCGGGGTCGTCGAGGGCTTCGGACTCGTCTGGGTCTGCGGCCGCGACTTCGACGGCAAGCTCTATCGCTTCAACAACCTGGAACTCATCACCGACAAGCGGAGCTACCGGCCCGGCGAGGTCGCACACGTGATGATCAACACCGCCCACGCCAACAGCTACGTCCTCTACAGCGCCGACGTGGACAGCAATCACCTGCTCTCCTGGAAGCTCCTCCACCTGCCGAACAAGCACACGGTGGTGGACATCCCGGTGACGCGGGCGCACCAGCCCGATTTCTACATCGAGGCCCTCACCGTGGCCGGCACGCGGGTCCACCAGCAGACCCGCCGCCTCTGCGTCCCGCCCGAGCAGGGCATCATCAAGGTCGCCGTCGCCGCCGACAAGCCGCAGTACAAGCCCGGCGAGAAGGCCACCGTGAAGGTCACGGCCACCGACCTGGCCGGCAAGCCAGCCCAGGCCCAGGTCTGTCTGAGCGCCTTCGACAAGAGCGTGCTCTACATCCAGACCGAGATGACCCCGCCCATCGCCAAGTTCTTCCACGGCCACCTGCGCCACCACTACGCCACGATGATGACCAACCTCGTCGAGCAGTTCAGCGCCTGGGGCTACATCCATCGCCCCTTCCAGGAGCTTCACCCCTACCCCGCCGCCTGGTGGGGCATCTGGGGGCCGACCGTGGGCGACTGGCGAACCGTGGACGACCACGAGCTGAGCGACCTCGGCGGCGGATGGGGCTACAGGGCCGACGCGCCCCTGGCCACCGCGGCGCCGGCCAGGGAACAGGCCCGCGGCAGCCTCGAGGCCGACCGACTTGGGCAAGCCGAGGGCCAGGCGAGGAATGGCCTGCGGCTCGAGGAGAGCGCCAAGGACAAGCGAGCTGCCGCCAAGCCGGGCGAGGCCGGCGGACCGGAGTTCGCCGAGGCCGAGGTGCGGCAGAAGTTCGCCGACACCGCCTGTTGGCTCACCACCCTCACCACCGACGCCGACGGCACCGCCACCGGCAGCTTCGCAATGCCCGAGAACCTCACGACCTGGAAGATCAACGCGTGGGGCATGACCACGGAAACGAAGGTCGGCCAGGCTGACACATCGGCCGTCACCACCAAGAACCTCCTCGTCCGCCTCCAGGCCCCGCGCTTCTTCATGGAATACGACGAGGTGGTCATCTCCGCAAACGTCCACAACTACCTCAAGACCGACAAGACCGCCCGCGTGAGCCTCGATGTCCCGGCGGACCTGCTCAGGTTTGTGGCACAGCCGCCCTCGGCTGTGGCTGGGGCCACGGTAGACATCGAGGTCGCCGCCGGCGGCGAGGCCCGCGTGGATTGGCGGGTGAAGGTCCTCAAGGAAGGCGTCGCCAGGATCACCGTCAAGGCCCTTACCGACGAAGAGTCCGACGCGATGGCCATGACCTTCCCAGTCCTCGTCCACGGCATCACCAAGCAGGTGGCCACCACAGGCTCGATGCGGCCCGACGAGTTGAACAAGACGGCGACCATCGAGCTTCTCGTGCCCGACAGGCGGCGGCCCGAGCTCACCCGCCTCGAAGTCCAGTTCGCCCCCTCCCTCGTCGGGGCGATGATGGACGCGCTTCCCTACTGCATCTACTACCCCTTCGGCTGCACCGAGCAGACCATGAGCCGCTTCGTCCCCTGCCTCATGACCCTCAAGACCCTCCAGAACATGGGCATCAAGCTCGACGACGTGCGGAAGATTCGCGGGCGGATGGACGAAATCCGCCGCATCGAGAAGGGCGAGCGACTCAACATCTACGTCTACAGCCCCATCTTCGACCAGGCCGAGCTCGACAAGATGATCGCCCAGTCCCTCGCCCGCATCACCAACATGCAGCACGGCGACGGCGGCTGGGGCTGGTGGACCAACGACTCCTCCAGCGCCTACCTCACAAGCTACGTCCTCTGGGCGCTCTGCACCGCCCAGCAGTGCGACCTGAGGGTGGACGAGAACATGATCGCCCGCGGGATGAACTTCCTGCGGAACTGGGAGATCGAGCGGATGCGCGACCCGCAGTGGTATCCCCACGCCGAGCACGCCTACGTCGCATACGTCCTCTCCCTCAAGAAGATGAAGGCGGCCTACGAGCCGCCGAAGGACGACAAGCGGCCCGGCGACCTCATCGAGCGCCTCTTCGCCGACCGCGACAAGCTCGGCCTCTACGCCAAAGCCCTCCTCGCCATGGCCCAGGGCAATCTCGGCGACACCGATCGCGCGAAACTCGTGCTCCAGAACATCATGCAATTCAAGCAGGAGAACCCCGAGACCCAGGTCGCCTGGTTCCGCACTCCCGAGCAGGGCTGGTGGTACTGGTGGAACTCGGACATCGAGTCGAACGCGATGGTGCTCAGGGCCATCGTGAAGCTCGAACCCAAGAGCGATGTGGCGCCGAAGCTGGTGAAATGGCTCCTCAACAACCGCCGCAACGGCTACTACTGGCGCTCCACCTGCGACACCACCCAGTGCATCGCGGCCATGAGCGACTTCGTCGTCGCAAGCGGCGAGGGCAAGCCCGACTTCACCCTCACCCTCGACTTCGACAACGGCGCCTCTGTCAAAAAGGTGCGGATCAACAAGGACAACTTCTTCACCTGCGACAACCGCTTCGTCCTCGAGGGCCTTGCCCTCGGCGGCGGAAAGCACACCCTCAAAGTCACAAAGGAAGGCCCCGGCGCACTCTACTTCAACACCTACCTCCGCTACTTCACCAAGGAGGAGCACATCACCGCCGCCGGCCACGAGCTGAAGGTGGACCGCTCCTACTTCAAGCTCGTCCAGGTGCCCTACGAGGTCGAGGTCGAGGACTCCAAGGGCTTCAAGATCAAGGAGAAACGCCTCCGCTACGAGCGCGTGCCCGTCAAGGACGGCGACAGCGTGAAGAGCGGCGACGTGCTCCAGGTCGAGCTCAAGGTCAAGAGCGACAACGACTACACGTATCTGTGCTTCGAGGACATGAAGCCCGCCGGCTGCGAGCCCACCGAGGTCCGCAGCGGCGGCAAGGGGCAGGAAGGGTTCTGGAGCTACACCGAGTACCGCGATGAGAAGGTCGTCTTCTTCGTCAACTCCCTCGGCCAGGGCGAGCACCTGCTCCGCTACCGGCTCCGCGCCGAAGTCCCCGGCATCTTCCACGCCCTGCCGGCGACCCTGTTCGCCATGTACGTCCCCGAGCTCCGCGCCAACAGCGACGAGCACCTGCTCAAGATCACTGATTGACCAGGTGGGGTCAGTGTCTCAGGAGGGAGAGGATGGCATCGGCGGCGCGGGCGGAGGCGCCCGGCTGGCCGAGGCGTGGGCGAATCTCGGCGGCGAGGTCTTGGGCCATGCGGGTCAGTCCGCCCCCCTGGATGAGGGCCAGGGCGCGGCTGGCGATGGTCTCGGCGGTGGCCTTGTCCTGGAGCAGCTCGGGGGCGATTTCGCGCCCGGCGACGAGGTTAGTGAGCGAGACGTATTTCACGCCGCGGACGAGCATCTTGCCGAGGAGCCAGGTGGGCTGCGAGAGCTTGTAGGTGACGATCATCGGGGTGCCGATGATGCCGGCCTCGAGGGTGGCGGTGCCCGAGGCTACCAGCAAGAGGTCGGCGCCGGCCATCAGCTCGTAGGTTTTCCCGGGCAGGATGTGGAGCGGCAGGCGGGTGAGGGCGGGCCAGGCGTTATAGGCGTCGGGCGGCACCGCTGGGGCAGGCGCGGTGGCAAGGGTGAGGCCGCCGAGGGCGTCGGAGATGCGCTCGGCGGCGCCGAGCATGACGGGCAGGAGGCGCCCGATTTCGCCCTGGCGGCTGCCGGGGAGGATGCCGAGGATGAAGCGATCGGTCGGCAGCCCGGCCTCGGCTGCGAAGCGGCGGTCGTGGTGGTAGCCCGTCAGGCCGTCGAGGAGGGGGTGGCCGACGAAGGTGGCCTCGATGCCGTGGCGGGCGTAGAAGGCCGGCTCGAAGGGGAGGATGACGAGGCGCTGGTCGGTGTAGCGGCCGATCTTATGGACGCGGCTCTCGTGCCAGGCCCAGACCTGTGGGCAGATGTAGTAGGAGACCGGGATGCGGCGGCGGTGTGCCCAGCGGGCGTAGCGGAGGTTGAAGGTGGGGTAGTCAATGAGCACGACGGCGTCGGGGCGGCGGAGGTCGAGCAGGGCGGCCATCTGGTGGAAGACGGCGTTGATGGCGCGGACGACGCCGAGGATCTCGATGACGCCGACGGCGGCGAGGTGGGTGACGTCGGCGATGACCTCGACGCCGGCCTCGCGCATGTGGTGGCCGCCCATGCCCACGAGGGCGATGTCGGGCTGCCGCTGGCGGAGCGCGCGGGCGAGGTTGGCCCCGTGGAGGTCGCCGGAGCTCTCGCCCGCGAGGATGAAAACGGTGTGGCTCATGGGCTGGTCCGCTGGCGGTTGGCTGCGATGCTGTCGAGGATGCGGCAGGCGAGCTCGAGGGCGCGGCGGGCGTCCTCGCCCGAGCAGGGCGGCGGGGCGCCGGTGGCCACGCAGTGGAGGAAGGCCGCCAGCTCTTCCTGGAGAGCGTCGTGTTTGGGCATGGAGATTTCCTCGAAGGTGATGAGCTTTTCGAGGACGAAGCTCTTGGGGTCCGGGATGGCGCTGGGGTCGAGCGTGGCGGGGTCGGGGGCGTCGGGACGCTTGCGGAAGACGACAGCCCGCCGTTCGCCGTAGTCTATGGTGATGTAGGAGTCGCTCTGGAAGATGCGGAGCTTTCGGACGGCGCGCGTGGCCACGCGGCTGGCGGTGAGGTTGGCGACGCAGCCCGTGGCGAAGGTGAGCCGCGCGTTGGCGACGTCCTCGTGGCGCGACAGGGCGCGCACGCCCACCGCGGCAACGTCCACCACCGGCGCGCGGACGATGTCGAGCAAGATGTCGAGGTCGTGGATCATCAGGTCGAGGACGACGCCGATGTCGAGCGAGCGGAAGGTGAACGGCCCGATGCGGTCGCAGTCCACGTAAAGCGGAGAGGCGAGGTGGCGCTTGGCGGCGATAAGGGCGGGGTTGAAGCGCTCGACGTGGCCGACCTGGATGGGGACGGCGGCCCGCGCGGCGAGGCGGAGGAGCTCGTCGGCCTCGGCGAGCGAGCGGGTGAAGGGCTTCTCAATGAGGACGGGGCGGCCTTGCTCGATGAAGTCGCGTGCGACGGCGAAGTGGGCCTCGGTGGGCACCGCGATGCTGGCGGCGTCCACGAGGGGGATGAGGGCGCGGTGGTCTGCGAAGGGGGCGGCGCCGTAGGCCGCGGCGAGGCGCTGGGCGCGCTCGGGCACGAGGTCGGCCACGCCCACCAGCTTGGCCTGGGGCAGGCCCGCGTAGAGGCGCGCGTGGTGGCGCCCGAGGTGCCCCGCGCCAACGACAGCCACTCGAATCGGCGCTCGCATCGGTGTGTCCTTCCAGGGGGCAGGGGGCGGCGGGGCTAGGCCCTGGGTCGCAGGGCCTCGCGGGCGCGTCCCTGGCGGCCGGCGTGGGTCTTGCGGAGGAACTCGATGAGGTAGGCGACCTCTGGGGTGAGGGAGCCTGGGGCGGCGGCGAGCTGCTCGATGGCCTGGGCGGCGGTGAGGTGGGAGCGATAGATGAGGCGTTGGGCCTCTCGGAGGGCCTCGATGGCCTCTGGGGAGAAGCCGCGGCGCTTGAGCCCGATGGTGTTGACGCCACGCACCTTGGCGGGATTGCCCTCGGTGATCAGGTAGGGCGGGCAGTCGTGCACGATGCGCGAGCCGCCGCCGACGAAGGCGTGGGTGCCCACGCTCACAAACTGGTGCAGGCCGGTCATGCCGCCGAACCAGGCCTTGTCCTCGATCCTGCAATGCCCGCTGAGGCCCACGGAGTTGGCCATCACGATCTCGTTGCCCAGCTCGCAGTCGTGGGCGATATGGCAGTAGGCCATGATGAAGTTGCGGCTGCCGACGCGTGTGACCCACTCCTGCTTGGTGGAGGCGGCGTTGACGGTGACGAATTCTCGCAGGACGTTGTCGTCGCCGATGACGACGCGGGTGGCCTCGGCGTGGTAGCCTAGGTCCTGGGGCGGGGCGCCGAGGACGGCGTAAGGCCCGATGGTGTTGCGGGCGCCGAGGCTCGTGTGGCCGGTGACGATGGTGCCGGTCTTGAGCACCGTGCCGGGGCCGATGGTCACGTGGTCGTCCACCGTGACGTAGGGGCCGATAACGACGTCGGCGGCCAGCTCGGCCTTGGGGCTCACGATTGCCGTGGGGTGTATCTGGTGTGCCATGGGCGCCTCAATCGGGTGAAGGGATTTCGACGAGGACCGCCCGCAGCGCCTCGACGAGTTGGAAGTTCTGGGCGTGGCCGCTACGGGCGGCGACGATGCGGACGGCGATGCCGCCGCCGAGCAGGCGCAGGTCGCCCAAGAGGTCCACGACCTTGTGGCGGGCCAACTCGTCGGGGAACCGGAAGCGGCCGTAGACGAGGCTGCCGTCGTCGCGCAGCACCAGGGTGTTCTCCAGCGACGCCCCGCGCCCCAGGCCACTGACGAGGAGGGCGGGGGCCTCGCGCTGGAAGACGAAGGTGCGGGCCTGCGCCAGCTCCTTGATGAAGGTTTCGGGGTTTACCGTGACCTCGTAGCGCTGGGGGGCGAGGGGGAGGTTCGGATATTCGAGAGTGTAGGAGATGGTGATGGCGCCGTCGTGGGCAGGGAAGGCGCTCATGGTGCTCCCCTCGTCGGCCACAGTGACCTGCTGGCGCGGGGTGCGGAGGGCGCGCGGCTTGTCCTGCTCGACGATGCCGGCCTGCTGAAGGGCCTGGGCGAAGAGCTGCGAGCTGCCGTCGCCGGCGGGGAACTCCGCCCCCCGGAGCTCCACGACCAGGTTGTCTATATCGAGGCCGCTGGCGGCCGCCAGGACGTGTTCGGTCATCTGCACCTCGGCGTCGTCCTTGCGGAGGACGGTGCGGCGCAGCCTTGGCACCACGAAGTCGGGGGTGGCGGGGATGCGTGGGGTGTCGGGGAGGTCGGCGCGCACGAAAGTGACCCCGCTGTCGGGCGGCGCGGGCAGGAAGCGGACGGCGACCTCGCGGCCGAGGTTCACGCCGATCCCGCGGCACTCAACGGCGTTCCCTATCGTCTTCTGTAGCAGCTTCAAGGCGTTTGACCTTTTCGCTGAGTTGTTCGACGGTCATGGTCAGCTCGCGCAGCCGTTGGGCGAAGTCGGGCAGCTTCTGATGAAGCACGAGGCACAAGCGCTCCTTCTCGATGTCCTGAGCCGGGCTGCCGAGGACGGTTTGGCCTGGCGCCACCGGGCGCATGACGGCGGCGGTGGCCCCGACGACGGCGCGGTCGCCGATCTCGATGTGGCCGGCGATGCCGGCCTGGGCTGCGACAGTGACGTAGCGGCCGAGGACGGCGCTGCCCGCCAGGCCGCACTGGCCCACGAGCAGGCAGTGGTCGCCTATCACCACATTGTGCGCGACCATGACGAGGTTGTCAATCTTCGTGCCCGGCCCCACGATGGTGCGGCCGTAGCGCGCGCGGTCCACGGTGGAGTTTGCGCCGATCTCCACGTCGGAGCCGATCTCCACGATGCCGCGCTGGGGGATCTTGTGGTGGACGCCGTCGCGGGTTTCGTAGCCGTAGCCGTCGGCGCCGATGACCACGCCGCTGTGGAGGATGACGCGGTCGCCGACGATGCAGCGGTCGAGCACGGCCACGTGGGGGTGGAGAAGGCACTTGGCGCCGATGCGCGCCCCGCGGCCCACGAACACGAGCGGACGGAGCACAGTGCCTGCGCCGATCGCTGCCCCCGACTCGACCACGCAGTGGGCCTGGATGGCCACGCCGGGTCCCAGTTCGGCATCGGGGGCCACGACTGCGGTGGGGTGGATGCCCGGCGTCGGCTCCTCGGCGCGCGGGCAGAAGCGGTCGGCTATCGCCTCGAAGGCGCGCGTCGGGTCGTCGGCAATCAGGAGGGGGAGGGGGGTGGTGGCGACATCGAAGGTCTTGCCGACCACGAGGGCGGAGGCAGCGGTCTTGGCCACGCGGCTCAGGTAACGTGGGTCGGCCGCGAGCGCGATGTCGCCAGGCCGGGCGTTGTGAAGGCCGGCGACGCCGCTGATCTCCGTCGCCGGGTCGCCACGAAGGGCGGCGCCCGTGAGCTCGGCGAGTTGGGCTAGCGTGGCGGTCAAGCGGCTCTCCTGCGGGAGACTTCCGGGGTCTTTGAGACTTCGGAAGTCTCGTTGACTACTTGGCGGCGTCCTTCGTTGCGTCCGGGCCCTTGTCCTTCTCGGGCGGGGCCGGGGGCTTGGGAGGCTGGAAGCGCTCCTTTTCGGCCTTGGCGCGCTGGTACTTCTGGTTGAGGCGCTTGATGACGACGTCGGTGAAGTCGAGCGCGGGGTTGTGGAAAAGGACGCTCTGGGCGTCAATGCGGCGGTTGAGCTCCATGTAGCGTGTGCGCGGGCGAAGGTCCTGTTCGACGTTGCCCACCTCCTGGTCGCGGGTGCGCAGCACGATGTCGTAGCCGGCCTCGCGGGCGCAGGCCTGGACCTCGTCGCGTATCTTCTTGTAGATGGCCAGGGTGAAGTCGTAGAGCTTGTTGTAGAGGTGGTCCTCGGTCGCATCGCGGTAGCTGCGCAGCTCTCTGAGGGCCTCCTCGTGGAGCTTGGAGTTGTCCTTCGCCTCCTGGCTGTCCGCGCGGAGGAGCTTGCCCTTCTCCTCGAGGTCGCGCGCGCGGTCGCCCAGCTCGCGGAGGCGGGTGGAGCGCTTGTCCTCGAGCTGGCGCAGCTCCGCGTTCATGTCCACCTTCTCCTCCAGCTCGTCGAAGACCCGCACGATGTCTACGACGCCAACCTTCAGGCCGCGGAGAGGCTCCGCGGCCTCCCCGGCATGGGCCAGGCCCGCCGGAAGCACGAGGGCAAGGCTGAGGACGATGCGGCGCATGGGTCCGGGACCTCCTCGGCAGTCAGCGATTCAGACTCAGAGAGAAGTAGAGGAACTCGGTTTCGTCATCGCTCTGTTTGATGACCGGCGCGGCGACGTCCACGGCGATAGGCACCTGGGAGAGCTGTGGGACGAGGAGGCGGATGCCGGCGCCAATGGCCAGGCGCGGCGAGCCGAAGAGGGAGAAGTTGCTCGTCACCGTGCCGGCGTCCACGAAGAACACACCGTAGAAGTTCGGCGGCGAGAGGGGGTAGCGGTATTCGGCGCTGGCGAGGGCGCGGTACTGGCCGCCGATGGAGGCGTCCTCGTCGTGGGGGCCGGCGCCGCGGTAGGCGAAGCCGCGGAGGTTGCCGCCGCCGGCGTAGAGGCGCTCGTAGATGGGGAAGCTGCCCAGCTCGTAGTCAATGCGGCCCCGCAGCGAGATGACGCGCTCGTAGCCCTTGGGCCGCCGGCCCAGGGTCCAGAACTTCGTGCCCCCGCCGCCCAGGGTGACGCCGTGGGGGATGACGAGCTCGGAGCCCATCTCCCACTCGTAGCCCTGGGTGGGGAAGGTGGGGCGGTCGGTGCGGTCGCGGCGCACGGTGACGCCGGCGCCGAAGACGGGATGGGTGCCTTCGGCATCGTCAACGTCGTCTGCGACCTTCTTGGGCGTGGCGGGGTTGTCGTCGTCGTCGTCCTCGTCGCTGCTCACGGCGACGCCTTCGAGGCGGACGTGGAAGGTGACGTCGGTGTCGGGGTCGCCCTTGTACTTGCGGATGCCTCGGTAGGCGCGCAGGCCGGTGCGGGTCTCGGTCCATTCGCCCTGGTCGCGGGTGCGGTGGTAGAGGCTCCAGCCAAAGCTCTGGGGTCCGGCTCCCGGCGGCCCAGCCGTCCTGCCGTCGCCGCCGCGCCAGTAGGGGTTGTCGTACGAGATGGCGTAGTTGCTGTAGACGGTGCCGGGCATGAGGGTCACGCGCAGGGTCTGGCCCGCGCCGACGTAGGCGTTGCCGCTCCAGAGGTCGCTCCAACCCGTCGGTGTGTCGCGCCAGTCGAAGTTGCGCTGCACCAGCTCGATGGTGCCCACGACCCCGGCGTCGGAGGAGATGCCGGCGCCGAAGCGGAAGATGCCGGTGCGCCCCTCGGTGACCTCGACGAGGAGGTCGCGCTCGCCAGGCGCCGGCGGCTCGGCGGGGACGAGTTTGATGACGACCGAGTCGAAGAACTGGAGCCGCTCCAGGGCCCGTTGGCTGCGCTCGAGCTTGCTCACGTCGTAGAGCATGCCCGGCTCGAGCTCCAGCTCGCGCAGGATCACCTCGCGGCGGGTGCGCGGGTGGCCCCGCGTGCGCACTGTGGCGATCCGCACCAGCTCGCCCTCCTCGATGGTCAGGGTCACATCGAAGGCGTCGCCCGCGGCGCTGAGCTGGCGCGTGGGGACCACGGCCACGTAGGGATAGCCGTTCTCGTGGTAGAGCCGCTCGATGATCTGGCGCGACTCGACGAGTTTCTCGTCTGAGAAGACCTCGGCCGTCTTCAGCGGGATGGCGGCCAGCAACGTGTCCGCGCCCCAGCGCTTGAGGCCCTTGAGCTCGATGGCGCCGACGGGGAACTGCTGCCCCTCGTCCACCACGATGACCAGCTCCACCCGATTGCCCCGCGGGCCGAGGAAGCGGCGCCGATAGCTCACCTTGGCGTTCGGGAACCCCTTGTAGCGGTAATAGTCCTGGAGGCGGATGATGTCTTCCTCGAAGGCCGCATCCTGGTAGCGGCGGCTGGTGAGCCAGGTGTCGAGCTTAGTCTGCATCTGGCGGCGGAGCTGCCAGGCGGGGATCGAGCGGTTGCCCTCGAAGCGCAGGTACTTCACCTGATACTTAGGCCCCAGGCTGACCACGAAGGCCACGTCAACCTCAGCTTTCCCCGGCACACGGGTCGTCTCCGACACGACCGTCACGGCGCGGTAGCCCTGCTCCTGGCAATAGGCGCGGATGCGCTCCTTGTCCCCGCGATAGCGTTGGTCCTCCGGCGCCTTGAGCATGGCCGGCGACACCGGGTCGCCGGCGCGCGTGACCATCGCCTCCTTGACCTGGCGCACCCAGTCTCTCGGAAGGCCGCGCAGGCTGATGTTGCGCACGCGGAGCGCCTCGGCGACCTCGATCACCACCCGCACCCCGCCAGGCACGGGCTCGACCCGCGTCGTCGCCAGGTGGCCAGCCTTGAAGAGCAGCACCAGGTCGTCGTTGAGCCTCACCGGGTCGAACGGCCGCCCAGCCTTGGTCTGGATGACATCCGTGATGGCCGCAGGGTCGCCAGGATAGCCGCGCACGACCACCTCGCGGACCACCGCCTGCTCGCCGCCCAAGGTCGGTCCCGCCGCCGCAGCCGCCAGAATGACCAGGCCAGCGACTATGCCGGCCCTCGGACCTCTCGACAATGCGCCTGACCCGTGGGGCACCTGCCTGTCCCCCATGTGGCCACCGCGACCCGGGCGGCCCGCCGATGCGACACCGGGCGTCCGAGGGCCTCCCGTGCCGCCCAACGCCCGACAACGGTGCCCGCCCTCCCCGCTGCATTCTACACAAAGCGCAAGGCCGGAGCAAGACCAGATTGCGCCGAATGCGCGCGCCCTGGCGCAGCAACCCACTCCGCCACAGCCCGCGAGACCTCGAACGTCAAACGTCCAACGGCGGACCCCGAACGTTGAGCGAAGACCTTGGCTCAGTTCGCTCCTCGGCGTCGGGCGTTTGGCGGGTGCGGCCGGGGTCGCAGGCCAGAGCTTTGCCGTCGGGTGTTGAGGAGCCTGTGCGCGCCAGGCGGAGTCTGCCCGACAGCGCCCGATGGTGGGACAGTGCTGGCTTGCGTCGGGGGCGGTCCGAGCTGGGCGCGGCGCGGTTTGGCGGGGTCCTCGCGGCGAGCGGGGGGATGGGGCGGCCTCAAGTGCCCGTCTGTGCGAAGACAGCGAGGCTCGTGTCCGCGGCGCGCGCGGGGGAGCGGGTAATCCGCCCCCGGAGGGACCACCGTCACGAAGTGTCCGCGGCGCGCGCTGGGGGAGCGGGCAGGACGAGGCGCTCTGCCGCCTCCTGGCCGAGTGTCCGCGGCGCGCGCGGTGGGAGCGGCCTGGAGGGAAGGTAGCGTGTGAGCTTCTACGCGCGCGGCCTGCCAGTCTGGCGCGTCAGAGGGGCCCTAATACAGGAGTGGTCAGAGCCGGGCAAGGCTCAACCACGGCTCAGCATCCCACCCTCTCCCTACCCTCTCCCTGGAAGGGAGAGGGGTTGCCAACCTCTTTTCCTCTAAGGGATGCGACAGGCGGAGGAGCGTTCCGAACCCCCCCCCCTTTCAGGGAGGGGGCGGGGGGGAGGGTCGGAGCCTGTGACAAGGAAGCGGCAGGAGCCAGGCCGAGGCCGAGTGCGGGACTGCTCTGGCCTGCGTGCTTCCGCCAAGCGGCCCCCGTGTAGAGGGGTGCAGGACAATGCAGCGCCAGCAGCGCGGGAACCGTGGCGAAGGGGATCAGACGCCTCCGGAGCGGAGGCTCTTGCTCTGTCCATAAGTTCAGAGAGGCAAATGGGATGTGGGGAGGTGCGGAAGCTGTGTACCCCCCCTCCCGTGTACCCCCCCTCCCGAACGCTCCAATACGTTCGGGAGGGTAACGCCCCACTGCGCCGGGGCGCCTTCAGCCCTACCCTCCCGAAGGTACTGGAACCTTCGGGAGGGAATGGCCAAGTTCGCCCCTGGCTCCGGAACCGCCCGACCGTAGACGACGCAAATGGGTCCGCGGGATTTGCGCTTGAATGGCACGGCATTTGTAGGTATAATAAGGCGCTCAATGTGAGTCCAGCGTTGGCGCGTGGGGGTTGCCGTCCCTCGAAACGCAGGGGTGCTTGCGCATGTCGAGTCCTTTTTTCGAGAGTGTCAATGAGGTCGTGTCGGTGAGCATCTCGCTGGCGTCGCCGGATGAGATCCGGTCGTGGTCCTACGGCGAGGTGAAGAAGCCTGAGACGATCAACTATCGGACGTATCGCGCGGAGAAGGATGGGCTTTTCTGCGAGCGGATTTTTGGGCCTGAGCGGGATTGGGAGTGCTTCTGCGGCAAGTACAAGGGGATGAAGCACAAGGGGATTATCTGCGACCGGTGCGGGGTGAAGGTGACTCATTCGCGGGAGCGTCGGAAGCGGATGGGGCACATTAATCTGGCGGCGCCGGTGGCGCATATCTGGTTCTTCAAGTCCATGCCGTCGCGCATGGGGAACCTGCTGGCGATGAAGGTGAGCGCGCTGGAGAAGGTGATTTACTTCCAGGAGTACGTGGTCATCAGTCCTGGGGGCGCGGCGGCGGAGGGGATTCAGGAGAAGCAGCTCGTTGGGGAGGACGAGTATCAGCGGCTGAGGGCGAAGTATGAGGACTTTGAGGCGGACATGGGTGCGGAGGCGGTGCGCAAGCTGCTTCAGAGGCTGGACCTCGACGAATTGTCGAGGGACCTGCGTGCGGAGTTGATGGAGACGTCTTCGCAGCAGCGGAAGAAGGAGATCGTGAAGCGGCTGAAGGTGGTGGAGGCGATCCGCGACTCGAATAATCGGCCCGAGTGGATGATCCTGGATGTGATCCCGGTGATCCCGCCCGACCTGCGGCCGCTGGTGTTGCTGGAGAGCGGGAACTTCGCGACGAGCGATCTGAACGATTTGTATCGCCGGGTGATCAATCGGAATAATCGGCTGAAGAAGCTGCTGGACCTTCACGCGCCCGAGGTGATCATTCGGAATGAGAAGCGGATGCTTCAGCAGAGCGTGGATGCGCTCTTCGATAACGAGCGGTGCAAGCATCCGGTGCTGGGGTCGTCGAACCGTCCGCTGAAGTCGCTGACGGACATGATCAAGGGGAAGCCGGGGCGGTTCCGCGAGAACCTGTTGGGCAAGCGGGTGGACTATTCGGGCCGCTCGGTGATTGTGGTGGGGCCGGAGCTCAAGCTGCACCAGTGCGGGCTGCCGAAGAAGATTGCGCTGGAGCTCTTCCAGCCGTTCATCATCCGCCGCCTTAAGGAGGCGGGGCTGGTGGACACGATCAAGAGCGCGAAGCGGATGCTGGAGCGGAAGGATGAGGAGGTGTGGGACATTCTGGACGAGGTGATCCGGGAGCACCCCGTGCTGTTGAACCGAGCGCCGACGCTGCACAGGATGGGCATCCAGGCCTTCGAGCCGGTGCTCATCGAGGGGAACGCGATCCAGATTCATCCGCTGGTGTGCGAGGCGTTCAACGCGGACTTCGATGGCGACCAGATGGCGGTGCACCTGCCGCTTTCGATCGAGGCCATGACGGAGGCCTCGCTGCTGATGATGAGCACGAACAACATTTTCTCGCCGGCGGATGGGCGGCCGATCATCACGCCGTCGCTGGACATTGTGCTGGGGTGTTATTACCTGACGTGCATGCGGCCCGACGGGCGGCCGGACCAGCAGGTGAAGCGGTTCGCGGGGGTGGAGGAGGTGCTGGTGGCCCTTGGGTACGAGGCGCTGCACTACCACACGCGCGTCTACGTGCGGCTGCCGGAGTGGGCCACGCTGGTGGACCAGCTTGGGCAGCAAGCGCCTAACAAGGGCGGGTTTGTGCTGACGACGGCGGGTCGGGTGTATTTCAACAGCATGCTGCCGAAGGGGCTGCCGTACTACAACATGACGCTGAACAAGGGGCGGCTGAACGAGATCATCTCGGCGTGCCATCGCATCCTGGGCCGCGGCGCGACGCTGGAGCTGTTGGACACGATTAAGGAGCTGGGCTTCCGGCACGCGACGCTGGCGGGGCTTTCGATCTCGACGCGCGACCTGCGCATGCCGCCGAAGAAGCAGGAGATCATTGACCGGACCGCCAAGGAGGTGGAGCAGATTGAGCGGCGCTACCGCAGCGGGGTGATCACCAGCGGCGAGCGCTACAACCTGATCATCGAGCGGTGGACGCACGCGAAGGACCAGGTGACCGAGGAGCTGATGAGCGAGCTGCGGGGCGACACGATGGAGGGCGCCAGTTACCTGAACCCGATCTGGGCGATGTTCGAGTCGGGCGCCCGCGGTAATGCGGTGCAGATCACTCAGCTCGCAGGGATGCGGGGCCTGATGGCCAAGCCGTCGGGCAAGATCATCGAGACGCCTATCAAGAGCAACTTCCGCGAGGGGCTGCCGGTGCTCGAGTACTTCAGCTCGACCCACGGCGGGCGCAAGGGGCTGGCCGACACGGCGCTGAAGACGGCGGAGTCGGGCTACCTGACGCGGAAGCTGGCCGACGTCGCACAGAACGTCGTCATCACCATGCTTGACTGCGGCACCGTGTCCGGGGTCGCGAAGAGCGTGGCCTATAAGGGCGACAAGGTGGACGTGCCCCTCAGCCAGTTCCTCTACGGCCGCGTCTCGCTCGAGACCGTCACGGACCGCCGGTCCGGCGAGGTGGTGGTGCGCGAGGGTGAGCTGATCACCGAGGCCATGGCCAGGCGGATCGAGGAGCTGGGGTACACCACCCTGCGAGTGCGGTCCCCCATGATGTGCGAGGCCCCGCACGGGGTGTGCGCGAAGTGCTACGGCATGGACCTCTCGACAGGGGAACTGGCCGAGGAGGGCCTCGCGGTAGGCATCATCGCGGCGCAGAGCATCGGCGAGCCAGGCACGCAGCTCACGATGCGGACCTTCCACTACGGCGGCACCGCGGCCACAGGCTTCGCCGCGCCGGAGATCAAGGCCGAGTCCAAGGGGCGCATCCGCTTCTTCAACCTCAAGACAGTCAAGACGCGCTCCGGCGACGTCATGGCGATGAACCCCAACGGCGCCCTGGTGCTGGAGGACGAACAGGGGAACGAGCTGCGGCGCTACGAGATCAAGCTCGGCGCCTCGCTGCGCGTCGCTGACGGCCAGCAGGTCAGCCCACGCACCCTCCTGGCGACCTGGGAGCCGCACTTCACGCCCGTCCTCAGCGAGCTCGACGGCTTTATCCGCTACGAGGACATCGTCGAGGGCGAGACAGTGCGCGAGGAGACCGACCAGCACGGCGCACGCCGCCGCATCGTCATCGAACACAAGGGCGACCTCCACCCCCAGATCGCCATCGTGGACGCCACAGGCCACACCCTCGGCCTCTACTCAATCCCCGAAAAAGCACACATCATGGTCGAGGAAGGCCAAGAGGTGCACGCCGGCGACATCCTCGCTCGCACCCCCCGCGAAATCCAGCGCGTCCAGGACATCACCGGCGGCCTCCCGCGCGTCACCGAGCTCTTCGAAGCCCGCAAGCCGCGCGACCCAGCCATCATCTCCGAAATCTCCGGCCGCGTCACCCTCGGCGAGCGAAAGCGCGGCAAGCGCATCATCAACGTCACCAACGAAGACACCGGTGAAACCGTCGCCCACCTCGTCCCCCACGGAAAACACCTCACCGTCCACGACGGCGACTACGTCCGCGCCGGCGACCGCCTCGTAGACGGCCCACTCGTCCCACAGGACATCCTCCGCATCCGCGGCATCGAAGCCCTCCAGGACTACCTCCTCCGCGAAATCCAAAGCGTCTACCGCTCCCAGAACGAGATCATCGACGATAAGCACATTGCGATAATCATAAGCCAGATGCTTCGCAAGGTTAAGGTTGGTGACGATGTTGGCGACACCAGCCTGCTCCCAGGCAGCATCGTGGACAAGTTCCGCTTCCGCCAGGAGAACAAGCGGGTGGTCGCCCGCGGCGGCAAGCCGGCCAGCGCCCAGCCGCTCCTGCTCGGCATCACAAAGGCCGCCCTCCAGAGCGAGAGCTTCATCTCCGCCGCCTCCTTCCAGGAGACCACCAAAGTCCTCACCGAGGCCGCCCTCGCAGGCCGCGTAGACCACCTCCGCGGCCTCAAGGAAAACGTCATCCTCGGCCACATCATCCCCGCCGGCACAGGCTTCCCCCGCCACTACATGGCCGGCATGGAAAAAAGGCAGATCCCCGCCCCCGCCGAGCCGTCCCCCCGCACAGGCGACGCCGGCCCCAAAGAACCCGACCCCGGCCCCCCCGGCCCGGCCCCAGTCGAGACCCCAACCCCCTGACCCCCCAGCAGAAAGGAACCCCCGTGCCCACCATCCAGCAGCTCATCCGCCACCCACGCCGCCCCCAGCGCCGCAAGAGCAAGCGCCCCGACCTCGACGCCTGCCCCCAAAAGCGCGGCGTCTGCCTCATCGTCACCACCCGCACCCCCAAAAAGCCCAACTCCGCTCTCCGCAAAATCGCCCGCGTCCGCCTCTCCAACGGCCGCGAAGTCACCGCCTACATCCCAGGCGAAGGCCACAACCTCCACGAACACTCCATCGTCCTCGTCCGCGGCGGCCGCGTCCGCGACCTCCCGGGCGTCCGCTACCACATCATCCGCGGCCCCCTCGACGCCGCTGGCGTCAAAGAACGCAAGCGTTCCCGCTCCAAATACGGCTGCAAACTCCCCAAGTGACCCCCTTGCGGAATGCGGAGTGCAGAATGCGGAATGCCGAGTGCCCCCACAGCCCCAGGCCGCAAGGCAAGAGACGAAACCTGATGCCTGAAATCGCAAATCGCAATTCCCAACTCCCAAATCCCCGGAGACCCTGAATGGCCAAAAAGTTTGAGTCCACCGAACGCTTCCTCAAGCCCGACCCCAAGTACCACAGCCTCCTCGTCGGCAAGTTCATCAACTGCATCATGCGTCGCGGCAAAAAGAGCACCGCCGAAGGCATCTTCTACCGTGCCGCCGCCCTATGCGAAGAGCGCAACCCCGGCGCAGACTTCCTCAAGTTCTTCGAGACCGCCATCGCCAACGTCAAGCCTGCCGTCGAGGTCCGCTCCCGACGCGTCGGCGGCGCAAACTACCAGGTCCCCGTCCCCGTCGGCCCCAAGCGCCAGACGGCCCTTGCCTTCCGCTGGATCCTCGAGGGCGCCCGTGCCCGCAAAGGCAAGCCCATGCACATCCGGCTGGCCGACGAGCTCTGCGACGCCTTCAAACACGAGGGCCACGCCGCCACCCAGCGCGAAAACACCCACCGCATGGCCGAGGCCAACAAAGCCTTCGCACACTACGCCTGGTAGCCCGCCCAAAGCGGTGTTCGGTGTCAGGTTTTCGGTGTTCGTGGCCCCAGGGCCGGACCGCGAATCGCCAATCCCAAGTCCCACAACCGGCAGCCGATAACCGCTTTTCCCCCACAGGCCGCAGAGGAAGAGCACACAGGGCAACCACAAGCCCCACGCACGGGCGTGCATGGGTTCCGGCTGCCCGCGAAACACGCCAAACAACCCCAAACCAGTCTCTCACCAAACATCGCACGGCTCGCCGCGTATCGCTCTCGCCGGGCCCCCAAAAATGAATCAATCAAGAGCGGCTTGATCGCCCGGCAGCGGGATAGTAGACTCTCCGGCCGAGGCCTGCCATAGGCCCTCGTGTCGCAGGAGGCCCGCCTCGTGCAAGCGCCCACCGAATGGGAATTCACTGCCGACGTCGCGAAGTGGGTGCAGCAGGCCCTCGACAATGACCCCTCGCTCCCCTTCTCCGAAGCAAAGTGCGAGACCCGCACCGTCGGCTCCGCGAAGCGCAGCGACCTTATTCTCCTCGACAACGACGCCCGCCCAGTCCTCACCGGCGAAATCAAGCTCCCATGGCAGCCCTACGGCGGCACCCCCTTCAACGACCAGGTCGTCAACGACGCCCGCGCAAAGGCCAAGCGGGCCAACGTCCCCTTCTTCTTCACCTGGAACGTCAACCAGTTCGTCCTCTGGGAGGTTTTCGCCCCAAAGACCGCCCACACCCAACGCCCCTATCGCACCTGGCGAGTCACCAGCGTCCACAGGGGAGACGAGCTCTGCTCGCCTGTGGCCCGCCAGGCCATCCAGGCCTGGCTCTCCGGCTTCCTCGCCGACTTCGCCGCCATCATCCGCGGCAAGGCGCCCCTCGGCCTCAAGCTCCCCGACGAACAGTTCACCGACCGCCTCGAGGCCGCCCTCGACCGTCCCATCGCTCTCACCGTCGAGGAATTGGCCAGGAGATACAAGGAGCCGCGCCTAAAGTCACAGATTGACGCCTGGATGCGCGACGAACTGGGCTTGACCATCACCGATGACCCCGACGGCGTGCGCGACAACCTCGACCGCGCCGCTCGCTTCGCCTGTTACAGCCTCGTCAACCGGCTCGTCTTCTACGAAGCCCTCCTCAAGCGCTACCGCCGCCAAATGGACCCCATCTCCATCCCCGACGACATCACGACCGGCGACGGCCTTCGCGCCCGCCTCAAGTCCCACTTCGCGCTCGCAGTCAAGGCCACTCGCGATTACGAAACCGTCTTCGGCGAACAACACGCCTCATACGGCGAATGCGTCCCCTTCTACTCCGACCACGCCGTCCCACACTGGCGCGAGATCATCGGCCAAATCCACCAGTTCGACTTCTCAAAGCTCGACTACGAGGTCATCGGCTCCATCTTCGAGCGCTTCATCAGCCCCGAAGAACGCTCAAAGTTCGGACAGTTCTACACCCGCGTGGAAGTCGTTGACCTCATCAACAGCTTCTGCATCCGCGCCGGCGACGCCAAGGTCATGGACCCCGCCTGCGGCGGTGGAACCTTCCTCGTGCGAGCCTATGCCCGAAAACGCGAGCTGGCCCCAGAACGCTCCCACTCCGAACTCCTCCAAGACCTCTTCGGCGTGGACATCTCCCCCTTCGCCACCCACCTCACCACCATCAACCTGGCCACCCGCGACCTCATCGAGGAAGAAAACTACCCCCAGATCGCCCGCAGCAACTTCTTCGACGTCGCCCGCGACAAGCCCCTGCGCCAGTTGCCCATGCCCCGCACCGGAAGGGTGGGCACAAAGGCCCACGGCAAGGGTCAACTCCGAAACGTCTGGATACCACACCTCGACGCCGTCGTCGGCAACCCCCCCTACATCCGCCAGGAGCAAATCCCACGCTCCCACAAGAAGCGCGAGCGCGGACTCCAGCCCGGCACCAAGGATTACTACCTCGACCTCGTCCGCCGCGAAAGCGGCGCCGAACTCTCCGGCCGCTCCGACATCCATTGCTACTTCTGGCCCCACGCCGCCAGCTTCCTCAAGCCCGACGGCTTCCTTGGCCTCATCACCTCCAGCCAATGGCTCGACGTCGAATACGGCTTCCGACTCCAGGAATGGCTCCTCCGCAACTTCGAAATCGTCGCCATCTTCGAGAGCGTGGACGAACCCTGGTTCGTCGGCGCGCGCGTCGCCACTGCCGTCACCATCCTCCGCCGCCAGAACGACGAGGCCGCGCGCATGGCCAACATCGTCCGCTTCGTCCAACTCCGAAAACCCATCCGCGACATCCTCGCCCAC